>Ga0335085_10000570_pt1 | contig 100146 bp, 99 predicted proteins | sample Lox_Sample_45_FD_206712 | JGI IMG/M metagenome (GOLD analysis project Ga0335085, IMG submission 206712) | Soil microbial communities from Loxahatchee National Wildlife Refuge, Florida, United States - Lox_Sample_4.5 | ecosystem: Environmental > Terrestrial > Soil > Wetlands | place: USA...
CAGATGAAGCATGGCCGTTACGACCACGCCGCGGTGAGACTGGCCGACGGCCGCGTACTCGTGATGGGCGGCTGCCTCATGCACAACTGCATGGCAATTGCTTCGAGCGCGGAGATTTTCGATCCGGCGACCGGCCAGTTCACAGACGCGGCGCCTATGCGGATTCATCGCGCGCGCTTCACGGCAACCTTGCTCGGCGATGGTCGGATCCTGGTCGCCGGTGGCTTCAACATCAACGGCGTCCTTGCGGAGAACGAGACCTATGATCCCGTTTCCAACAGCTGGCATGTCAACACGCCGATGACGTTTCCCCATCGGGACCAGGCTGCGGCCCTTCTGCATGACGAGCGCGTACTCATTGCGGGCGGCGATTGCGGCGACGGCCGGCCCTGCGACAAGGCAGAGACGTTTGATCCCCTCACTGGCCGCTGGAAGAAGACCGGGCCGATGGGCGATCCCCGGCAATACGCTGCCGCCATCACGTTGCAGGATGGTCGCGTACTGATCGCTGGCGGGCTTTCGGCCTGGGGCAATCTCTGGCGCTACCTCGAGACGGCGAAACTGTTCGATCCGTCAACCGACACATTCGTTCATGCCAAGATGATGTCGGCCCAGCGTGGCAATTTCAGCATGACCATGCTGCCCGACGGTCGCGTGATGGCTGTTGGCGGCGATGCCTGGATCGACGAGTTCGCCGGCACCGCCGAAATCTACACACCTTAGCCTTGGACATGTGAAACGTGGATCACCTGGTCGGCAAGGGTGATGGTTCAAAGCACCCGGTTTCTGCCATCATCGCAGTCCTCGCATCCGCGCCAACGATGTCCGGGTGATGTCCGGCTGAATTCGCGATACCCGAGTGATCAGGTCAAGACATTGATTTTGTTGGTGGGCGATGCAGGACTCGAACCTGCGACCCGCTGATTAAGAGTCAGCTGCTCTACCGCCTGAGCTAATCGCCCGATCCCGGTGGCGGCCAATGGGCCGTCCGCGAAAGGAGGCGGGCCTATAGCAAGGCACGACCCTAGAGTCCAGAAACCATCCCGGCGGTGGCAAATCTAGATGATCGACGTCGATCCGCGGGGGATCTCCACCTGGCGGTGCACATGGCAGGCCATCAGGAGCCCGAACCCGAACATCACCACCAGCATGGCAGTGCCGCCGTACGAGATCAGCGGCATGGGGATGCCGACCACCGGAATCAGCCCCATCACCATCAGCCCGTTGATCATGATGTAGAAGAAGAAGTTGAGCGTGAGGCCCAGCGCCAGCAGCCGCCCGAACTGGCTGCGGGAGGCCACCGCAATCCGCACGCCATAGAAAATCACGGTGCCGAACAGCAGCAGCAGCACCATGCAGCCGAGGAAGCCGAATTCCTCACCGATAGCTGTGAAGGCGAAGTCGGTGTTGGCTTCGGGAAGGAAGTTGAGCTGGCTTTGCGTACCCTGCAGGAACCCCTTGCCGGCAACGCCGCCGGAGCCCATCGCGATCTCCGCCTGGCTGATGTTCCAGCCGGCACCCATGGCGTCGAGCTGCGGGTTGAGAAACGTCATCACGCGGCGCTTCTGATAGTCGTGCAGGAATTGCCAGGCGATGGGGACAGCGGCTGCCACAGCACTGAACGCCGGAACGATCCACCACCAGGAAAGGCCGGCGAGGAACAGCAGCGACACGCCATCGGCGACGATAATGGTCGCGGTGCCGAGGTTGGGCTGCGAGAGGACCAGCGCCGCCGGGATGGCGATCATCACCAGCGGAATCAGGAGTTTCAGCGGCTTCGACACGTCCTCCAGGCTTTGGCTGTGCAGGTAGCGCGCCAGCGCCAGGATCAGCGAAATCTTCATCAGCTCGGACGGCTGAAGCTGGATGGGCCCGAGTTCGATCCACCGCTTGGCGCCAAGCCCGACATGGCCTGCGACCGTAGTGGCGATCAGCAAGAGCAGCGAGAACGCGTATGCCGGATAAGCCACCTGCATCCAGATGCGGATGTCGACACTCGCCGCGGCCACGAGGATCACAAGGCCGATGATGAAGCGCAGGATCTGCTTGTTCGCCCAAGGCGAGAAATGACCGCCTGCCACCGAGTACAGCATCGCAAAGCCGATGGACGCGATGATGGCGATGATAAGAACGAGCGCCCAGTTGATCTCCAGCAGCTTGTCGGTGAAGGAGAGCGTGCGGCGCGCGGCGGCGTAGGGGCGTGTCGTCATCGTATCACCCCGCCCGATTGCCCAGCGAAGCGGCGCTGATCGGATAGGCCGTCGGCATCTTCAGCGGGTCGCGCTTCTGCGCGTAAAGGAGGATGTCGCGCGCCATCTGCACCTGCGGGTGCTCTGGCATGCCGCCATGCTCGACGATGACAGCACAGGCGTAGCGCGGCGTCTCGACCGGCGCAAAGGCGATGAACAATGCGTGATCGCGCAGCTTCCACGGCAGCGTCGCATTCTTCTTCACGCCGGCATTGTGCTCTTCGCGGCTGATGACACGGACCTGGGCCGTGCCGGTTTTGCCGGCCATCTCGAAACCGGCATCGGGGATGCGCCAGGCAAACGCGGTGCCGCCGGGAATGTTGGTGACGCCGTTCATGCCGGCGCGCACGATGGCAAGGGCGTCGTCGGAGAACGGCAGGCGCTTGAGCTGCGGCCGAGGCTGGACATTGCGGCCGATCACACGCGTCAGGCGCGGTTCCACCATATTGCCGCTCGCGATGCGCGCCGACATGGTGCACAGCTGCAGCGGGGTGACGTTGAGATAACCCTGCCCGATACCCGTGTTGAGCGTTTCGCCCTCGAGCCAGGGAACGCCATAGTGCTTCAGCTTCCACTCGCGCCCGGGAACGACGCCGGCCTTTTCGCCCGGCAGCTCGATTCCCGTCTGCGCGCCAAACCCAACCAGGTGGGCCGCGGACTCGATCTTGTCGATGCCGAGACGGCGCGCGCATTCGTAGAAGAAAACGTCGCAGGAGACTTCGATGGCGCGTGTCAGGTCGACATGGCCATGCCCATGCTTCTGCCAGCAGTGGAACACGTAATTGCCGAGCGCGATGGAGCCGCGGCAGACCACCTGCATGTCCTTCAGGCCGGCGTCCACGGCCGCCAGAGCCATCGTCGGCTTGATGGTCGAACCCGGCGGGTAGAGGCCGGAAATGGCCTTGTTCAGCAGCGGCACGTGATCGTCGGTCGTCAGCGCCTTCCATTGCGCCGGCGTGATGCCGACGTTGAACAGGTTGGGATCGAACCCCGGCGTCGATGACAATGCGAGCACGTCGCCGGTCGCCACGTCCATGACCACGGCGGCTGCACTTTCATCGCCCAACCGTTGCGCCATGAAGCTCTGCAGATTCTGGTCGATTGTGAGGTAGAGATCTTCGCCTGGCGAGCCGGGATCGTGGCCAAGCTCGCGGATGTTGCGGCCGTACGCATTCACCTCGACGCGGCTGATGCCAGCCTTGCCGCGCAATGCCGTGTCGAATTCCTTCTCCACACCGCGCTTGCCGATGCGGAAGCCAGGCAGGGAAAGCATCGGGTCCGGATCGTCCTGCAGGTCCTGCTGCGAAACCGCAGCGACGTAGCCCAGAATATGCGTGAGTTGATCGCCGAACGGATAGGAACGTGTCTGGCCGACATCGGGCTGGACGCCGGCGAGATACGGCAAATGCAGATTGACGCGCGCGAAATCATCCCATGACAGGTTCTCGGCGACGATCAGCGGCACGAATTGCTTGTTCTCGCGCGCATCCTTGAGCACGCGCTCGCGCTGCCGGTCGGACAGATAGATGATCTTGCCGATCGTATCGAGCGCGGGTTCGATCTTGCCGCCGACCTGCTCCGGCGTCAGCAGCACCCGGAAATTGCGCCGGTTGTTGGCGAGCTCGACGCCGAAACGGTCGAGGATGCGCCCGCGCGGCGGCGCCACCAGCCGCTCGCTCACGCGATTCTCCTCGGACCGCGTGCGGAACTGCTCGCCCTGCACGACCTGCAGCTGATAGAGGCGGCCTGCCAACACCGCGAAGATGGCGCCGACGCCGCCGGACATCATCAACGTGCGGCGCGTGAAGGTCGCGTAGCGGCTCTTGTCCTTGCGATCGAACAGCGGCATCAGAAGTCGCTCCGCTGCGGGCCGATGAAGCGCTGCTGCACCCAGTTCAGGAACGACAGCACCGGCACGTACAGCACGATGCTCGCCGCCAGCTGCAAGGCGAGCGGCTGAATAGGCGGCACATGCCAGAAATAGAGCCAGGCAATGCCGTAGGCGGACACTGAGGCGATCAGCATCGCGAGTGCAAACCCGAGAATGGCGGCCCAGCCCGCGAGGCCGGCGAAAACGTCGCGCTGCCGGTCGATCAGGACATAGGTGACGAGGAACGAGGAGGTCCACAATCCCGGCGGGCTTCCCGACAGAAGATCCTCCAGAAGCCCGATGGCGAAGACCAATCCGGGCGGCATCAGGTCAGGCCGGATGAGCGCCCAGAAATAGATGACCATCAGCACGAACAGGGGCGGCGGAAACAGCCCGCCCGTCAACGAAACCGGGAAGCTTGTGAGGACGACCGCCGTGAAGGCAAAGAGCGCCGGGATGATCGCCACGGCCGGTGTCGGCAGCAGGACGAGCAGACGATCGGATGAGGTTCGCCTCATTGATTGTCCTCGTCGTCGTCCGGATTTCGGGCGGCCGGCTTGTCCGTCTGCGTCGGTGCCGGAGGTGTGACGCGGGGTTTGGGCTCGGTCGTCGAAGGCGATACTGCCGTGCCGCGGATCGCGGGCGCGGTTGTCGTGGCTGTGGGCTTCGCGCCTGTTCCACCTGCCGCATTCGGCGAGGCTGCGGCCGGAACCCCGGCAGGGGGCGCGACCGTTTCCGGCGGGGCTTCAACCGGCGGTGACGGCTTGAAGCCCGCTGCCGTGGCCGGCAGGTCCTGATCTGTCGGCGCCGGCATCTGCTCCTGCTTGAAGTCCATGATGCGCACGTCGTCTGCCGTTCCCGGATCGGCATAGAGCGCGACCCGGAAACCGCTGCTGTCGTGATAGAGAACACCCACCGGCAATCCCGGCGGCATGAGCCCACCATTGCCGGAGGTGACCACTTCTTGCCCATCCTTCAGCTTGGCGCCTTGGGCGACGGCCTCGAGCGCGGGCGCTTCGCTGTTGTTCCCGGCCAGGATTGCCTGGTCGTTGGCCGGCTGAACGGAAACGGGGACGCGGCTGTTTAGGTCCGTGAGCAAAATGACCCAGGCGGTGTGCTGACCGGCCAGGTAGATGCGTCCGAGCACGCCGCGCGCGTCGGCGACCGTCTCGCCCGGTTTCACGTGATCACGCGTTCCGGCATTCAGCACGATCGTCTCGGAGAAGGGCCGGCTCGCATGGCCGATGACGCGGCCGGCAACGGACGTCGAAGCTGGATCGGAGACGGCATTGAGCAGCAGCTGGTAGCGCTTCACGCGGGCCTGCAGCATGTCGGCCGCGCCCTGCCACTGTCGCAGGCGGGCGTTCTCTTCCCGCAGCCGCTGGTTCTCGCTGTAGACGTCGAAGAAGTGTTCGGCGCCGGAAAGCCAGGTCGATACGGCGACCACAGGCACATTGACCGCCGTGATCGCCGGCTTCGCCCAATCTGTCAGGGCGGCCCGGGCCCGGTCGAAGGGGAGGAAGTGCGCCTTGCCGGCCAGGAGCACGATCACTGCAAGCACGGCAACGATCGCCAACGGAAGCTGAGCGCTACCCTTCCCTCGCGCAATCTTCCAAGTCCCGTTCGCCATCTACGCTACCCGGCTCGCTCGTACGACACTGGCTCCTTTGTCTCAGAAGGCGGTTGAAAGAACGTGACGCATCGACTTGGGATTTTCGAGCACCCGGCCGGTTCCCAGCGCCACGCAGGACAGCGGGTCGTCCGCGATCGACACCGGAAGGCCGGTTTCCTCGCGCAGAACCTGGTCGAGATTGGCCAGCAGGGATCCGCCTCCCGTGAGCACGATGCCCTTGTCGACAATGTCGGCGGCCAGTTCCGGCGGGGTAGCTTCCAGCGCCACCTTCACGGCTTCCACGATCTGGCTGGTCGGTTCCGCCAGCGCCTCCGCGATGTGGCGCTGCGTGATAGTGATTTCCTTCGGAACGCCGTTCAGCAGATCGCGGCCCTTGATCTCGAGCGTCACACCGTTGCCGTCGGCGGGAGGCGCCGCCGAGCCGATCTCCTTCTTGATGCGCTCTGACGATGCTTCGCCGATCAGCAAATTCTGGTGGCGGCGGATATAGGCGATGATCGCCTCGTCCATCTTGTCGCCGCCGACGCGCACCGATCGCGAATAGACGATGCCGCCGAGCGACAGCACCGCCACTTCCGTCGTGCCGCCGCCGATGTCGACGATCATCGATCCTGTCGGCTCGCCGACCGGAAGGCCCGCACCGATCGCAGCCGCCATCGGCTCTTCGATCAGATACACGCGTCGGGCGCCGGCGGAGAGCGCGGATTCCTGAATCGCGCGGCGCTCGACGGCCGTCGATCCGGACGGCACGCAAACGATGATCATCGGATTGGCGAAGGAGCGGCGGTTGTGCACCTTGCGGATGAAATGTTTGATCATCTCTTCCGCGACTTCGAAATCCGCGATCACGCCGTCGCGCATCGGGCGGATCGCCTCGATGTTTCCGGGTGTGCGGCCGAGCATCATCTTCGCATCGTTGCCGACAGCGCGAACCGAGCGCTTGCCGCCCTTGGTGTAGGTCGCAACGACGGACGGCTCGTTCAAGACAATGCCGCGACCTTTGACGTAAACGAGTGTGTTCGCCGTTCCGAGATCGATCGCCATGTCGCTCGACAAAACACCGAGTAAGCTGCCGAACATTCCTTCTGTGCCGTTCCTTTCCAGACCTGCGCGATTGTCAATTTCCGATCGCATCACGGGGGCGCTCAAATCGCTCGTGTGCGAGGCGGTTAATCCCTTAAACGCATGCCTTTTGATGTTTCATCGAGAGTAATTTTCCAGCCGCGCGGCGTTGGCGTCCATCTCCGCATCCGGCACGCCAAGGCCTGACTCAATTGCCTTTGGAGCAGCGCAAAATCCCGCGATTTGGCGCGTTCGGTTCTTACGCCGATTTGCGCTTCGCGGGCAATAGAAGCGCAAGCCTTCCAGGCAGAATCTTTGTGGCGATTTCGGGGCTTGCGTCATCTCACGCCGTTCGTTCGACCACGTGCTAAATTGATGCCAAATCGGGGGGCACCGCGTGTCCGAAACGGACGCTGACACGGTTGGACGCGATGGGGCGCCGCTCGGCAAGAGGGGCGGCGAGCGGCCCATCGCCATCGAGTTTCGGGACGTCGCGAAAACATACGGATCGGGCCCGCCGGCCTTGAGCCGGTTGAGCCTTTCGATCGCCCGCGGCGACCTCGTTGTGCTGATCGGCCCCTCGGGATCGGGCAAGAGCACGGCGCTCGGGCTGATCAACCGGCTGATCGAGCCGACCGCAGGCACGGTGTCGGTCGATGGGGCGGATGTTCGCCGAAGCGATCCCGTGACCTTGCGGCGGCGGATCGGGTTCGTCTTCCAGGGCGTCGGTCTCTTTCCGCATCTCACAGTGGCCGAAAACGTCGGAATCACGCCACGGTTGCTCGATTGGCCGGCCGACCGGACTGCCGCGCGGGTCCGCGAACTGCTCGAGCTGGTCCGCCTCGATCCCCGCTTTGCGTCCCGCTATCCGCGCCAGCTTTCGGGCGGCGAGCAGCAGCGGGTGGGCATCGCGCGCGCCCTGGCGGCGGGGCCGGACATCATGCTGCTGGACGAGCCGTTTGCAGCGCTCGACCCCCTAGTACGGGACGAGCTGGGTGCGGAGTACCGGGCGATTCACGATCGGTTAAGGCTGACAACCGTCATGGTCAGCCACGACATGACGGAGGCGCTGCTGCTGGCCGACCGGATCGTCGTGTTGCGGGACGGCGGGCTCGTCCAGGAGGGCACGCCGCGGCAAGTCGTGACCGCGCCGGCCGACAATTTCGTCCGTAGCCTGATCGAGGCGCCGCGGCGGCGTGCTGAACAACTTCGGCGCGCGCTCGAAGGCGGCGCGCCATGAGCGGCGGCACAGCGTGGTCCTCGGCCTTCGCCTTGCTGCCGGAGTATCTGGGGCAGCATGTCCTGCTCAGCCTCAGTGCCATCGTGCTCGGCACGGCAATCAGCCTCCCGCTCGCCATTCTTGCCGCACGCTCGCGCGTGTTGCGAACACCGGCGCTCGCGTTCGCCAACATCGTACAGACCATTCCGGGCCTGGCGCTCCTCGCGCTCTTCTATCCGCTGTTGCTCGGGCTTTCCGCCTTCACCGCAAGCCGGTTCGGATTTTCGCTTCCGGCGCTGGGATTCCTCCCTGCCCTGCTGGCGCTCACGCTCTATTCGATGCTGCCGGTGCTGACGAACACCATCGCGGGTTTGTCCGGCATCGACCCGGCTGTGAAGACGGCCGCTCTGGCGGCCGGCATGACGCGACGTCAATCGCTCGTTCTTGTCGAATTGCCGCTCGCCGCGCCGGTGATCATGGCCGGCATTCGCATTGCGGCCGTGTGGGTGATCGGGACGGCGACACTTTCGACACCGGTCGGCCAGACGAGCCTCGGCAATTACATCTTCACCGGACTCCAGACCGAGAACTGGGTGTTCGTGCTGTTCGGCTGCGCGGCGGCCGCCCTCCTCGCGCTCGTCGTGGACCGGCTGCTGGCGCTGGCCGAATCCGGCTTCGCCAAGCGCTCGCGATTGCGATTGGCCTTCGCGGCCCTCGGCGTGATGTTGCTCATCGCGGCGAGCGTCGCGCCGATGGAAGGTGGAGCTGCGGCACCGCGGATTGTCATCGGCGCCAAGAATTTCGAGGAGCAGTACATCCTGAGTGAATTGATCGCCGCGCGTCTGGAACGCGCCGGTTTCCGCACGACGCGGAAGGATGACCTCGGCTCGACCATCATCTTCCGTGCGCTGGCTGCCGGCGACATCGACGTCTATGTCGACTACTCCGGCACGATCTGGGCCAACGAGATGCGTCGTCCGGATTCACCCGGGCGCGCCGCCGTGCTGCGCGACATGGCGGCGTGGCTGAAGGCGCAGTTTGGCATCCGCGATCTCGGCTCGCTCGGTTTCGAGAACGCCTATGTGCTGGCCATGCGAAGCGATCGCGCCAGGCAGCTCGGCATCCGCTCGCTTGCCGACCTTGCCGCGTACGCGCCGCAGCTGAAAATCGGCGGCGACTACGAATTCTTCGCCCGTCCCGAATGGGCCAGCGTAGAGAAAGCGTATGGGCTGCACTTCGCGCAGAAGCGCACGTTCCAGCCGACGTTCCTCTATCGCGCCGTGCGCGACGGCGATGTGGATGTGATCGCCGGTTTCTCCAGCGATGGCCGCATCGCGCAATACGATCTCGCGCTGCTCACCGATCCGAAGTCCGCGCTGCCGCCTTACGATGCCGTGCTGCTTGTCTCGCCAAAGCATGCGAACGACACGAAGCTGGTCGGCGCGTTGACACCTCTCATCGGCCGTATCGACCTGACGCGGATGCAGCGGGCCAACCTAGCGGTCGATTCCGGCAAGCAGACGCCGGAAGCCGGGGCACGCTTGCTGGAACAGCAAATGCCGAACTCGAATTGATCCGGCGCCGCGCTTCTGTGACGGATTTGTTGTGCGCCACGGTTACATCAGTTGCTCAACCAGTGGTTATGGCAGATGATGAGCCAGTCATTTCGGAGGCTCGCGGACATGCCTGCAACAGATACCGGTCGAGTGAGCGTGACGTCAGGCCCTTTGACCATTACGGCCTATCCCGGCGACAACATGGTGTTGATTGCCATGTCGCTCGCTGACAATGCGATCGACGAGCAGTCGAAGAATCTCGCCGGCTTTGCGATCTTCAGCCAGGCCGACGGCAAGGCCGAGCAGCCGCTGCTCAACCGGCTCAACTTCAGCCACCAGATCACGAAGGACACGACGCCAGAACAAAGCGAGTGGACGTCGACCGACGAAGCGCCGTTCCAGAAATTCCGCTGGGTGGATGTGCCGAAGGACGGGTTCGACGCAGACATCACCTATCGCGTGGTGGGCAAGTATTTCACGGGAAGCGGCACGAAGCTGACAGATGGCGCAACCGCGCGCGTGACGGTTTCCCCGCCGCAGCAGGCGCACAGGAATTTCCGCGTCGCCTTCACGCGCGGCTATGCGTCGTCGCAGGCCTATGCCGACCTGTTCCACAATGCGGACATCCGGCCGAAGCAAAAGTCAGCCGATTTCGACACCAAGCCCTACCAGTCGCAATACGACTGGCTGGGCGGCGATGCGCACAAGCAGCTGTTCGATTTCATCGCCGAAATCGACGGTGACATCGACGATTCGCGGATCGACGTTTTCGCCTACGATCTCGATGAACCCGATGCGATCCGCGCCTTCTGCCGGTGGGGCAAGAAGGGCAGGCTGCGGGCCATCCTGGACAACGCGTCGTTGCACACCAAGGCCGGGGCCGTCGAAATCACGGCCGCGAAAATGATCGCCGCTGCTGCAGGTTCGCAGAACGTGAAGCAAGGGCACTTCAACCGCTACCAGCACAACAAGGTGATCATCAAGCGCGATGCATCGGGCAAGGCGGAGAAGGTGCTGTTCGGGTCGATGAATTTTTCGCTGCGCGGACTCTACATTCAGGCCAACAACGTCATGATCACAGACGACGCGACCACGGCCGGTTATTTCGCCGCTGCGTTCGACGAGGCGTGGAACGACAACGTCAAGGCGGCAGCGTTCGCGGCAAGCGACATTGCGCAGAAATACAATCCGATCAGCGCCGCCAGCACGCCGGCCTTGCCCAGCGCGGCGGTGGCGCTGTCGCCGCATTCCGACTATTCCATTTCGCTTGGTCCCGCGATCGCCGACATCAAGGCCGCGAAGAGTTCGGTGCTGTATGCGGTGATGGAGCCGACCGGCGGAGGTCCGGTGCTCGGCGCGCTGCGCCTGATCGCGGGAAAGCCGGTCATCTTCTCGTATGGAACGGTCGAGACCGACAAAGGCCTCGCCGTGCAGAACGCCAAGGGACAGATGGGCGCTGTCACCTCCTACGGTTTTCTCAAGGATCAGGTGCCCGAGCCGTTCAAGAAGGAATGGAACGGCGGCAATGGCATGCACATTCATCACAAATTCATCGTGATCGATTTCAACGGCGACAAGCCGATTGTTTATGCCGGCTCTTCCAATCTCGCGTCCGGCGGCGAGATGGCCAATGGCGACAACCTTGCGCGGATCGCGGATCCCTTCATCGCCGGCATGTATGCCATCGAGGCGGTCCGGCTGTTCGATCACTACGCGTTCCGCAAATACATGGCGAAGGCGACGAAAGCGAAGCCCCTGTCGCTGTGGTATCCGGGAAAGCCGGGCGGCGATCCCGCGTGGTGGAAGGTCTATTACGACAAGCAGGACATCAAATTCCGCGACCGCTACCTGTTTGCCGGCCTGCCACTTCCGGCCGATGTTGCACCCGTGAAGGACGCCGACTGGTCATCGCTGGACAACGGCGGAAAATCGGGAAAGCCGGCGGCAGCGAAACGCACTGCAAAGAGCGCGAAGAAGAAGGCGCCATCCAAACGCAAGAAGCCCGCGACGAAGTCAAAGGCGAAGCGCAAACCCGCCAAACGCAAGGCGAAGACGACTCGCGCCAAATCCACGAAGCGGAAGAAGAAGGCGGCGCCGCGCAAGAGGAAAGCCGCGCCGCGCAAGAAGAAACGGGCGACGAAGCGTCGGACCTAGCGTCCGCGCTTCAGCCACGGCATCATGGCGCGCAGGCGTTTGCCGACGGCTTCGATCGGATGTGACGCCGTGCGTTCGCGCATCGCCGTGAAGTCCTTCTGGCCGGAGGCGTTCTCCGCCATCCATTCCTTGGCGAACTTGCCCGACTGGATATCGGCCAGCACGCGCTTCATCTCCTCGCGCACGTGCTGATCGATCACGCGCGGGCCGGTGCGATAGGCGCCGTATTCCGCCGTGTTGGAGATCGCCAGATACATGCCGGCGGGCCCCCGCGTGTGCATCAGATCGACCAGCAATTTCAACTGATGCAGGCATTCGAAATAGGCGAGCTCCGGCGCGTAACCGGCCTTCACCAGCGTGTCGAAGGCGGCGCGGGCCAACTCCGCCGAGCCGCCGCACAGCACCGTCTGCTCGCCGAACAGGTCGGTTTCGGTTTCGTCGCGGAAGGTCGTTTCGATCATGCCGGCGCCAACGCCGATCGCGGCGCCATAGGACAGTGCCAGCGGCTTCGCGTCGCCGGTGGCGTCGCGATGGATGGCGACGAGGCCGATATAGCCGTCACCGTTCACATAGTTCGCGCGCAGCGCTGTGCCGGGGCCGGCCGGCGCCACCATGATGACATCGAGATCGTCGCGCGGCTGGATGAATCCGAAATGCAGCGCAAAGCCGTGGATGAACAGCAGCGCCGCGCCGCGCTTCATGGCGGCGTGGAGATCAGCCTCGTAGATCTCCGGCAGCTTTTCATCCGGCGCGCCGAGCACGACAACATCGGCTTCGCGCACCGCATCGGCGATGGACATCACAGGAAATCCGACCGCCCTCGCCTTGTCGCCGGTGGCGCTTCCTTCGCGCGCGCCGACGACCACATTCGTCACGCCGGAGTCACGCAAATTCAGCGCATGCGCATGCCCCTGATTGCCATAGCCGATGATGGCGACGCGCTTGCCGCGAATGATCGCCAGATCGGCATCGGCGGATGTGTAGGTGGCGGTCATTGCCTAGTATAGTTCGAGACAGGCCGCATCGTCGTCCTCCGCGAACTGGGCAATCAACGCCGCGTTCGCGCGCAAGAGACGCTCTACGGCCGAAGTGGGCTGATTGCCACAGCGCAACCAGACAATCCTTGGCGGCGCTCCTCTGACGGCAGCAATGTCCGAAAAGTCCGCATCGAGCGTTACAATTGCAAATCCGTTTCGCCGAGCGAACTCCCAAATTTCGCCGTCGCCAGCACGACCGAGTCCTGCTTGCACCACCTGCTGCGAGTCGGGAAAGGCATCGGAAAGGAGGCGACAGAGTTTGCGGCTGAGGTTCTGATCGAAGAGCAGCTTCACGCGGTCGCTGTCACGATGCGGCGCTCGCGGTCGGCGGCGTAGGCCAGAGCGGCGCGAATGTCCTCTTCAGTCAGCTCAGGGTAATCGCTCAGAATTTCCGCATGCGACATGCCTGCTGCAAGCCAGCCCAAAATGTCTGCAACTGCGATCCGCATCCCGCGGATACAGGGGCGGCCGCCGCGCTTGCCCGGCTCTTGGGTGATGATGTCGTGATAGTGCGTCGTCATGTCGGTGCTTATACCACAAGTCGGCGGAGGTCGCGAAGAGTACCAGCAAGAGGGCAGCTAGACTTGGTTGTCTCGCAGGATAGCCGTTACCGCTTGCTGGGATTCCATCGCCTCAATCCACCTCCAATCGGCCATGCGGTTGCGGAACCAGGTGAGCTGGCGCTTGGCGTATTGGCGCGAGGCAGTTTTGGCGGCAGACTTGGCCTCTTCGAAACTCATCTCGCCGCGATGGGCCGCGGCCAGCTCGCGAAGGCCGAGGATTTTCGCCGCCGACGGCGCCGGTGAAAGGGCCGCGATGCGGATGGCTTCCGCTATGGCGCCCTGCTCCACCATGTTGTCGAAGCGGGCATCGATGCGGGCGTAGAGTTCGTCGCGCGGCGGCGCGATGACGAAGCGTGCGAGTTTCAACCCGGCCAGCACTGGTGCGCCGATCTCGTTCTGCCAGTGCGACAAGGGCTTGCCGGTCGCCTCAAACACTTCGGTGGCGCGCAAGGTTCGTTGCGTATCGGAGGCGCGCAGCCGAGCCGCACTGTCCGGATCGCGCGCGGCCAGTTCGACATGGAACGCGTCCGGTCCGATCTCCTCGCGCCGCGCGGCCACGCGTGCGCGGGTCTCCGCGGGAACCGATGGAATGTCGGCGATGCCCTTCGTCAGCACATCGAAATACATTCCGGTGCCGCCGACAAACACCGGCACGCGGCCCAATGTGCGCGCTTCATCGAGAGCGCGCGCCGCATCTGCCTGGTAGCGGCCCACCGAATACGCCTCGCGCACGCCGACGTGTCCGTAGAGAAGATGCGGCACGCGGCGCATCTCTGCATCCGGCGGGCGCGCCGTGAGGATGCGCGGCTCGGCATAGACCTGCATGGAATCGGCGTTGATGATGGCGCCGCCGATGCGCTCCGCCAGCGCCAATGCCGCGACCGACTTGCCGCTCGCCGTGGGACCGGCAATAAGGATCGCGTCCGCGCTCGCGTTCATGGCACCTGAGAATGCTGGGCGCCGCGCGATTTCACAAGGAACCGATGGCCGATCCGTTTCCCTTTGTGCTGAACGTGGTATCGGCGGATGCCGATGCTCTGGCCGGGCCGTTGCGCGCTGCGGCGGCCAAACATGGCGCAGTGGCTGAGATCGACTGGCTGTCGCAGGATCGCGCCTTCGATCTGCCGCTCCTCGACGAGCCCGAACCGGTGCTGGCGGCCGCGCGCGCCGTGGCGGACGGTGCTGCGGCGGACATCAACGCGGTGCCGGCGCAGAACCGGCGGAAGAGACTGCTCATCTCCGACATGGAATCCACCATCATCGATTGCGAATGCATCGACGAGTTGGCCGATTTTGCCGGCATCAGAGACAAGATCGCGCCCATCACCGAGCGCACCATGCGCGGCGAGATCGATTTCAAGCAGGCGCTGCGCGAGCGCGTGGCGCTGCTGAAGGGATTGCCGGCATCCACACTGGAGCAGGTTTATCGCGAGCGCGTGCACATCAATCTCGGGGCGCGCGAGCTGGTGGCGACCATGAAGGCGAACGGCACCTATACCATGCTCGTCTCCGGCGGCTTCGGTTTCTTCACCGAGCGGGTGGCGCGCGAATGCGGGTTCGACATGTGGCAGGCGAACACACTGGAAATCGTGGACGGCAAGCTCACCGGCACGGTCGGCGAGCCGATCCTGGATCGCGACGCCAAGCTCACGGCGCTGAACGATGCCGCGCACGAACGCGGGCTATCGCTTGAGGACGCGGCGGCCATCGGTGATGGCGCCAACGATCTCGCCATGATCACCGCCGCCGGACTTGGCGTCGGGTATTATCCCAAGCCCGTGCTGGCAGCTGCGGCGCCGGCCGTCATCGCGCACACCGATCTGCGCACGCTGCTGTATCTGCAGGGGTATCGCGACGCCGATATCATCAAACCCTCCCCTTGAGAGGAAGGCGGCGACAATCGGTGCATGAGCGCAGAACGGCTTGTTCTCCCACAGTCGTCACGGACAAACGCGAATGATTGGGTTGCCCGAGTGGCGTTCTTTCGAATTGAAAGTGGCGACCGCATCGTCGAGGGGCGCGATGGCGCCGATGTTCGTCAGCAGCCGCCCGTCGCGCACCCGCCCGACGATCTCGATCAATTGGGCGCGGTCGGATTCGACGACGAAGTCGATCGCCAGACCATCGATGGGGCGCGCCTCGGACGGCCCGACGATGGACACCAGCGTGCCTCCCGGCCGGATAAGGCGCGCGGATCGCTTTCCGATGTCGCCGCCGATGACATCGAACACCAGATCGACCCTCCCAACATCTTCCAGCGTGTCGTGGTCAAGATCGACGAACTCCTGCGCGCCGAAGTCGAGCGCCTTCTGACGGTCGGCCGCGCGCCCGGTGCCGATGAGATACGCGCCAGCCCGGCGCGCGAGTTGCGTCACCATTGAACCCACTGCGCCTGCCGCGCCGTGCACGAGGACGCTCTGCCCCGCCTGAAGGCGGCCGTGATCGAACAGCCCCTGCCACGCGGCCAGGCCCGAGATCGGCAGGCTGGCGCCGACGGTGAAATCGACATCGCCCGGCAGCGGCGCGAGGTTGCGCGCCTCGATCGCCACATACTCGGCCAGCGTGCCGTCACGATACCAATCGGCAAAGCCGAACACGCGCTGTCCCACCGAAAGGCCCGTCGTGCCATAGCCGAGGGCGGTGACCACGCCGGCCAGCTCGTGCCCGGGGATGGTCGGCGTCCGGTCACGGTTGAGGCGATCGGTCCAGGTCGAGGACCATGTCAGCTCCGTCGGGACGAATCCCGACGCGTGAATCTGAACGACCACGTCATTTATCGCTGCCTGCGGGGCGGGGCGATCGACCAGCTTCATCCCGGCCGTTCCCGCCGCCTGGTCCGTTACCACAATTGCCTTCATGGGCGTGCCTCCGCATTCGTCCGTCTGTCTGGCGGAAATGTTGCAGGAATGGCGACCTTCGCTCACGGATGAACGCAGATGAGCGCATTCCCGATCCAATCGATCCCGGATCGGGAACTGTTATCGAAGCGATTTCGAGGACTCATCCCCCGAAATTCTCTTTGTGGCATGGCGTGAATTTCGACCCTCCCTCACGGGAGGGTCTTGGATGATCAGCTCAACCTCAGCGGCACGAAGGCGAGTTCGCCGCCGCGATTGAGCAGCACCACTTCCACCTTCTTGCCGGATTTCGCATCCGCCTCGACGCGCTTGGCCACGTCGTCCGGCGTATGCACGGCCTGGTTCTGCAGCTCCACGATCACATCGCCGGGGCGGATGTTCTTCTCCGCCGCCGGGCCGTTGGGATCGACATCGGTCACCACCACGCCGATCACATCCTTGCCGAGGTGATACTTCGCACGCGCCGCGTTGTCGATCTGCGCCACCGTCATGCCGAGGCGCGAACCCTTGCTCACCTTGTGCTGCGGCGATTGCGGTGCGTTTTTCTTCGCCGCCGACACATTGTCTTCCGGCAACCGGCCGAGCGTCACCTGCACGCTCATCGGCTTGCCGTTGCGCAGGAAATCGATCGTCACCTTCTTGCCGACGGGCGTTTCGGACACCAGCCGCGGCAGCGCACGCGAATCCGGAATGGCGCGGCCGTCGAACTTCACGATGAGATCGCCATTGTGCATGCCCGATTTCGCAGCCGGCCCGTTGGCGGAAATGTTCGCCACCAGCGCGCCGCTGGCATTCGGAAGGCCCATGCCTTCGGCAAGATCCTGACTCACCGCCTGCACGCGCACGCCCATCCAGCCGCGCCGCACCTGGCCGTATTTGTGCAGCTGGTCGATCACGATGCGCGCCACATCCGACGGAATCGAGAAGCCGATGCCGACCGAGCCGCCGGACGGCGAGAAGATGGCCGTGTTCACGCCGATCACCGCGCCGTTCATGTCGAACAATGGTCCGCCGGAATTGCCGCGATTGATCGGCGCATCGGTCTGAATGAAATCGTCATACGGACCGGCGGCGATGTCGCGGTTGCGGGCGGAGATGATGCCGGCTGTCACCGTCGAGCCGAGCCCGAACGGATTGCCGATCGCCACCACCCAATCGCCGATGCGCGACTTGTCGGAATCGTCCCAGCGCGTCGCCGGCAGCGGCTTCTTCGGATTCACTTTGAGCAGCGCGAGATCGGTCTTGTCGTCGCGGCCGATGAGCTTCGCGGGCAGGCTGGTGCCGTCATTCAAGGTGACGGTGATTTCTTCGGCGCCTTCGATCACGTGATTGTTGGTGACCACGAGGCCCGACGGATCGATGATGAAGCCGGAGCCGAGCGACGTCACATGGCGCGGCGCGCTTTGCGGCCCAAGGAAATCCTTGAACAGATCGCGCAGCGGCGAATCTTCCGGCAGGTTCAGCCCCACTTGCGGCCCCGCCTTCAGCGTCTGCGTGGTGGCGATGTTCACCACGGTGGGCAGCAGCTTGTCCGCCAGGTCGGCGAATGAATCCGGCGCCGGGCGCGCCATGGCGACGGAAGGCGCGAGGATGGGTGTGGCGGTCACGCCGAAGCCCAGCGCGCTCAGCAAAAGGGCCCGGGAAACCGCGCGTTTGGCGGGAGAGAGGATATTGAACATACGAAACGCCATCGAAACGCCCCTTAAGTCGCGGATGCGGGTGATTTGCCGGAAAGAGATATAGCAGGAAACGGGCAGAACAAGGGCGGGCCAAAAGGCGGGCCCGATGCCGCATGGCCCGGGAAAGTCCAGCTTGCGGCTGGTTAGGATCGCTGCGGCCGATGACAAATTCTCGACGGCGATATCGGCCCACGCGTAAACTAGAGGGACTTGGGCTGGGGTTAATACGATGATTGGCAAATCTCTCGCGGCGGGTGCCGCCCGCACGTTGTTGCTCACCGCCCTACTGACGGGCGTCGTAAGCGCTGCTCACGCAACGGTGACCATCTCCAAGAAACCAACAAAGAATGTATCGTGCGCGGCGGGTGTGTGCGCGCCGACAAGGGCGAAGGCGAATCTGAACGCCACCGATCTAGCCAACCTGCTGGCAACTGGCGATACGAAGGTCGTCTCGGACAATAAAGCCGTCGACATCGAGATCACCGACGCAGTCAGCTGGGCGAGCCCGACGCGACTTACGCTTGATTCGTATCACTCGATCACCTTCGAAGCGCCGGTCACCGTGGCCGGAACAGGCGCCGGGCTAACCATCACGACAAACGACGGCGGCAGTGACGGCGATCTCATGTTTGACGGTAAAGGCAATCTGACATTCTGGGATCTGAGCAGCGGCTTTGTCATCAACGGCAGCAGCTACACACTGTTTGCTGACATCGCGTCATTGGCGAGCGCCATCGCCAACAATGCATCCGGGCACTACGCGTTGGCCAATAACTATGACGCGTCAGTAGATGGAAGTTACAAACACTCTCCGATAGCTACTGAACTTACCGGCACGTTCGACGGCTTGGGCCACGTCATTTCGAATCTGGGCATTGAGAGTGATAGCGCCGCCGCGCTCTTCAACAGAGCGAGCGGCACATTGCGTGACATTGGTCTGACAAATGTCGATATCGTCTCCTCGGGAAGCGCTGCCAGTCTGCTTGCGGAGGATGATGCAGCAACGATCATCGGATGTCATGCGACGGGAACGGTGCATGGCGGTACGGCTGGCGGCCTCATCGCTCAGGGCAATTCTGCCGGAGGGAGGATCATCCGATCTCATGTAGCAGCTGATGTGTACGCGACGGAATATGCTGGAGCGGCTGGTGGACTAGTAGGCGTATCGTTGTACCCCCTGAACATCTCGCTGTCGCATGCTTCCGGTCGCGTAGGGGGAGCGAACATCACCATCACTGGCGGTCTCGTGGCTGTGATGGCTGGAGGCTCCATCTCACAGTCCTTTGCGACTGCCAGGGTGAGCGGCGAACTCGAAGCGGGTGGATTAGTGGGCCATCTCATTGATGGCTCAATTCAAGATTCTTATGCAACTGGCGAAGTCGGTAGCAGAGAGGTAGAGCACGTAGGCGGACTTGCCGGCTGGATAGAAAGTAGTTCGACGGTTCACTCGTCCTACGCAGCCGGAATGGTGAAAAGGGGCAGCTACAAGCATGCTGATCGAGGAGGTTTCGTTGGCACTGCCGAAAGCGGCGACGATTTTGCATGGGATTATTGGGACGTCGATACCAGTGGAATGACGCAAGGATGTGGCTCCGGCGACTGCAATGGCGTCACCGGCCAAAGTGACGCTCAAATGAAATCCGCTTTGCCGGCAGGGTTCGATCCGGCAGTTTGGGGTCAGGACCCGAACATCAACAACGGCTATCCGTACCTGCTGGCCAATCCGCCGCCGAAATAGATCGCCCAAAAATCAAAACGAATGCCGCTACTTCCGCGGTGCGCCGCCGGCGCCGGGGGAGCCGAAGTAGCGGAAGAATTCGCTGTTGGGTGACAGCACGATCGTCGTGGTATCGCCCGGCAGGCCCTCCTGATAGGCCTGCATTGAGCGGTAGAACGCGAAGAAGTCCGGGTCCTGCCCGAAGGCGTCGGCCAGGGTCTTCGTTTTCTCTCCATCGCCCTCGCCACGCAGAATCGAGCTTTCCCGCGTTGCCTCGGCGAGCAGCACGGTCACTTCGCGATCGGCGCGCGCCTTGACCCGCTGCGAAATCTCCGAGCCTTCGGCGCGGTATTCGTTGGCCTCGCGCTTCCGCTCCTGAGTCATGCGGGCATAGATCGCTTCGCTGTTCTCGGCCGGAAGATCGGCGTGGCGGATACGCACATCCACGATGGTGATGCCGAAGCCTTTCGCTTCCTGATTCATGTTGTCGCGAATGTCGCGCATCAGCTCGGCGCGGCGCGCCGACAGGACGGCGGCGAAATTCTGCGAGCCCAGCACGCGGCGGACATTGGAACTCAGGATCGACGTCAGCCGGATCTGGGCAGTGTCGAGATCGTACAGTGATTGATAGAAGCGCAAGGGATCGAGGATGCGCCAGCGCGCGAAGGCATCCACCACCAGGCGCTTCTTGTCCTGCGCGATAACTTCCTCGGACGGGGCTTCCAGATTGAGCAGCCGCTTGTCGATATAGACGACGCTCTGCGCCCACGGAATCTTGGTGTGCAGCCCCGGCTCGGTGACGATCTCGCGCGGGGCGTTGAACTGCAGCAGAATCGCCAACTCCGTCTGCCGCACCGTGTAGAAGCACGACAGCACGAAGATCAGCACGGCCAGGACGGCGATGCCGCCGGCAAGCAGGGGCGTGCGGTTCATTGCGAACCTCCCTGCGCGGCCGTTGCGGCCGGTGCGGCTTGCGGCGCCGGCGGACCGACGACCGTGACGGTTTCACCGCCCCGTCCGATCGCCTGCGGTGGCAGATACGGAATGATGTTCTTCGCCGCGTTCTCGTCGACGATCACCTTGTTCATCGGCGCGAACACATGCGACATGGTTTCGAGATACATGCGCTTGCGGGTGACTTCCGGCGCTTTCTTGTATTCCTCATAGACGGAGATGAAGCGCTTGGCCTCGCCGCTCGCTTCAGCAATCACCTTCTGACGATAGGCTTCCGCCTGCTGCACGATCTGCGCGGCCTGTCCGCGGGCCTCTGGGATCACCTTGTTGGAATAGGCCTCGGCCTCGTTGCGCATGCGGTCCTGATCGGTGCGCGCGGCCTGCACGTCGCGATAGGCATCGATCACCTGCGCCGGCGGATCGACCTTCTGCATCTGCACGCGCGTGATGGTGACGCCAGCGCCGTAGAGGTCGAGCGCCTTCTGCATCAGGTCGCGCACCTGGATCTGCACCGGCTCGCGGTCCTGCGTAAGAATGGGCTCGATCTGGTTCTGGCCCACCACCTCGCGCATGGCGCTTTCCGCCACTGCCTTGATCGCCTGATCGGGATTGTCGACGTTGAAGAGATAGGCGCCGGCGTCTTTGATCACCCAGAACACGGTGAAGTTCACATCGACGATATTCTCGTCGCCGGTCAGCATGTGGCTTTCGTCCTCGATGTCCTCTGTCACCATCTGATCGTTGGAATCGAGCGTCTGCTTGTAGCCTATGTTGATCTGGTTCTCCTTGGTGACCTCCGGCGTCTCCACGGTCTCGATCGGCCACGGCAGGTGATAGTTCATGCCGGGTGCGGTGCGCGCGACGAACCCGCCGAACCGCAGCACCACGCCCTGCTCGCGGGCGCCGACGAAATAGACTCCCGACAGCAGCCAGACGACGACGATGCCGAGCAGAATGATGAGCAGGCTGCCGGCGCCGAATCCGCTCCCGCCCGGAAGCAGACCGCGCAGACGCTCCTGACTGCGCCGCAGGAAGTCTTCGACATCGGGCGGCCGATTGCCGCCGCCTCTGCCGCCGCCATTGGATTGCGGCGGCCGGCCCCACGGCCCACGATTGCCGTCGTCACCGCCGCCTGTCTGGTTCGTCCAGGGCATGAAAGGTGTTCGCCCCGAAGCGGATCGCGCCCCAGCGCTTCCTTGTTTCCAAATCCGGGACGGTTATATGAGGCTCCCCCGCAAGGCGCAAACAACGGATGCCAGTGACAAAAGACGACGTGCTGAAGGCGTTGGCCGCGGTGATCGATCCGGCGAGCGGCAAGAGCGTCATCGAGGCCGGGCTGATCGAGGGCCTCGTGGTGCGCGACGGTCATGTCGGGTTTGCGATCGAGGTCGATCCGGCGCGAGGCCGATCCGCAGAGCCGCTGCGCAAGGCCTGCGAGGACGCGGTGTCGAAATTGCCGGGCGTCCTGTCGGTCACGGCCGTGCTCACGGCCCATCAGGGGCAGGCCCCTGCGCGGCCGGCGCCCCAGCCCCAGCCGCACGCCCACCCGCCGCGCCCGGCGGGCATTCCCGGGGTGGATTCGGTGATCGCGGTGGCCAGCGGCAAGGGCGGGGTCGGCAAATCGACGGTCGCCGTGAATCTGGCCCTCGGGCTGGCAAAGCTTGGCCTCAAGGTGGGCCTGCTCGATGCGGATATCTATGGCCCGTCGGTGCCGCGTCTTCTTGCCATCAGGGAGAAGCCGCAAACCGATGGCCGCATGCTTCGCCCGATCGAGAAGTTCGGAATCAAGACGATGTCGATCGGATTTCTTGTCGGCGAAGAGTCGCCGCTCGTGTGGCGAGGGCCGATGGTGCAAAGCGCGCTGACGCAGATGATGAATGATGTCGCCTGGGCGCCACTCGATGTGCTCGTGCTCGACATGCCGCCGGGCACGGGCGATGCGCAACTCACCATCGCGCAACGCGTGCCGCTCAAAGGCGCAGTGATTGTTTCGACGCCGCAGGACATCGCGCTTATCGATGCCCGCAAGGGCCTTCAGATGTTCCGCAAGACCGAAGTGCCGATTCTCGGAATCGTCGAAAACATGAGTGTGTTCGTTTGTCCCCACTGCGGTGAGGAGTCGCACATCTTCGGCCACGGTGGTGCGCGTGCCACGGCGGCCGAACTCGGCGCGCCATTCCTCGGCGAGATTCCGCTCGTTCCGGCGATCCGCGAGACATCGGACGCCGGCACGCCGATTGTCGCACGCGATCCCGACAGCAAGGAAGCCCAGGCGTTCCTTGCATTGGCTGCAAAGGTTGGGGAAAACCTGAAGGTGCCGCAACGCGCGGCGCCACGAATTGTGATTGAGTAGGGGTTTTCGGGGGAGCTCCATGGCGACGCCCAAGCCGCAGGTGCGAAGTACGTTCGCGACGCCGGTTTGCGTCCACTATCTTCCGGTCGCATCGGAAGTGAATGCGGAGCTGCGTCCGGTCGTGCTCGAGAAGATGCAGGCGAATGGAACGACGTCGCCGCGCGGTCAGGGTTGGCGTTCGCAACCGGATTTTGAATCCTGGGGCGGCAACGGTGCGCAGACTCTGTTTCGCATGTTGCGCGAACTCGCCGACAGCATCACCGCAACGCGTGCCGCCGGCCGCGTCAATCTCGATTGGAAGATCAGCGCCGCCGCTGCGGTGCGGCACAAGGGCGAGTATCTCGATATTTCGCCACGGCCCGGCGCGTTCTGGGCCGGTGTCTACGTCATCGATGATGGCTACAACAAATCGGACGATGAATCGCTCGGCGGTGAATGCGAGCTTGCCGATCCGCGCGGGGCGCTGCCGGCCATGATCGCCCCCAACCTCGCCTTCCGCATCCCGGGGGGTGTCACGGCGGGCATGACCGAGATCATCCGGCCCCAGAGCGGCATGATCCTGCTGCACCCAGCCTGGATGGCCAGGGGCGAGCGCCGGTTCGACGGCGAAGGCCAGCGGATCACGGTCGAATTCGAGATGTCCCCACCTTAGAAAGGCAGGCGGGGCGGGTGCGCTTAGCCCCCGCCCCGCTGCATCGCGAACCGGATTAGCGGCCGGCGCTGAGCGAATAGCTCATCATCACCTTGCCCTGGGCGTCCTTCTCGTCCCACGTGTCGCCCGCATTGTGCGGATTGATCACGGTGCAATAGGGCTTCATGTCCGGCTTCGGTGCAGGGTCCGTCTGCGTGAAGCACGCAGTGGTCGCGTCCTTCCACATCCAGGTGCCCTTGATGGTCGAGGCATCAGCCATGTGCTGCTCCCAGCTCATGTCCTGATTGACATACACCGTCGACGATTTGCCGTCGGCGCCAGTCATCTTCAGCGTGTTTCCATACATGCCGGTCATCGGATCGGCATGGGCTACTACCGTAGAAGCCGCGATCATTGCGGCCACAAGAATAATGCGCGTCATAAATGTCCCCTTCCTGTCAGATTGATTCTATTGAATGCCTTGAACCAGCGTGACCGTACGGCCGGCGGCGGTCCACGTATCCCCAACCTTGTGTGCGGCGACCGGTGCGCAAGTCGGGTTCTGCATGCCCGGCAGCACAAGATTGAAGGTCAGGCACACATTGCCGCCTTCGAGTTTCCACGTGCCGCCGAATTCGATGATGCCTCGTTTGCCGGTAAAGGTGCCATCCGCCTTGTAATAGAGTTTGCTCTTGGAGCCGTCGGCATCTGTGGTGATTGTCGTATTGCCGTAGCGGGGCGCCATAACGTCTTCGGCAGACCCCGCGGAGATGAAGCCAATCGCAAATACAGCGCCCATAACCACCGTGCGCATGAACGTCTCCCGGATTGCCTTGAAACACGCAAGGCGATTGGACTTCGATACCAGTCTAGGCGGTTCCTTTGCAAAGGTCTAAGTAACGGACGGACGAGCGCAAGCTACTGGATTCCCTGTACCAAGGTCGCGCTATTTTTCCCCACCTGCCAATTGTCGCCAATATTGTGCACTGCAATCGGCTGGCAAACCGGATTGGTGACCGTGGGAGGCACGGGATCGTAGATGCGGCACAGCGTGTCGCCGTCGACGGTCCAGGTACCCTTCAGGTTGAAACCAACATCAACCACCTTCCCGGTGAAGGTATGGTCCGCATTGTAATAGATATGCACTTCGTGACCGCTGTCGGTATGAACGACCACCGTATTTCCATACGTCGTCGTCATCACATCGCCCTGTGCAAAGGCAAGCGAAACCGGACCGATGACTCCTGCCGCTGCGACCAGGACCTTCCGCATTGTTATTCCCTCCTGAAGGCGCTCACGCGTTGTAATTGAGACGAAGACCCGCTTTCGGCCACTCCACGGCAAGCAGCTTACCCGTTCCCGACGCCGTGATGTAGGCGGTTTTCATGTTCTTCCCGCCCCAGCAAATATTTGTGATGAGCGGATCGGGAAGCGGCGTGTGTTTCACGCGCTTTGTGCCGGGCCAGAACGTCGTAATGCCGCCGGCAAGGATCGTGGCGATGCACACGCCGCCATCGGCCTGGACGCCAAGAGAGTCGAAATAGGCGATGCCGGGGAAGGCGCCGACGAACACGCCCGGGGTGAAGCCTTCCACCCGCCTGCCCTTCCCGGGCTTTTCGAGCGGCAAGAACCACAACCGGCCGGTGAACGTCTCCGCGTAGTAGACCGTGTTGCCGTCCGGCGAGAGACCTACCCCGTTCGGCGTGACGAGCTCACGCAACGCGCGTGTAATCTTCGAGCCGTCCGCCTTTGCGTAATGGAGCGCGCCATGCGTCGTGTATTTCGCGGTGCGGATTCCGTAATCGGTGAACCAGAACCCGCCGTGCCTGTCGAACACGATGTCGTTCGGACCCATCAGGCGCTCGCCATCGCAGGAATCGTACAGCACCTCGACCTTGCCGCTTGCGATATCGATGCGTTCGATACGGCCGCCCTTGTGATCCGCCGGCGCATGGCCGGGGATCATCAGACCCTGACGCTTGGTGTAGGTGAAACTGCCCCCATTGTTGCAGACGTAGAGTGCGCCGTCGGGACCGATGGCAGCGCCGTTTGGCCCGCCACCCGGACGCGCGATCGTTTGTGTTTTGCCATCCGGCTTCACACGCGTGACGCGGCCGGCCGCGATCTCCACCAGGATGATCGAGCCGTCATCCATCGCGACGGGCCCTTCCGGAAATTTCAGTCCGGCGGCGACTTCACGCATGGCCATGCTGATTCCCTCGAATGGCGATGGCGCAACGCTAGCGCAGGCGTCAGCGGCGCTCCAGTGTCACGAAACTGTAGGGGATATGCTCTGGAACATTTCCCGCATGGTCTTCCCGCCAGACCTCACGCCATGCGTGCGAATCGAATGCGGGCATGAGGGCATCGCCCTCCACCTCGGCATGGACTTCGGTCAGATGGATTCGCCCAGCGAATGGCAATGCCTCGCGGAAAATCGCGGCGCCGCCGATGACCGCCATCTCGTCGGTCGTTTCGGTATTGGCTCGAGCAATCGCCTCATCGAGGGAATGCACGATGATCGCACCCGCGGCCGCAAAATCTGATGCGCGGGTGACGACGATGTTGGTACGACCGGGCAACGGCTTCTTCGGCAAACCGTCCCAGGTCCTCCGGCCCATGATGCAGGGCTTGCCCATGGTCAGGCGCTTGAAGTGTTGCAGGTCCTCGGGGATGCGCCAAGGCAAGCCGCCGCCGCGGCCGATCACGCGGTTGTCCGCCATTGCGACGACCAGTGAGACGTTGGCACTCATGCCTTGGCCAGTTTCGCAAGCGCGTCGCCGGCGACGCGAAACACCGTCCACTCATCCATCGGCTGAGCGCCAAGCGATTTGTAAAATTCGATCGACGGCGTGTTCCAGTCGAGCACCCACCATTCGAGCCGTCGGCAATCCTGTTCGATCGCACGCTGTGCAAGACCGGCGAGCAACGCCTTGCCGATTCCGCGCCCACGGAATTGCGGCCGCACGAACAGGTCTTCGAGATAGATCCCCGGCTTCGCGAGAAAGGTGGAGAAATTGTAGAACCACAGGGCAAAGCCGGCAGGCTCCCTATCGGCATAGGCGAGGTCGCAATAGGCGCGCGGCCTGACGCCGAACAGCGCCGCCGCAACGGCCGCTTCCGTTGCCGCGACCTCGTGCCGCAACTTCTCGTATTCCGCGAGTTCCCGGATAAACGAAAGCACGAGCGCCTCATCGCCCGGCCGCGCTGGCCGGATGCGGATTCCACCCGTCATTGGAGCTTGATGCTCTGCCATGCCGGAACTACGTTGCCTTTCTATAGTTTAATTGTCGGGAAAGGAGCATTTCCAATGCGATCAATTGTTGTAGGCGCATTCGCGCTGGCTGTCGCGGCTGCGTCGCCGGCGTGGGCAGATCATCACCATGGCAGCGGAGGTGGTGAAGGCGCTCATCACGCCGGGTCCGGCGGTGGCGGTGGCGGAATGGGCGATCGTCATCGTTCGCACGACAGCGTGACCATCCACGAGCGGGACCGCGGCGGCGTATCCGTCCGCGAACATTTCGGGCGGCACGGCACGAGCGTGACGGTTCGCAGCGGGCGTGTGTCCGCTGGCCGTCGCTATTCCAGTTTCCGCCGCGCCTATCGCGCCCCGCATCGTTTCCACATCGGCGTCTATCGCCGGCCGGCCGGCTGGTATTCGCACCGCTGGTATGTCGGCGCCTATCTGCCGCGCGGCTGGTTCGTGCGCGACTACTGGATCGGCGATTGGGGCATGTACGGCCTGATCGACCCGCCGGATGATCTCGTCTGGGTCCGCGTCGGACCGGATGCGATGCTGATCGATCCGGATTCGGGTGAAGTGGTGCGTGTCGTATACGGCATCTTCTGGTGATTCCGTAGCAATTCCAGTACACGGCGGCGATGCGAGAAGCGGAGTTCGAAGTACCGCTCGCCGCCGGTACGCCTCCCGATGAACCGCCGGCCGAGCAGGAAGTCGCTGACCTGGCTCGGGCGTCATCGGCGCTGGCGCTTCTCACCGTCTTCCGCCATCGCAATTACCGACTGTTCTTTTCCGGCCAGCTCGTGTCGCTCATGGGCACGTGGATGCAGTCGGTGGCGCAGGCCTGGCTGGTCTATCGGCTGACGCATTCGCCGTTCCTGCTCGGCCTCACGTCATTCTGCGCGCAGGTGACGGTGTTCTTCATGGCGTCGTTCGGCGGAATGGTCGCCGACCGCGTCGACCGCCGCCGCATGCTGCTCATCACGCAGGCCCTGTCGATGGTGCAGGCGGCGACGCTGGCGGGTCTCACGCTGGCGGGCGTGGTGCAGGTGTGGGAGATCATCGCGCTCGCCTTCGGCATAGGGCTGATCAACTCGGTGGACGTGCCCACGCGCCAGGCCATGACGCTCGACATGGTGGGCCGCGACGATCTTCGCCACGCCATCGCGCTCAATTCCGTGATGTTCAACCTCGCGCGTGTCGTCGGACCCTCGATTGCCGGCGGTCTCATCGCGGTGGTCGGCGAAGGACCATGCTTTGCGCTGAACGCGCTGTCCTTCGGCGCCGTGCTGACAAGCCTGCTGCTGATGCGCATGCCGCCGCAGAAGCGACCGAAACCCGGTCATCCGCTGCGCGACATGGTGGAAGGCTACCGCTATTCCTTCTCCACCCCGGCGATCCGCTCCGCCATCCTGCTGGTGGCCGTGTCGTCGATGTTCGGGGCGGCATACCTCTCCATGCTGCCGGCATTTGCGCGCGACATCCTGCATGGCGCTTCGACCGATTACGGCTCGCTGATGACGGCCGTCGGCATCGGCGCGCTGTGCGGCGCCTACAGCCTGTCGCGCATCCACGAACGATGGCTGACCCTGGCGCCGATCCTCGCATCCGGCTCGTTCGGCATCGGCCTGATCCTGTTCTCGCAGTCGCAGGTGCTGTGGCTGAGCACTCTGCTGCTGCTGCCGACCGCCTTCAGCCTGATGCTGCTGGGCGGCACAACCAACACGATCATCCAGCTGGTGGCGCTGGAGCGCTACCGCGGCCGTGTCATCTCGCACTACACGCAGTCATTCCTCGGCATGATGCCGTGGGGATCGCTGATGCTGGGATTCCTGGCGAGCCGCATCGGCATCGGTGAAACCGTGGCGCTGGGTGGAGCCGTCGTGGTCATTGCCGCCACGATCGCCTATTTCAACCGCCCTCGCCTTTCAGATGCCCGCAAGCGTGCCGCCTGAATTGGCGAAGGAGCGCCCGGCAATCATCTCCAAATCCTTCACCAGGCCCGGCACCTGCGTCACGGTTTCTTCGATGAATTCGTAACCGGCTTCGCGGATTTCCGACAGGCGCTGAATGCGGGCCTCGAGGTCAGCGCGATCTTCGGCCGAATATTGCGTGGTGCGCAGCTGGGTCTGAACCGCACGCATCTCCTCCGTGGTGTCGAAGATGCCCTCGAGCGGATTGGACAGACGAAGAAACATCGTGTGGACGCGGGCGCGCAGATCCGCGTGGCGTATGTTGTAGAGGAATTCGCGATTGCGGTCGTACATGCCGATTTCGCGCTGTGCCTGCCGCAGCATGCGCAACGTGACGGGACCGTAGGGATCGCCGCGGCCCTTCACTCGCTTGGCCAGCGCAAGGATCACCGTCAGCGTCGCCAGCAATTCGCCGATGAACAGCGCGGCCTGCTTTTCGCGCCGCCGCTTCTCGAGCTGCCACTCGATCTGGGTGGCGCACAGCCCGCCGAGCGTGGCGAGGATCGAACCCAGCACGATGGCTTCCACCGTGCTGAGGTTCGACAGGAAATCGTAGTCGCCGGGAGCGAGCGCCACGACGCTATTTCACCGGTGCCATGAGGTGCTGATAGGGCGTGCCCGCCCACATCACATACGGCGATGACGTGTCGGGATCGGCCCCTCGCGGATAGGACGCATAGAATTCCGGGTTGGCGCCGACGACCATCACATGCGGACCGGTCACGACCCAGTGGCCGCCCGCGGGCGGCTTCTTCGCATACGGATCGGTATTGCTGGCATCTGTGCCGCCCATCAGCATGTACATGAAGCCCACCTTGTTGGCTGGCGGTGTCCTGTGCGCGAAATAGGCGTCGAGCCACCCCGCCGCGTTCGCATCCATGCACATCGGATCGGGACCGGGCGAAATCGGATCGTCGGGCATGCAGGTGAATCCGTTCGTGCCCTTGCGCGCGACGCGCATCTTGCCCTTCGAATCCGGGATCATGATCGTGGCGTTCTTCGTGATGGCTTCGGGCGCCGCCGACATTGCACTTGCCATCGCCGCCTTGTCAGCATTGGAGATAACACCACTCGGCATTTGCATGGTGGCAGCCATCGCTCCGACGGAACTGCAAAGCAATGCAGCCCCAACTGTGATGGTCTTGGTCATCATCGGGCCCCATTAAACCTCTGCAACGTAGCGAAATGGGGCCGCGGGAGCCAGTGTCATGCTGATAGTGTGTCGGCATCACAAAGGGGGGATACACATGACACACCTGAAGGCAATGATTTGCGGTACCGCGTTTCTTGCGGCGTGCGGCGGTGGTGTCCTGATTGGTCAGGCGCTCGCGTCTCAGCCTCACATGGACAGCGCATTGGACTTCCTGCAGAAAGCGCGTGCCGAACTCGTGCTTGCTTCCGCCGATAAGGGCGGCCACCGCGTCGCGGCGATCAACGACATCGATAAAGCCATCGCCGAGACGCGCGCCGGCATCCGGTACTCGAACAATCATTGAATCGAAGATAAGTGGGGAGGGCTTCTGTTGCCCGGTGCCCTCCGGCGAAGCGGCGCTTGCGCCGTTCGCAAACATATGACTCGGGGAGGGCCTGACGAACAGTGGGGAGGGCTTCTGTTGCCCGGTGCCCTCCCCGAAACCGCGCTTGTCTAACCTTGGTTAGGCAGCGAGGGCCATTTCGTTATCGTTGGCACCTGTACGATTAGCCCGATAACGGCGGATACCATACCGGACGAAAGGTCAGCCTTTACACGTCTGTCGATCCTGTTTCGGCCCCACAGATACTCACCTTGATGAGCATTTGGTGGAGCCGCCGGGTACCGCCCCCGGGTCCAGTCCGCTTATTACGCAGCCGTTTATCGTCATAGTCCGGGCGAACCCGAACACCTTACAATATAGGCCGCCGGGTTAAGGATTTGAAGGCTTCCAAGACCCGCGATTTCGCCTAAGTTCCCCGCGGCCCAAGGGGAATTTCCGATGTCGCACAATCCGGCGCTGGAAGCGCACGAACACACCGAACATGCCGAGCACGCCGCGCATGAGCACGATCCCTTCGTGTCGCGCATCGCGATCACCGTCGCCATTCTGGCGGTGCTGGCGGCGGTTTCCGGCAGCCTGGAAACGGTGGAGGGCGGACGCGCGCTCGCGTCCACCAGCGAAGCCGTCCTCCAGCAGGACGAAGCGACCGATACCTGGAACGAGTACGAGGCCGAGAGCCTCAAGAAGCACTTGTACGGCATTGCGGCGGCCGGCGGCGGCGCGCAATCCGCGAAGTTCGGCGCGAACTCGAAGAAATATTCCGATGCGCAGGACGCGCTGAAGGAGAAGGCGCAGGACAAGGAGAAGGAGCGGGACAAGCTTCTTGCCGAGTCGGGCAGGCACGAAGACCGCCATCACTGGCTGACCGGATCGGCCACCCTGTTCGAGATCGGCATCGCGATGTCCACCGTCGCCATCATCACCAAGCGCCACTGGCTGTGGATGGCGGCGATGGCCTTCGGTGCCGTCGGTCTCGTTCTGCTGGGCGCCGGCTACGCGATGTAGGCTGGACCGCCGGTTTGAGACGCTTCAGGATCAAGCAGACTCGCGGGGGCGGTCATGAAGCAGCTTTGGAAATGGTCGGGCCTCGCCGCGATGTGTGTGGCCACTGTTTCCGGCATCGCCCTCGCCGGTTTTTATGTCGCTTCGGACCGGATTATTTTTCGACAGTACGATCTGCCTCCATCAAGCATGCGCGCGTCGGCCGGTCCAGCAGCTGTGGCCCGGGGCAAGCAACTCGCATTCGGATACGGCTGCGCCGATTGCCATGGGCACGCGCTTCTTGGCGCCTTCATTCCCGATTTTGGGATGTCGTCGCGCAACCTGACGCGGCTTGCCTCAAGCTTCTCCGATACCGATTTCGAGCGTGCCGTGCGCCATGGTTTGCGGCCGGACGGAACGAGCGTGGCGGAATTCATGCCGTCGGATTCGTTTCGGTACATGCCGGACCGGGATCTGGCGGACATTCTCGCGTACGTCAGGTCTCTCCCGCCGGCGGGCACCGACATTCCGTTTCCGTCCTACGGTTTGAAGGCCCGCATTGGATTTCTGCGCGGCGATGCGCACACGGACCAGTACTGGTTTGCGCTCCAGAAGGCGGCGCTCGATCTCGGGCCTCATTACGCACGCGGTCGCGTGGTTGCCATGACCGCTTGCGGCGAGTGTCACATGACTCCGCTCAGCGGCCAGCCGGAGAACACTCCGCCGCCACGCCCGCCAGACCTATCCCTCGTCGCGTCGTACAGTCGCGCGGATTTCTTGACCTTGATGCACACCGGCAAGGCCGCGGGCAATCGGGAACTGCCGATGATGTCGGCGGCGGCGCGCGTGCGGTTCAGCCACTTCTCCGGTGACGATCTCAACGCGCTTTACGACTATCTGTCGGCGCGCGGCCGCAAGCTCACAGGCGGTTGATTCGCTCAATCGTTCAGCCGCGACGTCGGCGTCCCTGCAACCTGGAGTTTGCGCGAGCGCATCCCCTCACGTACCCTGATGGCCGTTCTGGGGGAGAAGAGCCATGGCCAACTGGCCGGGGAACGATGCCGTCTTTGCGCTCTGCAAGGACCACATCAAGCAATTCGAGGGTTATAGCGCGAAACTCTATCGCGACATCGCCGGCATTCCGACGATCGGCTGGGGAACAACCGCCTATCCGAACGGCAGGACCGTGACGATGAACGATCCCGCGATCACGAAACCTTACGCGGAACAGTGCCTGACATTCGAGATGACGCAGAAGGCGGCGGCGATCGCGCCGCATCTCGAACGCCAGGCAACCATTCATCAGGCGGCGGCGATGCTGTCGCTGACCTACAACATCGGCGTCGGCCGCTTTCTTGGCTCGACGGTTCTCAAGCGGTTCAACGCGGGCAAAATTCGCTCTGCGGCGAAAGCCTTCGAGATGTGGGACAAGGCCCATGTCGACGGCAAGCTCAAGGTCGTCGCCGGCCTGCTTAAGCGCCGGAAGCAGGAAGCGGCCATGTTCCTCACGCCGGACTGACGATCCGGCATTGTGATCGCCCCGCGTCCGTCTAGAATCGACTACCGGAATCGGGTTGGTCATGAAGCAATATCTCGATCTGATGCAGCGCGTGCTCGAGACGGGCGTGGAGAAGCGCGACCGCACCGGGACCGGCACGCTGTCCATCTTCGGGCATCAGATGCGGTTCGATCTGGCGGACGGCTTTCCTCTCGTCACCACCAAGAAGCTGTTCACCAAGGCGATCATCTATGAATTGCTGTGGTTCCTGCGCGGCGACACCAATGTGCGCTGGCTGCAGGAGCACGGTGTTTCCATCTGGGACGAGTGGGCGGATGCGAGCGGCGAGCTCGGGCCCGCATACGGTCATCAATGGCGCTCGTGGCCGGACGGGCACGGCGGCACAATCGACCAGATCGCCAACCTGATCGCCGACATCAGGCGCAATCCGGATTCGCGCCGCCTGATCGTGACAGCCTGGAACCCTGCCGATGTGCCGAAGATGGCGCTGCCGCCGTGCCACTGCCTGTTCCAGTTCTACGTGGCGGACGGGCGGCTCTCCTGCCAGCTGTATCAGCGCTCGGCCGACATCTTCCTTGGCGTGCCGTTCAATATCGCGTCCTACGCCCTGCTGACCTTGATGGTGGCGCAAGTCGGAAACCTGAAGCCCGGCGAATTCATCCACTCCTTCGGTGACGCCCACCTCTATCTCAATCACGTCGACCAGGCGCGCGAGCAGCTGTCGCGCAAGCCCCATCCCCTGCCGTCGATGCGCCTCAACCCGGCAGTGAACGACATTTTCGCGTTCCGCTACGAGGACTTCACGCTGGAGAACTACCAGGCGCATCCGCACATCAGGGCGGAAGTTGCCGTGTAGCGGCGGCCCATTCCGTCAAGCGAACGTCTCGCAACGGACCAGAAGACCTATATCAATTGAAGAAAGCGCGCCGGCGTACGCTCGTCGTTGACTCGCGTGACGCCAAGGCTAGTCTTGGCGATGCACGGGAGCGTCATGAAGGATTTTATCGGATATCAGGCTTTGACGGATGCGGCGTTGCGCGGCGTGGTGCGCGACGCGTTGAAGCGCGTCGAGAAGCAGGGGTTGATCGGCTCGCACCATTTCTGCGTCACCTTCAAAACGGAATTTCCCGGCGTCGAGATTCCGGATTTCCTGCGCGAGCAATATCCCGAAGAGATGATGATCATCCTGCAGCACCAATTCTCCGGGCTGAAGGTGAAGGACGACCACTTCCGTGTGACGCTGTCGTTCAAGAAGATTCCGGCGACGCTTGTCGTCCCGTTTTGCGCGCTGACGCAGTTCGCCGATCCGGGCGTGCAGTTCGCGCTTCAGTTTCAGGAGAGCGGCGAGCCGGTGCGCGGCAAGAAGAGCCCCACGCCGCTGACGACGGCAAAGCCCGAGGCCCTTCCGGCGGCAGCCAAGCCTGCGGCCGCAGAAACACCGCCGGACGCAGAGAAGCCCGCCGCTCCGGCGGAAGTGGTTAGCCTCGACGCCTTTCGCAAGAAATAGGCGGGCTTTTCCGCATTCGAATCCGGCTATAGTCCGGACATGACCAAGACCACCCGCACGGAAACCGACAGTTTCGGCCCTATTGAGGTCGCCGCCGACAGATACTGGGGCGCCCAGGCCGAACGATCCTTGCACAATTTCCGGATCGGCTGGGAGAAACAGCCCGTCTCGATCGTGCGCGCGCTCGGCATCATCAAGCGGGCGGCCGCCGAAGTGAACATGAAGTTGGGCCGCCTCGATCCCAAGATCGGAAACGCCATCGTGCAGGCGGCGCAGGAGGTGATCGACGGCAAGCTGGACGCACATTTCCCGCTGTCGGTGTGGCAGACGGGCTCCGGCACGCAATCGAACATGAATGCCAATGAGGTGATCTCGAACCGCGCCATCGAACTGCTGGGCGGCGAGAAAGGCTCGAAGAAGCCGGTCCATCCGAACGACCACGTCAACATGAGCCAGTCGTCGAACGACACCTACCCGACGGCCATGCACATCGCGGCCGCGGAAGAGATCGAGCACCGGCTGATCCCCGCCCTCACCGGGCTGCGCGATGCGCTGAACGACAAGGCGGTCGCCTGGAAGGACATCATCAAGATCGGCCGCACGCACACGCAGGATGCCACGCCGCTGACACTCGGCCAGGAATTCTCCGGCTACACGCAGCAGGTGACGAACGGCATCGCGCGCATCCAGTCCACCATGCCGCTGCTGATGCAGCTGGCGCAGGGCGGCACGGCGGTGGGCACCGGTCTCAACGCGCCGAAAGGCTTCGACGTCATGGTGGCCGAGCGCATCGCAGCCATCACCGGCATGAAGTTCACCAGCGCGCCGAACAAGTTCGAGGCGCTCGCGGCGCACGACGCGCTGGTGATGACGCACGGCGCCATCAACACGGTCGCCGCCTCGCTGTTCAAGATCGCCAACGACATCCGCCTGCTGGGTTCCGGCCCGCGCAGCGGTCTGGGTGAATTGTCGCTGCCGGAAAACGAGCCCGGCTCCTCCATCATGCCCGGCAAGGTGAACCCGACCCAGGCCGAGGCCATGACGCAGGTGTGCACCCGCATCTTCGGCAATCATGCGACGATCACTTTCGCCGACAGCCAGGGGCATTTCGAGCTCAACGTCTACAATCCGGTGATGGCCTACAGCTTCCTGCAGAGCGTGCATCTGATGGCCGGCGCTGCGGTGAGCTTCACCGAGCATTGCGTGGTCGGCCTCGAGCCGCGGCTGGATAATATCAAACACGGACTCGAGCGGTCGCTCATGCTGGTCACCGCGCTGGCGCCGAAGATCGGCTACGACAATGCGGCGAAGATCGCCAAGACGGCGCACAAGAATGGCACGACCTTGAAGGAGGAGGCGGTGAAAAGCGGTCTCGTCTCGGCCGAGGAGTTCGACAAGATCGTCCGCCCGGAAAAAATGATCGGGCCGGAGTAGGCGAGCGCTACAGGACGTTCAGCGAATCGGCCGTGGCATCACAATGCTTGATGTCGGCGACCAGCGCCTCCGGTGTCAGCGAATTGTTGGCGAGTCTGTCCTGCAGCGCCTGCGCGTTGGTCGTCACGCGGCTGGTGAAGGATTGCTCGCTCTCGCCCGGATGCAGGTCCATGTATCGCTTGCCGGCGGCCGAGGCACGCTCGGTGTAGTAGGCGGCGGCGGTGCTATCCATACCCTTGATCACAAAGGCGGCGAGCGTGTATCGCGCCGCACAGTTCAGATCGTCGAAATCTCCGGTGGCGGACAGCACGGCCGGATCCATCGCCTGCGGCTTCGGCTGCGCCGAGGCCTGACCCAGCGCAGAAGCGACGAGAATGGCGGCGGCGATGAAAGGCGTACGCATGAACCGAACCTGCCTTATGATGGACGGGTGAAATTGCCGCCCGAAAACCGAATGCCCCTGCTGAAGAAACGTTCCGTCACGATCGCTGGCCATAGGACCAGTGTCGCACTGGAACCGGAATTCTGGGCCATTCTCGACGCGCAGGCCGCCGCCGCGAAACAGAGCTTCGCGAAACTGATGGCGAAAATCGATCGCGAGCGGGGCGAGCGTCCGCTGGCAAGCGCGCTCAGGCTCCATGCGCTGGCCGCGCTTCAGCGCAAGGTGTAGCGCGCGTTTACGATGACCCCTTCTGACGATCCGGACGTGCAATCAGCCAAAATGCACCGGACGAAAGCGCCCCAAAGAATGCAGCCAATGTCAGAAACGGCACGGGCGGGAACGAGACTATGGGTACTGTGCCCCCGACGTGCGCTCCGAGCGGTGAAACGAGGATGAAGGAGATAATACCGCCAATTAGAAGACCGATAAAAACGTAACTCAAGAGATCGGTCCGCTTGAGCAATCGAAGTAGAAGGTAGGCTGGCAATCCCAGGACGATCAGTGCCGGATAGCCCGCAAGAGCTGACAGCTTGAGCGCCCATACACCCTCACTCGGGTTTCCTAGCAGTGAGATGCAGAAAAAAAGGATGCCCGGTGTCAGAGGGGCAACAAGACAACCAGCAAGGAACCTGAAGCCGAAATTATTTGCAAGCATTGGTCGTTGTCGATCCTTGATAACAGTCGCGTGCGAGTTTTACCTCCTCACACCTAAACGCTCGCGGATGTCCCGATACGCCGCAGCGATCAGCGCCTCGAGTGCGTTCTCGTTCGGCGCCACGCCCGGACGCAGCTTCACGTGACGCATGCGCTTGCCCGCGCCTTCCAGCAGGCCGGCCGGATCGGGAAGATCGGCGCCGCGAAAGAATCCCACGCCCGCATGCGCCTTGTACGCATTCACATAGCCGAACGGCGCATCGCCCACGCAGACGACAGGGCAGCCATCGTGGAAGATCTCGCGCACATCGGCGCCGCAGCTTTGCATCCGCTCGAACCACGGCTGTACGATCAGGCGGTGCGGCTCCAGGCGCGAGAACCACGCCGCGATCCTGGGGTCGTGCTTCATGGCGCCGTTGAGAGTGAAGAGATCGTCCATGCGGTCAAATTGCCAGCTTCACGTCCGTCACGCCATGCGTGCCGCGCGTGCCCGCCATCGCCGGGCATAGGGCAGAAAGAACAGGTAGAGACCCGTCAGAGCCAGCACGATGAACGGAAGCAAGGGCGAATACAGGAGCCACTGAGGCAGGCCCTTCATCTTCATGATGAACGGATAGCTGACAATCATCAGCACGAGGACGATCGACGTCCAGCGATGAATCTGCCGCATGGTCAGTTTCCCCCTTTGTGCGTCTCGATCAGCTTCCAGCCATTGCCCGCCGGATCGCGGAAGCTCGCATCCACCGTGCCATAACGCTCGACCGGATCCTGCGTGAACTCCACGCCAGCGCCCTTCATCCGCGCAAACGCCGCGCGGCAATCGCCGACATGCAGGATCAGCGGCGGCATGGCGCCCTTCGCCACGATCTCGCGCACCGTCTGCGCGGTGGATTCATCCATCGTCGGGGGGGCGGCCTTGAACAGGCCGAGCTGGAACGACGGCTGGTCGGGATGCTGCACCGTCAGCCAGCGATAATCGCCGTTCTTCGCATCCGTGTGGACGCGAAAGCCCAGCTTCTTCACATAGAACTCGAGCGCCTCATCCTGATCGCGCACGTAAATTCCGGCGACTGCAACACCTTCGCTCATGGGACGATCTCCGTCTTTTCTTCAGGCCCGGCGACACTATCGCCCTCCTCCAGCCGCCGCTTCTCCGAAACTGCGATTGTGAGATTGGGCCGGTGTGCGGCGGCCAGATGGCAGAACGGCACGAGATCGGGCTGCTGTGGCACGGCCTTGGTGCGGGCGCGGAATTGGGAAGGGCTCTGGCCTGTGATATCGCGGAACACGCGGCCGAACGTGCCCATGCTGTTCCAGCCGGTCTGGAATGCGATGTCGGTGATGGAGAGCTCGGTCTCGCGCAACAGGGACGTGGCGCGCTCGATGCGGCGGGTGAGCAGATAGCGGTGCGGCGGCACGCCAAAGGCGTCCTTGAACGCGCGCGCGAAATGCGCCTGCGACGCGCCGCTGGCGCGCGCCAGCCGCGGGATGGGCCACTCCTCATGCGGCGCGGCATCCATCTTGTCCTTGGCGCGCAACAGCCGTCGCAGCAGCAGCGGGTCCTGACCCGTAATGCCGCCCTGGCCTTTCCCGTTTCCGGATTTCGACGCTGCCATGGCCATCATTCTAGCAAGGGGGTAGCGTGGCCCCCAATTTGACTGCTGACACAATGTTGTCAGCAGACTGGCAGTAGGCTGGCAGCAGAAATCGAGAGCCGGAGCATCCCATGATCACGCTTTACCATTCGCCGCAGTCGCGCTCGTCCAGCATCGTGTGGCTGCTGGACGAGCTTCAGGTACCCTACGAGACGCAAGCCGTCACCTTCCGCCGCGCCGACGGCACGGGCCAGGTCGATCCCGCCAATCCGCATCCGCACGGCAAGGTGCCGGCGCTGAAGGACGGCGACGACACGCTGTTCGAGTCGGGCGCCATCGCGCTCTACCTCACCGACAAGTATCGCAAGGTGAAGATGGGCCCGGCAGTGGGCGAGCCGAAGCGCGGCGAATATCTTTCGTGGCTGTTCTACCGGCCCGGCATCATGGAGCCCGCCTTCATCGAGCGGCGCTTCAATATCCAGCATGTCAACGGCGCCATGGGATGGGCGGCACCCGACGAAGTGGACAAAGTGCTGAACGATCACGTCGCCAAGAACAAATATTGGCTGGGCGACGAGTTCTCCGCGCTCGACATCATGGTGGGCGGCGGCCTCTACTACATGATGATGTTCAAGATGACGCCGGAGACTGATGTGCTGAAGGAATACACATCGCGCATTATCGCGCGCCCGGCGTTCCAGAAGGCGATGCAGAAGTGAGCGCGTGATGGCGAAGATCGTGAACTTGAAGCGCGTGCGCAAAGCGAAGGCGCGCAATGCCAAGGCGGCGGAGGCCGACGCCAATCGCGCCAGGCACGGCGTGGCAAAGAAGGTTCGCGATCTCGCCCACGCGCAGAATGAAAAAGTGCTGCGCGATGTCGAGGCGGGCAAGCTCGACCCGAAGGAGCCCTAAGTGTCATCCCCGGCCGAGCGATGCGGCAGCATCGCGAGGGGAAGGGGACCCAGGTCCTGACGTCGTGCCGCCACCTAGCAATTTGCGTCGAGGCATTCCATCGAGTTAGCACCAACTTCGCCACCTGGGTCCCCTTCCCTCGCATCGCGCCAATGCGCGATGCTCGCCGGGGATGACAGCTGAGGTGAACGTGCAGAAAGGTCCGTTTATCGGCCTCCTTGTTCTCGATCTGACGCGGGTTCTGGCCGGGCCCTATGCCGCGCTGATGATGGCGGAGCTGGGCGCGCGGGTGATCAAAATCGAGCCTCCGGACGGCGATGATGCACGGCGCTATGGTCCGTTCGTCACCGGCGAAAGCGGCGTGGCGAAGTCCGGCTACTTCCTGTCGATCAATCGCGGAAAGGAGTCGATCGCGCTCGATCTGAAGAAGAAAGAAGACCGCGCGATCTTCGAAGCGCTGCTCGCGCGCGCCGATGTGCTGATCGAGAATTATCGTGGCGGCACGATGGAGAAACTGGGCTACGGCTGGGATTCGCTGAAGGAGAAGTATTCCCGCCTGATCTACGCCGCGGTGTCCGGCTTCGGCCACACCGGTCCGTATGCGGAGCGTCCGGCCTACGACATGGTGGTTCAGGCGATGGGCGGCATCATGAGCCTCACCGGCCATCCGGGCGGCGAGCCCACGCGCGTCGGCACATCGGTAGGCGATCTCACCGCGGCACTGTTCGGCACGGTGGGCATCGCGACGGCCTTATACGACCGCGAGAGGACGGGACGCGGGCAGAAGGTGGATGTCGGCATGCTCGATTGCCAGGTGGCGATCCTGGAGAACGCCATCGCCCGCTATGTGGCGACCGGCGAAGTTCCGGGACCGCTGGGCACGAAACATCCGTCCATCGCGCCGTTCGCGGCGTTCCGGACCGCGGATGATCACATCGTGATCGCCGCCGGCAACGATGCGCTGTTTGGGCGCGTGGCGAAGGTGCTGGGGCACGAGGGCTGGACGCGCGATCCGCGCTTCGCCACCAATCCGAAGCGCATCGAGCATCTAGACGGCTTGCACAGGGAGATGGAGTCGGCATTGGCATCGCGTGCCGCAAAGGAATGGTTGTCATTGCTGGAAGCCGAAGGCGTGCCATGCGCGCCGATCAACGACATCGCCGCGGTGATGAGCGATCCGCAGGTGCTGGCGCGCAACATGATCGTGACGGCAGACGATCCCGATCTCGGCCCCGTCCGCATGCAGGGCAATCCGATCAAGCTGTCGGCTTATGATGATCCACGGGCCCGGGACTCCGCACCCGATCTGGATGCGGACCGCGTAGCGATCTTGAAGGAGTTGGGATTTGGCTGAACCGATCATAGTCGATGAGCTATCGATCGACGTTGTGACAGGCGAGACTGTTTATCGCCACGAAAAGGGATTCTCAACAATCAGCGCAACAGCGACCGTTGGTGACGATGCCGCCATAGCGGCGTTACGAGAATCTATGGCGGAGAAAGCACAAGTAACAGTCCGCTGCGCGGGGTTAGATGTCATTGGTGCCGTGACGAGGGAATCAGCACCTTCCAGCAAAAGCAGCTTCGTGTTGAGCGTCTTGGACGTCTGTTATCGAAAGCCGGATTGAAGCTAATCGTGGAGCGTAAATCCAAGCCTCGCAGGCCATGACAATGCGGGGGTGAGTGCTTACATTGTTCTCATGCCTTCTGAATCGAGAGTTACATGAGCGGTTACGGCGACCGCTATACCGATCCGCTGGATCAGGCGTTCGGCGACGAGCCGGCGCACGACACGCCGCCGGTTCCGCGCGATCCGCCCTACCTCGCCGGGCTCAATCCCGAGCAGCGCGAGGCCGTGCTCGCCATCGACGGGCCCGTGCTGGTGCTGGCCGGCGCCGGCACCGGCAAGACGCGCGTGCTGACCACGCGGCTCGCTCACATCCTCGCCACGCGCCGCGCGTGGCCGGGGCAGATCCTCGCCGTCACCTTTACCAACAAGGCGGCGCGCGAGATGAAGGAGCGCATCGGCCTTCTCATCGGCGGCGTGGTGGAGGGAATGCAGTGGCTTGGCACATTCCATTCCATCGGCGCGCGCATGCTGCGGCGGCATGCCGAGCTGGCCGGGCTGAAATCCAACTTCACCATCCTCGATGCCGACGACCAGCTGCGCCTGATGAAGCAGATCATCGAGGCGGAAAACATCGACGAGAAGCGCTGGCCGGCGCGCAGCCTGGAATACCTGATCGACGACTGGAAGAACCGCGGGCTTCGTCCCGAGGACGTGCCCGATGGCGAAGCGCATTCCTTCGCCAACGGCAAGGGCCGTTCGCTCTACAAGCAGTATCAGGAACGGCTGCGGTCGCTGAACGCGGCGGATTTCGGCGACCTGCTGCTCGAGGTGCTGACGATCCTGCGCTCACATCCCGAAATCCTCGAAGAGTATCGCGACCGCTTCAAGTACATGCTGGTGGACGAATATCAGGACACCAACACGGTGCAGTATCTGTGGCTCAAGCTGTTGGCGGGCAAGAGCGGCAATGTGTGCGTCGTGGGCGACGACGACCAGTCGATCTATGCCTGGCGCGGCGCAGAGATCGAAAACATCCTGCGCTTCGAGCGCGATTTCCCCGGCGCGAAAGTCATTCGCCTGGAACGCAACTACCGCTCGACGCCATCCATCCTGGGTGCAGCGAGCGGATTGATCGCGGCGAACAAGGGCCGCCTCGGCAAGACGCTTTGGACCGAAGGAGACGCGGGCGAGAAGATCAAGGTGCAGGGCGTGTGGGACGCAGAAGAAGAAGCCCGCGCGGTGGCTACTGAAGCGGAGAACTTGCATTCCAAGAACGAGAAATTCTCCGAGATGGCGGTGCTGGTGCGCGCGTCGTTCCAGATGCGCGAGTTCGAAGACCGCTTCCTGTCGCTGGGCCTGCCCTATCGCGTGATCGGCGGCCCGCGTTTCTACGAGCGCGCCGAAATCCGCGACGCCATGGCGTATCTGCGCCTCATCGCGCAGGGCGACGACGATCTCGCCTTCGAGCGCATCGTCAACAAGCCCAAGCGCGGCATCGGCGATGCATCCGTGCAGGCACTGCATGCGTTCGCGCGGCGCCATCACCTGCCGCTGCTCACGGCCGCGCGCGACATTGCAGAAGCGGACGAGCTGCCCCCCAAGGCACGCAAGGCACTGGGTGGGCTCGCCGCGGATTTCGCGCGCTGGAGCGAAGTGGCCAAACACATCCGCCACACCGACCTCGCCGAAATGGTGCTGGATGAATCCGGCTACACGGATGCCCTGAAGAACGACAAATCGGCGGAAGCCCCGGGGCGCCTCGACAATCTGAAGGAACTCGTCCGCTCCATGGAGCAGTACGAGTCGCTGGCGGCGTTCCTCGAGCATGTGTCGCTGGTGATGGAGCTGGAGCAGAACGACTCTGGCGACCGCATCAACCTTATGACGTTGCATGCCGCCAAGGGGCTGGAGTTCGACACCGTGTTCCTGCCCGGCTGGGAGGAAGGCCTGTTCCCCTCGCAGCGCACGATGGATGAGAATGGGCTGAAGGGCCTGGAGGAGGAGCGCCGCCTCGCCTATGTCGGCCTCACGCGCGCCAAGAAGCGGGCGTTTGTGTATTTCGCCGCCAACCGCCGCGTGCACGGCAACTGGCAGAGCGCCCTGCCCTCGCGTTTCATCACCGAGCTGCCGCAGGAACACACCGATGCGGTGGTGGATGAAGGATTCTACGGCGGCTATGTCGGTTTCCGCGACAATGCGCAGGCCGCCAATTTCGGCAGTGGTTACGAGTCGCCGGGATGGAAGCGGGCGCAGGCCAATCGCGCCGCGGCCGGTGGCAATCGCACGCGGCCGCCCCTGATCGAGGCGCAGGCCTACACGGTGCAGACGAGCGATCCCACCGCCACGCAATATGCGCGCGGCGACCGCATCTTCCATCAGAAATTCGGCTACGGCCGTATCAGCTTCGTCGAAGGCAACAAGCTCACCGTCGATTTCGACAAGGCCGGCGAGAAAAAGGTGATCGATACCTTTGTGACCAGGGCTTGAGCTCGCCTACTTGAAATTAAACGCACTGCCTTCATTGCACTTGATGCCGTCGACTTGCCAGCCGCCGTGGATTTGCGTCATGCGGTAGGTGGCATTGGGGCCTGCGATGGTCGCATCCTTCGCATGCTGCGTAACCGTCTTGTACCTATAGGGCGCAACCACATCCTGCGCGCAGGTAATGGGGCTGGAATCCATGCCGCACACTTCGCCTTCCAGATATTTGCCGCCGCAATCGTGCGCGACGAGCTTCTTCTCCTCGGCCTGCATCGCGGCGATCAGCGGCGCCGACAGCATGGTGCGGTAATCGACCCGCTTCTTCGGGACCACCGGATAGCGGTGCAGCAGATTGTCGAGCTGGAACTCATCGGCATCCGCGGCCTTCAGCACCTTATCCAGCGCCACTTCGGCGGGCGATTTCGGTGGATGAAATCCGGCCGGCGCGGCCGCGGCCGCCGGCACTGCCAGCGCGATGAGCGCCGCGGCGCCCAGCAAAGACAACCGTTCGCCAGTTCGATTCTTCATTTGTGCCCCCCGACCCATTCAAACAGAGCATAAAGGTACGCTTTGTCCACGTCCAAGCGCGATTCGGCGCGGCCGATCCGTTTGGGCCGCGACCCACCGAGCGCTATTCTACCGGCCTGAATCGATGGGGAATTTTGCTTCCATGAACAACACGCAATTGCTCAAGATCGCGCTCGTTGTATTCGGGATCGCGTTTCTTCTGATCTATCCGCTCGCCATTTTCTGGCCCTCCGGATGGGCATGGCATCAAGGCGCGCCATACTCCAACGACTATTACATGATGATCGTCGGCGTTTACGCCACGCTTGGCGTGTTCCTGATCCTGGCGTCGCGCAACCCGGATGCGAACCGAAGCCTGATCTGGTTCACTGTGTGGTCCAGCCTCGTACACGGGCTGATCATGGTGAGCCAGTCGTTCGGCATGGCCAATGGCATGAACAACATGGGCCATCTGTTCGGCGACGATGCGGCGTTGATCTTGGTGGCGGTCGTGCTGGGCGGCCTGATGCTTTCGCGTCAGAGCACGGCCAGTAAGGTGGCTGCGGCTTGAGGAACAGGCGGCGCTGGCTTAAGCGCTAGCGGCATGCCGGCGCCGCCACTCTGGAAAGCCTCGATCAGTGTTGCCAAACCGGACGCCGCGGATCTTGCCGCGGCGTTCGAGCTCACCGGTCCGCAGGCGGTGCTGATCGCGGAGGAGCCGTTCGCCGACGAAGCAACGGTCGAGGCTCTGTACACGGAGATACCGGATGGCGCGCTGCTGTCGCGGTTGGCGGGCCGCGAGGTGCATGTCGCGCTGCTGCCGGACACCGACTGGATCAAGCTGAGCCAGGAAGGCCTGCCGCCCGTGCGCGCGGGGCGCTTCTTCATCTATGGCGCGCATGACGAAGGCTGCGTGCCGCGCGGCGTCATTCCCATCCGCATCGAAGCGGGCATGGCATTCGGCACCGGCCATCACGAAACGACGGCGCTGTGCCTTGCCGCGCTCTCCGATCTGGCCAAGCGGCGGCGCTTCGCCAATGTGCTCGATCTCGGCTGCGGCACGGGATTGCTGGCCATCGGCGCGGCGAAGCTCTGGCGGCTTCGTGTGATCGCGTCGGACATCGATCCGGTCGCCATCGAAGTGACGCGGCAGAATGCGCAGGCCAATGATGAAGCGCCGCTCATCCATGCCGTCGTCGCCGACGGGTTGACGAGCCCGGCGCTGGCCGCGCGCGCGCCATACGATCTCGTCCTCGCCAACATTCTCGCCGAACCGCTGACGCGATTGGCGCCGGATGTCGCACGCGCGCTTGCGCCGGGAGGCATTGCGGTTTTGTCAGGCCTTCTGCACTGGCAGGAAAATCTCGTGCTCAGTTTCTACCGCACGCTCGGCCTCACCTTGCGGCACATCCGCCGCGATGGGCCGTGGAGCGCATTGCTCCTCAGCAAACCCTCCCCTTGAGGGAGGGTCGAAAAATCTGTAGCAGCGGAAGATTTTTCGGGGAGGGGTGTTGTCTGGAACAATACCCCTCCCCGAATTTGCTGCACTTCGTTTGCAAATTTCGACCCTCCCTCAGGGGGAGGGTATGCTCTAAGATCAACGTCCCGATCACACGGATACACCATGGACAAGCAATTCCAGTCGTTCGAAGACCAATCCGATGCCGCAACCGTGGCGCCGCGCCTTGCCGCTTTGCGCACCGAACTGGAGCGCCGCGGGCTGGACGGCTTCCTCGTGCCGCGCGCCGACGAGCATCAGGGCGAGTATGTGCCCAAGCGCGCCGAACGGCTGGCCTGGCTCACCAGCTTCACCGGATCGGCCGGCGCGGCTGTGGTGCTGAAGGACAAGGCCGCCATCTTCGTCGACGGGCGTTACACCTTGCAGGTGCGTGAGCAGACCGACACGAAACTATTCGATCCGCGCGATCTGGTGGGCGAAGGCGTGGCCGCTTGGCTGGAAGCGAACCTGCCGAAAGGCGCACGCCTCGGTTACGACCCGTGGCTGCACACGCCGAACGCGCTCGATCCCATTCGCACCGCCGTGGAGCGGGCCGGCGGAACGCTGGTGCCGACCGACGGCAATCCCATCGATGCGATCTGGAAGGATCAGCCCGGTCCGCCGCTCGAAAAGGCCACGCCGCACGCCTTCAATCTGGCCGGCGAGAAGGCCGAATCCAAGCGCACGCGCATCGCCGAGGACGTCAAGCGCTCGGGCGCCGATGCGGCCGTGATCACCTGGCCGGATTCGATCTGCTGGCTGCTCAATATCCGCGGCGGCGACGTTCCGCACACGCCGTTCGCGCTGTCCTTCGCCATCCTCAATGCCGACGGCTCGACCGACCTGTTCATGGACGAGCGCAAGAGTTCGCCGGAGCTGTTGCAGCACCTCGGCAACGCCGTGCGGCTGCGCGATCCGAAAGAGTTTCCGCCGGCGCTGGATGCGCTGAAGGGCAAGACCGTGCTGGCCGATCCGTCCGGCGCGTCCGTCGCCATCTTCGAGGGGCTGGAGAAGGCCGGCGCAAAAGTGAAGCGCGGCACCGATCCCATCCAGCTGCCGAAAGCGTGTAAGAACCCGGTCGAGATCGAGGGCATGCGCAAGGCCCACATCCGCGACGGCGCAGCGCTCAGCCGCTTCCTCTGCTGGATCGCACGCGAAGCGCCGAACGGCGAACTGACCGAGATTGATGCGGCAGAAGCGCTGGAAGGCTATCGCCGTGACACCAAATATCTCACCGATCTCAGCTTCGATTCCATCTCCGGTGCGGCGCCGCACGCCGCCATTCCGCACTATCGCGTGACGCGCTCGTCCAACCGCAAGATCAACCGCAACGAGATCTATCTGATCGACTCCGGCGGCCAGTATCCCGACGGCACCACGGACGTGACCCGCACCATGATCGTCGGCGAGCCCACGGCCGAGATGAAACACCGCTTCACCCGCGTGCTGAAAGGCCACATCGCGCTCGCCACCATGCGCTTCCCCGAGGGCACGACCGGGGCGGCGCTCGATGCGTTCGCGCGCAAGCCATTGTGGGATGCCGGCCTCGATTACGACCACGGCACGGGGCATGGCGTGGGATCGTATCTCTCCGTGCACGAAGGGCCGCAGAACATTTCCAAGCGGCCGATCCAGCAGGCGCTCAGGCCCGGCATGATCTGTTCGAACGAGCCCGGCTACTACAAGGCGGGGGAATACGGCATCCGGATCGAGAATCTCATCGTGGTGAGTGAGCCGAAGCCTGTGCGCGACGGCGACCGCAAGATGATGGAGTTCGAGACCATCACCTTGGCGCCGATCGATCTCGATCTCGTCGAGGTCAAGCTGCTGACGGATGAAGAACGCGTGTGGCTGAACCAGTATCACGCCCGCGTGCGCGAGGCACTCTCGCCGCTGGTGGATGCGGAAACGCGAAGCTGGCTCGAACACGCCACACGGATGATCTGATGCGTATCGGAGTGGTGCTGGCGCTGTGTTTGTTGCTTGGCAGCTGCATATCATTGTGGCGCACCGGCGAAGATCCAAACGGCGTTCGCGCTAAGGCGCAAGCTGACGCGGTCTTGGTAGCTTTGCAGCGGTTTCACAGCGATAAGGGTCATTGGCCAGAGGAACTTGGGTCGTTAACTCCAGTGTATCTCTCCAAGCTTCCGCCAAGTCCGTCGCTCTACTACGATCCGACAAAGGATTTGCTGACTCTTGCGTATTCTCCGTCTTGGCCTTCGCCGGGCGAAGTCACCTGCCGCACAAAACTCAGCGCACCGGGATGGGATTGCTCTGGGTACATCTGATTTCATCAAGGAAACGATTTGTAATGAGACGCGATCCTTCTCTGCCCGCCGGCACGGTTCATCGCCTCACGCTCGAATCGAGCGTGCTGAAAGGCAACCTGCTCGGCGATCCCATCGAGCGCACCATCGATGTCTATGTGCCCGCGGGACACGACGGCAAAGGACTCCCGCTGCTGGTCGATCTCGTCGGTTTCACGGCCGGCGGCCCGGCGCACACCAACTGGAAGAATTTCGGCGAGAATCTCCCCGAACGGCTGGATCGCCTGATCGGCAGCGGCGCCATGCCGCCGGTCGTCGCCGCCCTACCCGATTGCTTCACGAAGCTCGGCGGCAACCAGTACATCAACTCCGCCGCGATGGGCCGCTGGGACGATTTCCTGTTGACCGAATGCGTGCCGCTGGTCGAGCGGAAATTCAGCTGCGGCGGGCGCGGCAGGCGCGGCTGTTTCGGCAAGAGCTCCGGCGGCTACGGTTCCATCGTGCACGCCATGCTGCATCCGGATTTCTGGGCGGCAACCGCCTCACATTCCGGCGACATGGGATTCGAGCTGGTCTACCTGCCGGACGTTCCCAAGCTGCTGCGGGCGCTCGCCAAGCATGGCGGCTCCATCCAGAAATGGATGGAGGCGTTCTACGCCGCACCGAAGGCAAAGGATGCCGATGTGCACGACCTGATGACGCTCGCCATGAGCGCCAGCTACGATCCCGATCCGAGCGCTTACATGGGCTTGCGCCTGCCGGTCACCATGGACACCTGCGAGATCATCCCCGAGCGCTGGGCGAATTTCCGCAAATGGGACCCGTGCGTGATGGTGGAAGAGCGCGGTGCCGGCCTGAAGCAGCTCAAATGCGTCTATATCGATTGCGGCGACATCGATCAGTACAATCTGGTGTATGGTGCGCGGCGGTTTCATCGCGCGCTGGAGCGGCTTGGCGTGAAGCACGTGTACGAGGAGTTTCCGGACGACCACAGTTCGGTGGATTACCGGATGGATCGCAGCCTGCCGCTTCTGGCGAAAGCGTTGTCGGCGTAACGAAGGAGTCATTATGCGTTGGATGCTTGGCATTGTGGCGGCGGGCGTTTTGCTCACCGGCTGCACGGTGTGGCCGGTCAATCAGGATCCGGCCGGCATGGAATATCGCCGCGAGGCCAATCAGGTGCTGGACGCGCTGCAGCGCTACCGGGCCGACAAGGGCGCGTTTCCCGCGAGCCTCGATGCGCTGACGCCGTCCTACATTCCGGAGCTGCCGCATGTGCCGGCGCTGAACTATCACCGCGGCGACGGCTCGCTGGATTACGCCTACATCCCGTCGTGGCCGCAGCTGCGTCCGGTGCGCTGCTTCTCCAACGGCGACGCGACGGAATGGCGCTGCGCCGAGCAACTCACCGGCAATGGGCCGATGTGAGTTTGGGGACCGCTGCGATCGGAAGGGGCTGAGAGATTAGCGCGACAGACAATGGCGACTTTCATTCACCTATCTGACGCGAAAGACCGGACGAAGATACTTCGTGACGGTATTCGCCCTACTCGCATCACCGACGGCAAAGCTGTGTTCTGCGTGCCAGTCGTCCCGAAGTTTCAAGTCACCTTTCAATGGCTTCGGGAATTGAAGCGAAAGGGATTCCGGACCGCGTGCGGCATACAATTTCGAATTCCGGACACAGAGATGGTTCTGGTTGGCAGATACGGAGAGACGCACCGGGAAATGCCCGCTTCCCAAGCCGTCCATGTATTCCGGAACATCGAAGACGCGGTAGGTTACGAAGTGTTGGTCCTACGCAGGATCGAGCCAAGGGAAGTAACCAGAATTCGCTCCGTGCCGCAGGTTTCCGGCTGGCGATTTTACCCAACGGCCAAGGGCGGTCGTCCTCTTTGGCCGACTAAGGGATCCATAAACGCCTCTCGTCTTCGGCGAGCCGTTGAAAAAAATTCGCGCGCGGACTGACCAACCGTTCGGTCAGGAAGCGCACTTCACGCGCCGTCGATCAGCTTCAGCCAGGCGCCTTCGTCGATCACCTTGACGCCGTGCTTCTGCGCCTCGGAGAGCTTCGAGCCTGCGCCCGGTCCGGCCACCACCAGATCGGTTTTAGAGGACACCGAGCCCGAGACCTTGGCGCCCAGCGACTCCGCGCGCGCCTTGGCTTCCTGCCGCGTCATCTTCTCCAGTGATCCGGTGAACACCACCGTCTTGCCCGCCACCGGCGAGCCCGCGCGGATGGCTGCCGCCGGTTTCACCGTCACTTCCTTCAGCAGATGATCGAGCGCCTTGCGATTGTGCGGCTCGTCGAAGAAATCCTTCACCGCTTCGGCGACCGTCAGGCCAACACCCTCGATCGCATCCAGCTCCTCGACCGCGTCCTTGCCTTCCATTGCGGCGATGAAATCCTCGATGGTGCGGTAGGTGCGAGCGAGCAGTTTCGCCGTGGTTTCGCCGACATGGCGGATGCCGAGCGCATTGATGAAGCGATCGAGCGCAATATCGCGGCGGCGTTTGATGGCGTCGAACAGATTCTGCGCGCTCTGTTCGCCCCAGCCTTCGCGCGTCATGATCGCCTTCTCGCCTGCGCTGTAGCGCTTCTCCAGCAGGAAGATGTCCGCCGGCTCCTTGATGAGGCCGTCTTCATGGAAGCCAATGATGTGCTTTTCGCCCATGCCTTCGATGTCGAAGGCGTTGCGCGACACGAAATGCTTGAGCCGCTCCACCGCCTGCGCCGCACAAATGAGGCCGCCGGTGCAGCGGCGGTCGACATCGACGCGGCCCGTCTTCTCGTCGACCTCGCGAACCGCGTGGCTGTGACAGACCGGGCAACGGTCCGGCATCTTGTACGGCTTCGTGCCGCGCGGCCGCTTTCCGGCGATCACGCGCACCACCTGCGGGATGACATCGCCGGCCCGCTGGATCACCACCGCGTCGCCCTCGCGAGCGTCCAGCCGGGCGATCTCGTCCTCGTTGTGCAATGTGGCGTTCTCCACCACCACACCGCCGACCGTGACCGGCTTGAGCCGCGCAACCGGCGTGAGCTTTCCGGTTCGGCCGACCTGGATGTCGATCTTCTCCAGCACCGTTTCGGCCTGCTCGGCTGCGAATTTGTGCGCGATGGCCCAGCGCGGAGAGCGCGACACGAAGCCGAGCCGCTCCTGCAGCTTCAGATCGTCCACCTTGTATACGACGCCGTCGATGTCGTAGCCGAGGCTGGCGCGCTTCTCTTCCATCCGGCGGTAGAATTTCAGCACGTCGTCGGTGGTCTCGCAGCGGCGAGTCAGCGGATTGACCTTGAAGCCCCACGCCTTGAACGCCTGAAGCATGCCCCATTGCGTATCCGCCGGCAGAGCACTCGCCTCGCCCCAGGTGTAGGCGAAGAAGTCCAGCGCGCGCGACGCGGTGATCGCCGGATCGAGCTGGCGCACCGAGCCCGCCGCAGAATTGCGCGGATTGGCATAGATTTGCTTGCCTTCCTTTTCCTGCCGCTTGTTCAGCGCCGCGAAATTGGCGTGCGTCATGTAGATCTCGCCGCGAATCTCCATCACGCCCGGGGGCTTGCCATGCAGCCGCAGCGGAACGTCCTTGATGGTGCGCAGGTTTGCCGTGATGTCCTCGCCTTCGGACCCATCGCCGCGCGTCGCGCCTTGCACGAAGAGGCCCTTCTCGTAGCGCAGCGAGGCCGAAAGCCCGTCGATCTTGGGCTCGGCGGTGAAGGCGAGTTCCGCACTCTCCTTCATTCCCAGGAAACGCCGGACGCGCGCGACGAAATCCGCCACGTCCTCGTCGTCGAAGGCGTTGTCGAGCGACAGCATCGGCACGCTGTGCACGACCTTGGCGAATTTCCCGCTGGGCCTGGCGCCGACGCGCTGGCTCGGGCTGTCGGGCCGCACCAGCTCGGGAAAGCGCGCTTCGATCGCCGCGTTGCGCTTGCGCAGCTCATCGTACTGGGCATCGGAAACCGACGGCGCGTCGTCGAGATAATAGCGGCGATCATGCGCCGCGATCTCGCTCGCCAGCCACTCCAGGTCTTTCTTCGCTTCCGTGGCCGTGAGCTTGTCGACGGCCTTGCGCGCCGCCGCTGTCATGCCCGCTTGCGCATTTTCTTGGGCGGTGTTTGCGCCTCGACCAGCAGCCGCCGCGCCGCCGAGCGTGCCTCTTCGGTGATGGCGGCACCGGAAAGCATGCGCGCGATCTCCTCGATCCGCTCTTCGGCCGACAGCAATTCCACCTGCGTGCGGTCCTTCTTGCGCGAAATGCGGAAGTGGCGCTCGGCCCGTGCCGCCACCTGCGGCGCATGCGTCACGAGAAGAACCTGCGTTGAGCGCGCCAGCCGCTGCAGCCGCTCGCCGACGGCATCTGCCACGGCACCGCCGACGCCGCGATCCACCTCGTCGAACACCAGTGCCGCGGGCGGATTGGTCTCCGACAGTGCCACCTTTAACGCCAAAGAGAAGCGGGCGAGTTCACCACCCGATGCGATCTTTGCCAAAGGTCCGAACGGCGCGCCCTCGACGGTCGCCACCTCGAACGCCACACGCTCCAGGCCGTTGGCACCCGCTTCGGTTTCTGGCACCGGCTCCAGTGCAACCCGGAACTTCGCGTGGCCAAGCTTGAGCGGCGCGAGTTCGCCAGCGACCGCATCGTCCAGTTCCCGCGCCGCGGCCTTTCGCCGGGCCGAAAGGGCCCTGGCGGACTCCAGGTAGGCCGCGCTAGCCTTTGCGACGTCCGCCTCTGCCGCTGCCAGGCTGGCATCGCCGGACGAAATGGAATCCAGCTTCGCCTGCGCTTCGGACAAAACGCGAGCCAGGTCATCAACGGTCACACCATGCTTGCGCGCCGCGGCCCGCAGGGCGAACAGCCGCTCTTCCTTCTTCTCCAGTTCGCCGGGATCGGCCTCGAGACGCGACAGGAAGCCCTCGAGCTCGCGCCGCGCTTCTTCCGCGGACGCAAAAGCCTGTTCCAGCACCCGCTCGGCGCTAGCAACCGCTTCGCGCGCTTCGGGCTTCATGCGCGACAGCCGCTTCATCGCGCCCGCCAGTGAGGGCTCGGCGCCGCGCTCGCCGGACAGCAATTCGACGGCGGCAGACACCTCTTCCGCAATGCGGCCGGCGTTCATCAGAAGCGCGCGCTCGGCCGCGAGCTTCTCTTCCTCGCCCGGTTCGGGAGAGAGCGACCCGAGTTCCTCAACCGTGTGCCGCAGATATTCGACATCAGCCGCGGCGGTCTCGATCTGCTGTTTGATCTCGGCGGCTCGCTCGCGCGCTGACTGTAGCTCTTCAAACCGTGCGCCAACGGTTTCGACCAACGCGCCATGATCACCGAACGCGTCCAGCAAACGCCGGTGCGTCGCCGGATCGAACAGCCCCCGATCGTCCGATTGACCGTGAATTTCGACCAGCACCGCACCCAGGTCGCGCAGCAGTCCCACACCGACCGACTCGTCGTTCACGAAGGCACGCGTGCGGCCATCCGCGGTGATCGCCCGGCGCAGGATCAGGTCATCCTCCGACGGGATGCCATTCTCGGCCAGCGAGGCACGGACGCCGTGATCCGCCGGCAGGTCGAAGATCGCCACCGCCGATCCCTGCTGCGCGCCCGGCCGCACACTCGAGCGGGCGCCGGCACGGGCGCCAGCGGCCAGGCCAAGAGCATCGAGCAGAATGGATTTTCCGGCGCCGGTCTCGCCGGTGAGCACGTTCAGGCCGGCCGCGAATTCAAGCTCGACATCCTCGATCAGGACAAGATCGCGAACCTTGAGCGTCGCGAGCATCCGGACCTCAGCCAGGCGCCTGGAACATGCGGCTCAGCCATGAATCCGGGTTGGCCTGCGGCTTCATGTTGTGCTCGGCCAGGAGCGTGTAGGCGTCCTCGTACCACCGGCTGCCCGGATAATTGGCGCCGAGCACCGCGGCGGCCGTCTTCGCCTCGTCATACACGCCGAGTGCATAGTAGGCCTCGGTCAGGCGCTCCAGCGCTTCGGTGATCTGTGGTGTGCGCTGATAGCGCTGCACGACCGTCTTGAACCGGTTGATGGCGCCGATGTAGTCGCCGCGGCGCAGATAATAGCGCCCGACTTCCATCTCCTTGCCGGCCAAATGGTCGAAGGTAAGGTCGATCTTGAGACTGGCGTCGCGCGCGTATTCCGTATCCGGAAAACGCTGCACCACATCCTGCAGCGCCGTCAGTGCCTGCTCCGTGTTGGTCTGATCGCGGCCCACATCCGTGATCTGCTCATAGAGCGACATGGCCTTCAGGTAGAAAGCGTAGGCGACTTCCTTGCTGCCGGGATGAAGCGCAATGTACTGGTCCGCCGCGTTGATCGCGTCGGTGTATTTGTTGGCCTGATAGTAACAGAAGGCGCTCATCAGCATCGCGCGGCGCGCCCAGATCGAATAGGGGTGCTGCCGCTCGACTTCGTCGAACTGTTTCGCAGCCTCCTGCCACGAGCGTGCCTCGATCTTCTTCCAGGCCTCGGCATAGATCTGCTCGACCGGGCGCTCAACGTACTTGGCGTCTTCATCGTCGTCGGAGCGATCGAAGGTGGAGCATGCGAACAGCCCGCATGTTCCCGCCAATGTCAGCACCAGCGACAAAGCGCGAACACCACGACGGGACGGACGCAAGGAAGCACTCTTGGACAAACGCAGGAACATCGAACCATCCGGAATCTTGCCGGGCCGCCAGCCGCGCCCGAGACCAAGGTTATGCCATTGCCAGCCTGCCCCGGTCCAGAGCGGCATCCTGTCTAAGGCCCGTCAGGATAAGGCGATTCTCCGGTAGTTGGCCGGGTCCGCGAACAGGGCGCGGAGCAGTTGATTGTTGAGGGCGTGGCCGGACCTTCTCCCCTCGAACCGGCCGAGGATCGGCGCGCCCGCCAGCGCCAGGTCGCCGATCGCATCCAGGATCTTGTGGCGCACGAACTCATCCGGGAACCGCATGAGCTGAGCGTTGACGACCTTGTCGCCCTCGACCGCCAAGGTGTTTTCGAGCGAGGCGCCGCGCCCGAGACCAGCTTTGTTCAGCGCGTCCAACTCGTGAACGAAGCCGAAGGTGCGGGCTGGCGCGATGTCGCGGCGAAACCCCTCCGGCGAAAACCGCCAATGGAAATGCTGTTTACCAATGGCGGCCGACGCGAAGGCAATCTCAAAGTCGAACTCGCGCCCGGCAGCGGGCAGCAATCGTGCCGAAGCCTCGCCGTGCCGGACCTCGACCGGTTGCAGCACCTCGATCGCTTCGCGTACGTGCTCCTGTTCCGCGACACCGGCCTCATCGATGAGACGCAGGTAGCCGAGCGCGTCGCCATCGAGGATGGGCGGCTCCGGTCCGTCGAGAACGATTTCCAGGTCGTCGATCTCGGCGCCCGCTATCGCGCACATCAAATGCTCGATCACGCCGACACTTGCGGTGCCCTGCGCAATGACGGTGCCGAGCCGGGTTTCGGTTACATGGTCGTAACCGGCGGCGATCCGAGAACCACCCAGATCGGAGCGGCTGAACACGATTCCAGTGCCGGACGCCGCCGGCCAAAGTGTCATGTGCACGATCGTGCCGGCGTGAAGGGCAACGCCTCTCGTCGTGACGTCCCTGGCAATCGTTCGCCTGCTCATCCGGCCTCTATACAGGCGGTCAACGCAGGAACCTAGTTCGCCGCGGGTGCAAAGGCCGACGCCTTTGTGCCTTCCAGTGACGGAATGTACTGGGGTGCTCGGCGGGCATGGGTCGCCTGCTCGAAGGCGGAACCGAGTGCCAACAGCTTGCCAGCCGCAATGTCGCGCTGAAGAGTCGCGAAGTCCTTTTCCACGACGTCATAGGAGGCCGCAGACGCAGCGCTGCTCGCGACCAGCAACGCAAAGATCGAAACGATGAGACGCATATCCCCACCCCCGGATGCACCGCGGGAACACTAGGCCCGCGGCGCATCGGGGTGAAGATGGATCAGTTCTGCTGGCGGCGCAGGAAGGCCGGAATTTCGAACTGGTCTTCCTTCTTGTGATCCGGGAACAAATCGTCCGGGCGCAGCTGAGTCTCGACGGTGGCGTGCTGTTCGGGCTGGGCGGACCGCGCCATCACCTGCGAACTGGCCCGTGCCTGAGGCGTGTGACGCATCGGCGTCGGCTCGGTCCGTGTGTCGAGTTTACGCTCCGACCAGGCGCGGAAGATGCCGCGGCGTTTCGGCTCGGCAGGCGCCTCGGCAATCGGCTCACGCATCGCCGCCGGCCGCGCGACGATCGACGGCATCGGCGGGATGTCATCCTCGATTTCCGGCGCCTCGTCGGTGCCGAGGATGAGGGTCTCGACGGGAGAGAGAGGCTCGCGCGGCAAGGACTGCTCGACCTTCATTTCCTCCGCGAGAGTCGCAACTTGCGCGCGCACGGGATTGGGCATCGCTTGCAGCCCGACGGCGCGCAACGCCGGCGCCGCCGGTGCCAATACGGGCTTCTGCCGCGGCCGCAGCTGCTCGACATTCGGGTGCATCTTCATCATGGATTCCGCTTCCATGCCGGTCGCGACAACCGACACGCGCAGGCGCCCTTCCATATTCTCGAGCAGGGTTCCGCCAAAGATGATGCTGGCATCCGGATCGACTTCGGCGCGAATGCGGTTCGCTGCCTGATCGACTTCGAACAGAGTCATGTCCGGCCCGCCGGTGATGTTGATGAGCACGCCACGCGCGCCCTTCATGGACACTTCATCCAGCAGCGGATTGGAGATGGCGGCTTCTGCGGCCTTCAGCGCGCGATCCTCGCCTTCAGCTTCGCCGGTGCCCATCATGGCTTTGCCCATCTCGCTCATCACCGTCTTGATGTCGGCGAAGTCGAGATTGATGAGGCCCGGCATCACGATCAGGTCGGTGACGCCGCGGACGCCCGAATGCAGCACGTCATCGGCCATGGTGAAGGCCTGCGCGAAGGTCGTGCGGTCGTTGGCGACACGGAACAGGTTCTGGTTCGGAATGATGATGAGTGTGTCAACGAAGGCCTGCAGCTCCTCGATGCCACGCTCGGCGATGCGCATGCGCTTGTCGCCCTCGAAGGCGAACGGCTTCGTTACGACGCCGACGGTAAGGATGCCCTGCTCCCGCACTGCGCGCGCGATCACCGGGGCTGCGCCCGTGCCGGTGCCGCCGCCCATGCCTGCGGTGATGAACACCATGTGCGACCCGGAGAGCTGATCCAGGATCTCATCGAGCGATTCTTCCGCGCCCGCGCGGCCGACTTCCGGCTTCGCGCCAGCGCCAAGGCCTTCGGTGAGACGCGCACCGATCTGGATACGCCGCTCCGCCCGCGATTGTTGCAGCGCCTGCGCATCCGTGTTGGCGACGACGAACTCGACACCCTCGAGCCGCGACGCAATCATGTTGTTGACGGCGTTGCCACCCGCCCCGCCGACGCCGAGGACCGTGATGCGCGGCCGCATTTCCGTGTTGTCGGGCACCCTCAAGTTCATCTTACTCTCCGTTTCGTCATGCCGTCCCCTCGACCTGAAGCATCCCACCACGGCGCCCTGTTTTTCTTGTGCGCACGCGAATCACCCAAAGATACCCCCGATGATTCGCCGAATGAATCCCGGACGATCATTGTCCGGCTCGGCGGCGATATCGGGATTAAGACTTTCCGGCGGCATCGACGCACCGGCGATCAGCAAACCCAGCACGGTCGCGTAATCCGGGCCGGCACCGACGGCCGCCAGGCCCGGGAAGGTCTGCGGACGGGCCAGCCGGACCTGCTTGTTCAGAACCCGCTGGGCCAGTTCGCGCGAACCGGCCAGCTGGCTGGCTCCGCCCGTCAGCACGGCCCGGCGGCCGGCCGCGACATCGAAGCCGCTGGCGCGCAGCCGCGCCTGGACTTCGAGCAGGATCTCTTCCAGCCGCGGCTGGATGATGCGGGTGAGCATGGAGCGCGGCACGCGAAAGGCCGACTCGTCGCCGTCCTCGCCCATCTGGGGTACGGCCACGATGTCCGTGCTGGTGTCGATATCACCCAGCGCGGCGCCATAGAGCGACTTGAGCCGCTCGGCGGCAGAGAGTGGAGCCGCCAGCATGCGCGCGAGATCGGCAGTCACGTTCGAGCCACCCATCGGCACCACGTCCGCGTGCACCAGCTCGCCTTCCATGAAGACAGCGACGGATGTCGTGCCGCCGCCCATGTCGATGAGGGTCGCGCCGAGCTGCTTCTCATCCGTCGTCAGGGTCGCGATGCCGCTGGCGTGCGATGACACCATCGTGCCGGCGATTGTGAGATGACAGCGCTGCACGGCCAGCCGCAGGTTTTGTAGAGGCGACGGTTTCACCGCCACGGCATGCATGGCGACACCGATGCGCTGGCAAAACATGCCGCGGGGGTCGTGTACGCCACGTGCCTCGTCCACGACGTATGAAATCGGTGCGGATTGAATGACCTCGTGCTCGTCGATCTGGCAATTGACCCGGGCCTCGCGCAGCAGCTCCTGGATATGCCGGTCGGATACCAGAACGCCGTTCAGCGGCATCGTCACCCGCGCGGTGATGCTGCGCGGCGAACCGCAATTCACCGACAGAAGGACATTCTGGATGCGCGCATCCGCTCGGCTTTCGGCCACTTCAACCGCATCGCGAATGGACTCTTCTGCATCATGGACATTGACGACGGTGCCCGCCTTGATGCCTTGCGCCTCGCGCAGGCCGGCACCGAGGATGCGCATCGTTCCGTCTTCGACGCGACCGATGAGACAGGCGATCTTCGACGAGCCGACGTCCAGCGCGGCAATCAAGCCACTGCGAAAGACGGTCGGCTGTGCGCCTGCCGCGTGCAATTTGATCATCTCGCCCATCAGGCTGCGTCCCCCTTCGAAGTCTTGTGCTGCGGTGCGGTCACCGGACGCTTGACCACGAATGTATAGTGGCCGTGTGTCCTGAGATCGATTTCCTGGATGTCGAACTCGAGCACGCCCTTCTCGGCAATCAGTTGATCGAGAACGGCAAGTTGCTTGTCCCATCCGTCTTCCGGCAGCTTGACGGTCACGCCATTATCCAGAATGAGGTTCCAGCGCCGCCCATTCACGCGCTCCATTCCCTTCACGCGGGCAGCCACCGCGCGATGCGTGGCGATCGCTTCCACCAGATCAGATGCGCCTTCCGGCTGCTCGCCGACAAACAAGGGCAGATGTGGGAACTGTGAACGGTCGGCGCGAACGATGGGATCGCCATCGCGGTCCACCACGAAAACATTCGAGCCGTTGTTCCAGATGCCGAACGGTATGCGCTCGGTAAGCCGTACGACAATGGAATCCGGGTACCGCCGCGTGACTTCGGCATCGGCGACCCAGGGGAGTTTGCGCAGCTCGTCGCGCGCGGTCTGCACATCCACTGCGAATATCGATTTGTCGTCCGCATCGAGGCCAATGGCCTGGCGGATGGCGCCGGCCGGTACGTGGTGATCGTTCTCGATTTGCAGCGCCACCGGACCGAACCCAGCGTTCGCGGCAACTGCGCTGCCGGCCCGGTCGATGGCGAGCGCGGCGCGATGGACATAGCCGCCCACAAACAATGCCGCGATGCCCGTTGCAGCAAGCAACCCTGCCGTCAAAATCGTAATCGGTTTGCGAACCGCGAGCTGCCGTTTCGTCCAGCGGAAGAACCGTGACAGTGGATCGGTGCGGAATTTCGAACGGCGCCCGAATACCCCACGATCCTCGCCCTTTCGCGGCGCACTGCGGCGCGCATGCTTGGCGCGCCCGCCGCTGCGGTTGGATTTTCGGGAGGCGGCTACCGATCGCATGACGCATCCTCCACGATCCAGCGGCACAGCTTCGCGTAGCTCATGCCAACATAGGCCGCCTGCTCGGGCACGAGCGATGTCGGCGTCATGCCGGGCTGGGTATTGGTCTCCAGCGCGATGAGGCGAGGCTTTGAACCGGTATCGTCGTAGCGGAAGTCCGTACGCGTCACGCCGCGGCATCCGAGCGCCTGATGCGCAACAACTGCGAGCCGCTTGGCTTCTGACGTCATCGCATCCGGAATCTTGGCCGGCAGCACATGCACCGAGCCGCCGGAAGCATACTTCGCTTCGTAGTCATAGAATTCGAGATTGGTGGTGATTTCGGTGACGCCGAGCGCGCGATCGCCCATCACGGCCACCGTCAGTTCGCGACCGGGCACGTACTCCTCGATCATCATCGCATCGCTGAGATGCCACTCGGGACGCGTCAGTTCCGATGGCGGACGGTTGTCGCCCTTGCGGATGATGTAGACGCCGACAGACGAGCCTTCATTCACCGGCTTGATGACATAAGGCGGCTCCATCAGGTGGTGACTGCCCGCTTCGCGTCGATCCGCCACGATCGACTTCACAACCGGAATGCCGGCAGCGCGGTAGACTTCCTTCGTGCGCTCCTTGTGCATGGCGAGTGCCGACGACAGCACACCCGAGTGTGTGTAGGGGATGCGCAGCCATTCCAGCAGGCCCTGGATGCAGCCATCCTCGCCAAAACGGCCATGCAGCGCGTTGAACGCGCAATCGACTTTTGCTTCGAGAAGCTGGCTGGCAGCATTCTCGCCCGGATCGAGTTCGACCACGTCGAAGCCTTCTTCGCGCAGCGCATTGGCGCAACCTTTGCCGGACGAGAGACTCACCTCGCGCTCGGCGGAACGGCCGCCCATCAGCACGGCGACACGCTTGAACGCCGTCATGGCACACCCACGCGCTTGATCTCCCATTCGAGATCGATTCCGGACTTGGCCTTCACACGCGCCCGCACGTCTTCGCCGAGCGCCTCGATATCGAACGCGGTGGCGTCGCCGGTATTGATCAGGAAGTTGCAATGCATGGGCGAGACCTGGGCCGCGCCGTGCATCAGCCCACGGCAGCCCGCTTCATCGATCAGCTGCCAGGCCTTGTGACCGGACGGGTTCTTGAAGGTGGACCCCCCGGTGCGCGTCTTCACCGGCTGGGTGGACTCGCGCTGCTGGACAAGCTTTTCCATGCGCTCGCGGATCGCGGCCGGCTCGTCTTTTGCGCCCTCAAACACCGCTTCAACGAAGATGAAATCCTCCGGCACGCGCGCCTTGCGGTAGACGAAGTTCATATCGCTTGCGGTCAATGTGTGCTTGTTGCCCTCGCCGTCGAGAGCAAGCGCTTCGACGAAGATGTCCTTGATCTCGCGGCCGTAACAACCGGCGTTCATCCTGAGCGCGCCGCCGATGGTCCCCGGAATGCCGCGCAGGAATTCCAGACCGCCGACGCCCGCATCGGCTGCGGCACGGGCCACGGCGGCATCCAGTGCAGCGGCACGGGCGCGCACTCGCGTGCCCTCGATGGACACCTTGCCGAATGCTGCCGGCAACCGAACCACAACGCCCGGGATGCCGCCGTCGCGGACAAGGAGGTTCGAACCCACGCCGATCACGCTGACGGGTACATCGGTCGGCCTGGCAGCGAGAAACGTTGCGAGGTCATCCGCGTCGGCAGGCCGGAACAACGTTTCCGCCGGTCCGCCAGCACGAAACCACACGAGATCCTTGAGCGGCGCGTTGTCGGCGTACGTACCGCGCACGGGTGGAAGCGCATAACAGGGACGGGAATGCATCACGCCTTGCCCTCCCGCGCCTTCATGACAGCCTCAAGCCCGCCGGCCCAGTTGGTGATGGAGCCCGCGCCGAGAAACACAATCGCGCCGCCCGGCTTCGCATGCTCCGCGACGAGCGATGGAAGATCCTCCGGTCGATCAATTGTCAGCACGTTGCGATGACCGTGCGAGCGCGCCGCATCGGCGAACGTGACGTGCGTGATGCCTTCGATCGGCTGCTCGCCGGCCGGATAGACGGGCGCGATGATTGCGACATCGGCATCGTTCAGGCAGGTGCAGAACTGCTCGAACGTATCGCGCAGGCGTGTGTAGCGGTGCGGCTGGACAATGGCGACGATGGGACCGGCGTAAGCCTGGCGTGCCGCCTTCAAGGCGGCGGCAATTTTGAACGGGTTGTGGCCGTAATCGTCGATGATGGCCGCGCCGTTCCATTCGCCGACGCGACTGAAGCGCCGCTTGACGCCTTCGAACGCGCTAAACGCCGTGCGGATGCGGTTGTCGCTCACCCCGAGCTCGCGCGCCACGGTGATGGCCGCCAGTGAATTCAGGACGTTGTGCTCGCCCGGCATCGGAAGCATGACGTTCTCGATGCGTGTCTCTTCGTTCTTGCGGCGATCCGTGATAACCACGTCGTAGCGCGAACCACCTTCAAGAAAGTTCACATTCACCGCGCGCACATCCGCTTGCGGGCTGAAGCCGTACGTGACGAGCCGGCGGTCTGTGATGCGGCCCACCATCGCCTGCACTTCCGAATGGTCGAGACAAAGCACAGCGAAGCCGTAGAACGGCACGTTCTCGATGAAGCGCTGGAACGCGTCCCGCATCTTGTCGAACGTGCCGTAGAAATCGAGATGATCGGGATCGGCATTTGTGAGCACGGCAATGGTCGCCGGAAGGCGCAGGAATGTGCCGTCGCTTTCGTCCGCTTCCACCACGACCCAGTCACCGGCACCGAGCCGGGCGTTCGTTCCGTACGCATTGATGATGCCGCCGTTCACCACTGTGGGATCGAGCCCGCCCGCATCGAGGAGAGCGGCGATCATCGTGGTCGTCGTTGTCTTGCCGTTGGTACCGGCGATCGCCACGCACCATTTGAGCCGCATGATCTCGGCCAGCATTTCGGCGCGGCGTACCAGCGGAAGCCCGCGCCTGCGCGCAGCATCGAACTCGACATTGTCGGATTTCACAGCGGAGGAATAGACGACGGCGTAGGCATCCTGGATGTTGTCGGCGGAATGCCCGACGGTAACGGGAATGCCTTGCGCACGCAGCCGCTTGACGTTGGCGCTCTCGTTGGCGTCCGAGCCGCGCACCTTGTAGCCGAGATTGTGCATGATCTCGGCGATTCCGCTCATGCCGATGCCGCCGATGCCGATGAAGTGGATCGGTCCGATGTCAAGGGGAACGCGGGTTGAGAGCGGTGCGCTCATGCCAGCCCTCCCGTCCGCTCGATGAGATCGGCGAGCTGTTGCGCTGCGTTCGGCTTGCCGAGCGACGCCGCGGTTTCAGCGCGCCGTGCCAGGTCCGCCGGATCGGAAAGGATCTGCTCCAGCAGTAGCGCGAGAGAATCCGCCGTCAGATCGCGCTGCTGAATCAGCCATCCTGCGCCAGCATTCGCCAGCACACCGGCATTGGCCGTTTGATGATCGTCGATGGCGAAAGGATAGGGCACGAGAATCGCAGGCCGCCCGATCACGGCAAGCTCGCTCACGGTCGACGCGCCACTGCGGCTGATCACGAGATGCGCATTGGCGATGCGCCGCGGCAAATCGTTGAAGAAAGCCGCGACATCGGCGCTAATGTGCGCATCCGCATAGGTTTTGCGCAATCCATCCAGATCTTCCGGCCGGCCCTGCTGCGTCACGCGCAGACGCCAGCGCAGGACTTGGGGCAGCTTGGCAATGGCGGCAGGAACGAGTTCGCTCAATGCGCGCGCGCCCTGGCTTCCGCCGAACACCAGAAGATGGATCGGGCTGTCGGACTCAAGCGCCTCGTAGGTCGCGTGCGCGAGCGTGGCGGCTTCAGGACGTACCGGATTGCCGGTGTAGGTTATGCGGTCAGGGTCCTTCGGCGCGAACTTCGCGAATGGGAACGATGCCGCGATGGCGCGAACCTTGTCCGCGACCAGCCGGTTAACACGGCCAAGCACGGCATTTTGTTCGTGGATCACGGTCGGCAATCCGGCAAGCCAGGCAGCCAGCATCACCGGCAGGCTGGGATAGCCGCCAAAGCCGACCACCGCCGATGGCTTGAGGCGCTTCAGCTTGGCGAAACCGATAGCAATGCCGCTCGCAATCTGGAACGGCGCGAGCGCCTTGCCGACCAGGCCCGTATTCGACGGCGAAGCCGATGGCACGGTCTCGATGATTGCTCCAGGAAAGACCGTGTCGTAGTTGCGGCCGCGCGCATCGGTCATCAGGACGATCTTCCGGCCGCGCCGTTTGAGCTCCGCCGCCACGGCCTGCGCCGGAAACAGATGCCCGCCGGTGCCGCCGGCAGAAAGCACGATGGTGCTCATGCCTGAGCCCCGCGAAGCACTGGCCGTGTGCGTGGCAGCGGCGCGGTTTGCGGGCGTTGTCGCGTGATACTGAGGGCGAATCCCATCGTCAGCGCGACGGCGAACAGCGACGAACCACCGTAGGAGATGAACGGCAGCGTCATGCCCTTCGCCGGCAACAGGTGCACCGCGACGCCCATGTTGATGAACGCCTGCAGCGCCACGAGCATCGCAAGACCCGCGCCGGCAAGTTGCACGAAGCGGTCGCGCGCCGTGCTCGCACGCAGGAGCAGCCGCACGCTCAGCAGGCCGAACAGCACGGCAATCAACGAGCATAGCATCAGGCCGAATTCCTCGCCCGCCACGGCAAAGATGAAATCGGAATGGGCATACGGAATGTGGTACTTGATCGAGCCCGCGCCCGGCCCCACGCCGGCCAATCCGCCATGTTCGAACGCCTTGAGCGAAAGTCCTGTCTGGGCGCCGCCCTTTTTGACCGGCGCGAGGAACTGTTCGACGCGATGGTGCACATGCGGCACGAGGACATAGGCGAGGCCGCCAAGCGCTGCACCTGCGCTCGTGATCATGCCGATCCACACCAGCGACACGCCGTCGAAGAACAGCATCGCGCCCCACAGCGCGAGCAGAAGGCCTGTCTGGCCGATGTCTGGCTCGGCCACAAGCAACAGGAACGGGATGGCGACCAGGATGAAGGATAGAAGTTCCTTCGCGATCGGTCCATTTTGTTTCTGTGAAAGGATCGCAGCGCACACGATCGCAAAGCCGGGCTTCAACAGCTCGGACGGTTGCAGCGTGATGAAGCCGAGGTCGATCCAGCGCCGTGCGCCGAGCACTTCCGGTCCAGCGAACAACACCAGCACGCATCCGAGAAGCGCCAGGCCGAAGATGATTGTGCCGCCAATCGTGATCGCGCGCAGCGACAGCAGGGAGGCACCAAGCGTGATGGCAATCGCCACCAGCGCGAAGGCGATCTGTTTCGCGGCGTAGTGGAAGTTTCCGGTCTGCGTGGACGAATGCGCCGTTGCCGCGGGGCTCGCGGCGAATGCCAGCACCAGCCCGATGGCGATGAGCGCCATCATCGCGAGCAGCGCCACGCGGTCGATTTCCCACCACCAATCGGCGAGGAAGCGCTGGTCGGAGCGGGAGATCATGAGGCCTCCCGCGCCGGCGCAACGGCCGACTCGCTCACCAGCGCCCGGAATGAATCCCCGCGCTGCTCGTAATCCTTGAACTGGTCGAACGAGGCACAGGCCGGCGATAGCAGCACGACGGGTGCGGCGACGTTCGAAGCTCGCGCATCGCGCCACGCTGCCGCGACTGCCCCATCGAGCGTTCCGCTGATCTCATGCGGCACCGAGCCCAGCGTTTCGGCGAAGACGTTCGCCGCTTCGCCGATCAGATAGGCCTTGCGGATGCGCGGGAAATGTTGCGCAAGCGATGCAATGCCGCCTTCCTTGGCGCGCCCGCCAGCGATCCAGAAGATGTCGTTGAAGCAGACGATCGCGCGCTCGGCGGCGTCCGCGTTGGTCGCCTTGGAGTCGTTGATGAAGCGGACCTTGCCGATGCGGCCAACGTCTTCAATCCGGTGCGGCAGGCCGGGAAACGTTACGATCGCCTCCGCAATCTTGCGTGCATCCTTCACCAGCGGCAGCGTCGCGGCATAGGCGAGTGCGGCGTTCTGCCAGTTGTGTGCACCAGGCAAATGCGCGGCCGTCGACAGGTCCATCACCTTGGCGGAATGCGCGGATTGTGAGTCATAAAGTACGCCGTTCAGCACGAAGACGCCGCGGCCCAGCACCTTGCCGATCGAGACCGCAACGGCCTCCGGCGCACCGTTCGCTGCGAAGCGCGAATGAATGGCCGCGCTCATCGGATCGTCGACACCGACGCAGACGCGGCCGGACTTCGCGGTCTGCGCCAACAGCCGCGCCTTCACGCTGGCGTAATTCTCCATCGTGCCGTGGCGGTCGAGATGATCCGGCGTGATGTTCGTCAGAACCGCCACATCCGGCACGAGACGCGGCGACAGCTCGATCTGATAGGATGACACCTCCAGCACATAGACCGTGCGGCCTGACGGCGGCGACAGGTCAAGTACCGGCTTGCCGATGTTGCCGCCGATCTCCGCGGCAAACCCGCTTGCCGACAGGATGTGGCCGATCAGCGCCGTGGTGGTCGACTTGCCGTTCGTGCCGGTGATGGCGATGACCGGCGCGCGGTTGCGGGCTTCGCGGTTCGGTGTGATCTCGCGCGCGAACAATTCCATATCGCCGATGACTTCGGCACCGGCGTTTCGCGCAGCCATCACCACCTCATGTGGCTTTGGATGCGTCAGCGGTATACCGGGACTGAGCACAACCGCCACCAGCTTGTCCCATGGCCACGACGCGAAGGGCGCCAGCGTTGCGCTGCCTGCCGCGATCGCTCTGCGCGAAGACTCATTGTCGTCCCATGCAAAAACCCGCGCGCCACCGGCGACGAGGGCGCGCACGGCCGAGGCGCCTGTGCGCGCCAGCCCGAACACGCCGACATCCCGGTTTGCGAAGCTGCGCGGAACGATCATTCCGTCACCTCAGCTTCAGGGTGGAAAGGCCGATCAGCGCCAACACCACGGCGATGATCCAGAACCGGATCACGATGGTCGGTTCACGCCAGCCCAACTGCTCGAAATGGTGATGGATGGGGGCCATCTTGAACACACGCTTGCCCGTCAGCTTGAACGACAGGACCTGCACGATGACGGACACGGCTTCCATGACGAACAGGCCGCCAACAATGGCCAGCACGATCTCGTGCTTGGTGGCGATGGCAACCGCGCCGAGTGCGCCGCCGAGCGACAGCGATCCGGTATCACCCATGAAGACCATGGCGGGCGGCGCGTTGTACCAGAGGAAACCTAAGCCAGAGCCGAGGAGCGCGGCGAGAAATACGGTGAGCTCGCCCGTGCCGGCCACATAGTGAAGCTGCAGATAGTCGGCGAATTTGATGTTGCCGACGAGATAGGCGATCAATGCGAAGGCGAGCGCGGCGATCATCACCGGCACGATCGCGAGGCCGTCAAGGCCGTCCGTGAGGTTCACGGCATTGGAGGCGCCGACCAGCACCAGCGCGCCGAACAGCAGGAAGCCCCAGCCGAGGGGAACGAGCGCCGTCTTCAGGAACGGCACCGCGACCTTTCCCGACAAACTCGGATCTTCCACCTGCATGATCACGAAGCAGGCGATAAAGGCGACCGCGAACTGCACAATCAGCTTCATCCGGCCGCTCACGCCGTCCGGCGAGCGCTTGACCACCTTCAGGTAATCGTCGGCGAAGCCCAGGAGGCCGAAACTCAGCGTCACGAACAGGACGACCCACACATATATATCTGTGAGGTCGGCCCACAGCAGCGTCGAGACCACCGCCGAGATCAAGATCAGCAGCCCGCCCATCGTGGGCGTGCCCTGCTTCTCCACGATATGGCGCTGCGGACCATCGCTGCGGATAGGCTGGCCCTTGCCCTGTTTGGCGCGCAGCCAATTGATCGTGGAAGGTCCGATGATGAAGGCGATGATCAACGCCGTCATGATTGCGCCACCCGCGCGGAACGTGATGTAGCGGAAGATGTTGAGGAACGCCGTGTGGCCTGTGAGGTGGACGAGGAAATATGGAATCACGTGCCGTCCCCTAAGCCTGCGTGCGCGCCTTGAGCGCGTCGATGATCACGGACATTTTGCTCCCAAGCGAGCCCTTCACGAGAACCACGTCGCCTTCATGCAATGCCGCCATCAGCTGTGGCGCGAGTTCGGCCGAGGTCGAGGAATGGGCGCCGCGGCGCGAGGCGGGCAGCGCATCGTACAGGGCCCGCATGTTCGCACCGTTGGCGAATACCAGATCGACGCGCGTGGATTCGATGTCCTTCGCCAGACCGGCATGGTGCGAGGCTGCGTCCGGCCCCATCTCCAGCATGTCGCCGAGAACGGCGATGCGGCGGGCGCCCTTGACGGGTTGCGCGCTGCCGAGGACCGCGAGCGCCGCCGCCATCGATGCTGGATTGGCGTTGTAGCTTTCGTCGATGACCTCGATTCCGCCGGCGTTGAACCGCGCACCACGGCCCTTGAGTGCCGCGAATTCCGACAGCGCAGCTGCCGCGTTGAGCACATCGGCCTCGAGCGAGGAAACCGTCAGCAAAGCACCCACGGCATTGGACGCGAGATGCGCGCCGTTCGCGCCGAGACGGAAATGCACGGAGCGGCCGGCGATTTCTGCCTCGACCTTCATGCCGTCGCCGCTCTCATCCATCGAGAGAATGCGGGCGTCCGCACCTTCAGACTTGCCGAACGAGAGAATGCGGCTGACCCCCGCCTGTTTGGCGCGCGCCTTCAACCGGTCTGCGTACGGACTGTCGGCCGGGATCAAGGCCGCGCCGCCTGGCACGATACCTTCGAAGATCTCGGACTTCGCGTCGGCGATGGCGTCGCACGTGCCGAAGAATTCGATATGCGCTGGAGCAATCGTGGTGATCAGAGCCACGTGGGGTTTCACAAAGCCCACCAGTGCGCGGACCTCGCCGAAATGGTTCATGCCGATCTCGAAGACGCCGAACTGGGCCTCGCGCGGCATTGAGGCGAGCGACAGCGGCACGCCCCAGTGATTGTTGTAGGAGGCCGCTGAGGCATGCGTCGCGCCGTTGGCCCCGAGCGCAAGCCGCAGCATCTCCTTCGTGGTCGTCTTTCCCGCGCTCCCGGTGACGCCAGCGATCTTGGCGTGCGTGCGGGCGCGCGATGCCCTCGCCAGGTCCTCCAGGCCGCGTAGCGTGTTTGCCACGGTGAGCAGCGACGCATCGCTATCCAGGCCCGGTTGTTTGCGTGACACAAGCGCGGCCGAGGCTCGTGCCTTCAGCGCGGCCGGCACGAATTCGTGGCCGTCGCGCGCGTCACCCTTCAGCGCGACGAACAGATCACCAGGCTTCAGCGTGCGCGTGTCAATGGAGATGCCCGTGGCTTCGAACGCGCGCGATGCATGACCGAGGGTAGCTGCTTCGGCTTCGGCGGAGGTCCAGAGTGCGCTCATGACCGCGCCTCCTGCCCGCCAAGCGCGATTGCGGCCTTAGCTGCTTCGTCGCGATCGGAGAACGGCCGTGTCACCGTCCCGATGGTTTGTCCCGGCTCGTGACCTTTGCCGGCGATGACGAGAACATCGCCTGCCTGCAATGCCGCGATGCCTGCGCGAATGGCTTCGGCACGATCACCGATCTCGCGCGCGCCAGGGCAACCGGCCAGTGCCGCCTGCCGAATGGAAGCAGGATCTTCGCTGCGCGGATTGTCATCGGTGACAATGACGGCGTCGGCGAATTTCGCAGCTGCCGCGCCCATCAACGGACGCTTGCCACGATCGCGATCACCGCCGCAGCCGAATATGACATGCAGCCTGCCCTTCACATGCGGGCGCAATGCAGTAAGCACCGTTTCGAGGGCGTCCGGAGTATGGGCGTAGTCGACATAGACCGGCGCGCCGGTTGCGGAACGAGCCACTTTCTCCAACCGGCCGGCGGCGCCCTTGAGGTGCCCCAGTGCGGCGAACACAGCATCCTCATGCTCGCCAAGACCGACAGCGAGCGCCGCGGCGACGAGGGCGTTCGACGCCTGGAAACTTCCGGCCAACGGCAGAGCCACTTCATGTGTGTTGCCTCGATAGACAACACGAAGTGTCTGGCCATCGCCATGCGGTTCGCGCGAGAGAAGTTTGATGGTGTCGCCCTTCTCGCCGACCGTCAGGACCTTGAGCCCGCGACGCTGAGCGGCGGTTGCGAAGGTATCGGCATGCGCCGCGTCGGCGTTGACGACAAAGATGCCACCATCGGAGACGAGATCGACCAGACGCAGCTTCGCGCCAAGGTAGTCTTCGAATGTCTTGTGATAATCGAGATGATCGCGGGTGATGTTGGTGAAGGCGCCGGCTGCGATCTTCACGCCATCGATGCGGAACTGATCGAGCCCATGGCTCGACGCCTCGAACGCCAACCGATCGATACCATCACGTTTCAACCCGGCAAGCAGACGATGGATTTCGATCGGATCGGGTGTGGTGTGCGACAGCGGGATTTCGCCATCGGGCGTAACGAGCCCGATCGTTCCCAAGCTTGCGGCCTTTTCCCCCGCGAACGTCCAAATCTGGCGCAGAAAGACGGCGACCGATGTCTTGCCGTTGGTTCCGGTGACGGCCGCAATCACATCCGGCTGCGCACCAAAAAAGGACGACGCCATCAGCGCCAGGCGCAACCGCGGATTCTCATCGGCCAGGAACGCAACGCCAAGCTCGCGCACGCGCGAGGAAAATTCGGGCCGCGCAAGCACCGCGACCGCACCCCGTTTCACGGCGTCCGCGATGAAGCGCGTGCCATCGTCGCGCGAACCGGACAGAGCTGCGAACAGATAACCTGGCTTCACCTCGCGGCTGTCGCTCGCAAGGCCTGAGAATGTCATCTCGGGCTTCATCTTGTTATCGCCCACATTACCCATTCTCAGCATCGTGTCCGATTGTGTTTCCATTATGGAGTCTGGCTGGTATCGGCGACGACCGGCATGTCCAGCATGGCTGCGATCCGCGCCACCACGCGGCCAGCCAGCGGTGCTGCCGTATGCCCTGCGAGCGCCATCACGCCGGTTGCATTGGCGCCCTGCGGCTCATCAAGCATGACGAACACGAGATAGCGCGGACTGTCGATGGGAAAGACGGCGCAGAACGACGTGCGCAGCTTGTGCGCCACGTACCGTCCGTGGTCGGTCTTTTCCGCCGAGCCCGTCTTGCCTCCGACATTGTATCCAGGAACATCGGCCAGTTTGCCGGTTCCGTCCGTCACCACATAACGCAGCAGGCCGCGCATCGTCTCGCTGGTCGCCGGCGAGATCACCTGCTCGCCGCGCCGGTCGGCGGATTGCTTGAGGAAGGTTGGCACGATGCGGCGGCCGCCGTTTACGATAATGGAGGCGGCCGTAACAAAGGACAACGGACTGACAGAAATGCCGTGGCCGAAGCTCACAGTCGCGGTTTCCACATCGCCCCAATGGCGCGGGAAAAGCGGCCTGGCGCCTTCCGGATCCTCTGAGCGGGCGGGTGACAACAGCCCCAGCTTGCCGAGCCACTGCTCCTGCCGGGCTGCGCCCGACAGCAACCCGATCTGCGCCGTGCCCGCATTGGACGATTGACCCAGGATGTCCCGCACCGTCAGCACCGGCGGCATTCGCTCGGCATCTTTGATGAGATACTTGCCTACCCGGAAGCCGGGGCCGATCGGAAAGGTCTGATCGAGACGGACGGTGTGGTCTTCCATCGCCAGCGCGAACGCGAAGATCTTGAACACCGAGCCCAACTCGTAGACGTCACGCAACATGCGGTTGCGAGTCGGGTTGGCACTGTCGTGCTCGCCACCATCGCTGTTGCCGTCCGGCAGCGAGGCCATGGCGAGGATCTCGCCGGTATTGACGTTCATCACGATGCCGCCGGCCGCCTTGGCTTCGAACTGCGTGAGTGCGGCCTGCAGCTCATGCGCCAACGTGTACTGGATGCGCATGTCGAGCGAGAGCTGCACCGTTTTGCCGGCGCGCAAGCTCTTGTCGAGGCCGAGCTCAAGCCCGGTGAGGGCGCGGCCAGTGGAGTCGATCTGGCCGATCACCTGCTCGGCCTCGCCGCCTTGCGGATAGGTGCGCTTGAGCGCCGGTGCCAATTGCAGGTTCGGAATGTGCAGCGCTTCCACCTTGTCGGCCACGTCTGGATCAAGCTTGCGTGCCACCAGCAGGAACGCATCCTTCTTGTGCTTCGCGGTCAGGATGCGGAGCACGCGGGCTTCATCGAGACCCGCCGCCGTTGCGATCCGGTGTGCGGCCACTCCAACATTCGAAAGCGCATCGGGCTGCACATAGACATCGGACACGGCAAGGTCGCGAGCCAGAAGCTGACCGTTGCGGTCCACGATGTCGGCGCGGGCGACGGTCGCCGCGGGCGTCATCGCAGGGGCTCCACTCCAGCCGCGCAGAACGGTCAGATCGACAAGCCGCACGCAGATCAGGGCAAAGGCGAGAACGCAGCCGATCGCCGCGAGCGCAATGCGCCGCTGAACGATCCCCGCTCCCCCCTCATGCATTGCCTAGTCTCCGGAACCCGGCGAGGCCGGCACGATGACGTTGGCCGACCGCAGCTGCGCATCCTCCATAGGCGATGTTTCGCCCTTGCGCGGCAACAGAGTCAGCGACGACAGCTCGATGGCCGGCGCATCATCGGCGCCGCTCTCGGCTTGCGACAGACGCTGGATGCGCGCGGGCTCCGACAGCCGGCCCCATTCCGCCTGCAACAGGCTGATCGATTGCCGCTCGGCAGCGATCTGCCGCTGCACTTGCGCCACCTGGCCGCGTGTCGCCCGCGTCTGATCCGAAACGTGGTAGAGCGCAAGACAGGCCAGCGCCGACAAGGCGAAGCAGAAGAAGTTCAGTACACGGATCATCGCTGCTCTCCTTAGGCCGCAAGCGCGGTCCGCTCGGCGGCGCGAAGCCGCGCCGAACGGGCGCGTGGGTTCGATTGGATCTCGTCATCCGAAGGCGTGCGCGGCTTGGCCCAGACAAGCCGGAAGGTCTGCGCCCGCTCCGCGCCGAGGCCCGGCGCATGGCGCGACACGGCAGCCGGCTTGCTGCGCTCGCTGAGGAACCGCTTGACGATGCGGTCCTCCAGCGAATGGAACGCGACGACGGCAAGCCGCCCGCCTTCCTTCAACACGCGTTCTGCCGCTTCCAGACCACGCTCAAGCTCGCCGAGCTCGTCGTTCACATGGATGCGCAGCGCCTGGAAGGTGCGCGTGGCCGGATGGATCGGTTCGCGCAACGCAGCCGGACCGAGCGCCTTCGCCACCACATCGGCCAGCTCCTTCGTCCGCGACAGGGGACGGGCCGCAATGATGGCGCGCGCCACGCGGCGGGCATGCCGCTCCTCGCCCAATGTCGCGATGATCTTCGTCAGCGTCTTCTCGTCGGCAGTGTTGACGACGTCCGCCGCGGAGGGACCCTTCTTCGACATCCGCATATCGAGCGGGCCATCGTCGCGGAACGAGAAGCCGCGCTGCGGCTCATCCAGCTGGAACGACGATACGCCGAGATCGAGCACCACGCCGTCCGATGTTCCGCCGCACGTCTCGCCGAACAGCGAATCCATCTCGGCGAAATTCCCTTCGACGACGCGCAGCCGGCCATTGTACCGCGCTGCGAGCTTCGTTCCCCGCGCCGCAGCCTCCGGGTCGCGATCGATGCCGAGCACGGAACAGTCCGCCGCATCGAGAATACCGGTGGCATAACCCCCGCCGCCGAACGTGCCATCGATGTAGCGGCCGCCATCGGCGGGCTTTAGCGCCTCGAGCACCTCGCGCAGCATGACCGGAACATGCCCGCTCATGGCGCACCATCCAGACCGAGTGCCCTGCTCATCGCCGCGAGGCGTTGCGCCTCTACCGGCCTGAAGGCCTCCGGCTCCCAGATCTCGAAGATGTCCATCGCGCCGTTGAAGAGAACGCGATCCTTCAATCCGGCATGTTCGATCAGCTCGTCGGGAAGGCGAACGCGGCCTTCGTCATCGAATGACAGCAGCGTCGCCTGGCCCGCGAAGGTGGCGAGGACGAGATAGTCCCGGCTGCCCGGCATCATTCCTTTGAGTTGGTCGGCCACGCGCTCCAGCATGTCGCGTCCGAAGCCGGTGAGCGCGCGGTGGCCCACGGACTTCGCGCAATAGAAGCCTTCGATCGATTGGGCGGCGAGCGCCTGGCGATAGGGCGCGGGAACGCTCACCCGGCCTTTGGCGTCGAGCTTGTTCGAGAATTTCGAGGTGAACGGCTGCACCGGACTGCCCCATCACCCCGGCGGAACTTCGGCCGCTGGGCCCCGAGACCATGGGCCAGAAGGGATCGATTCCCTTCATCACATGGGTTTTGATGGGATAACATGGGCCAAGCTGGGTCGCAACCGGAAAAATGTAATGGGATGAGGAACTTGATTCTAGAAGTTGATGTGTCCTCTCTAGCCCTTGTGATTCCTGAAACGAACCGGCAACAGGGTAACTCTGCGTTTGGATTGGTAAAGGAAGTGTTAACGCTGCCGCGGGCCTGATCTGCCTCGCGCGCGCGGGTTTCGCCGCCCTCGCTTCTGCCTCGCACAGCGCGATGTGCGCCTTGGCGAGGGCGATGAGGAATTTCATGCGGTGGATGAGTTCGCGCACCTCGGCCTTGGCCGCCCGCATCTCCTTTGTGTAGCGGCCGTGCTTGACCGCGTTGCGGTTGCCAGCCGGCGCACCGCAACGCCAGTTCGGCTTTTTTCCAGGGATTCCCTGATGTGTTTTTTTTCAAAAATTCGCAAGGGGGCCCCCCCTGTGTCCGGTATGTCCGACCGCGGTCTTCGCGCTTGGGTGCGAGGCCGGTTCGTCCCGCTTCCCTTTGCCGATGCGTCTGCGCTCGCGCGGACATGCGCCTTGTTCCGGTTCGATTGTGGATTTGCAGGCGCATTCTACCCCCGGTTTCGCGGGTGGTAGCTAGAATTACCTATGATTTTCGCAAGCGGCTGAAAGGTCGACGGGAAACGCAGTTGTCGAGGCGATGGATGCGGTGAATTGAAAGCCGGATGGACGGCAAATTGCTGTTTGTTGATTGGCATCAAGGACAGTGACGGCTCACGATGGCAGCGTCGCTCGGTTGATGCCGTCGGGGCCGCCGATGAACAAAGTGCTGTTGGAACGCGCGCAGCTCTACCGCTCGCGAGCCGAAGCCGCGAAGACGCCGGATGCGCGCCTGCGCTGGAGTCAAATGGCCGAATACCTCGAGCGGCTAATGGCCGAGTCCTCGCCCTGCCCGCCGCACGATTTTTCTGTCGCCGTCGATGGCGAGGTGAAGTGCGCGCATTGCGGCACGATCGAGCGCGACTGGAACGCGCACGCGCAGGCCGAGGCGGACGCGCTGAGCGAGACGACGGACGGTCTCGCGGACCAGACCTAGCGGCGATCAGTTTCGGGCGGCGGCAGGATCATGCCTTCGTAGAGATCAAAGATCGGGTAAGCGCCATCCGGATCGCCGATGCGACAGGCTGTGAGGACGCGATCCAGTCTTTGCGGCTTCAAACTGCCGACCCGTATTCCAGCCGGCCGAGAATGGCGCGCACCAGATCGGCGCCGATCACAACCTTTGTGTAATATATCGTCCACTATTGAGACGGAATTTCACAACAATTCCAACAGGAGTCATGACGGGCGCAACAAACTATCTGCCTCCAAAATGACGAAGTTTTCAGCCCAAAACATTGGGTTAAGTGGTTGGATGGTAGGGTGCTTGCCGCGAGGAAGACGGTGTGCTCAAACCCCGGCCAATTGTGGACAGATTGAACGAAAATGCGGCTTGATCAGCTCGTCCTCGACCGCGGACTGGTCGCCCCCGAAACCTTTGCGCGCGCCCGGCTCGTGCAGGAGGAGACGGGCGAGCGGCTGGATGCGGTCCTCACCCGGCTGGGGCTGGTGGCCGAGCAGACGCTTGCCAACACCATCGCCGAGGCGACGGGCCTGCCGGTCGCGGCCGCCGAGGACTTTCCCGCCGAAGCCGTGACGGACGATTCCATCTCGCCGCGCTTCCTGCGCGACGTGAAGGCCGTGCCGCTTTCGCTGACCGACAGCGAGATGAAGGTCGCGCTGATCGACCCGCTCGATCCCTATCCCATCCAGGCGCTTCGCTTTGCGTCGGCCCGCACAGTGACGCCCGTTGTGGCGCGCATCAGCGATGTGGAATCCGCACTCGACCGGCTCTACGGCGCCGTCGGCGACGGCAGCGAGGACGGCGAAGGCTCCGCCGACGAAGCCGATGTCGAACGGCTGAAGGATCTGGCAAGCGACGCGCCGGTGGTGCGCACCGTCAACAGCCTGATCAGCCGCGCCTCCGAACAGCGCGCCTCCGACATCCACATCGAACCCGGCGACGACGGCGTGAAGGTGCGTTTCCGCGTCGACGGAGCGCTCAAGGAGGTGGAAACGCTGCCGCCGCATCTGAAGTCGGCCCTGGTCTCGCGCATCAAGGTGATGAGCGGGCTCGACATCGCCGAACGCCGCTTGCCGCAGGACGGACGCCTGCGGATCGCCGTGCGCGGACACGAGATCGATCTGCGCGTCGCCACCTCGCCCACCATCCATGGCGAGACAGTCGTTCTTCGTATTCTCGACCGTTCGCAGCTGTCGCTCGATTTCGCCACGCTCGGCTTCGATGGCAAGGGGCTCGAACAATACCTCCAGGCCATCCGTCAGCCGCACGGCATCGTGCTGGTGACGGGCCCGACCGGAAGCGGCAAGACCACGACGCTCTATGCCTCGCTCGCCGTGCTCAACCGCCCGGACCGCAAGATCCTCACCATCGAAGACCCGATCGAATATCGCCTGGGCGGAATCAACCAGACACAGGTGAAGCCGCAGATCGGGCTTACCTTCGCGCAGGCCTTGCGCTCGTTCCTGCGCCAGGATCCAGACATCATGATGGTGGGCGAAATCCGCGATCTGGAAACGGCGGAAGTCGCCGTGCAGGCGGCGCTCACCGGCCACACGATCCTCTCCACGCTTCACACCAACGATGCAGCAAGCACGATCACGCGCCTGCTCGACATGGGCGTGGAGCCGTTCCTCATCACGTCAACCCTGAACGCCGTGCTGGCGCAGCGGCTGGTGCGCCGCCTCTGTCCACATTGCCGGCAGGAGTATGTGCCGCCGCCGGAAGCGCTGCAGAAATTGTCCATCGAGGGCAAGGTCGATCACATCGACCGGCTGTATCATCCGAAGGGATGCCCTGCCTGCGACGGGACCGGCTTCCGTGGCCGGCTTTGCGTCACGGAACTGTTGCCGATGAACGATGAGATCGCCCGCCTCGTGCTTTCCCGCGCCGAAGCACGCGAGATCCAGAAGGTGGCGGTTGCAAACGGCATGACGACGATGTTCGGCGACGGCCTCATCAAGGCGCAAGCCGGCTTGACGACTGTGGAAGAAGTCTTGCGCGCAACGCGGGAGGTCTGAGCCGATGGCGACCTTCCGATATCGTGCAGCGACAGCATCGGGCCAACTCAAGACCGGTGTGCTGGAAAGCACGTCACGCTCCGATGCGCTCGATCGCATCAAGCGGCTCGGACTCATGCCCATCGAGGCGGTGGAGACGACACAGCGCGGCGGCGGCGTGGTGCGGACCAATTCCGGCCTCCGCCAGGGCATCATCAACGGGCTCGGCGAATTGTCGGTGCTGCTGAACGCCGGACTGTCGCTCGATCGCGCGCTGGCCGTGTGCGTCGAGAACATGCAGAAGCCGGCGCTGAAATCCGTCTTCGAGAAGATGCGCGACCGCGTGCGTTCCGGAAATTCGCTGTCGCGCGCCATGGCGGAATCGGGCGGGGCCTTTCCGCCGATGGCCTCGGCGATGGCCGAAGCGGGCGAAGCGAGCGGCAAGCTCGACGAATCCATCTCGCGGCTGGCCGAAGCGCTCGACCGCGCCGAAGCCCTGCGCCAGACGGTCGTCTCCGCGCTCGTCTATCCGGCGATGCTGGTCGTCATCGCGATCGGCGTGATCCTCGTGATGCTGCTGTTCGTCGTGCCGCAATTCGAGGATCTGTTCAGCGACGCGGGCAGCAAGCTTCCGTTCATGACGCAGCTGCTCATCGATGCCAGCCACGCGCTCAAGAGCTACGGATTGATCGCCGTGCTCGTGCTGGTCGTTTGCGTCATCGCGGGCGCGCGGTGGGTCCGCCAGCCCAATGTCCGAAGCGAACTCGACAGGCGCATTCTAAGAGCGCCGATGGTCGGCAACATCATTCGCGATGCAGAGACAGCGCGCTTCGCCCGGACGCTCGGCAGCCTGATCGATGGCGGCGTTGCACTGCCGACCGCGCTCTCGATTTCGCGCAAATCGCTGATCAACGCCCATATGGCTTCTGCCATCGACAAAGTGTCGCGCGGACTGAAGCAAGGCGGCGGTCTTACCGGCCCGCTGGCCGCGACGAAGCTGTTTCCCCCCATGGCGATGAGCTTCCTGCGCACCGGCGAAGAGACGGCCCAACTCGGCCGCATGCTCACGCGCCTTGCCGATGTGCTCGATCGCGAGGTGCGCCAGTCGATCCAGCGTGTCATCACCATACTGACACCGGCCATCACCATCTTCATGGCGGTGATGGTCGGCGGAATGATTGCTTCCATCATGACTGCAATTTTGGGCTTCAACGATCAGGTGCTTGGACCATGATGATGAAACGTCTCTTCCGGCCGCGCCGAGAGGCCGGCTTCACGCTCCTCGAATTGCTGGTGGTGCTGGCGATCCTCGGCCTGCTGGCGGCCATCGTGGCGCCGCAGGTGATCAAGTTTCTCGGCCAATCGCGCACCAAAACGGCGCAGGTCCAGATTCAGAACATCATGTCGGCGCTGGAACTGTACCGCCTCGATGTCGGCCACTATCCGACGCCGCAAGAGGGATTGCCGGCGCTGGTCACCGCGCCACAGAACGAAGTCGGCTGGAACGGTCCCTATCTCAAGAAGGACAGCGGGCTGAAGGATCCGTGGGGACAGCCCTATCTCTACAAGAATCCCGGACAGCACGGCGAAGTCGACGTCTTCAGCTACGGATCGGATCAGCAGCCAGGCGGGACCGGCGAGGCGCAGGATGTCGGGAGCTGGTGACCGATCGTCAGGTTTCACGCTGCTCGAGGCGCTCGTCGTCATCGCGGTGATGGCGCTTGTCGCCGCCATCATCGTGCCCAACGTCCTGCAATCGCTTGCACTCCTGTCGCTGCGCGAGAACGTCCGCATCGTGCAGGCGGATCTGCGGGTGGCACACGCAACCGCGATGCGCACCGGCGCGAAGGTCACCGTCACCGAACGCGCCGACGGCCACGGCTATGACTGGATCGGCGGCACGCGGCAATTGCCGACGGACATCACGCTCAGCATGTCGAACCCGGTCATCTTCATGGCGGACGGTTCGGTGACACCTGCAGCCATTTCCCTGTCGGAGCGCGGAAGGCGAATCCCGATTTCGCTCGATGTGGCGACCGGCGCCGTGACGGTGAGCGGATCATGAAGCGGGCGCGGCAATCCGGATCGGCGGTGATCGAGGCGGTGATCGGGGCGGCGATCGTTTCGATGGCACTCGCCACAATGCTGCAGTCGGTTGTTGACACGGCCTCGCGCAACCGCCTGGCAGAAGACAAGCGCATGGCTTCGCTCGTCGCGCAATCGGAGCTTGCGACGGTTGGGTCGCTGGTGCCGGTCGAGCCGGGCGTGACGTCCGGCATCGTCGCGGGATATCGCTGGCACATCCAGATCGAGCCGTTCAACGGGAATGTCCCGCAGACAACCGCCGGCCAGCCAATGAGCGTGACGGTGATCGTGGACAACGCGACGGGCCGCCAGCTGGCATCCCTCCACACCGTCGCTCTGGGGCCAAACTCATGATGCGCGAGAAGAACGGATACGCGCTTATCGAGATGCTGGTCAGTCTCGCCATCATCGGGCTCATCAGCGTCATGATGGTCGCAGGCCTCGGCACCACCCGGCGCGTGTGGCAGCACATGGATGCGGCCAACGCGGTCAGCGACCAGGTGGCCGGCGCGCAAATCCTGCTGCGCAACCAGCTCGAGCGCGTCATCCCGGCGACGCGCTTTGACAGCATCCCCTCCTACGCGGATTTCACCGGCAAGGCGGATTCGATCAATTTCCTGGCGCCGCCGCGCGATGCCGAAGCGCCGACGACGCCGCAACGCTATCTTTTGAGCCTCACGAATGGTGGTGATCTTGTGCTGTCGTTCCTGCCCGACATCGCACTCGATCGCGCCACGCCCCGCTCATTGGTGCTTTTGCATAATGTGCAGGGACTTGATATTGCCTATTACGGTTACGTTCCCCCGCCCGACAATCGCATCGGCTGGCAATTCGGCTGGGAGAAGAGGCCGGCGCCGCCCAAGCTGATCCGCATTCGCGTGCAGTTTCCGCCGCAGGATGCTCGGGTGTGGCCCGACCTGTTAATCAAGCCTTACACGACGGTGGACACAATGTGTGTCCTCATCGTCAGAACTGGCAAGTGCCGAGGACGCGCGTGAACGTCAAGGACATCCTGAACGCCGATCACGAGGCGCTGATCCAGTGGGCCACACACGGCCTTCGCTGGTGGGTGGCCGAGCTGATGGAAATGGTTCCGCCGGAATGGCGCGAGCGCTTCCTTCAGCGCAAGACGGTGGTGGCCGAAATGCGCGGCGATCAGCTGACCTATCGCGACGAGCGCAGCGGCCAGGTGCTGGGCGTGAAACCGCGCGGCAGCATCAGGGTGCTGATGCCGCATGACACCGTGCTGACTCGCGAGGTCGATCTGCCGGTGTTGCCGGTGGGCGACGTGAAGCGGATGCTGGCGCTCGACATCGACCGGCTTACCCCGTTCCGCGCCGAAAACGTCTTGTTCGACGCCGAGATCGTATCGCGGAATCCCGACAGCGGCCGGCAGACGGTGTTGCTCGGTGTCGTTCCGCGCGAGTCCGCCGCTGGCGCACTCGAACAGGCGCGCGGGCTTGGTGTCGAACCGGCGGCGCTGGGCGTGATGCCTGCGCGCGGCTCGGCCCGTTCCAATCTCGATTTCCTCCCCGCGCTGCGCGACGTGACGGGCGGCAGCGCCGCGCGGCGTCGCGCCGCGTACTGGTGGGCGGCGGCTGCGGTGTTCTTCGCCTTCAACATCTTCTTCCTCAGTTACCGGGACTCCGCTGCGCTCGATGAGTTACGCAGCGCCGTGGAATCCCAGCAGACGCCGGTGACTGTCGCCCTGCGACTGCGCAACAAGGTCGAGAAGGAAGCAACGCATCGCCGCGATCTTATCCATCAGCAGGCCCTGGCCTCGCCACTCAAGGTGCTGGATGCCGTGACACGTGCGTTGCCGAACGGCGCGTGGGTGCAACGCTACGAATGGAACGGCAAGACGGTGCACATCCGCGGCTTCGCCAAGAACTCGCCCAATCTTCTCGCGCGCCTCGAATCTTCGACCGTCCTGCACAATGCGCGCGCGCTGACCACCGATCCGCATGCAGGCAGCGGCAACACCTACGTCCCCTTCGATCTCGCCGCCGATCGCCGCGTGGAGCGCGCCCGATGAGACCGCTCCAGCCCCGCGAACGGAAATTCATTGCGGTCGGGATCTTGATTGCGATCGTCGCCGTCGTGCTGTTCGGCATCGTGGTGCCGGTCTTTGGCGGGCTTGCGCTTCGCGCGGCCGAACGCAGCGAGCTGAAGGAAACCTATGTCCGCAACCAGCACGTGCTCGCGGGCATTCCTGTGTGGCGGGCGGAAGCGGAGCGTCAAAAGGATGACATGGGCGACTACGCCATCGTGGCGCCCACCGAAGCGCTGGCCGCCGAACAGCTCAAGTCGCGCATCACGCGGATGGCCAACGAGCAGGGCGCGACCGTGCAAAGTGTGACAGAAGTTCAGGGGGACGCACCCGAAGGATGGGTGAAGGTTCGCGCCGACCTGCAGCTCACCATGGCGCAATTGTACAAGAGCCTGACCAAGCTCGAAAGCGAGGCACCTTATGTCGTTGTTGGATACCTTTCGGTCGCGGCCGACCGGGCATCAAAAACGGGGCATATCGCCCCGATGGATGTCCGGGTGGAAATTACCGCGCCCGTTAGGCTCGGCCAGCCGGAATAGACCGGAGCTCTGGCCGGCGGCAGCGACCATCGTGCTGCTGCTGCTGGCGGGCTTACAATTGTCGTTGCCGTCCTCTTCGGTGAGCTTGCCGGGGACAGGTGCGGCGCGCGCGAAAGCTGCTGCTGCCGCTCCGGCCGATCAACCAACGCCGGAGGAAGCCGATTATTCCGCAATCCTCCAGGCGCCGATCTTCGCGATGGATCGTGCGCCGGTGATCCTCGCCGCCCAGCCGTCCGGAAATCTGCAGGGCTATGACGTGATCGGCACGGCCATCGCCGGAACCACCGCGACCGCCCTCATTCGCGACACCACCGGCCGCACCGTCCGCATCAAGCCCGATGGAATCCTGCAGGGCTGGCGGCTTGTCTCCATCGAGCGCACGCAACTCACCTTCGATCGCGATGGCGAGAAGCGCACCTTGCCGGTGGAGGCCGCTCCACGCGCGGTTGTCGGCGGCGGCATGCAGAGCGCGGAAAACGGCAACGCAAACAGCGCCAAGAGCAGCAGCGACGACGACGACAGCAGCAACGACGACAGCGACAGCAACGACGACGACAATTGATGAGAGGTCATATGAAGGGGCTTTGGGCGTTCGCGATTTCGTCGGTGCTGCTGCTGTTCGCGGCAAGTGCTCCCGCGCAGCAGATTCCCGTGCACAAGCCGATGCCGTTGCATCCGCAGGCACAATCTCAGGCGCCATCCTCCAACGATGACGATCAGTCTTCCCCGGCGCCACCTTCGCCGTCCGCGGTCTACCCCGGAACGCGCCAGTTCACCGCGCCGCAGCCCGGATCGGCGGCGTTGAGCCCGACCACCAACGACGTCACGCTCAACTTCCCGAATGCCGATGTGCACGAGGTCGCCAAGGCCATTCTCGGCGACATCCTCGGCCTCAACTACGCGGTCGATCCGACGGTGCAAGGCAATGTGACGCTCGAGACCGCGCAGCCGGTCGCCAAGCGCGACGTGTTGCCGATCTTCGAAGAGTCGCTGCGCGCGGCAAAGATGGCACTTGTCAGGCAGGGCGACGTCTACACCGTCGTCGCGCTCGACAAGGCCAAGCGCCAGCCCCAGCTGCTGGGCGCAAGCCAGCCCGGTTACGGCAGCGAGGCGATCGCGCTGCGCTACGTCAATGCGGTCGAATTGAAGAAGCTGCTCGATCCGCTGGTTCCGGAGAATGCGATCGCCTCGGCCGACGCCTCACGCAACCTGTTGCTCGTCACGGGCACGGAGGGCCAGCGCAAGTCAATTCGTGACCTGGTCCGCCAGTTCGACGTCGACTGGATGCACGGCATGTCGTTTGCCCTGCTCGTCCCGACACGCACCGACATGCACGTGCTGATGCCCGAGCTCGACGCGATGGTGAACGCGCAGAATTCGCCGATCGCGGGTCTCGTGCGGCTGATCCCCATCGAACGGCTGAACGGTATTCTCGCGATCTCGCCGCAGCCGAAATATCTGTCCGCGCTCAAGAAGTGGATGACGATCCTCGACCGCGAAGGCGGCGAGAATGAGCGCAGGCTCTTCGTCTATCACGTGCAGAACGGACGCGCGTCCGACCTTGCGACCGTGCTGGTCGGTGCATTCGGCGGACAGCCCGCGCAAGGCAATCAGCCGACAACGCCTCCCAATCTTCAGGCCACCGGACAGGCGTCCCAGATCGGCGGCTTCCGCCCCGGCTTCGGCTTCAACAACAGCTCCAGTTCCACCAGCAGCTCATCGATGAGCCCGACCAGCACCGGCTATCAGCCCGGCGGCTTCCAGTCGAACCCCAGCACCGGCTTCGGCGGCAACTCGCAGTTCCAGAACAATGGGATGAACAACGGCACGGCCACCGGCGAGATGACCAACGGACAGCAGCCGGCGCCGATCGTGTCACAGACGTTGATGCTCCCGGGACAAGTGACGCCCATCAGCATCACCTCCGACGACGGCAACAACGCGCTCGTCTTCTATTCGACGCCGCGCCAGTACGGAATCATCGAAGATGCGCTGCATCAGCTTGACGTGCTGCCGCTTCAGGTACTGATCGAGGCGGCGATCACCGAAGTGACCCTGACCAACGAGCTTCAGTTCGGCGTGCAGTGGCGCTTCAGCGGCAGCGGCGGCACCGCGACGCTGTCGCAGGGTGCGAATGCCTTCCTCAATCCGACATTCCCGGGCTTCAACTATTTCATCGCCAACGGCTCCGGCAGTATCGCTGCAGCACTGAATGCCCTTTCGGACATCACCACGGTGAAGGTACTGTCGGCGCCGAAAGTACTCGTGCTCAACAACCACACCGCTGCGCTGCAGGTTGGCGACGAGGTTCCGATCCTGTCGGCGCAGGTGACGTCCACGCTGACGACGGATTCCACGATCACCAACCAGGTCGATTACCAGCCCACCGGCGTCATCCTCAGCGTAACGCCGCGCGTGAACGACAGCGGACTCGTGCTGCTCGATATCTCGCAGGAAGTGAGCGACGTGGCCACCACAACGACCTCTGGTATCAACTCGCCCACCATCAAGGACCGCAAGATCGCCAGCTCCATCGCGGTGAAAGACGGCCAGACGATCGCGCTTGGCGGCCTCATCCGCGACAATGATTCGGAGGAGAATAGCGGCGTTCCATTCCTCAACCAGATCCCGGGCCTGGGTCTCTTGTTCAACGACAAGAACAACAACCATGAGCGCACCGAGCTCCTCATCCTTCTGACGCCGCGTGTGGTGCGCAACGACGAGGACGTGAAGACAATCACCGACGAACTCACCGAGAAGATTCACGCGGCCGTGCCGCTTCCCCTGGCGCAGTTCAAGAAGAAATGACCCGCGGACGCGAACGCGGCTATGCCATGATCGCCGCGGTCGCGGGCATCGCGGCCTTCAGCTATGTCGCGTTTGAGGTGATCGCGGAAAATCGCGGTGTCATTTCCGGCGTGCAGGCGGAGAACGAGCGGGCCAGGCTTTCGGCCGCCTGCGATGCCGGCATGTCGATTGCGGTGGCGGGGCTGGCGGCGAAGGACAAGCGCCAGCAATGGCCGATCGATGGCGTCGGGCGCAATTTCACGTTCGACGATGTCGCCCTGACCATCACAGTCGAGGACGAGCGCGGCAAGATTCCGTTAAATGGAGTCAACGAGGACCAGGTTCGCGATCTCTTCCGCGACGCCGGTGCTTCCGGCATGCAGCTCAACACGATCGTGGACAGCTATGAGGACTGGATCGATCCCGACGACGATCGCAGGCCGAACGGTGCCGAAGGCATGGACTACGCTTCCCTTGGCGTGCATCCGCGCAATGGCGGCTTCCGATCGATCGGCGAACTGCGCCTCATCAAGGGCATGAACGACCAACTGTTTACCGCCGTCGCGCCGGCCGTGACCGTCTTCTTCGGGGAAAGCGGCGGCTTCAGTGAAGGCACGTCGCAGGTGCTGGCGCTGCAATCGCTCGAGGAATTGCCGGCGACCGCGCCGGAAGTCGTGGAGCGTCAGCGCGAGCTGTCCGGCCAGCAGCCTCCGAAGGAGACGTCCAATCCGCCCAGTCTGCTTGCGCGCACCTTGACTGTGCGCGTTGTTGCCCAGCGGGCGGGCGCTTCCGTGCAACGTTCCGCAATCGTCGAACTGACCGGCAATGCCGCCGACCCGGTCTGGATCCGTGCGCTCAACTGAGCGACTAAACGCCGAGCGGTCCGAACAGCCACACGATCCAGAAGGCAAAGCACAGCGGAACGCCGAAGGGGATCTGCTCGCCGAGGGCCGCACGCCCGCGCCGCACGACGGCGAGCCCGACCCACACGAACCCGGCTGCGCACGCGATCAGCACCATGGAGGGAAGAGCAGCCCAGCCGAGCCAGGCCCCTGCCGCCGCCACGAGCTTTGCATCGCCAAGCCCCAATCCCTCATGGCCGCGCACGCTGCGGTAGATCGCGGCGATCGCGTAGAAAACCAGAAATCCGACTGCGGCCCCGACGGCGTGCGCGATCAGCGGCGTGTCGGGCAGCCACCACGATAAGAGCAGGCCCGCTGCGACCAGAGGCAAGGTCAGGATGTCGGGCAGGCGAAACACGAGCGCATCGATGGTCGCCAGCATGAGGAGCATCCAGCCCAGTGCGAACGTCGCCGCGGCCAACCATGGCTGCGGCACCACCATGACAGACATGAAGGCGACGACCAGGCAGCCTGCCACGAGCGGCAACCATCCCGCCGCGGGACTGTCTGCTGTCCGGCGCACCACAAAGGCGGCGAGCAGTCCCGCCGGAATCGAAACCGCCACGAGTGCCAGACTGGCCGGATCCAATTCGCGTAACATCGGAATCCCGCTCGTCAGCGTCCCCGGCATGGCAGCGGAAGGGGGCCGTTTTGTCCGGTCGCGAAGCGTTTACCCCGTTGCGGTTCAACCTTTCTTGAAGGCATGATGGCCCTTCTCGCGCTCGCCCTGCGCCGGATGGCGGGTGCGCATGGGCTTGGCACCCGGCTGGTTGCATTGCAAATGGCAAATCTTGAGAACGGCGGTTCCCCCCTCGCTATGGCTTCGGCGAAAGGGACAGTCAAATGGTTCAACTCCACCAAGGGCTACGGCTTCATCACGCTTGAGAACGGCGGCGATGCATTTTGCCATGCCTCTGCCCTGGCAGCGCTGGGCACGCCACAATTGCAGACCGGCGCAACGGTCATCTGCGATCTGCAGGATAGCCCACGCGGACTTCAGGTGGTTCAGGTCCATAGCGTCGACTCCAGCACGGCTGAAGTCGCGCCGCCGCGACGGCCACGGGAAGATCGCGGGCCTCGCGGGGGATTTGGCGGCGATCGTGGAGACCGGGGGGATCGCTTCAGCTCCGGCTATCGCGCCCCGCATTACGGCCAGGATCGCTTCGGCGGCGGCGGGCGCGACTACGGCGGTGGGCGCGATTTCGATCGCGATGCCAGTCCGAGCGGCCCCATGGTCGAAGGCAAGGTCAAGTTCTTCAATGAACAGAAGGGCTTCGGCTTTATCATGCCGGAAAGCGGGGGGACGGATGTGTACGTCCACGCAAGTGCTCTGCGGCGATCCGGCGTGCCTCTGCTGGCGCCTGAGCAGCGTGTCCGCTACTCGACCCGGCAAGGCATGAAGGGCGTCGAAGTCGACCGGATCGAGCTGATCTAGCCCCAACTGCTAGTTTCGCAGCAAAGCAGTTCACGCGGGGCAGACCTGCGGAAAAACGGGTTTCTAAGCCCTTGAAAGGCGTTAAGACCTTATTATATAGGGTCGATCTATATCGACACAATATAGATAGGTGTGGGGCGACGACGATGGACGTCCGGACAATCTGTCTCGGAATCCTGATGCGCGAGGACGCAACAGGCTACGAGATCAAGAAACTCTGTGAGGACGGAGGCTATCAGCACTTCGTCGAAGCGAGCTTCGGCTCGATCTACCCTGCGTTGAATCGCATGATGGAGGATGGCCTCGTTTCCGTGCGCGAGGAGGCGCAGGAAAAGCGGCCGGACCGCAAGGTCTATTCCATCACGCCGGCAGGACGCGCAGCCTTCATCGGAGCGCTGATGAAACAATTGCCGGAAGACCGTCATCGGTCCTCCTTCATGTTCGCCATGCTGTTCTCCGATCTGCTGCCGCAAGAGCGCGTGCGCGCATTGCTGGAGGCCTATGTCGATCAGGCCAAGCAGAAGCTGGCGCAGATCGAGGAGAAGTCTGGTGAAACCATGCGTCCTGGCGAGCGCTTCGCGCTCGATCTCGGGCGAACCATCTACACAGCCACACTGGAATTCCTCGCCCGGGAGCGCGGGCAATTCGAGCGGGCGCCACAGGCTGCGGAGTAGCAGATGAATATGATGTCGAACCCCGAACCGGAATCGCGCTGGACGCGCATGCAACCCGGTTTCCTCCGCCGCATGAGCTCGGGCTACAAGGCGGCGCTTGGCATTCTTGTTCTTGTCGTGCTGTGGGTCGCATCGGGCGTGATCGGCGGGGGGCACAAGCCGGCCGATGAAGCGAGCGACACCACCAATGCGAACACAATTCCGCGCGTGCAGGTGTCGACCCTTGTTTCTTCGAACCGCAACGCCACCATCACCATCCGGGGCCGCACGCAGGCCTTGCACGAGGTGGACACGCGCGCGCAGGTGGATGGCGTGGTGAAGGCGATTCACTTCGAAAAGGGTGATCGGGTGCGCGCCGGCGATGTACTGTGCGAACTGATGATCAACGATCGAGGCGCCAAGCTCGACATGGCGTCAGCTCTCGTGGCGGAGCGCGAGAAGGAAGCCAACGCTGCCGATGCGCTACTGAAAGAGGGCGCCACTTCGATTACCGCGGCGAAGCAGGCGACCGCCGCTCTGGAAGCCGCAAGGGCCGGCCAGCGCACGCAACAGATCGAGCTGGATAACACGAAAATCCGCGCGCCGTTTTCCGGATTCATTGACGACCGGTATGTCAATGTCGGCGACTATATGCGCGTGGGTGACAAGTGCGAGCTGGTCATCGCGCCCGAACCGTTCCTCGCCGTGGGCAGCCTGTCGGAGAAGGACGTAAGCCAGGTTCACATCGGCGATCCCGCCAGCGTCAGCCTGGTGACCGGCGAAACGGTTCCGGGCAAGGTCTATTTTGTGGCGACCAAAGCGGACACCACGACGAGAACCTTTCCCTTCGAAGTCGAACTTCCGAACAAGGAGGCCAAGCTGCGCGATGGCGTGAGCGCAGACATCCATATTCCAGTGAAGGCGCTCAAGGCGATGAAGATATCGTCCGGCATTCTCGTGTTGAACGACAACGGCGTGGTTGGCGTGCGGACCGTCGAGAATGGCGGCATCGTCCGCTTCAAGCCGGTCGAGATTATCTCCGACGGACCCGACGGCATGTGGGTCAGCGGCATCCCGGACGGCACCACCGTGATCACGGTCGGACAGCAATTCGTGGCCGAAGGCTCACGGGTGAAGCCCGTGGCTACCGGGGCGCGCACATGACGCGCATCATCGACTGGGCCGTCAAGAATACGCGGCTGGTGATCGCGGCCCTCGTTGTCGCCATCGTGGCCGGTGTGATCGCCTTCATCGCGATTCCGAAAGAAGCCGATCCCGACATCCCAATCCCGTACATCGTGGTGCAGGTGTCCTATCCGGGCATCAGCCCGGAGGACAGCGAGCGGCTGCTCGTCAAGCCGATGGAGAACTATCTCCGTTCGGTGCAGGGCCTGAAGGAAATGACGGCGCGCGCCTACCAGGGTGCAGCCGTCATCATCATGGAGTTCGACGTCTCCTTCAACAAGGACCGGGCGCTTGCGGACGTGCGCGCGCAGGTCGACACCGCGCGTGCCGAATTGCCGCCGGACGTGCAACAGCCGATCGTCCAGGAGATCAACACGGCGCTGAATCCGGTGATCTCCGTTGCCCTCTACGGCGACGTGCCGGAGCGGACTCTGTTCCACCTTGCGCGCGACCTGAGCGACCAGATCAAGACGATTCCCACGGTTCTTGATGCGCAGCTGTCGGGTGAGCGCGACGAGATGCTGGAGATCGTGATCGATCCGGCCAAGCTGGAAAGCTACGGAATCACTCAGCAGGAGATGTTCAACGCCATCACGGCCAACAACACTCTGATCGCGGCGGGCACGATCGACACGGGCCACGGCAACTTTGCCGTGAAAGTGCCGGGCGTTATCGAAAATCCCGAAGACGTTCTAAATCTGCCTATCCGTGCGACGGCGGATGCGACGGTGGTGTTGAAGGATGTGGCGCAGGTGCGCCCGACATTCTACGACGCCACCAGCTATTCGACCATCAACGGCAAGCGCACCATCGGTGTCGACGTGACGAAGCGCATCGGCGCAAACGTCATCAAGAACAATTTGATGGTGCGCGCCCTGGTAGCGCAGGCGCAGAAATACTTCCCTGCCGGCGTCCATGTCTCGATCGTCGGCGATCAATCGACCTACATCGCGGACCAGCTGTCGTCGCTCTCCAACGCCATCATTCTCGCCATCATCCTGGTGATGATCATCATCGTCGCGGCGTTGGGCCTGCGCTCCGGGCTGCTCGTCGGCGTGGCGATCCCGACATCGTTCCTGATGGCCTTCCTCATACTCGATGCGGAAGGATTCACGCTCAATTTCATGATCATGTTTGCGATGCTTCTCGCGGTCGGCATTCTGGTCGACGGCGCGATCATCGTTGTCGAATACGCCGACCGGAAAATGACGGAAGGCTTGCCGCCCAAGGAGGCCTTCGCGGAGGCCGCGCGCCGCATGTTCTGGCCCGTGGTGAGTTCGACCGCCACCATGATCGGCGCCTTCCTGCCAATGCTTTTGTGGCCGGGCATCGCCGGCAAGTTCATGAGTTTCTTCCCGCTTACACTGATCGCGGTGCTCGCAAGCTCCATGATCGTGGCGCTCATCTTCCTCCCGGTGCTCGGCGGATTTTTCGGCAAGCCGCCGGAGCGCGACGAGCAGCACGAGAAAGCGATCGAAGCCTCAGAAACAGGCGACTGGCGCGACATTCCGGGCGTTACGGGCTGGTATGCCCATCTCGCCGAATGGATCACGCGCAACCCCAAGAAGATGGTCTTGGGCGCGGCGGTGACCGTCGTGGTCGTGCTCGGACTCTTCATCACGTTCAACCACGGCTCGGAATTCTTCGTCACCACCGACCCGGATGAAGCGACGGTCCTGATATCCGCGCGCGGCAACCTTTCCGCGCAAGACAAGCGCGACATCGTGATGAATGTCGAGCGCCGCATCGAAGGCATCAACGGCATCGACTACATCTACGCCAACTCCGGCGGCAACCCGTCCAGCATGAACACGCCGGTCGACAATATCGGCCGGATCAGCATCCAGTTCAAACCTTATGGCGAGCGCCGACACGGCATTCTGATCTTCGACGACATCCAGAAGGCCACGTCGAACATCCCGGGCATCAAGGTGGAAGTCCGCAAGCCGGAGAACGGCCCCGGGTCGGGCAAGGACATCATGATGGATGTCACCTCCGACGACTACACTTCGCTCATGCAGACGACGGACAAGATCCGCCGCCACCTGGATGCCATGCCCGAGCTTCGTGACCAGGAAGACACAAGGCCGCTGCCCGGCATCGAATGGGATCTCGACGTCGATCGTGATGTCGCCCAGCGCTTTGGCGTCAACACCCAGGCCATCGGCGCGGCGGTGCAGCTCGTGACCGACGGCATCTTCGTCGGCCGCTACCGCCCGGCGGACTCAACGCGGTTGGTCGACATCCGCGTCCGCTATCCAAGCGCCGATCGGGGCATTCACGCGCTCGACGATGTGCGCGTGGCGACGAGCGACGGAATGGTGCCGATCTCGACATTCGTGAAGGTGCGCGCCGCACCGCAGGTGAACACGATCGAGCACATCAACACGCACCGCGTCTATCACGTCCGCGCCAATGTGAAGTCCGGCATCAATGTGAATTCCGAGATCAAGAAGATCAGCGACTGGGTCAACACGCAGAATTACCCACGCGAAGTGCGCGTCGCCTTCAAGGGCGCGGCCGAACAGCAGCAGGAATCGGCCAACTTCCTCCTCGAGGCGGCCTTCATGGCGCTGTTCATCATCGCGGTTGTGCTGCTGGCGATGTTCAACAGCTTCTATCATGCGAGCCTGATCCTGCTTGCCGTGATCCTTGCCATGATCGGCGCACTGCTCGGCATGGTGGTGATGGGCCAGGCCTTTTCGATCATCATGACCGGCACGGGATTGCTGGCGCTTGCCGGCATCGTGGTGAACCACAACATCGTGCTGATCGACACATACCACAAGCTGCTCGATTCCGGCATGGATCCGATCGAAGCGGTAATCCGTTCGAGCGCGCAGCGCCTGCGCCCGGTGTTCCTCACCACCATAACGGCGATCTTCGGTCTCCTGCCGATGATGATGGGCGTCGAGATCGACTTCGGCGCGCGCACCATTTCCATCGGCGATCCGTTCGCCATGATGTGGACGCAGCTTTCAACCGCGATCGTGTTCGGTCTCGCCTTTTCGAAAGGAATCACGCTGGGGCTCGTGCCGGCGTTGCTGGCGCTGCCGCATCAGTTGCGCAGGACACGCGCCGAACGCCGCGCACGACGGGACGCAAAGCGGCGCGCCAAGGGCGACATCTTCCGGCCAGCAGGCGCAGCGACCTTCGATCAGCCGGCCGAGTAGCGGGAGATCCCTCGCCTACTCCGCAGCGGCCACGGCTTCCGGCGTGGCCGCCAAGTGCGGGGTGACATCCGGATCACGCTCGACTTCCTTGAGGCGCTCGCGCACCGCGGCGGCTTCCTTCTGCTTGTTCCACATCGATGCATAGGGACCGCTGCGCGCGACCAGCTCCGAGTGACGCCCGCGCTCGACGATCTCGCCATGATCCAGCACGAGGATTTCGTCGGCATCGACCACGGTTGACAGGCGGTGCGCGATGACGAGAGTCGTGCGGTTCTTCGAGACTTCCTTCAGCGCGCCCTGGATTTCGCGTTCCGTGTGCGTGTCCAGCGCCGATGTCGCTTCGTCGAGCAGCAGGATCGGCGGATTCTTGAGAATGGTGCGCGCGATCGCGACGCGCTGCTTCTCGCCGCCGGACAGCTTCAGGCCGCGCTCGCCCACCATGGACTCGTAGCCCTTGGGCAACTCGCGGATGAAGGGATCAATCTGCGCCATGCGTGCAGCATTCTTGATGTCGGCCTCGCTGGCGCCGATGCGCCCATAGCCGATGTTGTAGCGGACGGTATCGTTGAACAGCACCGTATCCTGGGGGACGATGCCGATCTTCTCGCGTAAGCTCGATTGCGTCACGTCGCGGAGGTCCTGCCCGTCGATCGTCACCGCACCGGACTTGATGTCGTAGAACCGATAGAGGATGCGGCTGATGGTGGATTTGCCGGCGCCCGATGGACCGACAACTGCAACCGTCTTTCCCGCCGGCACCCTGAAGCTCACGCCTTTCAGCACGATGCGCTCGGGCTCGTAGGCGAAAATCACATTGTCGAACACGATCTCGCCGCCGCTCACGATCAGCGGTTTCGCATCCGGCTTGTCGACCACCTCCTGCGGCTGATGCAGCAGGCGGAACATCGCATCCATATCCACCATGGCCTGGGTGATTTCGCGATAGACCGTGCCGAGCAGATTGAGCGGCACGTACAGCTGCACGAGGATTGCGTTGGCCGCTACCAGCGTGCCGACGGTGAAGCGGCCGTCCTTGATGCCGTAGGCGGCGAGAACCATCACAATGCCGAGGCCAATGGCCATGATGAGCGCCTGCCCCGTGTTCAGCACCGACAGGGAGATCTGCGCCTGGATTGAAGCGCGAGAGTACTTCGCCATCGACTTGTCGAAGCGCTTCGTCTCGTGCACTTCGTTGTTGAAATATTTTACCGTCTCGTAGTTGAGCAGGCTGTCGACCGCCTTGGTGTTGGCATCCTGGTCGCTCTGGTTCATGTCGCGGCGGAACTGGATGCGCCAGCGCGTGATGGCGAAGGTGAACCAGACATATCCCACCACCATGACCATCGTGGTCATGGCAACGGCGAAATTCATGGTCACCCACAGGATGGCCGTGTAGTTGAAGAGCAGAATGATGGTCGGGAAGATGCTGAACAGCGTGAAGGACAGGAGCGTGTCGATGCCTTTTGTGCCGCGTTCGATCACGCGCGAAAGCCCGCCCGTCTTGCGCTCCAGATGGAATCGCAGCGACAGCTTGTGCACATGCGCGAAGGTGGAGACCGCCACCTCGCGCATCGCATGGTATTGAACCTTCGCGAACACGCCGTCGCGCAGTTGCGCGAAAGCCTGCATGGCGATGCGCGCGACGGTATAAGCCACGATCCAGCTGAGCGCCGCGCCGAGGACGATCAACGCCGGGTTTCCGGTCAGCCGGTCGATCGCCTTCCCGTAAAACAGCGGCATCACGCTCGTGACGACCGTGGCGAGCGCGAGAAAACCCAGCGACGCGAACACGCGCAGACGCAGTCCCGGCTGACCCTTGGGCCAGAGATAGGGAAGCAGCGTCCACAAGGGGCGGAACGACGGCGTGCCCTCGCCTTCTTCTGTGATCGGTCTAGCCATTCAAAAGTCCGGAATTCATATTGGGTTCAGAACTTAAGCGCTTACTATCGGTTTAGAAGAGGCCATCGCGCCTCACAATCCTTCAGAATCGCGGCACCTGAGCATTTCATGCATAACCCTTCCGACAAAATGGTGAACCGGCGTTTCCTCTGCGTGTTTTGCGGCTCCTCCATGGGGCATGACGAAGCCTTCGGTGTTGCGGCACGCGAGACGGGCCGGCTGATCGCGGCGCACGGATTCGGCCTCGTCTTCGGCGGCGGCAGCCTCGGCCTGATGGGCCAGACGGCACGCGCGGCGCGCGACTCCGGCGCGCCGGTGATCGGCATCGTGCCCGGATTCCTGCGCTATCTCGAGCCACCGCTGAAACACGCCGAGGAACTGATCGTCACGCCCGATCTCTATCAGCGCAAGGATCGCATGATGGCGATGGCGTCCGCCTTCATCATCCTGCCCGGCGGTCTCGGCACGCTCGACGAATTGTTCGAGGTCGTGACCTCGGCCCAGCTCGAGCAGCACGAAAAGCCCATCGCCATCGTCAACGTGGCGGGCTTCTACGATCCGCTGGCGACATTGCTCGAGCACCACATCGCCGCCGGTTTCGCGCGGCCTGAGATCGCGCAGCTTTACCGGTTTGTCGCGACACCAGCGGACGCTCTGCAGTTCATCGAGCAGGCGCTGGCGGTGTCCGCGTTCGCGCCCGGGTGATCTGTCCTTCGACCGCAACCAGAATCAGCGCGGCCCACACGCAGCCGAACGTGATGGCATCGCTTCGCGTGAACGCTTCGCCGAAACCGAACACGGCCACCGACAGCGTGATCGACGGCGAGAGATATTGCAGGAAGCCGAGCGTGGTGAGGCGAATGCGGCGCGCGCCGGCCGCGAACATCGCCAGCGGCACGGCGGTAAGCGGCCCGCCGAACATCAGCAATCCGTCCGTCAGCGGATGATTGAGGGTGAATGAGCCCGTGCCGGTAATGGTCCAGTATAGCACCAGCGCCAGCGTGAACGGGAACAGCAGCAGCGTTTCGATGGTGAGGCCGTCCGTGGCTTCCACCGGCGCCCGCTTGCGGAAGAATCCGTAGAAGCCGAACGACAGGGCCAGCACCAGCGCGATCCATGGCGCGCGGCCGACTTCCACCGTCTTCACGATCACCGCAACGCCGGCCAGTGCCACGGCAAGCAGCCGCAGCCGCGACATCTTCTCGCCCAGCAGGAACACGCCCAGCGCGATCGACAAGAGCGGCACGATGTAATAGCCGAGGCTCGCTTCCACCAATTGGTGCGACGCCACGCAATAGATGTAAAGGAGCCAGTTGGCACTGATCAGCACACTGGTCATCGCCAGGGTGGCGATCAGCTTCGGCTGCCGGAACATCGCGAGCAACGCGGTGGTGCGGCCGCGCGCGACGGTCACGCCGATGACGAACAGTGCGCACCACAGCACGCGATGCACAGTGATCTCGAACGGAGCGACATTCGACAGCCAGCGCCAGTAGACCGGCACGACGCCCCAGAACACATAGGCGCCGGCGGCCAGCGCGATGCCGCGCATGTCGTCGGTGGCGCCCGGCGGGTCGCGCGCATCGATGACGATGGGCTCGCCTTCATCGCCGGCGGCGATATTGGCGATGCGTTCACCGCTGATGTCTTCCGCGACTCTCATGCTCTCACTCTCACCCTCCCGGTGAGGAAGGGAAGATGCTCCGGTGCATATTGACTTTGCACAATGCGCGGGCGAACGCGCTGCGCGTCGCTACTCTTTTGTCAGACCGAAAACGACGCCAGGATCGTCGCTGCCCGCGGATGTCGCTACTCCGTACAAACTGCCCTTGTACCTCACCAAACCAACTGAGGGATTTCCTGAGCCATTCGCGCATGTGAAGTTGTAAAATACCCTTTCCCTCTTGCCAGGCTTGAGCTCGTACACCGTTCCGCAGGCTGGCTGTGCGCCCCCTTGAGGGGTGGTGCCGTAGAGTGTGCCCTCCGGGGTCAGCAGCAGGTCGCCATACGGATACGCGCCATCCGCCGTCCTCCCGAAAGAATGCAATATGGTGTACTTTCCATCCTGTCCGAGTTCGAACAACACACCCTCGCCGTAGCGACCGCCATAGTGCGTTGTTCCAAACAAATTTCCCTCTCCGTCGCGTTGCACTCCACCTTCCGGATAGTCGCCATCCCTGCCGTCGCCAGCGAAACTGTACTGCGTGGTTAGCGTTCCATCGCGCGCAAGCCTGAACACCGTGCCGACGCCGTCGTTGCCGCCCTGTTCCGTGGCGCCATAGAGACTCCCGGCACGGTCCCTCTCCAAGCCGCCTACCGGATAGGCGCCATCGTTGCCGCCAAAACTATAGAGCGACGCAAACCTACCCTTGGCGCTGATTCGATAAATCGTTCCGTCGCCATTGGCGCCGCCGAGTTTTGTCACTCCATACAGGTTTCCTCGCTCATCGCGGATGAGCCGGCCGTTGGGATATTTTCCGTCGCCGACTTTTTCAAAAACATGCAGCACGCTGAACGTTCCGTCTGTCGCCAATTTCCAGACGACGCCGCAGCAACCCGTAGGACCGCCCGAGTTGGTCGTGCCGTAGAGATCGCCGGTTCCCCGATCGATGCTGATCCCACCATTTGGATTTTCACCGTCCGACCCATCGCCGAAGGAATGAGCCACGGTCTCGGTTCCGTCCTGCGTGATGCGGTAGATTGCGCCAGTGCCATTGGAACCGCCTATATAGGTGGTGCCATAGAGATTGCCTGTATCGTCAAAGGCCACCTCGCTATTCGGATAGCTGCCGTCGTCCGGGGCCCCTGAGAAGTGATGGACCAAGGTGTATGTCCATGTCTTCGCTTGCACATCCGCCGCAAAAGCAGCGAGCGCGAGTGACGGGATCAGCGCGGCGCACCGGAGTAGCGTTCGATTGGCAAGCACGACGTTTTCCTTCGCAAGACTTCTTCTATCTATCTTCAAAGTGCCCGCCCTCGCAGCTGTGCAAGCAAAACCGTGCCTTGCCCCGCGTAACGGGGCAAGGCGTCAAGCACGCGGGACGGATAAGGAAAGAAGAGGCATTATCGTTTCACTTCCCAACTGGTGGTGCCGTCGGGATTGTCCTTGAGCTGGATACCCTGCGCGAGCAGCGCGTCGCGGATGCGGTCGGACTCCTTGAAATTTCGCGCTTTCCGCGCTGCCAGCCGCGCGTCGATGGCGCGCGCGATCTCCACCGTATCGACCGCCTTCTTCGACGCCAGCCGCTCGCTCATGGGGTTGAAGCCCAACAGCGATAGCCCACCCGCGAGTTCTTCCGGCGAGGCCTTGTGCAATTCGGCAATAGCCTGCGGCGTGTTGAGATCGTCCGACAGTGCGGTGAGGAACGCCTCGCCCACGCGTGTCGCTGTCACCGGCTCGGCCACATCGTACCAGCGGGCGAGCGTGTCCCAGCTTTCCTTCATGCCGGCTTCGGTCCAGTCCATCGGCTGGCGGTAATGCGAACGCAACATGTTGAAGCGCAGCACGTCGCCCGGCCAATCCTGCAGGAGTTCGTGGATGGTGACGAAATTGCCGAGCGACTTCGACATCTTCTCGCCTTCCACATTGAGGAAGCCGTTGTGCATCCACACCTTCGCCAGGGGATGGCCGTGATGGGCGCCTTCCGATTGCGCGATCTCGTTCTCGTGATGGGGGAACACGAGATCGATGCCGCCGCCATGGATGTCGATGGTTTCGCCCATGGTGGCTTCGATCATGGATGAGCATTCGAGATGCCAACCCGGGCGTCCGCGGCCCCAGGGCGAATCCCATCCCGGCGTGTTGGCATCGGACGGCTTCCACAGCACGAAATCCATCGCCTCGCGCTTGTAGGGTGCCACGTCCACGCGCGCACCGGCGATCATCTCGTCCAGCGGACGGCGCGACAGCTTGCCGTAATCGGGCTTCTTCGCCACGTCGAACAGCACATGACCTTCCGCTTCATAGGCCAGGCCCGCATCGATCAGGACACGGATCATCGCGATCATCTGCGGCACGTGCTCGGTGGCGCGCGGGCGAACCGTCGGCGTCAGGCAGCCCAGCGCCTCGACATCCTCCTGATAGACGCCGTAGGTGCGCTCGGTCAGCTCGCGCACAACCTCCAGCACGTCGACATTGCGGTCGCCGCGCAGCTCCAGCGCGCGTGCGTTGATCTTGTCGTCGATGTCCGTGATGTTGCGCACATAGGTGACGTGGCTGTCGCCGTACAGATGCCGCAGCAGGCGGAACAGCACGTCGAACACGATGGCCGGCCGCGCATTGCCGATATGGGCGTAGTCATAGACCGTCGGCCCGCACACATACATGCGGACATTCTTCGGGTCGATCGGCGCGAATTGCTCCTTGGTCCGCGACAGCGTGTTGTAAAGGCGAAGCGTCATGACCTGGCGGCGTCCCGAAGTTTGCGGCGCTCGTTTTCCGGCAGCACCGGCCAATACGACTTTTCGCTTTTGAAGCGGCGCGCCCTGACCCCATACATCGCCTCGACCTGGCGCACGAGGGCGAGAACGCCCGAGTTGAATTTCCACATCCGTTTTCGGAACGACCGGGCCTTGGCCGTGTAGCGCCCTGTTTTCAGGGCATTGAGGTTGCCCGGCGGCGCGCCGCGACCGCGCTTTTTCGGGAGCGGCCCACCAGATGTTGCGGTGGCCGATCTATGAATTGTTTTCGGGGTATCGGTGCCATTTTCACAAGATCTAGACGGCGCACCCCTATGAATTGTTTTCGGGGTATCGGCATATTCCTTGTCTCCGGGAATAATGCACAGAACCGGCCGAAGCCCGTAAGGGAATTCCTTCTTCATAGGAACCAATATAGAACGCAGGCCTGCACGGGTCAAGGCCGCAGCGCCCTCTCCTCGTGGGGGAGGGCGGAAAATCACCGGGTTGGCGGAGCGTCAGCGAAGCCAACTCGCTGATTTTCCGGGTGAGGGGGCATGATCACGTCCCCCTCACCAGCGAAATCTAACGCTTGGCTTCGCCAAGCCTAAGATTTCGCGTCCTCTCCCACAGGGGGAGAGGGATTTTTATGCGGTCTCTCCCTTGAGGCGGGCCAGCGCTCGCGCGTGGCCGATGAGGGGAAGCAGCTTCTTCATCTCGGGGCCCGATTCACGCGCCGTGAGCGCAAGCCGCAGCGGATGGAACAGGGCGCGGCCCTTGGCGCCGGTGGCATCGGACACCGCCTTCGTCCACGCGCTCCAGGTGTTGTCGTCCCACGGTTCGGCGGGCAACAGGTCTGCCGCCTTGCCAACCAGCGAAGCATCCTCGATCACCGGCACGATCAGGCCGGCCACCATGGTCCACAAATCCCGCACATCGGAGAGTTGCGTGAGGTTCGGCTTCACCGCATTCCAGAACGCTTCGCTTGCCGGAATGCCGAGTGCTTCCAGCCGTTCGCGAACCTCCGTGAAGGCAAGCGAGTGCAGCAGCTTCGCATTGAGTACGCGCAGCTCGGCGGGATCGAAATGCGCCGGTGCGCGTCCGATCTTGGCGAAATCGAATTCTCCCGCCAGCACGTCGAGCGACGGTTTCAATTCGATGGCGTCGGACGTGCCCGTCTTGGCGAGGTAGGAGCCGAGCGCCAAGGGCTCGATCCCGTCGCCGCGGATTTCGCGCAACGACAACGAGCCGATGCGTTTGGACAGCGCCTCGCCGCCCGCGCCCACCAGCAGCGGGAAATGCGCGAACGCCGGAACGTGCGCGGACAACGCTTCGAAGATCTCGATCTGCACCGCCGTGTTGGTGACGTGATCCTCGCCGCGCACGATGTGGGTGATGGCGAAATCGATGTCGTCGGCAACGGACGGCAAAGTGTAGAGGAAGCGGCCATCCTCGCGGATCAGCACGGGATCGGAGAGGTGCGCCGTGTCGATCTCCACATCGCCGCGAACCAGATCGTGCCAGCGCACCTTCGTCTGCGAGAGCTTGAAACGCCAATGCGGATGGCGGCCTTCGGCTTCCAGTTTGGCGCGTTCTTCCGGCGAAAGCTTCAGGCTGCTGCGGTCATACACCGGCGGCTTGTGCATGGCGATCTGGCGCTTGCGGCGGCGCTCCAGCTCGTCGGCGGACTCATACGCGGGATAAAGCCGCCCGCTGGCCTTCAGCTTCTCTGCTGCGCGGGCGTGTTCAGAGGCCCGCTCGCTCTGGCGCGCGAAGATGTCGTGCGTGAGGCCGAGCCAGGCGAGATCCTCGAGGATCGCGTCCTCGTATTCCTTTCGTCCGCGCTCCGTATCGGTGTCGTCGATGCGCAGGAAGAACTTGCCGTTCTCCTTCTTCGCGAACAGCCAGTTGAGCATGGCCGTGCGCGCATTGCCGACATGGAGCAAGCCGGTTGGAGAAGGGGCGAAGCGGACGATGGTCGTCATTTCTGTTCCTCCCTCGCCCCCGCGTAGCGGGGGAGAGGGTTGGGGTGAGGGGGTGGTGCAGTTAGGTCATGCTATCTCGCCGGCCGCACATCCAATATCGTTCCAGAAGATGCATCCACGTCCAGTCGGAACATGGTCGAATCCGTTTCAGTCTGGAATATGATGCCAAAACTGTCGTTCGCATCATTTTTGGCAGGTTCAAACCAAGCAAACTGACCGGCAATTATTTTCCCACGGATTGACTGATTATTCGACATTGAATGCCGGACTGTCCCATCTTCATTGAATATG
>Ga0335085_10000571_pt1 | contig 100132 bp, 73 predicted proteins | sample Lox_Sample_45_FD_206712 | JGI IMG/M metagenome (GOLD analysis project Ga0335085, IMG submission 206712) | Soil microbial communities from Loxahatchee National Wildlife Refuge, Florida, United States - Lox_Sample_4.5 | ecosystem: Environmental > Terrestrial > Soil > Wetlands | place: USA...
CCGAAAAACCGATGCTGTCTGACGCTCTGCAGCGTAAATTCGACGAAGTGATTGCCCGCTATCCGCTGAAGCGGTCGGCGATCGTCCCCCTGCTGCTGTTTGCTCAGGACGAGATCGGCTACATCAGCGACGAGGCGATCGAGGAGATCGCGCGGCGAGTGGATGTGCGGCCCATCGAGGTGGTCGAGGACATCGGTTACTACTCAATGCTCCACCGCCAGCCGATCGGCAAGTACAACTTCCAGGTTTGCACCAACGTCTCGTGCCAGTTGCTTGGTGGCGAAGAGATCCTGGACCATTGTTCGAAGCGCCTCGGGATCGGGCACAAGGGAACTACGCCGGACGGCCTGTTTTCATTGGAAGAAGTGGAGTGCTTGGGCGCTTGCTGCGGTGCCCCTGCCATGCAGGTGAACTACGATTTTTACGAGAATCTCACGCCGGAACGAGTGGATCGGCTGATTGAAGATCTGAGAGCGAACGGCAAGAAATGAGCTTTGCGGCTTTCGGGATTCGGTGTTCGGTTTTCGGGTGCTGTGGATTTGCGAGTTCAGTCCGCACGGTGAGGATGAAGCCGAATCCCGAATCCCGAACCCCGAGTCCCGTTTTTTGAAAAAATGAGCGACTATCAGTCTTACATGAAAGGTTCGCCTCTCGAAGTCAAGGTGATCAGTGCGCGCTTTGGCCTGCCCAACCCCACTTCGATCGATACCTTTCTCGCTCACGACGGCTATCAAGGATTGAGCAAGGCCTTTCAAATGGGTCCCGAGGCCGTGATCAACGAGATGAAGAACTCTCAGTTGCGCGGGCGCGGCGGGGCCGGATTCAACACGGGACTCAAGTGGAGTTTTGTACCCAAGCAGACCGACAAACCGAAGTACGTGGTCTGCAACGCGGACGAGAGCGAGCCCGCCACCTGCAAAGACCGCCCGTTGATGGAGTACGACCCGCATCAATTGATTGAGGGCATTATCATTGCCGGGTACGCGATCGGCGCCCACCAGGGTTACATCTACATTCGCGGCGAGTATCGCTACCTCATGGAGATTCTCGACCGCGCCATCGCTGAGGCTTATGCGCGCGGTTATCTTGGCACGAACATCCAGGGTTCCGGCTTCGATTTTGAACTCAGTACCCACACGGGCGCGGGCGCTTACGAGTGCGGCGAGGAGACGGCGCTCTTGAACTCGCTGGAGGGCCTGCGCGGTTATCCGCGAGTGAAACCGCCTTTTCCGGCCGTGGTCGGCGTTTACGGATGCCCGACGATCATCAACAATGTCGAGACTCTTTGCAATGTGCCGCACATCATCCTGAAAGGCGCGGAATGGTTTGCCGGGCTTGGCACTCCGAAGAATGGCGGCACGCGATTGTTCTGCCTGAGCGGACATATCAATCGACCGGGTGTTTACGAACTGCCGATGGGCTTCCCGTTGCGCAAGATGATTGAAGAGGTAGGCGGCGGCATTCCGGGCGGCAAAAAACTGAAATCGGTGATTCCCGGCGGTTCTTCCTGCCCGCTGCTCACGGCGGACGAGATCGACGTCCCCATGGACTTCGATTCGCTGGCGAAAATCGGCTCAATGCTGGGCTCCGGCGGCGTGGTGATGATTGACGAAGACACCTGCATGGTGAAGGTGGCGCAGCGGATCATGAAGTTCTACGCTCACGAATCCTGCGGCTGGTGCATTCCGTGTCGCGAGGGCACGGCTTGGCTGAAAAGGCTCCTTGACCGGCTGCACGCCGGCGGAGGCGTACCTGGTGATACCGATACGGCGCTCGACGTTTCCTACAACATCCTGGGCAAGACGTTGTGCCCGCTGGGAGACGCTGCCGCCATGCCGACCATCAGCATCGTGAAGAAATTTCGCGCCGAGTTTGATGAGCACGTGCGGCTGGGCGCCTGCCCGTACGATAAGAAGGCCGTTGTGGTCTAACTGCAGCGCCGAATCCCGACCGACTATGGCTGACTCACCACAACCCGTAACCCTCACCATCAACGGCCAGCCTGTGACCGTCCCTGCCGGCACCTTGCTGATTGAGGCGGCGAAGCAGGCGAGCATCGAGGTGCCTTCCTTCTGCTACTACCCCGGCTATACGCTGCAAGGCGCCTGCCGCATGTGCGTGGTCTCGATCGAGAAGATGCCGAAGCTGCAGACCGCCTGCACCACGGTGGTCGCGAACGGCATGGTGGTGAACACGCAGAATGCCGAGGTGGTGAACGGGCGCAAGGCGATGCTCGAGTTTCTGCTCACGAATCATCCGCTCGACTGCCCCGTGTGCGACAAAGGCGGCGAGTGCGAGTTGCAGGATGCTGTCTTCCGCTACGGCGCCGCCGAGACGCGCTACATTGATACCAAGCAGCATCAGGACGAATTGAAGTTCTCAAATCTGGTCTACTACGACCGACCTCGCTGCATTCTCTGCTACCGTTGCATTCGCGTCTGCGACGAAGGCATGGACGTGAATGCGTATGGCATCGGCTTCCGCGGCTCCCATAGCGAGATCATTCCCAATCGCGGTGAGGAACTGGAATGTGAAGAGTGCGGCATGTGCATTGACATTTGTCCTGTGGGCGCGCTGACCAGCGGCACTTATCGATACAAGACGCGGCCCTGGGAGATGAACTACACTGGCACGATCTGCAACCATTGCGGAGATGGTTGTAAGACGACGCTTTCGGTGCGCAACAACGCCATCATCCGGGCCAATAACCGGGACCACTCCGGTTTCAACGGCGAATTTCTGTGCGCCAAGGGACGTTTCGGGTGGGACTTTGTCAACAGCGAGAAACGGCTGATCACGCCGTTGGTCCGCCATAACGGTTCCCAGACGCCGGCGTCATGGGAGGACGCGCTCGACCTTGCGGTCAGCAGGCTTAAGGGCGTGCTGGAGACCCATGGACCGGGATCGGTGGCCGTGATCGGCTCCAATCGCACCACCAACGAGGAGAACTATCTGCTGCAACGGTTGGCGCGCACCGTTTTGAAGACGAATCACATCGATCATCACCGCACCGGCGACTTTTCGACTTTGGTGGCCGCACTCAGCGAAGCCAAGGCCACGGACCGGTATGCCACCATGCAGGACGTGGCTGAAGCGCGCAGCATTCTGTTGATCGGCAACGACCCGACGCAACAGCATCCGCTGCTGGCGTTTCAGATTCGCCAGGCGGTGCGAAATCACAAGGCGCGGCTTTACGTGGTCAACAGTGCAGAAATCAAGCTGGCCCTGCGACAGGCCGCGCAATTTGTGAAGCTTGGCGTCGGCGAAGAATCGATGGCGGTGCGCGATCTCGCCGCGGGCGGGGGGCCGGAAGCAGTGAGGTCGTTGCGCGAGAAGCTTGGCGGCGAGTCGGATACGGTCATCATTTTCGGCGACGAAATTCGCGGCGACTCGCTGCGCGATTTGGTGCGCTGGGGGTTCAGCCTCCCTGGGAGTACGAGGTTCATCGCGCTTGGCGACTACGCGAATTCGCGCGGCGCGGCGGACATGGGACTGCTGCCCGGCGCCTTGCCTGGGTACGAGCCGGTGTCTTCCGAAGCGGCCCGCGCGCGCTACGAGATCCTCTGGGGTGCCTCCCTCGCGACCGAACCCGGGCGGAATCTGCGCCAGATTCTCGATGGCATCGAGGCCGGAGCCATCCATGCCTTACTGGTGTTCGGATCGAATCCCGTTAAGACGTTTGAGTTGCTCAGGGAGCATCTCGCCAGGCTCGACCTTCTGGTGGTGGCGGAGCTCTTCGCCACCGAAACCACCGAGTTTGCCGACGTCGTGCTGCCCGCCGCCAGTTTCGCCGAGAAATCCGGAACGGTGACGAACACTTGCGGCCAGGTGCAGGCCATCAAGAAGACCATGCGCAAGGCCGGAACGCGCAGTGATCTGGAAATCATTCTGACCCTGGCGCGCGAGCTCGGTCAGCCCTGGGGCTACCGGACCTCGGAAGACGTTCTGCGCGAGATCATCACCCACGTTCACGGCTACAATCTGCCGCTGCCGAGTTTGCTGGTGGGCCGCGCCGTTCCGGTCCGGCCCGAGGGTTCGCCGCCCTCGCTGGAGCGCGATGATCTGGTGTTCTCCTCGCGCGATACGCTTTTCACGTCGGGTACCGTGAGCCGTTTCAGCTGGGCTCTCAATTCGGTGAACGAAGCCAAACGACCTCATGGCCACATTTTCTGACACGGAATTCTTCATCGTCGAGACGATCATCAAGATCGCCCTCGTCATGTTTGTCCTGTTGACGGCGATCGCCTATCTGACCTGGCTCGAGCGTAAGGTGATTGCGCACATTCAGTCGCGCTGGGGACCCTATCTTGTCGGTCCGCACGGACTGCTGCAGCCGCTGGCCGATGGCCTGAAATTCATGTTCAAGGAAGACATCGCGCCACTGGAAGCGGACCGCGTGGTCTACTGGCTGGCGCCATTCCTCGCATTCCTCATGGCATTTCTCTCCATCGCCGTGATTCCTTTCGGGGAAAGCTTCACCGTGGCCGGCCACGTGATCCCGTTGCAGATTACGGACCTGAATGTGGGCCTGCTGTTTGTTTTCGCGGTGACGTCGCTCGGCGTTTACAGCGTGGCGCTGGCGGGCTGGTCGTCGAACAGCAAGTATCCACTGCTCGGTGGATTGCGGTCCTCGGCGCAGATGATCAGCTACGAAATTTCGTTGAGCCTCGGCGTAATCGGCGTTCTGTTGATCGCGGGAACACTCAGCCTGCGCGAGATCGTGAATCAGCAGGCAGGTCTGTGGGCGCACGCGGGAGTTTTTTCCCTGCTGCCGCGTTGGAATCTGTTTTTGCAGCCCCTGGGTTTTCTGATTTACTTCACGGCCGCCATTGCCGAAACCAATCGCATCCCATTCGATCTTCCGGAAGGCGAGACGGAGCTGGTGGCTGGCTTTCATACCGAATACAGCAGCTTCAAGTTCGCTATTTTCTTTATGTCGGAATACGCCAACATGGTCACGGTTTCGGCGATCGCAACCCTGTTGTTCTTCGGCGGCTGGCTGGGGCCGTCGTTTGGTCCATACTGGCTGCGCGTGATTCTGCCGGTCATCTGGTTTTGTCTTAAGCTGTTCTGTTTCCTCTTTTTCTATATCTGGGTGCGTGGCACCCTGCCGCGCTTCCGTTACGATCAGTTGATGGCGTTTGGCTGGAAGGTCCTGCTGCCTCTAGGATTGTTGAATATTCTGGTGACCAGCTTTGTGATTGCCTGGGTGCATTCATAGAGAGATATCAATGGACAGCAAGCGCGGTCGGGCAGTCCATCCGGCGCAACGGAAAGCGACATAAGGGTCGCACAGCAAACTGGAATCGAGAGATGGAGATTCTGTTCTACATCTTCGGCGTGGTGGCGATTGCGGCTGCGCTTAGCGTGGTGTTTCAACGAACCCCGGTCTACAGCGCGCTGTCCTTGATTGTGGTCTTGGCGGCTCTGGCCGTGATCTATCTGCTCCTGGGAGCACCGTTCATCGCCATGGTGCAGGTGATCGTCTATGCCGGCGCCATCATGGTGCTCTTTGTTCTCGTCATCATGCTATTGAATGCCGGGCACGAGGGGCCAAGCGTGCACCGAGCCAAGTTCGCGCGCTGGGTCGGGCCGCCGCTTCTGCTGGCCTTTCTCGTGGAGTTTTCGGTCATCGTATGGAAGCAGTACGGACTCACTGGCGCCGCCAGCGTTACGCCACTCGACGCGAGTCCTGCGGCCATCGGACGATTATTGTTCCGAAGCTACATCCTGCCTTTCGAGGTCACCTCGATCCTTATATTGGTGGCCGTGCTGGGGGCAGTGGTTTTGGCGAAGAAACAACTCTAGGATTGACGATTGCCGATTGCTGATTGAAGCATACTCGCTGAAGAGGGCACGGACGCCTTACAGCTTCCTCGCCTCCGCGTCGGCGACGTGAGGCTTTCAATCGTCAATCGTCAATCAGAAATCGGCAATGATATGGTTCCCCTCTCTCACATTCTGCTGCTGAGCGTGATCCTGTTTACTCTGGGCGCGGCCGGATTCATCATCCGCCGGAATGTTATCACCGTCTTTATGTGCATCGAGCTGATGTTGAATGCTGTAAACCTGGCATTCATCGCCTTTTCACGCCGCCTGCCAAGCCTGGACGGCCAACTGTTTGTGTTTTTCGTGATCGTGGTGGCCGCTGCCGAGGCGGCCGTCGGTCTCGCCATCATCGTGGCTCTGTACCGTAATCGCAACTCGCTCGCGATTGACGATGTGGATTCGATGAAGCTGTGAGAAGTTGACAGTCGACAGTTGACAGTCAAGAGTTTCGACTCGCTTGAACGCTATGGAATTGCTTCTCTTACTGATGCTCCTGCCCCCGTTGGCCGGGGCGGCCCTGAACGGAATCTTCGGCCATCGCTTCTCGCAGCGACTCGTCTCCGTGATCGGGTGCGGAGCCGCGGGTCTGGCCGCCGTCTTCGCGGTTCTCGCAGCTTTGACGTCGCACCTTGGGCCGGACACGCCCCCATTTGTGCACAGCTACTTTACTTGGATTCAGGCTGGCAGCTTCCGCAGCGATTTCGCTCTCTACTACGACCGCCTGACACTGATCATGACGCTGGTCGTCACGGTGGTCGGTTTCCTGATTCACATGTATTCGCGCGGGTACATGGAGCACGAGGGCGGATACTACCGGTTCTTCTGCTATCTCAACCTGTTTCTCTTCATGATGCTGGTGCTGGTGACTGCCGCGAGCTACCCCGTCATGTTCGTGGGTTGGGAAGGCGTGGGTCTGTGTTCGTACCTGCTGATCGGGTTCTACTTCCCCAGGAAATCGGCGTCCGATGCCGGCAAGAAGGCGTTCATCGTCACCCGCATCGGAGACGCGGGGTTCACCGTGGGCGTGGCGCTGCTCTTCTGGAGCTTTGGTACCGTAAATTTTCCGGAGTTGTTTCCCAAAATAGCGGCGCTCGGACTTGGTGACCAGGAGCATACGATCACGGCTGCCTGCTTGCTGCTTTTTCTCGGCGCCGTGGGCAAGAGCGCGCAGCTTCCGCTTTACGTCTGGCTACCGGACGCGATGGAAGGTCCGACGCCCGTCAGTGCCCTGATCCACGCCGCCACCATGGTCACGGCGGGCGTTTACATGGTGGCGCGCTCCAATGTTCTCTTTGTGCATGCGCCGGAGGCTCTAAAGACTGTCAGCGCGGTGGGATGCCTAACGGCCTTTTTTGCCGCGACCATCGCGCTTTGCCAGAACGACCTCAAGCGAATGCTGGCCTACTCCACCATTAGCCAGCTGGGCTATATGTTCGTGGGCTGCGGCGCCGCCGTATTCTCGAGCGGCATCTTCCATCTCATGACGCACGCCTGTTTCAAGGCCCTGCTCTTCCTTGCTGCCGGCAGCGTGATGCACGCCATGAGCGGCGAACTGGACATGCGCATCATGGGGGGCCTGAGGCGCAAGCTGCCCATCACCTTCGTGACTTTCCTGGTTGCGACTCTCGCCATCAGCGGCGTTCCGGGCCTGTCGGGTTTCTTCAGCAAAGACGAGATTCTGGCGGCGGCCTATAACGGTCCGCTGGGCTCGCCCTGGCTCTATTGGCTGCTGACGCTGACCGCAGGCCTCACGGCGTTCTACATGTTCCGCGGGCTCTTCCTGACTTTCTGCGGCAAGTCGCGTGTCCCGCATGATCTCGAGCATCACGTGCATGAGAGCAGCTCGAAGATGACTGTGCCTCTGATGATTCTGGCGGCGTTCTCGGTCGTGGCCGGTTACGTGGGCATTCCCGAGGTCCTTGGCGGAAGCGAGCGATTCGACCGATTCCTTGAGCCGGTGTTTGGAGGATCGCAGAGCCTGCTCACTTCGAGCGGCGTGGCCGCCGCACACACGTCGAGCGAGCTCGCTCTGATGATCGGCTCGCTGACGGCTGCCGGACTCGGCATCTTGCTGGCCTACTGGTTCTATCTGAAATCGCCCGAGATTCCGGAAGGAATCGCCACTGCATTCAGCGGCGCTTATCGTACCCTGGTGAACAAGTACTACGTGGATGAATTTTATAACTGGCTTATCGTTCATCCGGTGGTCGTCGGTTCCCGGAAGTTTCTCTGGCAGTTTGTGGACGTGGGTGTGATCGACGGCGCCGTTAATGGATCAGCGGAAGCGACCGCCGATATCGGGCAGGTGTTGCGCCGGATTCAGTCCGGCAATATCCGCAGCTACGCAGCCTGGGTGCTGCTTGGAGCTGTCGGTTGGCTTGGCTACCTGCTGCTGCGCTAGGCCTTCGACTTGGATTTCGATTTGAGGTTCGACTGCTGTTTCGGTGAAGGGTCTCGGGCTCAGACCCGGCGGACGTGCGATTTTATATGGCGTTGACTGACCACATTCTGACGATCGCCACTTTCCTGCCGCTGGTGGGTGCCGCGATCATCGCCTTCCTGCCGCGCGAGAATAACGGACGCGTGCGGGCGGTTGCCCTGATCTTTTCGCTGCTGACGTTCGCCGTCACCCTGATCCTGATCTTCGGATTCAGCCGCGCCGCAGATGGCTTTCAGTTCGAAGAGAACTACGCCTGGATCACTTCGCCCCCCATTCACTATCACATGGGTATCGACGGGCTCAGCCTGATTCTGATCGTGCTGACCGGTTTTCTGACGCCGCTGTGCGTGCTGGTCTCCTGGACCGGGATCACCGAGCGGACGAAGGAGTTCCACATCTTTCTTTTGGCGCTTGAGGCAGGTGTGATCGGCGTCTTCGTCTCGCTCGATCTCTTTCTCTTCTTCGTGTTCTGGGAAGTCATGCTGATTCCCATGTATTTCCTGATCGGCATCTGGGGCCATGGCCGCAAGGTGTACGCCGCGGTGAAGTTCATCCTTTACACGATGGTGGGCTCCGCGCTCATGCTGGTGGGGATCATCTTTCTTTACGAGCGCAGCGGCAGCTTCGATTACCCGCAGATTCTGGCGCAACTTTCGGACGGTTCGCTGCCCCTGACCCATACTACGGAGAGCCTGTTGTTCTGGGCTTTTCTGATCGCGTTTGCGATTAAAGTGCCCCTCTTTCCACTGCACACCTGGTTGCCCGACGCTCACACCGAGGCGCCGACCGCGGGTTCGGTGATTTTGGCCGGCGTGCTCCTGAAGATGGGCACTTACGGCATGCTGCGGTTTTGCTTGCCGCTGTTTCCCAGCGCTTCGCGGGAGTTCGCCGGAATTTTGAGCGTGCTGGCCGTGATCGGAATTATTTACGGCGCGCTCGTCTCCATGGTCCAGCCCGACCTGAAGCGCTTGGTCGCCTACTCCTCCGTTGCCCACCTCGGATTCGTGGTTCTGGGGATATTCGCCTTTAACATCCAGGGCATGGAAGGTGCGATCTACCAGATGGTGAGCCACGGCGTCTCGACTGGCGCCCTCTTCATGATGGTCGGGATGCTGTATGACCGCCGTCATACGAGGTTAATCAAGGATTTTGGCGGCCTGGGTACCACGATTCCCGTGTTCAGCACTTTCTTTATGATCGTGACGCTTTCTTCGCTCGGTCTGCCGATGCTCAACGGATTCGTGGGCGAGTTCCTTATCATCATCGGCGCTTTTCACGCGCGCGTTCTCTGGGGAAGTCTGGCGGCCGTGGGAGTGATCCTGGCGGCTGTCTACCTGCTCTGGATGTACCAGCGCGTGTTTTTGGGTGAAGTGACCGACGAGAAGAATCGCCAGATTCCCGATTGCAATCGGCGCGAGAAATGGATGCTGGTCGCCACGGTTGCGGTCATCATTTTTATGGGCATCTACCCGCAGCCCTTCCTGCGCCAGATGGATGTGAGCGTGGCGCGGGTACTCACTCGGGTCAATCCGGCAGCAGTTGCGGCGCGCAACATCAAGGCTCCGGCCGCAGGCGTGGCGTCGCGGATTGCGGCGACCAGTCGGCAGGGCCTCCCCGCCGGTGGAGGCGCTTCCCGATGAGTCTGAGCTACGCTGATTTCATTCGCATCCTGCCCGAGCTCCTGCTGGCGGGATTCGCTCTCCTGATCATGATGCTCGAGCCTTTCACCCCTCTCGGTAGGAAGACGATCCTGGGCTGGGTCGCGGTTGCCGGTGTGGTCCTGGCGGGGATCACTGCAGCCGCCCTCGCCTGGTTCCAGGGCCCGGCGTTCTCCGATAGCATCTCGAACGACGGATACAGCATATACCTGATCGAGTTGCTGCTTCTCATCGCCGCACTCACCCTCCTTGGCTCGATGGCGTACCTGGAGCGCGACGCCGTCGACCACGGCGAGTACTACGCGCTCATTCTGATGGCGACGGTCGGCGGGGCTTTCATGGTCGCATCCACCGAACTTATCATGGTCTTCATCGGGCTCGAGATTTCGTCGATTTCCACGTACATCCTGGCGGGCTATAAGCGCGGAGAGATGCAGTCGAACGAATCCTCGGTGAAGTATTTCCTGCTCGGGTCGTTCGCAACCGCCTTTTTTCTTTACGGCATCGCCTTTGTGTACGGTCTGACCGGTACCACAAATCTCGACGTGGTCCGCGAGATTCTTGTGAACTCACCGGCGTCTGCCAGTCCGCAATTGCTCTGGCTTGCTGTCGTTCTGATGTTCGTGGGTCTCGCTTTCAAGGTATCGACCGCGCCGTTCCAGATCTGGACGCCGGACGTTTACCAGGGCGCGCCGGCGCCCGTTACGGCGTATCTCTCGACCGCGCCCAAGGCCGCCGCGTTTGCAGTTCTTATGCGTATTCTCGTGGGCAGCTTCGGCCATGTGTCTGCGGCGGGCGGCGTGATCTTTTGGATGCTATGGATTTCGGCCGTGCTGACGATGTGCCTGGGCAATCTTGCCGCCCTGTGGCAGTCGGACGTGAAGCGGCTGCTTGCCTACTCCTCCATCGCTCATGCCGGCTACGTGCTGGTGGGCATCACGGCGGGAGGCGCCGAGGGTACGTCGGCAGTGCTCTTCTATCTTGCCGGCTACGCGTTGATGAATGTCGGCGCGTTTATTCTGCTCGCTCATCTGGCCGGCGCCGACGAGCGTCGCACGGAAGTGCAGGATTTCACCGGACTTGCCGCCGAACGGCCAGGAATGGCGGCTTGCCTGACGATATTCATGCTGTCGCTCGCCGGTTTCCCCTCGACGGTCGGCTTCTTCGCCAAGTTCTACGTCTTCCGGTCTGCAATGCACGCTCACCTGACCGGACTGACGGTTATTGCCTTGCTCAATAGCGTCGTTTCCGTGTACTACTATCTTCGGATAGTAGTCGCAATGTACATGGGTCAGGGTAAAACGCAGGTCAGTGAGGCATCAGTGCCTCGCGCGCTCAGCTTCGCGATCGCTGTAAGCCTTGTAGGAATCTTCTTCCTCGGTCTCTTTCCTTCCGGCCTCCTCCGCGATCTCACATCACTCCAAGTGCCTTGGCTGTAAGCCTTTGCTCGGCAAGTTGAGTTTTGTGCATAGGTCACGCGGCCACGTGATTTATGTCACTGTGTGGCGGTTGCGCCTGCCGGATAAAGAAGCTGCGGGGACAAAGTTCGCTACCCCGGAGGAGGTGCGAGATGCAAGTGAGCCTTTACCTGATTAGTTGGGCACTGCTCGCGGTTGTGGTCGTGATCCTGGCCGTTTACCGGTTGTCTCTCGGACACCACGAAGATGTGGTGGTCCATCTGGCCGGGCCCGAGGCCAGCCTGATTCCAGAGCAGACCCACCTGGCCGCGCGGATGCACAAGGTTGAGGTCTGGGGTCAGACCCTGACCGTAATTATGGCCGTCTACGGACTTACCCTGCTGGCCGTCTGGGCGTACAAGGTCTGGGAGAGCGGCAGCCAGATCTCATTCCACTGACCCCGGCGGATGTCGGGACGTCGGAGCACAACACTTCGTCCGACGCCGCCCCTGACTGAAACGGCTGCGGAAGCCTGACGGGCTTCTTGCCGGAGCGTGAAGCGCTCCCCCGGCTCGACCGGGCCGTTGCCCTCGATCTCAAACTGGCTTGCTCCGCCCGCCGGACGCGGCCAGCCACCTTCCGACCGAGCGGGGCGCCGCCGGACCTTAAGGGCGGTTCGCGAAACCTACGCGAGCCGCCCTTATCAATTTTGGCGATTGATCCTTTTCTGATCGTTCCTCATCTGATCCCCTCACGCCCCGACTCCGCGATATGCTGGAGAATCGAGACGCTCAGAGTCTTGAGCGAGCATTCTCTGGAGGCCCCGCATGCGCCGAAGTCTTGTCTTAATTTCCGTCGCCATTTTCGCCCTTGTCGCAGCAGCCCACGCACAGCCCCAGCCGCAGACCTCGGCCCCGAAGACGCGTCTGGCGATTGTCGGCCTGGACCACGACCACGTGTGGGGCATGTTGCCCTACATCTCCGGCGAGTCCGACGCCGAACTCGTGGCCATCGCCGATTCTCATCCGGAGCTCGTGGCCAAGGCCAAGGCGCAGGTGCCTGCGAGCGTCGTCTTCTATGACGACTACGTGAAGATGCTCGACGTGGCCAAGCCCGACGGTGTGATCGTCACCACCGAGAATGACCATCACCTTGCCATCGTGCGTGAATGCGCCAGGCGTCACATCAACGTTTCGATGGAGAAACCAATGGCGACCACGGGCGCGGACGCACGCGAGATGGAGCGATTGGCCCGCGAAGCGAACATCAAGCTGATGGTGAACTATTGGAATGCCTGGGTGGCGCCGACGCACGACCTCTTTCATCGCGTGCAGGGCGGAGACCTTGGCCCGATTCAGAAGATCGTGGTAGAGCAAGGCCACCAGGGCCCGCGTGAGATCGGCGTGTCCAAGGAGTTCGGTGCCTGGCTCTACGATCCGGTCAAGAACGGCGGCGGTGCGATCATCGATTTTGGCACGTACGGGGCGGAGTGGGCCATGTGGCTGAAAGGACGCCCGGAGAGGGTCTGTGCCTACACCCTGAAGCTCAAAACCGCACAGCATCTCGCGGTTGACGACGACGCCACAATCCTGCTCGAATATCCGGACGCCACGGCCCTGATTCAGGCCTCATGGGATTGGCCGATGAACCGGGGACAGGTGCAGGTGTTCGGACCCAAGGGGAGCCTGCTGGCAAACGAGAAAAACCTGCTCTACAATCCCGCCAGTCACGACGATCCGTCCATGCCTGACGGGGCACCGGTGACACTTCAGCCAGTGCCTCACGAAATGTCGAACCCGATCGCCTACTTCGTCTCCTGCATCCGCAACAATAAGCCGATCGAGGGTCCGATTTCCGCCAGGTTGAACGTGGGAGTGGTGGAGATTCTGGACGCGGCCAAGGAGTCGATGCGCACCGCCCGGACGGTAACCATGCCGAGCGAGTAGAGGTGCCTGTAGCGGCGGTGTCCGCACCGCCGCTCCCCTCTGTGACCTCTGTGGCTCTCCGTGATCTCTGCCTTAAAAGCCTTCAACACAGAGAGTGAAGCGCAGAGAAATAGTGAGAGGCCATCGGGCACAGCAAGCCGCCGGTGAGCACAAGGCCGCTACGGCACCAGGCAAACTACGTCTTGAAGATGACGATCGCCAGCGTGTAAAGCGTCAGGGTCTCGATGAACACGAGGCCCAGAACAAGGAACAGAAAGAGATGCGGACGCGCTCCCGGATTGCGAGCCGCGCCTTCGCAAGCCGCGGAAATGGCTTTGCCCTGACCGATGCCGCACAGTCCAGCGGCCAATCCCAGCGCCAGCACGCCTCCGACCACCGCCCAGTTCGTCGTCGGAGTTGCTGCCGGAGCTCCACCCTGCGCAAACAGAGGCGCCGCCACCAGCAGTGAAACGAGCGCCGTCAATCCCAAAACCAGCTTTTGCTTCATTGTTTCTCCTCGTAAGTAATATGGGCCAGGAGGTGGTGACCGTCCCGCCTGGGGGCGGGCGGCCTCACGCTGAAGCCCGATGATGCCGTCATTGGTTCACACTCAACAGTCAACAGTTGACGTCCACAGCCGACCGTCGGTAGTTGGCAGTCGGCAGTCGAGTTGAAGACTCCGATTCTTCTCTTGCGAACGTCGTCATTCCCGCGGAAGCGGGAATCCAACAGGAAAAATCCTAGTGTTCCTCCGATACCGCAAGGCTGATGTATACCACCGGAAGAATCATAAAAATGTAAGCTTGCAAGAATGAAACAAACACGTGCAAGGCCACGAACACCGCTGGCAGCAGCACGGGGACGAGCGTGGTAAAGACGTGCTCGATCAACTCCCCGACCATCATGTTCGCCCAAAGACGAACGCTAAGTGAGAGCAGCCGCAGCGTGTTGCTGACGATCTCCACCGGCAGGATCAGGAAGGCCAGCCACCACAGCGGTCCGGAGAGGTGTTTCAGATAGCCGAAGATGCCGTGCTGGCGGAAGCCGTGATAGTTATAGTAGAGAAACGCCACCACCGCGCATCCCAACGTAACGTAGATCGCGCTCGTTGCCGTGTCGAAGCTGGGGATGATTCCCAACAGATTGCAGACCAGCACGAAAACTCCCAGCGTGCCGATCAACGCCACGTAGCGTCCGCCGCCATGCCCGATGACGTCGTCGCACATGTTCCGGGTGAAGAGCACGAATTCTTCCATCATGTGCTGGAACTTGCCGGGATTCTCCACCGACAGCCGCGCGCGCAGGACCAGGGCGCCGATCAGGATCAGCAGAAACGCCAGCACCTGCATGGCGATGTAGTTGGGTATGGGCTCGGTGGGATTGGGGTGCAGGCCCATCTTGGTGAGCAGAGCCACCACCACCGGACCGATCAGCTTGTTGAGCAGAACTGTAAACCAAACCGGGTGTTCCGGAGTCATCTCAAATCCTCAAGTCTTGAATCTTCAAATCTTCAATCTCGAATCCGCTCTGCGCGAGCCACCGCAAGAAACTCAGTACAGAGACGCAGAGAGACGGAGATCCAAAAGAATTCAGTGCGCCTCCGTAACCTCTGTGGTGAAAGACTTTCCTCGCCGCCCGCGCAAACTCTGCGCCGCCAGTACCGCGCATTTGATCAGCACCCCGGCCAGCGGCGCGAACAATCCCGCCATAACGGCGCGCGCGGGCAGCCAGCCCGTGCGATCGAACAGCAGTACGGCCCCGATCACCAGCGGGTAACGCAGCGCTAGCCTGATGAAGACGCCCATCGGCGCCCGCGCGCTTCCGGAATCGAAAGCGGCGCGGATGCCGCGGTGCAACCACCAGTAACCGAGCAGCGCCACCCCGCAACCGAGCGCCAGTCCGGCCGCGAATCGCGCCTGTCCGGTCAGCAGACTCCCTATCACGGCCGCGGCGCTGACACCGGCAATCCACCGCGGCAGTCGTGCAAACATCGAATCGACAGCCCAAGTGGTGGCCCAACCGGAACCGGCTGGCAATTCCGTCGTCGAGTCGAGCCCCGAAAGCGGGTCGGACTGTGATTTACCGGTCTGGGGCACCTTTTTCTCTCCGTATGATCACCTGGATCATCTCCACGATGCCGGCGGCCGAACCTGCCAGCAGTCCGATCACGGCCAACACCGGCTTGGTGTGCAGATGCTTGTCAAGAAACCAGCCGAGCGCATATCCGCCAACCGCGCTGGCCGGCACCACAAGGCTCAGGCCCAGGTAGGAGATCGCCCGCGCCCACATGTTCATGCCGCCGGGCCGGGCCATATGTCCTCCTCAGGATTCCTGCGAACTCCTGCCGGAACTGCTCGCTTTCGCTGAACGGGGGTCGAAAACCAGCAGCTATTATACCCCAAGTCAGGCGCGCACGCCGGGCCCGAGCGCCGTAAGCGCTCGGCAGTCGGCAGTGGCGGCCGGCCGTTGGACCGTCGACTGTGAACTGTCGACTTTGCTGATTCCAAACGACATTCCAGCTTACGGTACTGTCAACTGTGGACTGCCACTGTCGACTCGCGCTGATTCCACAGGACATTCCAGCTTTCGGGCTAACGCTTCCCCGGCTTCGATGTAGCCCTTGTTTTGTTGATTCTAAAGGACATTCCAGCTTACGGCCTAGCCCCACTTTTTGAGCTATGTCCTTGAATCGATTGCACATTCCAGCTTTCGGGTGTGGATGTTATTTCATGCTTGCCGGGTGTTTCCACGGGCACTGTAGGCCTACATGCATTAGCTAGCCCGAGAGCGCGGAGCCGCGCGGAAGTGAAGTGCATTTTGCGGTCGATGGTCGGGCGCAGACGGTCGCCCTGCCGGGGCCGACGCGCAGACGGCCGAAATAACACCTCAGGCTGGCGCAGGAGCGCAGCGTTCCCTCCGGGCTGCGAGGTCCGGGGGGACTTGAGAGAACTGTTGCGGCGGGCCACGCGGTGAGGGCTAGTCGTCACACCAAGATCGGCCGGGGGCGTTAGAGAACGGCGCAAGAGCATGGCGTGCCCTCCGACTTCTCAAGGGAGAGTAACAACGTAGCACATCATTTCGAGTCTGTCAAGTTTATTCTAAGCCCTTACTTGTAGGCTACATTGCCACGAAAGATGCACTGGGCGATTGCGGGGCGAGGCAAGGATGAATGTCAGGTCCCCGCCAGAGAGGGCGTTTCATGTGGCGCAGGCCCGGGGAGGAAGGCCTGCGCCAGCCCCCTGACGGCAGCCGCTGAGGGGTTCTCTTATGCACCTTCTCCGGCACCGATCAGCGCGCCAGGGCAGCGCGATGGACACCCGGGCCAGTCGTTGCCGCGGTAGCGTCCGAGCACTGTGCCGACTGCGAGCAGCAGTCGAAACAGGACGGCCTGAACCAGCCGCGGCATAACCAGAACGGCCTGCGTGCGACGATGCCGCAAGGCCACATGGGCCAGGTAAAAGAGCGGAGGCCGGCCTGCCGGACCTGCGTTCATGACTTCGAACACGGCCTGGAGATATCGGTCCAAGTCCACGGCAGGCCGGGCATAGCCCTGGAACTCCAGCGGTTCGTCACCTTCATTCCACCAGCGATGGGCCAGACCACGCGGGATTGAAGTGGACTTTCCGGCGCCAGCGGTCACCCGGCGCCCATTAATCACCGCGGAGAGGGTGCCGGACTTGACCTGACCCTCCTCATTCTCCGCGAAGTGGACATGCATCGGCGGCCCCTCCGCGTGCGCAGGGAGCGACCCCTTCAGTTCCAGCCAGACTTCGTCACCCCGCTTCACGCGCCGAAGGGCCAACCGTTCGCCCGTGTGCCGGTTCTCCAGATGAATAGTCTCACCGCTGTTCTCACCCAATGTTCCCTCCTCGTGACTCACCACGGGTGGCGCAGACATCACGCTGATGTCTGCGAGCCTCACCATCGCATTGTAACTGGGCATGCCCCGTTCCATGTATGTACACTTTCAATCCTGGGAATTCTCAATGCAGAACCTGAGCGACGGAGCGCGAACCTTGCAGCTCAAGGGTCCTTGCCTTTCCTCGTCTACGCGGGCTTCCGGACCCAGGCGCCGACGAACGGCGGACTCATCAGGACCGCGCGTGCGGCGCGGAACTCCTGGCTCATGCGCTGAGCATAGGTGTCAAGAGCCAACTCCTGCTCCGTCGCCACACCGCGCTTGACAATAACCGGCGTCACGCTGCGAAGGCCTTGCACCAGGAAACTGGTCAGGGGCTCGACGAAGGGGTCCTGAAACCCCATGATCGCTACGTGGGTTTGCAAGGAAGGCGCGGGCAGCCCGGCATCCACGAAGGTTGGGTAGAGCTTCAGGGCCATACGGGGTTCCGCGCTGGAGAACTCGAGGGCTTTGACCATCAGTTCGAACAGCCTTTCGAACAAGGGCTGCGGCGGGAAAGTGCGCGCGCCGGTGTTATCGGACTCCTGGAAGGCAATAACGCCGCCGGGTCGAACGTGGCGCGCCAACCGGCGCAGGGCGTCGCTCGGACTCGAATAGTACATCAGCACAAATCGGCCGGCCAGGGCATCGAAGGGCTCGTTGAAGACCATATCAACCGGGTCGCCCTGCACAAATTCGACGTTGGAGTATCCAAGCGCCGTTGCCCTTTCCCTGGCTCTCTGGATCGCTTCGGGTGCGCGGTCCGTGCCGACCACCCTGCCTTCCGATCCGACGAGTTCTCGCAGCAGGAAGGCTACGTCGCCGGCGCCGCTGCCGACGTCGAGCACTCTTATGCCGGGCTGAATCCCAGCGTCCTCAAACACGCGCCGCGTAAAAGGCTCCAGCAGCTTCGCCTGCGTGCTCAGGCGGTCAAGTTCCTGGGGCGAATGCCCCAGGGCATACTCGCGCGTCTCGCTTGCAGGTTCCGGCATAAGCCACCTCCCGATTATCGTCGCGCCGTCAAGCTGCCCACGCCCACAACGCATTAGCCGGTGACGCCGGGGTAGAGACGACGTGAATTCAGATGTGGTCGTCCTCTCCACGGATAAGCAAATAGCGCCGCGCTCTGCCCAAGTTCACCCAATACGGGGAACAACAGCCCTTGCCTGGCCGCCTGTCCGATGAGTTGCGAAGCTCACGGATGACTCCAATTCCTGCGAACGATACTCGCGATGTCGTCGATTTTCTCATCCAGTAGATTTATCTTTTGGGCCAGGCCCTGAATCTCGGATTCCGCCCGGCGGTTGACGTCGTAATCGAGTTCACCCCGCAAGCGGTCTTTCGTGTCCTGGCGATTCTGGCTCATCATGATGACCGGAGCTTGAATGGCCGCCAGCATCGAGAGAAAAAGATTCAGCAGGATGAACGGATACGGATCCCACGCGCGCCCACGCAGCAGTATGTTTGTGAGCGCGTAGATCACCATGAAGATGAGAAAGATAGTAATGAAGGTCCACGAGCCGCCGAAGTGAGCGACGGAGTCAGCGGTTCTTTCGCCCCAGGTGGCTTCCTGCTCGATAACCTCGTTCGGGTTGCGTGTGGCGCGAATTCGCACCAACTGCTGCGAGGCGTGAAACTGCCGTCCCAAAGTCGTCAGCAGATCCATTCCGGCATGCGGCTTTCGTTCCAATAGCACGGTGATGTCGTCGCGCGATACTTCCAGGCAAGCCGTGTCCTCCAGGGCAATGGCCGTCGTCTGGTGTGGAGTCTGGTCCAGCATAGAGGCAAAGCCGAAGAATTCACCCTTCGAGGGCTCGTCGATAACGACCTCCTGGTGGTCTTCGTCCACCGTGGAGACTCGCACCTTTCCCGAGATGGTTACGTATGCGTGTTGGCTCGGTTCGCCCGCCTTGTAGATTCGTTCACGGGCGGCGAAGTTCCGCACCTCGACCTGGGCGGCGAGCACCGCAGTTTCATCGTCGTCGAGCAACTCAAAAAGGGGCACGGTGCGTAGGATTTCGGGTTTGCAAGTCATGGGAAGCTCCTTTTCAGGGAGGTTGGTTCCAGGAGGGTTGCCCTGGGGCCGGCGGTGGCGCTCTCCGCCAAGGCGGAGCGGTGAAAGATCGCCGGGAAATCCATGGAAAATCCGATCTGACCGCCGATTCTGGGACTCGCTTCGTACTTGCCGCCGAGCAGTCCGAAGGTAAGACTAAAGCCGTTGCGAATCAAGTATTCGCCGCCGGCCAGGGCCTGAAGCTGTGTCCTTCCCAGAGCGGACGTATCGGCAACGCCGCCGTAGGTCTCGATTCCAAGGGTCAGGCGCGGATTGAGATCATGAAGCAGCGACACGCCGCCGGTAAACACGTGGCCGCGCTTGGTCTGAATTCCAATCACCCCGGTGCTGGTGTTACCGGCAAAGAGGAAGCCGAGGTTTGCGTTCATGCGGGTGCTTTCGGTGAAAGGCTTCTGCGCAATCGTGTTCAGCCAGTAATCGGTCAATCCGGAGCCCAGTCCGTTGTGTGAATTACCGGTCGGAAATTCGATGTACAAACTCGCACCGAGCGCGGGGAGCCGTGATCCTGGGGATGCCTGGTGAAAGTTCCACTTGATGCCGAGGTCGGTATCTCCGAAGCCGGTTGATGACGCGGTTCCGGCGGCGCGGTCGATGTTCAAATAGGGAAAGTCGAAGTCGAGTTCGAGACCATGCCTCAGCCCGTAGTTAATTTTGAAATTAGCGGTGTTCTGGCGCAAATCCGGGAATTGGGAAGATTGCAGGCCGTCGAGTTCGTTGAAGAATTCGAAGTGTAACACTCCGGGTTCAGTCACGGCCGGGTCGTCGGTGTAAAAGGGAAGCTGCGCCTCCAGAGGCTCCGTCACAAGGAACACGGCAATTCCGGTCAGCACCGACAGTACGAGCCTTTTAACGAAAGCCGACCCTCCTATCGCCTCACCCCGGGGAAACAGGGGAGTGTCCGAATCGAGAGCGCCAAAGCCGCGCATTCTCAAATATCTTCGGAATGTTACAGGAATATTAACGCCTGATGGCGGGAACCTGAAAGGCAACCCTGCAGGGTGGCAACAATCGCCGTGCCGGCCGCCTAATGCTGGACTCCTGCTGCCTTTCGCCGTCGCCAGAATCCTAGCCCTAGCGATCCGAGAGCCAGCAGCCCGAGCGTGCCGGGTTCGGGTGTTTGGGTTTCGCCCGCCAGAATCTGCTGGTTCGCGAGGGAGACTCTCATCGGAACGGCGTGGTACGCAGGTCAGACTATGGATTACCGTTCCGCGGGAAGGACGCGAAAAGGGGGACAGCTGCCCATTGCTTGGGTTCGCGGAGGTATGACCCGAAACGGGTCGCCCCTACATTCAAACCCGACGTTGTCTGCGGCCAGAGGCCATCAAAACGCTTCGTTGAGCCAGTTTACCGACTGCAGGTAAGACTCGCCGACAAATTCAGCCGTCAGGTTGAGGGAATCGGCAAGGTCCGTCAGGGCCTCCCAATCCGCTCGCTCGTAAGCGAAGACGCACCGGAGAACGCGTCCGTGCAGATTGTCGGCTCCGAGCAAACCGTCTTTGATTTCCGAAGCCAGCGGCAGGTCGGCCGCCACCGCTTCCATGGGTTGATTCAAGCAGGCGTCAACGACCGAGAACAAGCCTAGAAGGAAAAAGTCGCCCTGATCCTCCGGGCTCACCAGTGGCGAAGACAGCCGCTCGCAGAAGCGGGCTCGCAGGAGCGCTATCCGGAGCAGTTCCGCCGGCTTGTCACTGGCGATGGCGGCCAGGACCACCATGGCCACCCAGCGTCTGATCATGATTTCGCCCAGCAAAGCCAGGGCATGGCGGATGGAACGAACTTCGCTGCGCAGCCCGAAAAGCGCGGAGTTGAGATACCTGAGCAGCCGATAGGAGAACGACAGATCGTGGCTCAGGACGCGCTCAATTTCGTCAAAGTCCAGGTCCGTGCCCCGCAGCACCTTAAGGAGTTGGAGTTGATTTAACTTGAAAGCCGGAATTTCGCGTGCAGCGATAATCTCCGGGCGGCAGAAGAAGAAGCCCTGGAAATAGTGATAGCCCCAGGCGATGGCCCGATCAAACTCCTCGCGTTGTTCCACCTTCTCCGCCAGCAGCTTGATTCCTCGAGGACGCAGCTGGCGCGGAATCTCGGCCTTCTGGCGGTCGCTGGCCAGGGAAAAGTCAACCTTGACGATGTCGGCGAGGCTGAGCAGGGGATTGCCGGCCTCGAAGGAAGAAACGTCGTCGAGGGCCAGTTTATACCCGAGCGTCTTGAGACGCCGGCAAGCGGCCACCACCTCATCGTCGGGTGCGATGGTCTCGAGCACTTCGATGGTCAGGCGTTCGGCGGGAAAAAGGGTCGCCAGGTCTTTTATGAGGGTTTGGCGCGTGAAGTTGATGAAGGCGGCCCGTCCGCCGAGAAGCGGGTCCAGGCCCAAAGAAAGGAGCGAGTCCATAACACGGCTGGTCGCCTGGTCGCCGTCGGGAAAAGAAAAGAAATTATCGAGGCTGGATCGAAACAGCAACTCGTAGCCGAAGACGCGCTGTTGCGAGTCGAAGATCGGCTGGCGGGCCGCGACGGGCCTGGCCTCCACCAGCTGGGCCGGAGGCGTGAGAAGCATGGTACCCACAACAAAGGTTCATCGGCTGCTGGCGCCCGGGGCTTGAGTTGAATTCTCGCCGCCTGGCCGACCGCGCCATTATGCGCCGCGCACGATCGCATTAGCCGATCTTTTGCAGGCGTTCGAGAAAATGCTTGCGCCAGCTCTGCGGCAGTGCGGGTACCTCCAGGACGCGGTGCAGTATTTCCAGGTCGGCAGGACTGTAGTGCTTGCTGACGTATAATCTCGTGATCTCGGGAACACTCACGCCCGCCGGATCCCGATGAGTTGACTCCATGGTGTTGCCGGTTTCCACCTCACCTTCGCGCGACACCGACAAGTAGAAGCCCGTCCGCCCGCTGGCCAGAAAGCGTTTCACCATATCGTCCCGTCCGAATTTCAGCCCGAGCTTGTAACAGGGCAGGCGCGGCTGCGTCACCACCAGCTCCGCCGTTCCAACCCGGAAGCGGTCGCCGATATGGACGTCGCCTTCCAAAACGCCCTCCGTGGTGAAGTTCTCGCCGAACATTCCAAAAGGCATCTCCATGCCGGACAGCTCTTGGCGCCAGTAACTGTAGTGCTCCGACGGGTACGCATAGACGGCCTTGTGGGCGCCGCCGTGCACCGAAAGGTCGGCTTGCCCGTCTCGGTCCAGGTTGAGCGTTCGCGCCATCACCGGGCCCTGGACGGGGTCCTTGAAGATTCCTGTGATCACGCTCCCCGCCTCCCACTTAACTTCCCGGGGAAGACCGACATTTACCGAAACAAGTCTCATGGCTCACCCTCCACCACTTTAGCAAGCTCGCAGGTTGGATGAGCCTCCGGTTTTTTCCGCCAGAGGCGAAGACGGCCGCCGTGGGAATAAATGGATGAAATGCCAGGCTCCCTTCTCACCGGAACCGCGGTAATCCGTACCGCATCCAATAGTAGGTGAACGTCTAGGCGGCGTGGCTCTCGGAAGGGCCGTGCACTCCTGACGGTGTCAACACTGCGACCGCGTAATCCCGATCGGGCCGCGGTTTCAATGCTGGCCCCGCGCGTTCACGTTGCAATTTCCATAGCCGAAAGGAAACGACATGCAGCGTTTAGTGTCGAAGTCTATCTTGAAGTCTGTTCTCGCCTCGCTTTTTGCGATGGCCTTTGTGGTTAGCGTCGCCTCCGCGAAGTTCCCGGGCGTCGGCGGCAGTGCTGAGAAGGCTGACAAGTCAGCAACCATCAACATCCTGGCCAGCACTCAGGTGCCCAATGGCCCCACGCTCGCGCCCGGCACTTACAAGGTGAAGGTGCTGAGCGAGTCGGGTACACCCCAGGTTGTTTTCTACAAGGGCGGGACCCTCGTTGGACAGGCGGCGGCCTCGCTGGTGGACAAGGGGCGCAAGAGCGAAGAGACAGCAGCTCACTTTGACAGCGCCAACGGCAACAAGGTGCTGACCCAGATCGACGTCAGCGGCTGGTCGAAGAGCATCGAGTTCGGCCCGACGCCAGGCGCCAATGGTCCCATCCAGACCGGGCAATAAGTAAATCGCCGATAAGCGGATCGCCGGCGACGACGCCGGCGGTTCAGCGACACCGGCGCGACAGGAATCGCTTTGACGGGCGGCCAAACGGCCGCCCTTTTTGTTGGCGCGGAGAGGTCTCGCGCCCAAATACGATCAACTGAGCGACCTTGCCAACCTTGAAAAGAACGTGGTGCCCGCGCTCGGGATCGTCGGCATGGATATCACGCTACAGCAAGCCGCACGACTACTCTCCAGAGCGATCGCTCGCGGATGAGACGCGGCATAGTGGTACAATAGGTGTCAGCGACGACGGGAAATGCTGATGAAAGAGCACGCAGTCGGCAGAACCGCCCCGGGGCCCCTGCTTATCATCGTCCTTGCCTCTGTAGCGTTCTTCGGAGCCTGTGGAAGCGGTTCGGTCGATCTGACCACTGAGCGCACAGCGGCTCATTCGGTCGAACTCTCGTGGACGGCCAGCACTTCACCCAACGTAGCCGGCTACAACATCTACCGCAGCACCTCGCCTGAAGGGCCCTTCACGAAAATCAATTCCACGCAGGTCCTCGCAACACACTACACGGACATCAATGTCGCGTCGGGGATGACCTACTACTATGCAGCCACTGCCGTCGATTCAGGCGGCCGGGAGAGTGCTTATTCCAAGCTGGTTCAGGCGGACGTTCCTTGAAAAGCCACGGAGCCTTCCTCGCTCGGGGAATTCGGCGAGCAAGCATGAGCGCCCGTCCTGATCCAGCGCCCGATTCCGGACGCGGGCCCTCGCAGACGGACAGCGACTTCGTCGCCGGCCCAACCTTCTGTCCGTATGCCACTGATAATATGGGCGTTGAATAGTTGCTGGACTGGCTGCCATCGTGCTTCGACCCGCGATCGGCAGCCGATACGTGCTTGATGGCTGACATTGCGCCCAAGGGAATGCTATGAAGACGACCCTCCAGGATCTTCGCTACGCTTTACGCGGCATGAAGCGCACTCCGGCGATCACCGCCGTTGCGGTGCTCTCCCTGGCGCTCGGAATCGGCGCCAATACCGCCATCTTCACCCTGGTGAACGCCGTGATCCTGCGCGCCTTGCCCGTGCAAGATCCGCAAGCGCTGGTGATCTTCGGACCTGGCGACGCGGAAGGGAACAGCGGCGGATTCCCGGATGATCCGGACATGAATCTCTTCTCCTATCCCATGTACCGGGATTTTCAACAGAAGAATCAGGTCTTCTCCGGGGTGGCCGCGATACGCAGCTTTGACGCCAACGAGCACGGCACCATCGAGGGAAGCACCGGGCTTGAGCCAATAACCTTCAGCCTCGTCTCCGGAACCTACTTCAACGTCCTGGGCGTGAATCCGGTCCTCGGACGAGTTCTCACTGACGCTGACGACCAAAAGCTCGGCGGGCATCCCCTCGCCGTCATCAGCTACGCCTGGTGGACCAGCCGCTTCTCGCGCGATCCCGCTGTGATCGGCAAAACGTTGACCGTCGGGCCGGTCGTCTACACGATCATCGGCGTGACGCCCGCTGGCTTCTTCGGAACTTCAGTGGGCGATGCGCCCGATTTCTGGGTTCCCCTTCAGATGGACGATCTGGTTCAGCGTGGACCGCACAAGCTGAATGACAAGGAGTTCCGCGAAGATAACATCATCGCGCGGCTCAAACCAGGCGTGACTCTGGCGCAGGCCGGGGCGAACGTCAATCTTGTTCTCAAGGACATGTTGCGCGAGTGGGCGGGATCGCAACCGACGGCGGAGCATCGTGACGCGGTTCAAAAAGCGCACATCAACGTTCATCCGGCGGCCAACGGCGTCTCCGAGCTGCGCGACCAATATGCCAAGCCTCTGTGGCTGTTGATGGCAACCGTCGGATTGGTGCTGCTGATCGCCTGCGCCAACATCGCCAATCTGCTGCTGGCGCGCGGGACGAATCGGCAGCGCGAGATCGCTGTCCGAATGGCGCTGGGCGCGGGACGCCAGCGGCTGATCCGGCAACTGTTGACGGAGAGCGTCCTGCTCGCGGCCGCTGGTGGCGCTGTTGGGGCGTGGTTCGCGGTCACAGCAAGCCGGTTTCTGCTGAGGATGGTCTCGACCGGCCCCAAGCTCATCCCGCTCGACATCCAGCCTGACGGACGCGTGCTCGGTTTTACGATCCTGGTTTCCGTCGGCACGGCAATATTGTTCGGGATTTTCCCTGCGCTGCGCGCTACGCGCATCAATCTGTCGCCGTCTCTGAAGGAAGGCCGTGGAGCGTTGCCCGTCCAGATGCGGAGCCCGCTGGCCAAGTCGCTGATCGTCTCGCAGGTGGCCTTATCGCTGGTGCTGCTGCTCGGCGCCGGGCTCTTCGTGCGGAGCCTGATGAATCTCGACAACATCAACACGGGATTTGACCGCCAGAACGTGCTGCTCTTCAACCTCGATCCCACGGCCACGGGCTACACTGACCTGGCGCGTCTGGACAATCTGTACCAGCAGGTGGAGGACCGGGTAAGCGCCCTGCCGGGCGTGAAGGCCGCCAGCTTCTCGATCTTCAACTTTTATCACGGCGCGTGGAGGGGCTCGGCCATGCCGGAAGGCCAAGCGCCTTCGGCACCGAAACACATCGCAAATTACAATCCCGTTGGTCGGGGGTATTTCACCGTGATGGGCATTCCGCTCCTTGCCGGACGTGTTTTCGGTCCGCAGGATACCGCCACGTCCGGGCGCGTGGCCGTCATCAACCAGACGATGGCCGAGAAATTCTTTCCGGGCGGTTCGCCGATCGGCAAGCGCTTCGGAATGAAAGATCCAAGCCACAGCCACGACATCGAAGTGATTGGAGTGGTCGGCGATGCGAAGTATATCACTCTGTCGGAAGAGCCGACATCCATGGCCTACTACCCCTACACGCAGTACATTCCGGACTGGGGCGTCGGCCTGTTTCTCGGCCGTTTCGAGGTGCGCATCTCCGGCGATCCGCAGGCTGCAACCACGGACATCCGAAGGGCGATCGGCGAGGTGAACGCCAGTCTTCCGATCGACTCCGTCCAAACGCTCAGCGAGCGCGTCGACCAGTCGATCACTTACGCGCGTCTGCTGGCACAGCTCTCGGTGTTCTTCGGGCTGCTGGCTGTGTTCCTGGCCTGCATCGGGATCTACGGCATCATGTCGTACGCCGTCGGACGGCGTACGAACGAGATCGGCATCCGCATGGCGCTGGGCGCGGGACAGCGTGACGTGGTGAAGATGGTCATGCGCGAGATCGTACTGCTGGTGGCGATGGGACTCGCGATCGGGGTGCCGGTGGCGCTGGCGGCCAGCCGTTGGGCAGCAAGTCTGCTGTTCGGACTTCATCCGAGCGACCCGAAGACTGTGGCAGGCGCCGTGGCCCTTCTGCTTGCCATTGCCGCCCTTGCGGGTTACCTGCCGGCGCGCAGGGCGTCAAAAGTAGACCCGATGGTGGCTCTGCGGTACGAGTAATACTGCCACGCGGTAAGTGAGACTTTTATCCGCGTTCCGCGATTTCCTTGGGTACGGTCCCACCGCTGCGACCGAAGGGCTCCAACGCTCCGTGCCTTCTTCACCATGCAATGTGCGTCCCGCCGGGTGGCGACGACATCGCTTCCTAATGTCGTTGCCACCGCTGGCGGGATTCGCACCAGGGTCTCGCTCCCCCAACGTGAGGACCGATTATCTGAGGCGGATGGCGGTGCGTGGCCACGACATACACTACGATGTCGTGGCCACCCGCGGTGGCACGGTCAGGAGACCGTGCCACAACGAGAGGACCGAGCCACAACGAGGAGGGATGAGAACAAAGGGCCGGTGTTCACCGAAGGAGATTTTCAGATTCGCGAAAGCACTACCAAGGTCCCGGTCTGGTAGGTGGTGACTCGTCATACACGTACCTTACTTGACAACCATTTTCGAATGTGGTAAAGAAGATTAGAGGACTTTGTGTGGAGTCTTTCGTGACCTTGCTTGCTGTCAAGTCGAACAACAAGCCCACGGGCGCCGCTCAAGCGCGGCGAGTGATGCAGGCGACCGATTACTCGTCGAGGCTATCTCGCTCGGCTCTGCGGTTGGACCGGGGTTGAAGCCCGGCAGCGAAAATTTTCAAATTCTGAGGAAAGCAAACCCACAAGTCTTTCCGCATCAATTACTTACAAGCTCACCCTTGGCGAAGCAAACCCACCGAACCGTGCCGGATCCCTCTCAAGACCCAGTTAAATCACTGTTGATCATACAGTTATCACAGATGTCGCGTGCTTCGAGAGCAAAGCGACGCTGGAGCTAACCCCCGTGCTTTCAACCTATGCCGAACGGATCGCGTGGCTTTGCGCTTCCGGCGCGCGGTGACCCCTAAATCTGCGTCGAGGGCCACCCGACCCGCAGGAGAGAGCCACTTGCGCAGCCCGTCTAGCCCCCGTTGCGGGAATCAGCCCTCCGGCGGCAGCGCCGCCATCAGCTCATCCAGCGCGACGACGGCTGTGCCGAACTTGAGGACGACGCATCCTCCGGCGACGTTCGCGAGGTTGGCCGCTTCGGCAAGCGAAGCGCTGGCGGCGAGAGCGAGCGCCATGACCGCAATGACGGTGTCGCCCGCGCCGGTCACGTCGTAGACGGGCCGCGGGAGGCTTGGAATCTCAACCACCGTGCCGTCAGACTCGACCAGGGTCATACCGTCGCCGCCCCGCGTAATCAGCAGGGCGGAGCAGCCGAGCGTGGCGCGCAGCGACGGCGCCGTCGACTGGCGCGCCTCGGCATCGCGAATCGGGGCCCGGGCCATGAGCTCGGCCTCGTGCAGATTCGGCGTGGCGACCGTCGCTCCTTCGCAGACCTCGGGATGCTCCGGTTTGGGATCGACCAGCACCGGAATGCCGCGCCGCCGCGCCGTAGCGGAAATCTCGCTCGCGACATCGGTGGTCACTGAGCCCTTCAGGTAGTCGGAGATGATCAAGGCATCGAGTTCGGCCAAGCGGCGTTTGAACCGGAGGCCCAGCAGCCGCGCGGACTGAGCCGTGATCGGCCGCGGCTGCTCGACGTCGAGCCGGACGAGTTGATGCTGATGGGCTACGATGCGCGTCTTGTGGGGCGTGACGCGCTCGGGTTCGGGAACCACGCCGGCCGTGTCGATGCCGCGATCCGCCAGCAGCACCTTCAGTCTGCGGCCGGTTTCATCATCGCCCACCGCGCCGAAGACCACCGGCTTCCCTCCCAGCGCGGCCACGTTGGCGGCCACGTTCCCGGCGCCGCCCGGAAAGACCTCGCGATGGCGGGGATCGCGCATCAATACCACGGGAACCGGCGCCTCGGGCGAGATTCGCGTGGCCTCGCCGCGCAGCAGCTCGTCGAGCATCAGGTCGCCGAGAACACCGATCCGGAGTCCGTGGAACCGCCGGGCGATCACTTCGAGATTTGAGTTGGGTTTCTTCATGGTTGCCGGTTGTCGGTTTCCGCTGGTCGGTTGTCAGTTTCTCGGTGGTCAGTCATCACTCCTCGATGATGCACCGGTCACCGACTACCGGCAACTGTGAACCATTGTGTTGACCCGCCCTGTCTGCCATCCTACCGTAGATGAAAGTGGCTCAGCATCCTGCAGCCGGAGCTTCAGACGGCGGATCTGGCGGACGAACCAAGGATCGAATTGCATCAGGGTCGCCGCGAATCGCCGTTGTGCGCGCCGGCGCGATCGGCGATACGCTGATGGCGACGCCTCTGGCACGCGCCATCCGTCGCACCTATCCCGGTGCCTGCCTGGTCTATCTGTGTGCGCGCAGCGCCTGCGACATCTTCCGCTACAGTCCTCACGTCGACGAAGTGATCCCTCTCGCGGCCCGGCATCTCCCGAGCTGGTTGAGTCTCGAAAAAGCGCGCATCGCGCGGCGGCTCGGAGACTTGCGCCTCGATTCGATGATCATCCTGGAGAGCCATCGGAGCTTCACGGACCTGGCGCGGCGGTCCGGCGCAGCGCGAATCGTTTCCTACGGCGCTCTGCCGGGCGTGCCGGGCGCGGAGCTCGCGATCTTCGATCCCACGAGACATGCCATTGAGAACAACCTGCGCGCGGCCGAACCTCTGGGCGTGCGCCCGGACGGTCTCCGGATGGAGATGCACTATCCCGAGGAGTTCGACGATCGTGTTTGCGAGCGTCTGCGGTTCGCAGGCGTGCGGTCGAGCGCGCGCCTCGTCGGTATTCACGCCGGTTGGGGCGGCCGACAGCACGCGCTGGTCGAGACGCGTCTGAAGAGCTGGCCTCCGGACCGCTTCGCGCGCATTGCCCGCACGCTCGTGGCTGCGGAGAAGGCGCATGTGGTCCTGACAGGCGCCCAGGCGGACCGCGAAGTGACCGAGTTCATCGCGCGCCAGGCCGGCGTGACTTGCCTGAATTGGGCCGGAGAACTGTCGCTGTTGGAGCTTGCCGCCCTGATCCGGCGTATGGATCTGTACGTGAGCATCGACTCCGGCCCGGCGCATATGGCCGCCGCGCTTGGCACGCCGCTGATTGTCCTTCTCGGCCCTGCAATCTTCACGCAGACCCGGCCGATCCCTTCGGACCCGTCGGGCGACATGGTCAGAATCCTGCGCGAGCCCGTCCCGTGCGCTCCCTGCTATGGAACGCACTTGATGAACGTGTGCCAGGACAACATCTGCATGAAGAGCATCGAACCCGGCACGGTCGAACAGGCAATCGGCGAAATGCTGCTCCTCAGGTCCCAGGCGCAATAATCTGATGGCCCGCGGCTGGCATCTTGGCGGCCTATTGAGGGTCCATGGTGGCTTCGTCAACCAGCATGACGGGAATGTCGTCTCTGACGGGATAAACGCGACGACATTGCGGACACTTAAGCCCGAGCTGGTCCGAGGTCGGCGTCACCGACACCTTGCAGACCGGGCACACGAGGATTTCCAGCAGGACTTGCGAAACCGGCATAGGGCTATGTACTCCTTCGAAGGGTCAGGGGTAAATCTAGCAGAGGACGTCCGCAAAAACAAGCACGCGCTGGGTGGTACAGTGGGTACAGGTGTGACGTGTTGATTCAGAGTCTCTAAGGGAGATTGTCACTCCCGCGCAAGCGGGAATCCATCAGGAAAATCCTCGAAACAGCGCACCATAAACGGATTCCCGCTTGCGCGGGAATGACGATTTCGCTAGCAACACCAATGTCCCGGGATCCCTCGTTACCGCCTGGTTTCCGCCCGGTGTATTACCTCCGTTGCCCCGGGCGTAACCCGCCGTTTCAGGCTCTCGCGTCTTGACTTACTTGTCGCCAAACCGCTAGAATTCAGGCTTTCATTACTCAGGGCCCCCTACCAGCCAAACCGCAAGTCTGGATGGATTTGGCCCGGACGACGCCCAGGCCGCCGGCCCATTCGTGTGGCTTCCGCGCCGGGCCGCTATTCTGGAGGAATAATTCAGGTGAAAGGCAATCGCTATCTTCCCGTACTCGCCGCAGTGTATCTTGCGACTCTTGCTTTGGCCGCGCCTAAGGCGTCAGCCCAGAGCTATCTGTTCAACGAGGCCGGCTTCACGACTGGCACGTCGCCTCAAGCCCTGACTTCCGCCGACTTTAATGGTGACGGCCAGCCTGACATGGCCGTGGTTAATCATGGCGCCGCCAGCGTTTCCATACTCCTGGGATTGAGCAATGGCACTTTCGCTCCCAAGGTGGATTACACCGTCGGCAATAATCCCGACGCGGTGGTGGCGGCCGACTTCAACGGCGACGGGAAAATCGACCTCGCCGTGGTCTCCTCCAGCGGCAACGGCGTCTCACTGCTGACGGGCGTGGGCGACGGGACTTTCACCTCAGGCGCGACACTTGCCACCGGGAACGACCCGAACTCGATTGTCGCGGGAGACTTCAACGGCGACGGCAAAACCGACTTGGCCGTATCGAACTTCAGCGACAACACCGTTTCCTTGTTCCTTGGCAATGGCGACGGCACATTCGGGACAGGCACTGCGGTCGCGACCGGCACCAATCCCGAGAGTGTCGCCGCCGGCGACTTCAACAAGGACGGTAAGCTCGATCTCGTTACTGCCGACGGGCAAGTGGCTTCGGTCTCGATTCTGCTCGGGAATGGCGACGGCACCTTCCAGTCGCACGTGGAGTACAAGTGCGGGCTGACGCCGCTCCAGGTCATCGTTGACGACTTCAACAAGGACGGCGATCCTGATTTGGCCGTCACGGACGGAGGCGAGCCTTTCGTTGTCGTACTGCTCGGGAAGGGCAACGGTACCTATCCTCAACAGGAGAGCTTTGCTACCGCCAAGACGCCGCAGAAGCTGGTGAGCGGGGACTTCAATGGCGACGGTTATCCGGACATTGCCTACACCAGTACGGCGGCTGATTTCGTCGCGGTGCTTATCGGCGCCTCGGATGGCAGCGGCAAGTTTACCAGCGGTGCGATGTACGCGACCGGCCTTGCCGGCAAATCGCCCAACGCGATCATTGCGACCGATTTCAACGGCGACAGCCGCCTTGACCTCGGAATCGTCAACGCCGGCGACAACAACGTTACGGTGATGCTGGGGAATGGCGACGCCACATTTGCCAGCGCCACTCCAAGTTCGGGCGTGGAAGCCGGACCCGTGGCTGTGGCCGCCGGTGACTTCAATGGCGACGGCAAGCTGGATGCCGTGGCCGTGAGCTCAACCGACAACGACGTTTCGGTCCTCATCGGCAACGGCGACGGCACGTTCGCGAAACACGTCGATTATGCGGTCGGCCACAACCCTCAGGGCGTAGCCGTGGGTGATTTGAATGGCGACTCGTGCCCCGATCTGGCGGTCGCAAATCAGGCCGACGACAATGTCTCGATACTGCTCGACAATTGCGACGGGTCTGGGACTTTTATGCCGTCTGTGTCATACCCTCTCGCGGCGGGCAGTTCCCCGTATTCGGTGGCGATCGGGGATTTTAACGGCGACAAGCAACTCGACGTTGCGGTGGCGGACGCGGGTAACGACACCGTCTCGATTCTCCTGAACAGCGGTGGCGGCCTTTTCGGCGCGGCAGCCGCTTATCAGGCCGGTCTCTTTCCGGTTTCGGTGGCGACGGCCGATCTGAACGGCGACGGATTCCTCGACTTGGCCGTAGCAGACCAATCGGGCAATGGAGTCTCCGTGTTGCTTGGCAAAGGAGACGGCACTTTCCCGACGAATGTTTCATACTCAACCGGCTCCGCTACAAGTCCCGTGGCGGTGACGATCGGCGATTTCAACGGCGACAAGCTCCTGGACATTGCCGCAGCGGATCAGGCAAACAGCATGGCGTCTGTCCTTCTCAATTCGGCAAGCAACCCGGGGACGTTCGGCACTGCGGTCACCTATCCGACGGGCACGACTCCCTACTCGATTGCGACGGGCGATCTCAACGGCGACGGCATCCTGGATCTTGCCGTGGGAAACAGCTCGGCGAATGTCGACGCGGTCTCCACCCTGCTCGGCAATGGCGACGGTTCATTTCAGACGCACATCGAGCACGCCACCGGGTTCGTTCTCGCCGGTACTGCTGAGGGTGTCGCGCTTGGCGACTTCACCGGCAGCGGCAGCCTCGATGTGGCCGCCGCCGACTACAACCAGAACACGGTTGACGTTTTCCTGAACATGCCGGTTATCGCCATCGCGCCGTCCTCGATCACGTTCCCTGACACCCTGGTGGGTACCACCAGCGCGGCCGTCACGGTGACCATCAGCAATCCAGGCAGCGCTTCGCTGCCGTTCACGAGCGCCGCGATAACGCTCGGGACGTTCGGCGCCACCAACAGTTGCCCGTCGAGCATTGCCGTGGGCGACACTTGCACGGCCAGCGTCACCTTTGCGCCGACGACGGGCGGCGCTGCCACCGGCACTCTGACGATCACGGACGGCGCCGCGACCAGTCCGCAGGCCGTGGCGCTCAGCGGGACCGGAACCGCACCGACGGTCAGCCTGTCGGTTACCAGCCTGACGTTCAGCAGCCAGAATGTCGGCACCACCAGCGCCGCACAGACCCTCACGTTGACCAATACCGGCACCGGCCCGCTCGACATCACCTCGATCACGGCCAGCGCCCAGTTCGGGGAGACCAACACCTGCGGCAGCAGCGTGGACGTGGGCGCAATGTGCAGCGTCAGCGTGACCTTTGCCCCGACGGCTCCCGGAACTCAGACCGGAACCTTGACGTTCACCGACAACTCCAGCGACAGTCCGCAAATCGTGAATCTCACCGGGACCGGCGCAGGTCCGGGGGTGAGCCTGACACCTGCCTCGCTCACCTTCAGCGGTCAGCCGGTCAATACCACCAGCACCGCGCAGACAATCACGCTGAAGAACACGGGAACGGAGACGCTGACGATTACCTCGGTCACCGCCTCGGGCCCATACGCCGTCACCAACACCTGCGGCGTATCGGTTGGCGCGGGTGCCTCCTGCGCCCTCAGCATTACCTTCACGCCGACGTCCACGGGCACTCAAACCGGAACGATCAGCGTGGCGGACAACGCGACCGGCAGTCCGCAGACTGCGGCTCTGACCGGCACGGGAACCACGGCGCCGCTGGCGACACTGGCTCCTACCAGCCTCACGTTCGCCAGTACCGCTGTTGGCAGTCCATCGACGGCGCAAGTGGTGACGCTCACTAACAGCGGCAACGCCGCGCTCAGCATCACCAGCATCAGCTTCGGTGGCGGCAATCCTGGCGACTTCAGTCAGACGAACACCTGTGGTACCAGCGTGGCGGCAGGGAAGAACTGCACCATCTCCGTGGTCTTCACACCTGCCGCGACCGGAAACCGGTCCGGGACGCTAAGCGTGGCCGACAATGCCGCCGGCAGTCCGCAGACGGTGGCCCTCACCGGTACGGGTAGCTCGCAGGCGGGAGCATCGCTCTCGCCCACTAGCCTCACTTTCGGCAGCGTGAACGTCGGCGCCAGCCTGGCGAAGATGGTGACGCTGACGAATACCGGTAACGCGGCGCTGACCGTCAACTCCGTCAGTATCACCGGCAGCAATAACTACACCGAAACTGACAATTGCGTGTCCGCCAGCGGCGGGATCGCTGCCGGCAAGACCTGCACCATCACCGTGACCTTCTCGCCCACCGCTTTCGGCAACACGATCAGCGGAACGCTGGACGTGGCGGACAATGCCACTGGCGTGAACCCACAGACGGTCGCGCTATCGGGTACCGGGACCGGGCCCGCCGTGACCCTCGCTCCCACAAGCCTCTCCTTCGGGGGCCAGGCCGTCGGAACTCCGACTGCTGCCAAGACGGTAACTTTGACCAATTCCGGCAACGCGGCGCTCAGTATCAACAGCGTCACAGTCACGGGCAGCGGAGCCTCGCAATTTACTCCAACCAGCGCCTGCGGCGCCTTGATCGCTGTCGGCGCGAGCTGCACAATCTCTGTCGTCTTCACGCCGGGCTCTGCCGGCAACCAGAGTGCCACGCTCTCCGTTGCCGACAATGCGTCGGGCAGTCCGCACACCGTCGCTCTGTCGGGCGCCGGTAACGGATTCTCGCTCAGCGCGGCGACTCCGTCGATCACCGTTTCGGCGGGACAGTCCGCAACCTACAACCTGACGATTGCGGGCCAGGGCGGTTTCAGCGGAGCCATTGCGCTCACCTGTTCTGGCGCCATCGCTTCCACCACCTGCACCGTGCTTCCAAGCTCCGTGAGCGTCACGGCCCCGAACTCCGTAAGCGCAACGGTAACGATTATGACCACGGCAGGAGGATTGCCGCTGCGAATGCCTCGCACTCCGGTGCCGCCTCGTCCCTGGATATGGCTCGGCCTCGCGGCCACGCTGGCTGTGGGAATCAAGCTGCTGACCGATCGCCTCACTGGGCGCCTCGCCGGGCGCCTTGCTGGACGTCTGGGCGGCGGCCGTCAGCGAGCTGGCTGGGCCCTGGCGGGCGCTCTGGCTTTGGCGACGCTCTGGGTGGGTTGCGGCGGAAGCTCGAGCGGCTCGGCAACGGGACCGACGGCCACGCCGTCGGGTTCGCACACGGTGACCGTGACCGGCTCATCCAGCGGCATCACGTCTAGCACAACGCTGACGATTGTCGTGCAGTAGGGGCGACCCTCGTGGTCGCCCGCGGGGCAGGCACAAGGCCTGCCCCTACGCCGGCTCGGTGGGTTGGGGCCGGAGAAGCGGGAAGAGAATCACGTCGCGGATCGACCGCGAGTCGGTCAGCAGCATGGCCAGGCGGTCGATCCCGATGCCTTCGCCGCCGGTCGGCGGCAGGCCGTAGCTGAGGGCGCGGATGTAGTCCTCGTCTATGGCGTGCGCGGTCAGATCGCCCTTCTCGCGCAGCATCTGCTGATATTGGAATCGCCGGCGCTGCTCCTCGGGATCGTTCAGCTCGCTGAAGGCGTTGGCGATCTCCATACCGGCGATGTAAAGCTCGAAGCGCTCCACAGTGTTCGGATCGTCCGGCCGCTGCTTGGAGAGCGGCGACACCTCCAGCGGAAAATCCGTGATGAACGTCGGCTGCACCAGGTGTCGCTCCGCGACTTCCTCAAACAAGGCCTGCAGCGCCACGCCGGGTGAGTTCGTGGAATCGAGCACGGGCTCGCGTTCGTTCGACCGTGCCCAGTCGTTGTAAGTGGCCACCCAGGACGGAATCGCCTTTGGGTCCGCCAGATCCTCGATCCTCGGACCTGCGCTGCCTTCCGGCCAATACCGCACCACCGCCTCTTTCATCGTCAGGCGTTCGAATCGCGCAAGCGAAATCTGCTGACCGGCAAATTCAAACTCCAGCGATCCATTCACCGTCTCCGCCACCTGCTTCAGCAGGCGCTCCGTGAGCGCGATCATCTCGTGATAATCGGCATAGGCCTGATAGAACTCCAGCATTGTGAACTCGGGATTGTGCTGGGTCGAGATGCCCTCGTTGCGGAAGTTCCGGTTGATCTCGTAGACGCGTTCCAGGCCGCCCACGATGAGGCGCTTCAGGTAAAGCTCGGGCGCGATGCGCAGGTAGAGGTTTAAATCGAGCGTATTATGGTGCGTGACGAACGGCCGGGCCATGGCGCCGCCCGCCAGGGGCTGCATCATGGGCGTCTCTACCTCGATGTAGCCCTCGCCGTCCATGAAGTCGCGAATCGCCTTGATCATCTGGCTGCGCCTCACGAACGTGTCGCGGACCTCCGGATTGACCATCAAATCCACGTAGCGCTGGCGATAGCGAATCTCCACATTCGAAAGACCGTGCCATTTTTCGGGCAGCGGGAGCAGCGCTTTCGCCAGAAACATCAGGTGCTCGGCGTGCACCGTCAGTTCGCCGGTCCGCGTGCGGAACAGGTACCCTTCCACCCCGACCAGGTCACCGACGTCGAGCAGCTTGTAGAGCTCGAAATCGCGCGGGCCAACTCCATCGAGCCGCACGTAGATCTGCAGCCGTGCCCCGCCGCTCTGTAGATGAGCGAATCCGGCCTTACCTTGCAGCCGGATCGCCATGACGCGGCCGGCCACGCGTACATTTACGCGCTCGGCTTCGAGCTGCTCGCCGGTGCGCGGCGAATAGGTGTCGACGATCTGCTCGAGGCTGTGGGTGCAATCGTAGCGCTGCGGATAAGCGGCAAATCCGAGCGCCACAATCGATTCCAGTTTCTTGCGGCGCTGTGCAATGAGGTCGGATTGCTCGCTGGTCGGCAAGATTTCTCCGGGACTCGGCAGCTTGGGTCTCAAGAAAATGCGGGGCTGCGAGGACAAGTGTGATTATAGAAAGCGCCTGAAGAGGGTGTCAATGCAACGGCCGAGGGAGCGCAGGCATCGTTGCCCGCCGAATTAGACATTCGCCCGCCATCTTAGCAGCGGGCAGGATGTCCGCGCTCTGTCGGAATCGTCAATGAGGTGGACGGTCGGCCTGTGATGAACGTTAAGCCGTTGATGGTATTCGAAAATGTGAATATTCTCAGAATTCTCAAGCTTACCCACTGTCCCAAACACGGGTTCACAATGCGGTGGCGGGTCCGTTGGAACCCGCCGCGAGGGAGGTAGGAAAGGAGAATCGCATTTTTTTGCCGACCGAACCCATTAGGTGATTGAAAACAGAAGACTTCTAACTTCGTATTGCTCGAAACCCATCAGATAACATTTAAACCCAATAGTTTACTGATACGCAGTGGTTTAGTGCTTTTTGAGGAGCAGAAAACAGGTTTCTAATGCACGAAAGTGGCGCAAAATCGCGAACAACAGCACCGAAAATCGTGGCTGGCCGGGTCGAGTGTAGCGAAAGCAGAAACTGACCAGGACCCAGTGGTTTGGCTTTGCGGCCGGGGCGCGATTCGGCGTTAGCCTTGGGCTCTATGCGCACCGCCATGGCTTCCGATCATCCGCATTTGGCCTGAAGCCTATAGTCCACAGGCAGCGATCAGCTATCAGCAATCAGCTGACCCCTTATTGCCGACCGCCGGTGGCGGATGGCTGACAGTTGATAGCTGACGGCTGATTCCTAGAGCAGAAATCGTCAGAGCCACCGGCTTCGGCCCTGATTCATCTAACTGAACTCCAGGAGGAATTTATGAGTTCTGTTAAAACCGCCGAAATGAATGCACTTCAAGAGTTGAGCGCGCTCGGGCAGTCGATCTGGCTGGACTATATCCGCCGCAATCTCACCACCAGCGGGGAACTCAAGCGGCTGATCGATGAGGCTGGAGTTAAGGGCATGACCTCCAATCCTTCCATCTTCGAGAAGGCGATTGTGGGCGGCGCCGAATACGCCGGGGACCTTGATCGTTTGCGTAAGGAACCGGACATGGATGCGATGGCGATCTACGAGGCGATTGCCATCAAGGACATTCAGGCCGCGGCCGACGTGCTGCGCCCGGTGTACGACGAGACCGAGGGCCGGGACGGCTACGTGAGCATGGAAGTGTCGCCGTATCTCGCGCGCGAGACCGAGAGCAGCCTACGCGAGGCGCGCCGGCTGTGGAAGGCGGTCAACCGCCGCAACCTGATGATCAAGATTCCCGGAACGGTCGAGGGCGTCCCCGCCATCCGCCGGGCGCTCAGCGAAGGAATCAACATCAACATCACGCTGCTGCTTGCGCAGGAGCGCTACGAGCAGGTGGCCGAGGCTTTCATCGCGGGCCTGGAAGAGTTCGCTGCCCGCGGCGGAGACTTGAAGCAGATGGCCAGCGTGGCCAGCTTCTTCGTGAGCCGCATTGACACGCTGGTGGACTCCATCGTGGAGCAGAAGCTGAAGAAAGCGACGAGCGAATCGGAGAAGGCGCTGCTCGAGAGCATTGAGGGCCAGGTGGCGATCGCCAACGCCCGGCTGACCTACCAGAAATATAAGGAGATCATCGCGAGCCCGCGCTGGACGGCGCTCGCGGCCAAAGGTGCGCGCACGCAACGATTGCTCTGGGCGAGCACGAGCACCAAGAATCCCAAGTATCGCGACGTGCTTTACGTCGAAGAGTTGCTCGGCCCGGACACCGTGAACACGGTTCCCACCAACACCCTTGAGGCGTTTCGCGATCACGGCCGGCCCCGCCTGAGCCTCGAAGAAGATGTGGACGGTGCCGCGCGCGTGATGGCATCGCTGCCGAAAGCCGGCATCTCCATGAAGGACGTCACCGACAAGCTGGTCGACGACGGCGTGCGCCTGTTCGCCGAAGCCTTTGACAAGCTGCTCGCGGCCGTGGACCAGCACGTGTCCGGCGAACCTGAAACCGGCGGCAAGAACGGCCATCACGAGAAATTGAGCCTGGACCCTGAGAGCCACCATCTGCCGGAGCGGCTCGATGCGCAGTTGCAGGTCTCGTATAACGCTTGGCAGTCGAAGGGACTGGCGCGGCGCCTGTGGTCGCGCGATTCGGCGCTGTGGACCGGCTCGGACGAGTCGAAGTGGCTGGCCTGGCTCGGCATCACCGAGGATCAGATGGCGCACCTCGATCCTCTGCGCGCCGCCGCTGACGATGCCCGTGAATTCACCCACGTCTTGCTGCTCGGCATGGGTGGATCAAGCCTCTGTCCGGAGGTGCTCGCCAAGACCTTCGGGCATATCGACGGTCATCCGGAGTTGCTGGTGCTTGACTCGATGGATCCGGCGCAAATTCGGTCGTTCGAGCGCCGCATCGACCCGGCCAAAACGCTCTTCATCGTCTCCAGCAAATCGGGGAGCACGCTTGAGCCCAACGTTCTGGAGAAATACTTCTTTGAGGTCGCCAAGAAGGCGGTGGGCGAGAAGGAAGCGGGCAAGCGATTCCTTGCCATCACCGATCCGGGATCGCAGTTGGAGAGCGTGGCGCGCACGAAGAACTTCCGCAAGATCCACTACGGCGATCCCGGTATCGGCGGGCGCTATTCCGCTCTTTCCAATTTCGGCATGGTGCCGGCGGCGGTAATGGGCGTGGACGTGGCCCGGTTTCTGGATCACGCCGACGTGATGGTGCAGGCGACGGGCCCGAGCATTCCGGGGCAGCAGAATCCCGGAGTGGCGCTCGGCGGCATTCTGGGTCTCGCGGCGCGCGCGGGCCGCGACAAGGTCACGCTGATTACCTCGCCCGGCATCCGCGATCTTGGCGCCTGGCTCGAGCAGTTGCTGGCCGAGTCCACGGGAAAGTCAGGCACCGGTCTGATTCCGGTGGACCGCGAAGAACTCGCCTCGCCCGAGGCCTATGGCGGCGACCGCGTGTTTGTTGCTGTGACGTTGGCCTCGGAGGCCGATACGGCCCGCGAGGGAGCGCTCGACCGGCTCGGTCAGGCTGGTCACCCCGTGATTCGCATTACGGTGTGCGGCCCTTACGATCTGGGCCAGGAGTTCTTCCGCTGGGAAGTTGCCACGGCGGTGGCGGGTTCGATTCTGGAAATCAACGCTTTCAATCAGCCTGATGTGGAAGCGGCCAAAGTTGCCGCGCGCCGCCTTACGGATGAATACGAGAAGAGCGGCAAGTTGCCGGATGAGGCGCCGCTCCTGGAAGACGGCGGGATCAAGCTGTACGCCGACGAGCGGAACGCCGCCGAGCTCAAGTCGGCCCTCGGCGGCGGGAAGGGAATCGAGGCGTGGCTCAAGGCTCATCTGAACCGGCTGCGGGAAGGTGACTACTTCGCTACGCTCGCTTACGTGGAGATGAACGAGGCCCACGAGCGCGAGTTGCAGGCTCTGCGCCACCGCGTTCGCGACCACAAGCGCGTGGCCACCTGCCTGGGATTCGGGCCGCGATTCCAGCACTCCACGGGTCAGGCGTACAAAGGCGGTCCCAACACGGGAGTGTTCCTCCAGGTGACCTGTGACGACGCCCGGGACCTGCCGGTGCCCGGACAGAAGTACACCTTCGGGATCATCAAAGCGGCGCAGGCTCGCGGCGATCTTCAGGTGCTGGCGGAGCGCGGCCGGCGGGCGCTGCGCGTCCACCTGGGCGCCGACGTCGCCCGGGGCCTCGCCAGGCTGCACGAGGCGGTCGCGGCCGCGTTGTAGCGCCGCAACAGGGCGCGTTCATGCTCCGTGATAGGCTTTGAAAAAGAAGTAGGCCGTCATCGCCCAGGCGACACCCATGACGAACCGCTTCACCTTCACCGGATCGATGCGCCGGGCAATCACCGCGCCGTAGTAGCCGGCCAGGGTCGAGCCTACAATCATCACCAGCGCCGGTTTCCACACGATCGCCTTGTCGTAGATAAACAGCCCGATGGCCACCCCGTTGATCAGCACGCCCAGTGCGCTGCGGACGCCGTTCATGGTGTGGATGTTGCCGAGGTTGGCCAGCGCGTAGGCCGCGAGCATGAGGATGCCCATGCCGGCGCCAAAATACCCGCCATAAATCGATATGGCGAACTGCGCGAGAGTGACGCCGAGCATCGTTCGCTGGCTCGACACATCGAGGCCGCCGCGGGTGAATCGTCCGCTGATGGCCCCGCCGAAGGTGAAGAGCAGAGTGGCGAAGAGCAGCAGCCACGGCACGAGATGCACAAAGGCGGCGCCGGGTGTGTGGACCAGCAGCCAGGCGCCGATGGCGCCGCCCACGAAGGCAGCGATGCCGAGCGCCACAAGCTGAGTGCGGCCGAGGTTGATGTCCTCACGGTAGGCGAAGACTCCCGCCACGGCCCCCGGCCACGCCACAATCGACGAGGTCGCGTTGGCCTGAACGGCGGGCACTCCGGCAAAGACCAGGGCAGGGAACACGATGAAGGTGCCGCCGCCCACCACGGAGTTCAGCGCCCCGCCCAGTGCCGCCGCCAGAAAAAGGGTAATGGCCTGCGTCAATGTCAAAAGTCACCTCAGCGAATCGGATCGACCATTGTAACGGTTAACACCGTAGGTGGGGCCACTGCGTTATGCTATAAGAGAAGCGCCCGCCCGGCGGTCTCAGGGCGCGGCCCTGACCAGAGATGTCCGGGATCATCGGATACATTGGGAACAAGCGCGTGGTGCCGCTGCTCCTCGAAGGATTGGAGCGCTTGCAGTATCGCGGCTACGACTCGGCCGGCCTCGCCGTGATTCAGGACGGGAAGCTCGAAGTGCGGCGGGCGCCGGGCAAGCTGCGCAACCTCCGCGAAGCCATCCGGCTGAATCCGCTGGATGGCGCTTATGGCATCGGCCACACGCGCTGGGCTACACACGGCCCGCCCACCGAGGAAAACGCCCATCCTCACCGCGATTGCCACAACACCGTCGCCGTGGTGCACAACGGCATCATCGAGAACGATCGCGAGCTGAAGCTGGAGCTCGAGTCGGAAGGCCACCACTTCGCCACGGAAACCGACACCGAGGTGATCGCTCACCTTGTCGAGAAGTACCTAGACGGCGGATCTGGTGACGCCCGGGCCGTCTCGCTCGAGGAAGCCGTGCGATCTGCGGTCGAGCGGCTGCGCGGGGTGTTCGCTCTGGCGATTGTCTCCACTCGCACGCCCGACGAGATCGTGGCGGTGCGGCAGGGTCCGCCCGCCGTGATCGGGCTCGGCCGTGACGAGTATCTGGTCGCGAGCGACGTGCCAGCGATCCTTTATCACACCCGCGACCTGTTCTTCCTCGCCGACGGCAATCTGGCTGTGCTGACGCCCCACGGCGTCAAGCTGATGGATTTCGAAGGACGGCCCGTCACGAGACGCGTCCAACACATTGGCTGGGAACCGGTTCTGGCCGAAAAGGGCGGCTTCCGCCATTTCATGCACAAGGAGATTTACGAACAGCCGCGGGCCGTCCGCGATACGACCCTGGGACGCATTTCGCCGGAAACGGGTCAGGTATTTCTCGACGAAATGGAGATCGCGGAAGAGGAATTCCTGGCCTTCGCCGGCATTACTCTGGTCGCTGCGGGAAGTTCGCGCAATGCGGGACTGGCGGGCAAGTTCATGCTGGAACGCCTCGCCCGCATTCGCACCGATGTCGATTACGCCTCGGAGTTTCGCTACCGCGATCCACTGGTTGATCCCACCACCCTCACCGTGCTGGTGACGCAGTCCGGCGAGACGGCGGACACGATCGCCGGCCAGCGCGAGGCGCGGGCCAAGAACTCCAAGACCCTCGCCATCTGCAACTCTCTGGGCAGCATGGTTCCGCGCGAGGCGAACGGCGTGATCTACACCCATGCCGGTCCGGAGATCGGCGTCAGCGCCACCAAGACTTTTACCGCCGAACTCGTGGCTCTCTACCTCTTCGCAATCTATCTGGGCCAGATGCGGAACGAACTCACCGCCGACGACGGCCGGCGGCTTCTTGCAGATCTGGTGGTGCTGCCCCGCCAGCTTGAGTCGGTGCTGCAGCGCGACGAGGAGATCGAGGACCTGGCGCGCGAGTTCCATCGCGCCGCGGATTTCCTGTTCCTCGGACGGGGTATCCACTTCCCGATCGCCCTGGAAGCGGCGCTCAAAACCAAGAAAGTCTCCTATATTCACGCCGAGGGCTACCCGGCCGGCGAGATGAAGCACGGTCCCGGCGCGCTGATCACCGAAGGCCTGCCGGTTGTCGTGATTGCGACCCTCGACGACCGCTCGGTCGAGTCGCAACTGCGCTATCGACGCACGCTGCTGAACATCAAGGAAGCGAAGGCGCGCGGCGCCAGCATTATCGCTCTCGTGACGGAAGGCGATACCGAGGCTAGTGACCTGGCCGATCACACCGTCACCCTGCCGCCCGCCAACGAGCTGCTCTCGGCGGTCCTCGAGGCGGTTCCCTTGCAACTCCTGGCCTATCATCTGGGCGTGCTCCGCGGCTGCGACGTGGATCAGCCGCGCAATCTGGCGAAATCGGTGACCGTGGAGTGAGTGCAGGCCTAAGGAGTGTGCCGATGCCGATCCGGCTGGTTTGTCTGGCACTTCTGTCCGTGCCCGCCGTGAACCTGCGCGCCCGGTCGCAGGACGCACCTGCAGCACCGTCAAGCGATCCGCTCAAGATGGTCGCCGTGTACAACGGGCGCTGGCATTCGGAAGATGAGTCGTTCGACACGAAATTCAGCAAGGCCTCGAAGGAGACGGTTGAGATTACCAACACCTGCTCGGCGAGTGCCGAGTTCTACGTCTGTCACCAACAGGTAAGTAAGCCGAGTGGCCCGGGGAGCGCAACGGTGGTCTTCCTGTGGAACGCGAAGGAGAGCCTTTTCGACACTTATGTGATCGACTCCGGCGGCGGCGATGCGTATCACGGCCATCTTACCATTCACGGCAGCGACTACACCTGGGCCGCGGCCAAGCCCGATCCGAGCCGTCCCAATCAGTGGCGGACGCTGAACACCTTCTCAGGTCCAGACCACATCGTTTACAAGGTCCAGTTCTCCAGCGATGGGGAGCACTGGACGACGACAAGGCAGGGGAATGAGTCGCGAGTCGGGAAGCAGCCAGCGCCAGAAGCCCGGTGATCGCTCTGACTTCGCACGTTCACTCGGCGGGCATGAAGAGAATGCAGACGGGCGCCGGCACTTGCACGACCTGTCCGGTGGGCGCGGGAATGCCGGTCTGCGGATCGATCTTGAACACCACGATGTTGTCGGAATCCTGATTGGCGGCGAGCAGATATTGGCCGGAGGGGTCGATGGCGAAGTTGCGTGGCGTCTTGCCGAGCGTTGGCACGTGAGCCGCTATTTTCAGGGTGTGCGAGACGGGGTCGATGGCGAAAACCACGATGCTGTCGTCGCCGCGATTTGATGCGTAGAGGAACTTGCCCGACCGCCCGATGGCGATCTCAGCCGCATCGTTATGGCCTGTGAATCCGTCGGGAAGCGCCGAGAGGCTCTGGACCTGAAGGAAGCTTCCACGCTGGGCGTTGTATTTGAATACCGTAATTGTGGACTCGACCTCACTCAGCACGTATACGAACCTGGCGTTCGGGTCGAAGACGAAGTGCCGAGGTCCGGAACCGGGAGCCACCCGGGCGAAGGGCGGATCATTCGGAGTCAGAGTTCCGCGAGTCGCGTTGTAGCGATAGACCAGCAGTTCGTCGAGCCCCAGGTCCGCGACCAGCGCGAATCGGCCGTCCGGCGAGAGCGCGATGTCGTGGGCGTGCGGCCCTTCCTGGCGCTCGGGGTTTATGCTGCGACCGTGGTGTTGTACGAATGCCGTCCTTTTGCCTAGACGTCCGCCGGGCAGCACGGGGAACACCGAGACGCTGCCGCTCGAGTAGTTCGCCACCAGAACGTGCTTGCCCTGACGGTCCAGCGACACGTAGCAGGGACCGGTTCCGCCGGAAGGCACCTGGTTCAGGAAAGTGAGGGCGCCGGTTTTGCGATCGATACGGAAGGCGCTCACCGCGCCGGTTTTCTGACCCTGATAATCCTCGGTTTCGTTCACCGCATACAGGTAATGCTCCGTGGGATCGATGGCCACAAACGACGGGTTGGCCGTTTCGGCTGCCAGTACCGGTGTGCCGGTTGGCGTCAGGCGCCCGGCATTGAAATTGTAGACGTAGATACCTTTGCTGTCGCGAACCGTGTAGGTTCCGACGTACACCCGATATCGGCGGCTTCCCGTTGCATGCGACCGATGCCCGGTTTGCGCGGTGGCAGGCATCGCCAGCGAGCCAAGCGCAATTGCGCAGACCGCAATGTGTGAAGCGACCTTCATCTCAGACTCTCATCAGTATAGCCGCGCACGGCTGGCCCGTAGCCTCGGAAATCGCCCCAGCGTAGAGAGCGACCTGGCGCCGGTAGATGTCGAGCCGGGTTTCCAGCTCGCGGTCCGTTTTGAAGTCGACCACCGTCCAAACGCCGTTTTCCTGAAATGCGACGTCGGCGACACCCTCGATCAGTGTGCCATCCGCAAGATTGAGCGTAAGCGGCGTCTCCCGGCGGCATGCATTATTAGCTGCCGCCCGGCGTGCCCGCACCAGAACCGGATGCAATAGCGCCCGCGAAACCGTTTCGGCTGCGAAAGCGATCTCTTCCGCCGTGCCGCCGAGGATGCGCCCCTGAAGGGTTGCTGCGGCGGAGATTTCTTCCGAGGCCGCATCGAGGGCCACCGTGGCCAGCACCGCATGAACCAGCGCGCCGAAGCGTGGCCCTGCCGGCCGGTCCGGCGTTGTTGCCACTTCGTGAACGCTCACTTCGAGGGCTTCGCCAGACGCGTTCCGCGACGCGTTCAACGCTGCGTGCTCGCTGGCAGTTCGAACGGTCAGGCTTGGCTCAGAACCTTTGGCGATGGAGGCATCGCGATTGCTCTTCCATCGTTCATAGGTTTTTCGATCGCCAGCGACGATTTCAGGATCAGCCGGCTCCTCCAGCAGCTCCTTTCGGCGGACGCCGAATTGGGGTTTGACATCGAGAACGAGCCTGGACGGATCCCACCAAACCACGGCGTAGTCGCTTGGCTGCTTCTTGTCCGCCGTCCCGCCGAACTGGTGCAGTCCCGGCGCGACGTTGTCGGGTCCGGCGCCTGACTTGGGCCGATAGCGCACGCTATCGTCGCCGAACTCGGGACACCCTTGGGACGCCTGAGCATCGCGGCGCTCTGCGGGATCGGGGTAGATCGCGCCGTGGAGCGGACTCGTCCACCAATCGTTCAGCGCCGCTCCCCAAGGGTTCTCTTTGGGATCGTCGCCGATGGCGGGTACAACTAACAGATCGCGTGCCCGTGTGGCGGCCACATACGCCACGCGCACGCCCTCGGCGCGATCGCGGGCCGTCTCGTCGGGGTCGTGTTCGGTGAGCTCTGCCGGCGTCCAACCGCCGATTCGCACCGCGCTCAATCCGACCTCGGAATCCAGATGCCGGCTGGCCGGCGACCGCGCCAGCTTCGCGGTGATGTCAGCAAGAATCACCACCGGAAACTCCAGGCCCTTCGCCTTGTGGACGGTCATGATGCGTACGCCGTCGCTGCCTTCCTCCAGGATTGGGGCTTCGGGCGCCTGTCCCTCCTCCGCCTCCTGGCCGAGCTGCTCCACGAATCCGCGAAACGAGATGCCACCGCCTTCCTCGTAGAGCCGCGCCAGCTCCGCGATGTGTATGACGTTGGCCAGCGCTTGCCCGCCGGACGGCCGCAGAACGAATCCGGCGTGAGCGCGCGTGGATTCCAGCAGCCGGGCGATGGTTTCCGCCACGGGCCGGTAGTTCCGGTTGCGGTGGAGATCGCGAAGGATCTCGAGGCAATAAACGATCGGCGCCAGGTTCTCGGCCACATTCTCCCTGGGGATTCGGAAGGGATGCAGGTGACGGTAGAAATGGCGATACTCCAGCAGCGCCTCGTCGCCGACGGCAAACAGCGAACCTTTGAGGGTGGCGAAGACCGAAAGCTCGTCATCAGGCCATTCGATCGCGGCCAGCGCTGCTCGCATCGTCTGGACTTCCTCGCGTTCGTGGAACGATTTACCTCCGACGAGCAGGTGCGGGATGTCGCGGGCCTCGAGCGCCGTGACGTAATCGCGCGCTACGTCCTCACCCCAGCTTTCCAGGCGCCTGAACAGCAGGCACACATGACGCGCCGCCACTGGAACAAGCTCCTCCGGGCGCTGCGACTCGGTCACCTTCCAGCCGCTCTCATGAATCAGCCAAAGGATGAAGGCGGCGGTGGCGTCCGGAAGGGATTTCTCGACGGCAGTGGCTGTGACCCGGCCTTGATGGCCGAACGGGCCTGGTACCGGCAGAGCGACGACTGCAGGTTGGTCGAGGTGATCGCCGCGATGCGGAGAGAGCGGTACATACGCCGCTTGCAGAGCGTCGCGATCGCCGGTCATCAAGGGCCGGAACGCCCGGTTCACCGCCCGTTGAATCGACGGCACGGACCGGAAGCTAGTCGTCAACTCCAGACAATCGGCTCCGCGCGCCTCCAGCTGATCCTTCACCTTCTGATATATTCCGAGGTCGGCCCGCCGGAAACGATAGATGGCCTGCTTGGGGTCGCCGACGATGAAGAGCTTGCCGGGCGCCGGGGTCACTTCGCGCCAATTCGTGATCCCAGGCTCGTCTGATGCCAGGAGCATCAGGATCTCCACCTGCAGCGGGTCCGTGTCCTGAAACTCATCGATGAAGATGCACTTCAGACGGCGCTGAAACTCTGCGCGAACCGGAGCACAATCACGGACGAGGTCGCGGGCGCGCACCAACAGATCGAGAAAATCGAGGCGCCCGGCTTGCACCTTGAGTTCGTGATAGCGCTCAATCGACCCGCGGAGCTCGCTGTGCAGCAATGCCGCCAGGTCCGCGTCGGCTCGCCGGGCAAACGACTCAATGGCGCCTAGAAGTTCAGTGTGCGCCGCCTGAACATCGGTTCTGCGCACGCCGGCTTTGTAATTGACTCCGTGTCCCGAATGCGGTTTTCGGAAGTTCTTCAGCTCCTGGTTCCAGGCGGTCGCCAGAGTTGTGAAGTCACCTTCGAGCCCGTCGTAGTCCCGCGCCTGGTCTGGCGGCCGGATTCTCTCCACAAGGTCGATGTCGTCGGCAAGACGCCGCGCCCGGCGCGTGTCCTCGTAGAACGGGTCGTTCTGCTCGGTGGGATTTGACGTCAGATCGGCAAAGGCGTGCAGCTTCTCAAGCAAGCCGTCGATTTCGGCGTCGCGTTCGAATGGATCGCGTCTCCACGGAGCCGGATAGTCCCGCCAGTCAGCGAGCTCCCATCCTGCCTTGCGCAGCCGCTCAGTGGGATCTTCTTTGGCCGGGCGCCGCAAGGCCCGGCGAACGCCTTCCGGCGGATCCTCAAGCTGCATTTCGAGCCAGCGGTTAAAGGCCTGGTCATAGAGCCGGCGCGACGCTCCTTCGTCCAGGGCTTCGAACTGCGGATTGACGCCGGCTTCGACCGGCCGCTCGCGCAGCAGGTCCGCGCAGAATCCGTGGATCGTACTGATGTGGGCTTCCTCGAGGCCCGCCGCCGCATCCCGAAGGCGTCTTCGCTGTTCTTCCTTCCTGGCTTTCCGGCGTTCTTCTTCAAGCCGCGACCGCAGCCGCAATTTCAGCTCGCCCGCTGCCTTTTCCGTAAACGTGACGGCGACGATCTCGTCGATCCTGGCCCGGCCGTGGGCGATGACGTTCACGATACGGTTCACCAGCTCGGTTGTTTTGCCGGTTCCCGCCGCGGCCTCCACCAGCATGCTGCGGCCAAGAGACTTTTTGATCATCGTGCGGGCTTTGTGGTCGGTGAGCCGTTTCACAAGAGTCCCCGCAACGTGTTCAAGTCGTCGAGCGGATCGGGATTTTTCCCGGCAAGACGCCGCTCCTCCGTCGGACCGCACACCGGCTGGAAGTCGCAGCGCGCGCAGGCGTTTTCTTTGGGCGCGGGCGCCAAAAATGGCCGGTTAATCGCGCGATTGATGATATCAAGGACCAGCTGGCCCCGTTGGCGCGTGAGATCATGAAGAGTCACCACCCGGTCGCGAAAGCCTCCGACCGAGGTGCAGAAGTAGAGGCGTCCTTCGCCGACATGCTGGTGGAGAGCCGCTTCGACGGCTAACCCGTAGAGAACGGGCTGTAATACCTCGCCGCCGCCGAAGATCATGCCCTCCTGCGTCCGGTTCGCACCGGTCTTATAGTCCGTCACGCGCAGTTCGTGACCCGCTGTCCGGCCTTCAATCAGATCGACATAGCCGTGAAACAAGTAGCCGCCCGGCAGCGTGACAGGCTCTTTGAGGCTGGCGGGATCGCGTCCTTCCTCGGGAGGGAATCCGATTCCGAACTCGAAATGAATGGGCAGCCATTCGCTCGGGGTGTCGGCCATGCGTTGCAGCCACCCGCGCAGATCCGTGCGGATTCCCTCGATGCTGTCGCGCCACACCTGGAGGATCGCTGGCGCCAGCTGGTCTCGTTGCTGCTCGGCCACGGCGGCGAGCGACTGGTCAAGCACGTTCTGTGCCTCGGCCAGGTTCTCCACGGTGACCGGCAGGCGGCCCGAATCCTGCAATCGCCGCATGAAATCCGCCTGCACGCGATGAAAGATACTGCCGCGGGTCAGCGGGTCCATTTGCACCAGCGGAACCGCCTCTTCGCGCGGCACCAGCTTGTGAATCGCCGACAGCAGAAACTGATACGGGCATTGCGCGTACCTCTGGAGTCCCGAGGCGGAATAGGGCCTCTCAGTGAGACGATAGTCGGCCAGCGCTTCCTCTACGCCTCTGCTTCGTCGTACGAGGCCGTCGGCGCTTGACCAGTCACCATCCCATCGCTTATGACGTGCCCGCAGCGACCGTGCCAAATTCTGATTCAGATCGAGCAGGTAACGAGCGCGTCCCTTAAGGGACTGGTCCGCAGTACGCCGCAGCAGCGGACCGAGGACCGCAAGATCGTACTCCATGTCGTCGATGGCGCGATCGGCTTCCGGCGGCGCGGGCCAGTCCAGAGACGCCGCGGCTTCGCGGCGCGCCTCGTCTTCGAGCTGCTCGAAGCGGGGGATCTTCCCCTGGGTCGCCCGCTGCACGTCCAGAGCATAGAATGACGGCACCCGCTGGCGCGCTCGTGCCACTTCAAGCCTTGGGTAGGAGATGTAAATGCGTCTCCGTGCCGCGCCTGCCGCCAGCTTCAGTTGCAGACGCTCATCCTGAACACGGTCGTCCTGCAGGCGCAGTCCGTGATCGAGGTGTTTTCTCAGAGCATCCAGCAGAAGAGGATCTTCACTGACGCGCTGAGGAAAGATGCGCTCCGCGAGGCCTGGCACATAGACAACCTCGAAGCTTCGGCCGCGCGCCTGGTCGGGAGTTCCCACAAACACGCGACCGTAATCGCGCCGCGGACGTTCGGGATCGAGGGTGGCCAGTCGATCCTGCAGCACACCTCGGACTTCGGCGAGCGTCGCGGGCCCGACGCGATCCATCGGCTCAAGCTCAGCAAGTAGTCCGAGGACGCGCTCCGGCCGCCGCAGCACGACGGGAGCGAGGTGCTTGAGATGCTCAAGCCACTCGCCCCACGAAGCCTCGGCCGGCAGGGCGGCAAGTCTCTCGATCACCGGCATGGCGAAGGCTCGCAAGTGCGCGAGCTGGCTGAGATCGCGATTCAGGCCCTGGACCCGGGGCGAATCCGGTTCTTCCAGGACGAGCCGGCCAAGCTTAAGTTTCCACTCAGCCTCCAGCCCGTTAATGCGCCGCGCCCAGCGGTTTGCGCCGCCAATGACGGCCGCCTCCACCAGCAGCCGTTCCCACTTCCAAGGCGCGCGCAGCGTGCCCTCGACCGCCGGCGCATCCTCAGCGGCTTCCGCGGTTTCTTTCGGGATGCTGGCGGCGCGATCCTCGGCTTCGCTCTCGAGCGGCAGGGAGGCCGGCCCTAATCCTTCATCGTCAGGACGCGCCCACGGCAGATCGGCGAACGCCGGCGCGCCTCTCTCGTCGAGCGCGGGGACTTGTCCGAGCGAGAGATACTCCGCGAATCGCGCTGCCGATAATCCTTCGGCGGCACAACCGAGGATTGCCAGAAAGGCGCGCCCTGAGGGGTCGGGACGGCGGCTGCCGCGCGTGAAGTAAGCGGGAATCCCGGCGCGGGCGAGCGCGGTCTCCAGCAGCGCCGCGTACCCCGACGGCGCGCGCAGGAGAATGCCCATCTGGTCGAACGCTACGCCTTTGGCCGACTCTTCGACGATGCGCCGCGCGATCTCCAGGCATTCGCGACCCTCGCCCGGCGCGGAAAAGAAGCAGACCTCGCCATCGCTGGAGCTCTCGACAGGATCCTGAGGCGAGAATAGGTAGGATCGCAGGCGCTGCAGGCTGGAATCGGCCGCGGGTCCGGACGGGCCGGTCTGTTCTGCGCCGGGAGTGGAGCTGAGCGCCGCCAGCGTGCGTGTATCTCCTGACGGAACCGTGATCAGGACGTCCGCTGCCACAGTCACCAAACCGCGCGCAAATTCTCGCTCGGCTGCCGAAAACAGCGGAACGTCGAGAAAGAGCACCGGCCAGTTTAGGAATGGGGAATGCCCGTTGCCGAGCGATCGAGTGGCTGTTTGGAACAGAGCCGCGCGATCGGCCACCGAGGCGCGATCCGCCTGATTCTCGAAGACCTGCAGCAGCCGCGCGAGATCGTGAGCGGCGGCAGAAGACGCGTCAGCGCTCAACCCGGCGAACGCACTCGGTGCGACCTCCGCCAGGCGGAGCTCCGCCAGCGTTGAGCCGAGCGCCCGCGCGAAGCCGGGCATGCGCGCAACCGGTTTGAAGTAGTCAAGCTCGCCTCCCTCGATCGCCTCGAAGACGGAGCGTGCGGCGACGGCTTCGGACGCGAGCGGGGTGCTATGCGCGACTCCCCGCGCGGCGAAGTCCGGAGTCGCGAGTTGCGCCGCAAGCTGGGTCAGGGTGAAGCGATGGAGTCCGAAGGTTGCATTCAATCGTGTGGCCAGGCTGTGCGCGAATCGATCCACCGCCTCGCGCGAAGCGCCGACCATCAGACGCTCCGACGCCGGCTGGAATCGACCCATGAATTCGGCCGCGGCGGCGAGGCGATCTTCAGCGGCTGGGGATGCGAAGATGCGGACCATGCTGGAGCAGTGTCCTTCGATGCTCGATTCCGATGCTCGATACGAGACCGTGGCGAGCAATCGAGGTTAGCCTAGCCTGTGCGGGGTCGATGGCGCAAGGGGATCAGCGGATTTTTGAACCGTCAGTGTGCGCTCGCGCAGATCAGGCGACGCAATGAGCTTCTGGCACTTCCTGGATCGCGGCGAGCATTTCCTGGTTCGTGGGGTACTTGAACTCCGGCAGACCCATCGACTGGGCTTGGCGCGCCTCCGCCTGCAACAGCCGTTCCACGTCCTGCTTCGTCACCACTGTGCCGTTTTGGGCCCGCAGTTCGTCCAGGATGTCAGCCGTCGCGGGTGTAGGCCGTTGCGTGGCCTGCGCCAGATACTTCAGGACGTAATCGCAGCCCCGCTCGGCGTCGAAGCGGGCCTTGCCCACCAATCCTTCGCTGGCCTTGCGGGCCCATCCCACGAGATAGCTCCCGGGAAGAGCGATCCCCGTGGCGGGATCGAAGACCTCGTAAGCTGCCCGATCGGGGTCCGCCGGATCGGTGTTGGTCACATACTCGTTTTTCCCGTAAGGCAGCCCGACCGTGGGATCGGCGACGTCGCCAATCGCGAAGATCAGCGTATCGAAGGGCAGCGCAGACTCCTTGTCGGTCGCGCGGGCCTTCGTCTCTTCGCCCTGGCGGACGAGCAGATTGTCCACCACGCGCAGGCGCTCGATCCGCCCGGCGGCGTCCGGTTCAATGCCTACCGGCGAGGTGAGGAAGCGAAAGCCGAGCTTTGACAGCGATGGCGTTGCAGGCTCGGTCTTGATCCAGGGAAACACCGAATCCGCCACCGCGCTCACGTCCTGCCCGGCTGCGGCCACCACGCCTGACACGCGCGCCAGTTCCTCGCGGAACGCGCGGCGGTCGAGGAATTGCTCCACGTAGTCGAACTCCTTCTCGTCGAATTTGACCTCGAACGGACCGCGCCGCGCGATCACCGTGACCTCGTCCGGTTTGGCGCCCGGCTGATCGATCAGCAGCCAGCGTGCAATGTCGACCATCACGTTGCCCATACCGACGATGGCGACGCGCCGGCCGGTGGAGAAGTCCTGGGACGAAAACGGAGGCAGGCCGTTGTAGTGGTAGACGAAGTCCTTGGCCGAATAGACGCCGCGCGCGTCCTCGCCGGGCATTCCCAGCTTCTTGGTGCCCTGCGCCCCGACGCCGTAAACAATCGCCGCCGGTTGCCAGGCGCGCAGCCCCTCGCAGGTGAGAGGTCCGGTGCAGCGGAGGGCTACGTTGCCGAAGTACTCCACGTTGGGCATGGCGAGAATCTTCGCGAACTGCTTGCGCAGCCCGGCCTTCATGTGGTGCTTCATCGGGTAGATGCCATACTCGGCGAGCCCGCCGGGCCGCACGTCACGATTGAAGATGGTCACCTGGTGACCCGCGGCAGCGATCTTGCGAGCCGCAAACAGCCCCGCCGGTCCCGCGCCTACGACGTAAACCGATAAGGAGTCCATGGTGTCCTCCTAATGATAGTCGAATCAGCCTGAAGGAGCCAGCCTCAGTCACGTTGCAGCGCCTCAGGTCTAAGCTATTGAATAGCAATTGTCTGGACGCAGAGCTGTGATCAGGGTCACGCAAAAACTGCCCATATTCCCGAGGACCTGAAAGCCAATTCCGCTCTTCTAGCGGCTGAGTATTACAAGAGTGGTTGTGGTAGACCCGAAAGCCTGATCTTGAGGGACACTGATAGCCGCAGATTCGGCGCTGACGTGCCGGTAATTCCGCCCATTAAGTTTTTCCGTATCGTCGTTTGAGCCTGATGTAAAATAGGCGCCAAGTTATATCCGACTTCATAAAAGGGGCGAACCGTTGGAAGGCTTGCCTGGGGAGATCACTCTGCTGCTTGCCGACCTGCAGGCGGGGAACCGGTCGGCGGAGTCGCGGCTCATGCCTCTCGTCTACAACGAGTTGCGCCGTGTTGCGGGTCGCTACATGCGCGGCGAGCGCCCCGACCACACCCTGCAACCGACCGCCCTGGTTCACGAAGCGTACCTGCGGCTGCTTGGGCAGCATGACGTCGCCTGGCAGAATCGATCGCATTTCTATGCTGTGGCTGCGCGCCTGATGCGCAACATCCTGGTGGATCACGCCCGCGCGCGGCAGGCGCACAAGCGCGGTGGTCAGGAGCGGAAGGTCACGTTCGACGAGGCACTGGAGTTTGCCGGGCGCGAGACAACTGACCTGCTGGCGCTGGACGAGGTTCTCACGCGGCTTGCCCAACGCGACCCGCGCCAGGCTCGGATCGTAGAGTTGCGATTCTTCGGCGGGCTCAGCGAAAAGGAAGTTGCGGAGGTCCTGGGCGTTTCGGTTCGCACCATCAAACGCGACTGGGCTGTGGCCCGCGCCTGGCTGTACAGGGAAATCAGCCAGAGGTCCCTGCGCGATGTCGAGTCGGCACGAGGGTCGCGCACAGCATCGGCACGAGGGTTGCACCACAGCAATGAAAGCAACCGGCACCGGCGGCGGGCCTAACCCGCCTTTCGTTAGAGATCATCCATGACCTCGGCGCGTTGGGAACGCGTGAAGGAGATCGTCGGGGCGGTACTGGAACGTCCTGAGCCGGAGCGCTCTTCGTATCTTGCCGCAGCGTGTGAGAATGACGAAGCCCTTCGCCGCGAGGTCGAATCTCTGCTCCACGCGGATCACGCCGCCGGCGGCTTTCTGCAGACGGAGGATGCCCAGCGCGAAGCGGCGGCAGTCCTGAACGCCGCCAGTCCAACCACGTTCTCACCTGACCAGATCGTCTGCGGACGATTCCAGGTTGTGCGGTTCCTCGGCCGCGGCGGCATGGGTGAAGTCTACGAAGCCCGGGACCTGCACCTCCGCGAACGCGTGGCTCTCAAAACCGTGCGCCCCGAAATCGCCTCTGATCCGAAGGCGTTGGCCCGTTTTAACGAAGAGATTCGCATCGCTCGCCGCATCAGCCATCCTAATGTCTGCCGGATCCACGATCTCGAGCAGTGCCGGCTTTCGATAGGAGGCACAGAGGCGCCTGTTTCGTTTCTCACCATGGAACTTCTGGAAGGCGAAACGCTTTCGTCGCGGCTGCGCCGCCAGGGGAGGATGGATCCCGGCGAGGCTTTGCCGCTGATCCGCCAGATGGCCGAGGGATTGGCCGCCGCACACCGTGCGCGCGTCATACACCGGGATTTCAAGCCTGGCAACGTGATGCTCGTCCCGGAGTTCACAGGTGTCCAAGCTCAATCCAATGAGACGACCCAATCTGCGGAACTGGCCCTCGCCGAAGCTCGCGGTGTGCCGGACCAAGGCCACGGCACGCTGCGCGCTGTCATCACCGATTTCGGCTTGGCCAAGGCCTCGGAGGCTGCGGTTTCAACTCACGATGGGGCCGCGTCCACCACCACGACCCGGCATATTATTGGCACCCCTGCCTACATGGCGCCGGAGCAACTGGAAGCCCGCCCGGTCACGCCGGCCACTGACGTTTATGCGCTGGGATTGGTGACGTACGAGATGCTGACCGGGCGCGAGGCCTTCCCGGGCAATCCCTACAACCGGCTTCGAGAACCGCCCCCGTCACCCCGAGTCCACATTGCCGAACTCGATTCTTACTCGGAGCAACTGATTCTGAAATGCCTGGAAGCCGATCCCGCGAAGCGGTTCGCTGCCGCACAGGATGTAATCCTGGCACTCAACGGCCAAGTGTCGGGTTCCCCGGTTGTTCCGCTTCCGCCAGAACCGCTTGAAACCCGGGATCAGAGCCCGCCGCTCTTTCCACAGACTCGAAGGCGAGGAAGGGTTTTACGAAGAAAGCCGATTCTCGGGGCAGCGGGTGTCCTCGTGGTACTGGCCGTGGCACTTGTGGCCTCGTATTTCCGCTTTAACGGGTGGAGGGGGAAGCCGGCGGCCTCCGCCGGGTCGTTGGTCCTGCTGACGGATATTCAGAATGAAACTGCGGACCCGGAATTAAATGCTGTGACTGAGTTGCTGAGGAACGAGCTGGCCCAATCCGCATACTTCACGTTGCTAAGCGACGGGCAGATCCGGGAAACCATAGAACGCATGGTCCGTCCGCCCGATCAGAAGCTGGACAGCGTTACAGCGCGCACTGTCGCGTGGCGCAACGCCGCTACCCTCGCCGTGTTTGGGAAAATCTCGAGCTTCGCCCAGGAATATACGTTGGCGCTGCGGGTAGAGCGGGTCGGCCCCGACCCCAACAACGACGAGGCGCATTGGACCAAGACGTGGCGGATCTCCAAGAAGACTGATATTTTTCAGGCGGTCCGAGCCGCCGGGCGCTGGGTGCGCGAGACAGCGGGCGAAGCTGCCCAAGACATTTCTGAAGCGAACAGTCCACTGCCAGACATCACGACCAACTCGTTGGAAGCGTTGCGACTTTATACCGCCGCAACAGAGCAGAGACGTTTGGATCGAGACGAGGAAGCAATCGCACTCTTGAAAGAAGCCACACATGATGACCCGCAATTTGGCGTGGCCTATATGTCCTTGGGTGACACCTACGACTCACTTGGCATGTATAAGGAGTCCTATGACGCCTATCAGAAAGCCCTCAAAACCATGGGGGCGCGCAGGCTTACAAAGAAGGAGGAGCTGCGCATCCGGGGCTTGGCAGCCTGGGAGGTGGAAGACTACCAGGCCTCTGAAGCGGCTTTCAGCGCTTACACAGCGCTCTATCCGAACGACGACGTAGGATGGTTCTACCGGGCTCACCCTCTGATGATGCTGGGACATCCGGAACAAGCCATTGCCGTACTTGAAGAAGCCGGGCGGTTGCGGCCCTCGGCTTCCAGGGTATTCGGACACCTCGCTAAAGACAATTTAATCATCGGAAAGTTCGACGAGGCCGAAAGGAATATAGCCCGCCTGCGCGACCTCGGCAAAAACGATGATGCGGATCTATACCAGGGCCAGCTGTTTTTCCTTGCTGGACAATACCAGAAAGCCGAGGCACTCTTTCTACGTTTGGAACAGGCGAAGGATCCAGAAGTTCGCTCAATCGGGGCTTCTGTACTCTCCTGTTTCCTGGCGGAGCTTGGCCGTTACAATGAAGCGATCACGATCCTCAAGAGAGGGATCGCAGAAGATTCATCTGTTGGCAATGTCGGTGGGCGCGCTGACCGTTTGCTCGCGTTAGCGTCTTTATATGCCCGCAGCGGCGATCGACCCGCATCTCGCGAGGCTTGCCTTGAGGCACTCCAGCTGGATTCTAGTTTTCCCCATGCCTTAAGCGCTGGTACAATCCTTGCGAGGTCGGGATTCCTGGCCGACGCCGACGCTGTCCTGAAGGCGGTCGTCTTCCAAAAGTACCCGCCCATTTCAGAGATTGTACGGTATAGACTGCAAGGGGAGACGGCGCTTGCGCGGGGCGACAATCGCCAAGCTCTGACTCGCTTTGAAAGGGCGGACGCAATCGAGCCACGCGCCATTGCCAGGGACTATCTCGCCAGGGCTCTGGTAGCTTGCGACAAGCCCGACGGCGCCCTGTCCTTGTATGCAGCAATCCTCAGCTCACCAGGTCAGATTTGGCAGGAACCTCAGGATTACGAACCTGGATTCTTGGCGGACATCCTATTCCAGTGCGGCAAGCTTCAGGCCCAGCTTGGGAAAGCTAACGCTGTAGAGACCTTAACGGGATATCTGAAGATGCGCCAGCACAGCGACCAAGGTTTGCCGGAAGTCCAGGAGGCCAAGCGTCTTCTAGATAAGATCGGCGACGGCGCGTACCTGTCGACCGGCGCGGCTAAGGCTTCTAGCGATTGAATGCGGGCTAGAGAATCAATCAATATACGAGGAGGTGAATGTCAATGAGTAAAACGCTCGACGAGAACGACGGCATGATCTTGGTTCGGCGACGCGAGTGGTTACGGTTAACAGCGTTGGCGGGGGCTGCAGCGGTCGCACCGGCCGTAGTCGCTCAACAACTCTTGGGCAACAATAGAGACTGTCCCAAGGGTTGCCCGAACCGACTTGCAGCTCTTTGGCTCGCGATTACTACTGGCCAGAATTGGGACGCAAATACAGATGTCTTCACATGGGATTCGGGATTCGTCACGACTCTCCCTAAGGACACGAACCCCAAAGTCGCAGACGTATTCGCGCAGGTGAAGAGCATCGTGGAAGGAAAGCATGCAACATTCTCGAGTGTCTGTAGTTCCTGGAACAATCTAGTGGATAATCAGCTTTTCTACTCCCATCCAGATACGCGATCTGGGATTATGGCGTTGGCGAACACGCGCACGAAGAGCAATAAATAACGGCGTGCCCTCGCCTATCCCTGTGATGCATTGGTATTAACTCCAACTCGCATTGTATCGAAACAGGGAGGGGATATGCATTGTGCCACCCTTGTGGGGCCTGCCAGTATATTTATCTTGCTGCTGTCGCCGAAAACAGTCGCGCAGCAGCGCCCTTTAGAGCATGGTTCGACGTCATGGAGCCACTCAACAAGACGAATGAAGCCATGCACCAAGATTCCGAGATATGTGCCTGCGTCGTTCGTGTCACACTGCCCGGCGGGCCAGCACTGCGCTGATGAGTCTCCTGCTGATCCGCAGTGGCTGTCCAATGCCGATTCCTCAAGACTCGGAGACCATGCGTGGTACTTATATTCGCGGATTATTCAGCCAGTTTCTGGGGCAGATCCCAAGCCCCTTTGGCGAACATGGTACAACGTCTGCGACGCCTTTCAGACGGCGGACGCGTGTAGTAATCCTGAAATCCTGAACGGAATCCCAACGATATTGAGACCCCCCGTCGAGCTGCAGGGTCTCTTCGGCTCCAATCTAAAAGCCGCACTCCAGTTCAATGCTCTTCTCTCAGACGTAGGCCCGATATCTCAAGAAGTACTGTTTAACGAAGACGCTTGGTGTCCCATTTGCAGCCGAGGGCTGGGTAGTGCTGTTGTTCTTGACAAGCTACGAAAGCAGGACCTCGCCGGCCCACCTCCGCACCTGGTAAGGGCCTTCGACAACAGCTCCAAGGCAATAGTCGTCAAAGCTTTCTGGCTGGTTATTACGCCGGCCAACCGTAGTGTGCCTTACGTCCAAAGCTACCCGTCCGGTTCTATGGGTGTAGGGAGTTGCATCAATTGGGAGTGCTGGCAGTCAAGGGTTGAGGTGGCAACTGATCCTGCGATGCCCTGTGGGCCGCCGACCGGTAGTCCAGCGACTGTGAGCCTCAAGTGTTTCTATGGATATCAGGTTAGTGGCCAGGCCACCCGTGTGCTCCTAGGCCTGCATGTGATCACACACGAGGCCAACAACTGGACTTGGTCTACCTTCTGGTGGCATCCGCACGCTGTAGGCCAGTCTTCACAGCACGCACTTCCATCAGGCGATCCGCGCGGGATCCAGGCACCTTGGACTGAGTATTGGATGGATACAACGGTCACTTCCGATACCCGGACGTACAATCCCTATCTCGAGGGGGCCATGGATAAGGGAACGTATTCCAACTGCATCGGTTGCCATCAAAAGGCGGTCTATTTCGGGGACGGGCGTGGGCTTGACGACAGCGTTGGGCAGGCATCCCCCAGTTACTTTAGCGGCGCGCTCCAGACGGACTATCTGTGGTCCGTCGCCTTCAACGCGGTAAGGAGCTCACCAAAGCCGGCCAAGTTGAAAAAGAGGATTCCAGCGTCCCATTAAATGGGGTGCGCCTGCGGCACCCCCAGATTCTCGGCGACAGTCGCCTAAAGGGCGCGATGTGTAATCGCGAAGCACTTGCTGCCGGAGACGAACGATGCCCTCTGGATTTGACTGGCTCGTGCCACCTATTCCTAGCGTGAGCATCCACGACGGCCTCGTTCTTCACATGGCTTCGGGGGACACCATAACTCTGGGCTTGATCTTCGGCGAAGACCGCAGTCCTTTTCCAATGGATCACTTCTTCTTCAGATGGTATGACGCCACCAACGCCCATGGCCAGCGGGTGACCGTCAAACTGTACTATGGCTACCCCGCGTGCGAGCACGTTTTCCAGAAGGAGCGGGAGGTGGCGACGCAACTTGCGCACCCGGGCGTGGTGAGGGTCACCGGCGAAGGTTCGTTCGAGGGTTGTCCGTTTCTGGTTTACGAGCACATGGCGGGCGGCACTTTGTGATATTGGGTGGGGAGCCGTGGGAGCCTGCCGGGGTCTGGTGTGCTCTCGGTTGCGCGCCAGATAGCCGAAGCGCTAGACTTTGCGCACGCGCGCGGAATCCTTCACTCAGACGTGCAGCCCGGAAACGTGTGGCTCGACCCGGATCCCCAGGGCCGCGCAGCATTGGCCGAGTTCGGCGTAACGAAAGCGGAATATGAGGTTGCCGATCTTGAATTTCCGCTGGCGGAAGGCGGCTACGCGTATGCAGCTCCCGAACAAGTATTCGGTTGGCAAGGGACCGACTTGCGAGCGGATATCTATAACTTCGGTATTATGCTTTACGAGCTCATTGCCGGTGCGGCCGCATGGCGCTTGATGCGCAGTCTCGTGGGCGTTCCTGCCATGCTTCGGCAAGACGGCCCGGATATCCGCACATGCCGCGAGGACGTCCCGGAGCGATTGGCACTGCGACTCGCTCAGATGCTGAGGCGGGATCCCGAAGCGCGGCCCGCCACGGCCGGAGCAGTCCTGGACGGGGTCGAGGAGGAAATCGCCGCACTGCGACCCCTGCCAATCGCTACCGCTCGCAGTTGACCGCAAGCTGGGCGGCACTCTCCACACGATCGATGGCCTCGTCGAACCCGCGACGAGGCCTTCCGAGAAACTCAAAGGCCGTTGTGAACCTGGCGGACCGGCGCGGCTGAAACCGTTGCCTTTCGCCGGATTCACAACGGCTCTTGAACCAGCCTCGTAGGTGAATGACGGACCATTTAACAGGAGCTCACGAAGCTTTCGAGTTTTACCGGCCGGTCCAGACAAACGATATCGGGCCGGAGTCCCCGCCTAGGCTCCGGTTGGGTCCATAGCGTACCACCTGATCCCCAGAATACAACTCGCGGCTTGTCGGGGCTTGAACGGACCTCTGAACAGACCCGTCGGTGCATCGGTTGAGGCTCGCCGATGGCCCCTTTGTTGAGGATCTCCCGCGTCAGGTCAACTGGGAACCACGACTGTAATAAAGCTCCCCCGTGGAGCGGAGTCGTCAAACGGGTGACACTGCCGGGTTTTGGAAGATCTTGGTGGACCTGAGGAGGTTCGAACTCCCGACCCCATGGTTGCAAACCATGTGCTCTCCCAGCTGAGCTACAGGCCCGTATGCCAAGTTTACTGCCGGAGAGGCCTCGTTGGAAGGGAAAAACCGCCGTTTTGCGACGAGATGCCGGTGAGGATACCGACGCTACAGCGGGCGAGGACTCCCCGCCACCTTGCGAGGTTTACATCCGCAGGAAGTTCAGCGCCGACTCCACCGCCAGTTTGGGGCTGTTGGTGAACGCGCTCACCTCGTAAGGACATCCGATTTTGCAGCCTTTGCAGAAGTCCCACAGCGTAGCTTCCTGGGCGATGATCTTCCGCACCTCGGGATGCGAGAAGATCTCCCGCACCGGCGCCTGCGACTGGAACAGCGTCTTGAAGGCGCACGGTAGATGAATGGACCCGTCGGGCTTCATCGAGATCAGTTTCGACGGATGCCGGCACGGGAATTGCGGTCCGAAGCCGCCCTTGCGATAAAAGTCGTAATAATGACTGTAAAACCGCACATTTTTAGGGTATTGGGAGCGCAAATCGCGCAGCGCCTTCTCGACGATGTCGATCTGCTCGCCGTGCAATTCGGAATCGGGCAGCAATTCGCCGCCGCGCATCACATTGTGGACCGCCTCGGGATGCAGCACCAGGTTCCGCTCTTTGCAGAATTCGGCCAGGCCTGGCAGGTCGCCCAGATTCTCCATGTTGACCGCGGCGTTGATCTGTGTGGTGAACGGCCTGCGCTTGGTCAACACGTATTCCAGGTTCTTGATGATCACCGGCAGGCCGTCGATGCCGCGCCGCTTGGCGAATCGCTTCTCATCCAGGCAGTCGATGGAGACTTCCAGCATGTCGAGCCTCGCCACGCCATCGGCGAATTTGCGGATCAGCAGGCCGTTGGTTGGCATGGAGGTCCAGAAGCCCTTGTCTTTGGCGCAGGCAATGTAATCCGACGTGTTCGGATTGAGCAACGGCTCACCGCCCGAGAAGCTGAAGGCGAAGACGCCCAGGTCGGCGAATTCGTCCATGCGCTTGAAGATGCGCTCGCGCTGCGCCCGGGTGGTGAGATCGTTGTACTTCCCCTCCACGCCGAACATGCAGTATTCGCAGAACATGTTGCACATCAGCGTGGTCTCAAACATCACCATGTAGGGGAGCTTGAATCCCGAGGCGATCTGTTGGAGTGCGGCTTTGGCGATGTAGGAGTATTTCATTCAGTTGATAGTCGACAGTTTACAGCCGACAGTTGACAGTCAACAGGCGATCGTCGCCCCTGCGGGCGCGGGGGGCCGCCCACTGGATTCCCGCCTTCGCAGGAAAGACCGGCGCGGGCCGGAGGGCGAATCTCAATCCCGCCCAAAACCGAAACTGTCAACTGTGGACTTTCGACTGTCAACTCTTTAATGCCCCAGCTTATATCTCTCTAAGAAATTATAGAGGGTTTTGCGCGAAATGCCCAAAATATCCGCGGCCTTGGCCTTATTGGCGGCGCTAAGCCTCAGCACGAATGTCAGGTAGCGTTTCTTCAACTCGTCGAGCGAGGGCAGATCGGCGTAAAGCGCGTCGGCGCTATTGCCATTTCGCGGCGCGGTCCGCAGCTTCGGCGGCAGATCGTCCGGCGTTAGGGTCCCCGAGCGGTTGAGCGCCACCGCGGACTCGAGCGCGTTCTCCAACTCGCGCACGTTTCCGGGCCAGCCGTAGCCTACCAGCGTTGCCAGCGCCTCGGGCGAGACGCTGTAGCTCAGTCCCCGCTCCTGGTTGTGCCGTTTCAGGAAGTGCTCGATCAGCAGCGGAAGATCCTCGGAGCGCTCGCGCAGCGGCGGCAGGTCGATCTCGACTACGCGCAGCCGATAGTAGAGGTCCTCGCGAAACTTGTCCTGCTTCACCAGTTCGTCGAGTGGCTTGTTGGTCGCGGCGATGAACCGCACGTCGATGTGGATGGTGTCCGCGCCGCCCACCCGCCGCACTTCCTGCTCCTCGATGGCGCGCAGCAGCTTCACCTGCAGGCTGCGGCTCATCTCGGAGACTTCGTCCAGGAAGACCGTTCCGCTGCTCGCTTCCTCCAGAATCCCGCGCTTGTTCTCGAAGGCGCCGGTGAACGATCCGCGCACGTGCCCGAAAAGTTCCGTCTCGAGCAGCGACTCCGTTAGCGCGCCGCAATTCACCGCCATGAAGCGTTCCTTGGCGCGCGCGCTGTTGTAATGGATCGCGCGGGCCACCAGCTCTTTGCCGGTCCCGCTTTCGCCCGTGATCAGCACCACGGAGCGCGAGTCGGCCACCATGGCGATTTTCTTGTAGACCTCCAGCATGGCCGGGCTGCGGCCGACTAGGCTCCGCATTTGCGCCTGCGTCCCGAGCTGGCGCTTCAGGTTGCGGTTCTCGGCCACCAGGCTCCGATTCTCGAGCGCGCGTTCGACCACCAGCAGCACCTCGTTCAGCTTGAACGGCTTGGAGAGATAGTCGAAGGCGCCTGCCTTCACCGCCTCGATGGCGGTTTCCATCGAGCCGAAGGCGGTGATGAGGATGACTTCGGACTCGGGCTGAACGGATTTGTAGGCGCGAAGCACGTCCATGCCGCTCAAGTGCGGCCCCAGCCGCATGTCGCTGATGATGACCTCGAAGCTCTCGCGTCGACCGATCTCAAGGGCGTCCTCGCCGCTGGCCGAAGTCACCACGCGATAGCCCTCGGCGCTGAGGACCTCGTGGAGCAGATCGCGGGTGGCGGCGTCATCGTCGACCACGAGGATGTTCGCGTGCGTTGGGGTGCTCATGCCTTGCTCAGGATTCCATATTATCCGATGCAAGGAAAGAGCATCGTGGGGTTGCGAGTCTCGCAGTGTGTGGTGCAGACTTCCAGCCGGCCCGAACAGTGGCAAGTGGCGAGTGGCGAGTGGCTCGGTCCGGAGTCCTGGAGTCCGGTGTCATCCCGGGAGACGGTGCCGTCTTTAGGCTATCTAGATGGCCTCTGACCTCGGCGCCACGAACAGCCGTCTGCGCCGGCTCTCATTGGGTTCGTTTAAGCGGGTTTAAGCGACTTTAAGGGTGATTTAAGGTTCTTATTTGGGTTTGTTTTGGACCTTTTTTTGGACCGAATTGTTGATTTCTAAAGGAGATTTTGCCTTCGTTTTGCAAGATTTTAGAATCTCTTTTTTGCTGCCTTCGGGCGTGGTCGACTGGCCCTCGATGCCCAGGCGTCAGGACGCGGTTGCCGCTCGATCCGGCTCCCCTCCGGGTTGGTGGTGCGCAAGGCCATGGAAGAACCGCCGTTTAAACCTTTCGACCATAAATGTCAATAACCTCAAAGTACTAGTTCCCCCTTTCGGCAGCAGAAGTCAACAGGATCAAGAGTTTTTAGCAGGGACAACCCGGCAATCAGAATCTCCGGCTACGATGGTACGTCGCCGTTATCGGCTCGAAGATAGGACCAGTACTTCGAGTGAATCGAAGAGAGCAGTTCCTTGCGACTTTTTGTCTTCAGCGGCTTGCCGACATAGATCCTGCCCATGCGGGCCATCCATTTCTCGGGTACGGCGCCGGCGAACAGAAGGAGTGGCCAGGTAAATTTCCGGCCGTTCAGGCGCCGCAACTTGAAAAGCCACAGGGCGATCGCGCCCAGGCGCCAGGCCGCCGGTCCCCACCAGCTATGCTGGCCAGGGCGCAGGTTGAATTTCCAGCACTTCATCATAATCTGCCACTGGAGCACGGAGAGCCGACGAGTTTCCTTCACGCCCTCGGCCTTCTCCATGCGCGTGTCGTGCAACGGTGTGAAAATGGACGGAATAAGGAACGCGAACAAACCTCGCCGCTCGATCTCGTAAATCAGGTCGAGCGTGGCCTTCGAATCTTCATCGGTCTCACCAGGACTGCCCACGATCAGCGTCATTACCGGAAACCAATTGTTCTCGTTGGCGATCCTGAGCCCCTCCAGTACGACGCTCGGCCAGTCGTCCGCCGAGAAAGGCAGCCCCTTGGCGGCCATGATTTTCTTCGCCATGCGGGGAGAGCCCGTCTCGAGGCCGATCAGGGGGGAGAGGACTTTCTTCTTCGGATGCGTGCTCAGCCGTGGCAAATGGATGGGACTCTTGTCGAGCAGCCGTTCCGAAAGCTGCCGGATCAGCAGCGGATCGACCACAAACGGTGCAATCGTCGAGTGGCTTAGCACATGCTGCTCCACGCCGGGCGTGTCCACAATTGACTGATACAAGTCGACCAGCGCTTCGCGGTTGGGGAAGAAGAACGGCGTGCCCGTCCTGATCTGCCCCCATATAAACATGTCCTCCGTAGCCAGGGAAATCTGTTTGTTGCCTTCACGAACATTGGCCTGCACCGCCGCCATGATCCTATCCTTCGGGAAGTCGATTTGAGGATTGAGATCGGGCACGCAAAAGGCGCAGCGCCGGCCGCAGCCGGTCGTCATCTCGACCACGCCAAAGGTGGTGCGATGCTCGGGGATCAAAAGACTCTCGCGAGAGGACGGATGCGGTGCCGTCATCTCGCGCGGCAACGGCTCGCCGGCAATCGCTCGCCGGAATAGTTCCGCGACTTCCGGCGTTTCGCTGCGGCCCTCCACCACGCAGTCGATGCCCAGTTCCTCAAAAGCGTTGTTCTGCGTGATCTGCCAGCCGCCCGAGCCGCCGACAATCACCCGGTAGGTCGCACGGTAGGGGTTCGACCGCAGGCGCGCGAAAAGGTCGCGGGCGTACTGCGAATTGATGGGGAGCCGCGAAGATCCGAACATCGAGGTGTACACTCCGGCGGCAAAGGTTACACCGAGCGGATTGTGTGTGGAAACTCCGATGACCCGCGTGCGCGGCCCGATGAAGCGCTCGAGATCGTCTGGATAACAGGCGACGATCTCAGATGGATCGAAGGCGCGTTCCAGTGAAGCCTGCAGCAGACGCGTGCCTGCCGGCATGTAACGGGCCGAACCGTCGGCGTTGTGCTCCACGCTGCGCCAGGACGGATACCTTCCGTTGAGCACGAATTCCATCCAGATCGGGAGCGACGCCATCGCCATCTGGATGAAGTAGCCGGCATGGTCAACCGTTTCCGTAAGCGGCGCCGTGAGCACAATGCGCTTGCCACCGTCGGCGGGAGGATGGACGGGTACCGCTGACTGCGCTGGCGCGCCATTTTTTTCGCTGCCGGACAGAACACGCTCCCCGGCGGGATGCTACCCGCAACTCGCCTTCCCGCCGTACCCGCTGGTTTGTCGCGCCCGCCTGCGACTAAGGCCCATGCTATCGCGAAAGCACCCGTGTTGTCAGACCGTTTTGTGACGACGGTAGGGTCGGGGACTGGCCCGGGATTCGCCGGTTGGCGCATACATGGACGTTCTTGCCATGTGTGCGATCAAGGCAGGCTATCCATGGCGAGCACTGTACCATCATTGAGAAAGTAGAACCGAAAACCTGACCCGTGGGTGGCGACGACATTGTTGTTTATGTCGTGGCCACGGCGCTCTCGCCCACCCCGCATAACGGTATCATATGCAGCCTCAGGAGCGAAACAGCCGAGCCCACGGCGCCAGCCGCAGGATTTGAAGATCGGTCGTCTCCATTCAAATCTGCCCGCTCGTGTCCGGTGTGAGCCACACCGGGCAGGAGCTGGCATCCCTAAACAAACGTGCGTGAGGCTGACCCCGGGCTGACGCCCGGGGCTACGATTATTTCGCCCCGCTGGGGCTCCGCGCGGGCCCGTTCGTCGTGTTTATGGGAGCAGTTCAAAAGCGTGAGTGTGTTTGGGCCGTACGCGACGGAAGTCACGGCGGTCGGTAGTAACCAGGACTTTCAGCTTCAGTCTCTCCGCCACCGCTACCAGCGATGCATCTACAAGGCCCAGAAAATCGTACTGTTCCAGTAACTGCGCCGTGCGGGCGAGATCGCGCGCTGTCAGGGGCTCGATGGCGATCTCTCCACCGGCCAGAGATTCGGTGAACCGGTGCTCCACGCGGGCGCCAAGCCGGTTGCGAATCAGGTACGCGGCTTCGGGAAGTACGGTGCACGGGGTCGGCAGGCCTTCACGGCGAGTCGAGAAAAACTCCTTCAGCCGCCCGTGCCAGAGATCGTCTGCATCCGCCAGGGCGTAGAGCGCGCCGGTGTCGACCAGAAGGGGCATCAGCCCTCTTTTCTACGACCTTTCCCAAGTTCCGGCGACTTGCCGTGTGGATTCAGGTCGCGCCAGAGAACTTCCTCGTGCCGCTGCGCTATGTCTCTCCGGCCACTGCGACCCTTCGCGAGAAATCGCAGGGCAAATCCTTTCCGGCCGTTTTCCTCCGCCAGATAACGGCCAAGCGACTCACGCACCAGCGCCGACATGGGAACGCCCTTGCGCCGGGCAAGCGCATTGAGATCGCTCTCCATGGCTTCCTCGATGAACAGAGTTGTCCGCTTCATATGATGTATTCTTGCATACATTCCTGCGGCCATGCCTGATGGTCGCTCGGGTGTGGGAGCCCCACGCCGGATGCGCGAGCTTTTCGGTTTTTGGGACTGGCGGCGAGCCATCACAGCCCGGTCCAGCGGCGCGACCCCGAAAGCCGCAGCGTCACTGCAGGATGGTCCTTATTCGAGGGAATGAGCGAGCGCCGGAGCCGGAGCTTCAGCTCGCACCCGGCAGTCCAACGGCAACACGATCGTGAAGCACGTCCACTCGCGCAGGCGGCTGGACACCTCGATGGTCCCGCCGTGCTGCTGGATGATCTGTTTGCAGATGGCGAGGCCAAGCCCGGTGCCGGTTCCCATGCGCTTGGTGGTGAACATGGGATCGAAAATGTGGCCCAGCGTCTCGGATGCGATGCCTTCGCCGGTGTCTTCCACCTCAACGCGCAGGGATGGCGGCTCGCCATTCGCCGTCCCGGGCTCCCGCAGGCGAAGATACAGATGACCGCCGCGCGGCATGGCGTCCATGCTGTTGTTGATCAGATTGAGAAACACCTGCTGCAAGTATCCCGCATCGGCCTGAATCTCAGACGCGCGTTTCGGGAAATCGGCGTGCACCCGGATCTTGCGATTCTCCAGTGCCGGCGAGGACAGCAGAACGACTTCCTCGAGCGTCCTTCGCAGATCTACCGTCTCCAGATGCAGCTCGAACTTGCACGTCCAGGAGAGTAGTTGCTTCACGCTGCGCACGATGGTTTCGATCTGGGTTTCAATGATTTGCAGCCGTCGATCTGCGGCCGGATCGCCCGTCTTCTTACGCGCCATCAGTTGGACGTGGCCGGAGATGGAGTTCAGAGGGGTGCCGATTTCGTGCGCGAGGCTGGCGGCAAGCTGCCCCGCGACGGCCAGACGTTCGGAGCGCGCCAGGGTCTTTTGGGTTTCGAACAGTTCTTCGTTGATCCGTGTCAGCTCTTCATTGCGCCGCGCCAGCTCCGCCGTCGCCTCGCTCACCTTGCGGCCAAGTTCGCTGTTGAAATTCTCGAGGCGCTGGAGCATCTGGTTCAGGTGCCTGCCAAGCTGCCCGATCTCGTCCTCGCTCGCCGGATGTGCCCTGACCGCGAGCACCCCGCCTTCGGCAGCCTCCATCACCTCGACCATTTCCTTCACGGGACGGCGCACGTTGTAAAAGAAGAACACGTGGATAGCAAGAATTACGGCCAGCAGGCTCGCCAGCATCAGCACCACGTTGCGCCACACCAGCCCATTGATAATGGCGTTCGAGCTCTTCTTCGACACCTTCAGATCGAGGCACCCGATCAGGCGATCCCGGGCCCGAATGGGCGTGGACATGACCCAGTCGCGGCCGTCGGGTGTCTCGATGGTGATCTGACCCTCGCCCGGCCGTTCAAACTCGTTGTAAGTGCGGATGTTGGGGATGACGTCGAGCTCCAGATGTTCGCCGCCGGGGTCGGTGGTCGCCGCCAGCGAATGCGTAGGGTCGTGGCGGTAAATGTCAATCTGCTCGACGCCTTTGAAGTCGCGCTTGACCTGGTAGAGGTGCGCGAGCAGGTTCTCCGGGGTGTCGAGATCATTTCCGCTGACGAGCTGATGCGCGGTGGCGAGAGCCTGAGAGAGGACTTTTCGGTAGATGGCCTCTTCCACCAGCTGCCGTGTCAGCAGCATGGCGAGATAGGTGGAGACGCCGACCACCGAGACCACGGCTACGGCCAGGATGATGATGATCTTCGATTGCAGTCCGAAGCGCTTAAAGAGCATTCCGGAGTGATTCTAGCATCCGCTCCCCGGGGAAAGCGAGACGATCTAAACGCCGCCTGCGGCCTCGGTCGAGGCATCAGTATGTTGTGAGAGTGGTCAGGGGCCCATGGTGGGAATTACCCGGAGCTCGCGCCCGGCCCATTCTTTACGCATGGGGACTTGGGCGAGGTCGACGATGAGAGAATTCCTCGGTAAGACTTATCTGGCAACGCTGATGGCGGCAGTCGCACTTGGCTTCGCCGCTTGCCACGGGAACAATCAGAATCATCAGCAGAATGCCGCACAGAGCGCCGGGCAGGAGAGCGCGCAGGACGGACAGAACCAGACGCCCGATCCCGCCGACGCCAATCAGGCGCCCGTAACCGAGGCCTCGAGCGAGACGGCTCCAGCGGAGGAGCCACAGGCGCAGCCCTCGAGCGCTCCGCCGTCAGAGAACGCCTCCTATCCCGAAAGCAACTACTATCCCGAATACTCCGAGAACCAGGCCGTAGAAGAGGCGCCCGATCCGCCGCCACCGCTGCCCGAGTATCAGCAGCCGCCGTGTCCGGGGCCCGATTATATCTGGACGCCTGGACATTGGGGCTGGAGATCGGCCGGTTATTACTGGGTGCCTGGCGTCTGGGTTCAGGCGCCCTATCAGGGGGCGCTCTGGACGCCGGGATACTGGGGATTTGCCAGCGGGAGATACCGCTGGCACAGGGGCTATTGGGGGCCTTATGTCGGATTCTACGGCGGCATCAACTACGGGTTCGGGTATACGGGAGCGGGCTACCAGGGCGGTTTCTGGACCAACAACGGGTTCGACTACAACCGGGCGGTGAATAACGTTAAACCTACCAACGTGACCAACGTCTACAACCGGACGATCGTAAATACTACGATCATCAACCGCACGAAACTGAGCTACAACGGCGGCTCCGGCGGAGTTCAATACCGGCCGTCTCCGGCAGAGTTGGCGGCAGGACGCCAGCGGCATATCGCTGCACTGCCGGCACAGGTCCAGGTGGTTCGCGCCGCGGCCACAAATCACGCTCAACTCGCATCGGTGAATCATGGACGCCCGCAGCTTGTGGCCGACGCAAGGCCGGTAGCCGTGAAGCGAATTGTTCCCCCGGCTCCGGCGGCGAATCCGACGGTCCACCTGACGCCCCAGGAAGTGCTTGCCGCAAGGCGCGCCCCGGCGCGCCGACCTGCCACTCCAGCAACGCCGGCGCCCCGCGAGGCGGGAAGACCGGCGCCTCAACCGCGAGTCCCGCTCCATCCCGCTTCCAAAGCCTCGCCTATCCGTCGGGCTTCAGAACATCCGGTTACGAGACCTGCGCCCGCGGGTGGTGCTCCGGCACACCCGGCAATCAAGCCGGCGCCTGAGCGGCGAGCTCCGGAGCATCCCGCTCCGAAGCCGGAATCCAAACACAAGCAGCCCGAGCAGCCGCCCCAGTAACAGGAGCGGTGGAAATGGGCAGTCGGTGTCATCGCTGATCTAAAATCGCCTCACGAGTATCGTCACTCCCGCGAAGGCTCGCGAAAGCGGGGAGCGGGAATCCAGTAGAGAATGTTTAAGACTGCGCGTCCCGTGAGTGGATTGCCGCTTGCGCGGGTACGACCATAGCGCAAACAACACCCCTGCCTGGAAGATGTCTCGATTGCCGAGGCCTGTGGGCCAGGGGGCGTTGATGGTCTATTCTGAAGATGGACTGGCGGACCGAAGAAGACCAGACCCGCGATCCACTTTCGATTGTCCTGAGAGAAATCATGCCTGGTTCCGTCCCATCGCCGAGCGAGCTGTCAGTCGAGGACCGGAATCACCGGCAAGTCGCCATTCGCGACCTTGGGGTGCTTGCGCTCCTTGCGCTCGCACTGGTCCTCCTGCACGCTCTCACCAACGGCTTGTACCCATTCTATCGGGACGAACTGGCGACGCTCGACGACGCGCGCCACCTGGCGTGGGGCTACGTGGTGTATCCGCCGCTGACGCCGTTCTTCGGCCGCGTGGCATTGGAACTGTTCGGAACGTCGCCCAGGGGCTTCCGCTTCTTCGTCGCCGTCGCGCAAGGGTTGGTGCTGCTCCTCACCGGACTCGCTGCCCGTGAACTCGGGGGCAAGCGGCCGGCGCAACTCGTGGCGGCGCTGGCGGCCGCTATAGCCGGGCCGGCGCTGTTTACCGGGTCTTTCGTGTCGTACACGTCATTCGACTATCTCTGGTGGGTCGTGGTAGCCTACTTCACCATCCGCCTGCTCCGATCCGGCGACCCGCGCTGGTGGGTGGCCATTGGCGCCGCGATCGGCGCGGGCATGATGACGAAGTACACCATGGCCTATCTCGCCGCCGGCGTGGTGGCCGGGGTCATTCTCACGCCCGCGCGACGCTCTCTCCGGAACCCATGGCTGTGGTGCGGGGCGGCGCTCGCCGCGCTGGTCTGGCTGCCCAACCTGCTCTGGCAGGTTCAGCATCATTTCGTGTCCCTGGACTATCTGAAGAGCATTCATGCGCGTGACATCCGCTGGGGCCGCGCAGACTACTTCCTGCTCAATCAACTCTGGAAATCCGCCAACGTGGTCACCGTGCCGCTGTGGTGTGCCGGGCTCTGGTACCTGTTTCGAACGCCGGAAGGCCGGCGCTACCGGGTGCTGGGCTGGATGTACGTTGTGCCTCTCGTGGCCTACGCGGCCTCGCGAGCCCGCGAGTATTACCTGGCGCCGGCTTATCCCATGCTGCTTGCGGCTGGCGCTGTGTGGGGCGAGCATTGGATGAGTACGCTCAGCGTTCGGGCCGCGGCGAGGGTCCATCGCGTCACCAGGAGGGCAATGGCGATCAGCGGCTTGGCGGTTGCCGCTGTCATCCTTCCGATCGCCCCACTGAACTCCTGGTGGTGGCGGGTTGCGGATAGCATCAACGGCAATTTCAATTATTCGGTCGGGTATCAGGATATGGTGGAGACCGTGGCCAAGGTCCGTGACTCACTTCCCGTTCAAGAGCGGGCGGGAGTGGGCATTCTGGCGGGTGACGACGGCGAAGCGGGCGCCGTCGATCTCTACGGCCCGGCCTACGGTCTGCCGAGAGCGATCAGCGGGATGAACTCCAATTGGCTGCGCGGTTACGGCGATCCGCCGCCTGAGACGGTGATTGTGGTGGGCATGACTCGCACCTTTGTGGATCGGAACTTCGCGGCCTGCGAGGTGGCCGGCCATCTCACCAATCGCTACGGCGTCGTGAATCGCGCCATCGGCGGCTACGATGATGTCTTCGTCTGCCGGCAACTGCGGCAACCCTGGCCTGAGTTCTGGAGACACTTCCAGTATTTCGGTTGAGGCCGGCCGCCTGACCCGATCCGCGTTGCCTCCCTCTTTTAAACCCACGCTCGGAAATTCATCGAGCAAGTGGAGAGGAGTGCTTTAGAATCGCACTTGGAGCGAGCGAAAGCTTCTGACCCATGGAAAACCACCAGATCGCCGCGCTGTTCGAGGAAGTGGCGAGCGTCATCCGGATTCTGCAGGACGATCCCAAGTGGCAGTTCAAGGCGGTCGCCTACGAACGCGCCAAGCGCTCGATTGAGAGCTATTCGGAGCGCCTGGAAGACATCGCGCTCGACCCCAACCGCAAGCTCACCGACATACCCGGCGTGGGCACGGATTTCGCGGCCAAAATCAAGGAAATCCTCCAGACCGGGAAATTGCAATACCTCGAAGAGAAATTCGCGAAGCTGCCGCGGTCGCTGCTCGAACTGCTCTACATCCCGACCGTCGGCCCGCAGAAAGTGCGCCTGTTTTACGAGAAGCTCGGGATCAGGACCCTCGAGGATCTCGAAGCGGCGGCGCGCGAGCAGCGCCTGCGCGAGCTCGCCGGCATGAGCGCCAAGTCCGAAGAAAACATCCTGCGCGCCATCGAAGGTTTCAAGAAGGGCACCGGGCGCTTCCGTCTCGACACCGGATACGAGGTGGCGGAGCAGCTTTCCCAGTATCTCCTCGAGATGATCGGCGTGGAGAAGGTCACGCCCGCCGGCTCGCTGCGTCGCGGCCGCGAGACGGTAGGCGATCTGGATCTGCTGGTGACCGGGAAGAATCTCGAGAAGGTTGCCGAGCAGCTGCTGAAGCGCGCTCCCCCGGCCGAGGTCCTGGCGCGCGGCGACGACAAGGTGAGCTTCAGGCTCCCGAGCCACATGCAGGTGGACGTGCGCATGCTGCCGCCGCAGTCGTTTGGGGCGGCGCTGATGTACTTCACCGGCTCGAAGGAGCACAACGTGGCCTTGCGCGCGCGGGCGCAGCGCCAAGGTCTGAAGCTGAGCGAATATGGCCTCTATCGCGGCGACGAGATCGTGGCGGGCCGCACCGAGGAGGAAGTGTATCAGGCGCTCGGCCTGCCCTGGATTCCGCCGGAATTGCGCGAGAACATGGGCGAGATCGAAGCGGCCGAAGAAGGACGCCTGCCCGACCTGGTGGACCTCCGCGACATCTGCGGCGACCTGCAGATGCACACCACCGAATCCGACGGCAAGAAGAGCGTTGAGGAGATGGCGGCGGCGGCCAGGGAACTGGGCTACAAGTACATCCTGATCACGGATCATTCCAAGGCCGTCACTATTGCCAACGGACTTGACGAGACGCGCGCCCGCGAGAACATCAAGAAGATCCGCGCCGCGCGCAAGCAGGTGAGGGGAATTGAGATCTGGGCGGGCGCCGAAGTGGACATCCTGGGCGACGGAACGCTCGACTATCCCGACGAGTTACTGGCGGAGTTCGACATCGTGCTGGCGAGCGTCCACTCCCGCATGACGCAGCCTTTCGACGAGATGACCGGCCGTCTGCTCAAAGCGCTCGAAAATCCCTACGTGCGCATCCTCGGTCATCCCACCGGCCGGTACATCATGCGTCGCGATCCCATGAACTTCGACGTCGAAGCAGTGTTCCGGTCGGCGAAGAAACATGGAGTGATCATGGAGGTCAACGCCAGTCCGGAGCGGCTGGACTTGAGCGACCGCCATGCGCGGCTGGCGCACGATCAGGGGATGAAGATCGTGATCTCAACCGACGCTCATCAACCCAGGCACTTCATGTTCATGCGCTACGGCGTGATCACGGCGCGGCGCGGCTGGACGGAGAAGAAGGACGTGATCAACACCTACCCGTCCGCCAGGCTGCTCGCTTCGCTGCGGCCGCTGCCAAAATGATGCGTGCTGTAGCGGCGCTCTGTGAGCGCCGGTTTTTGAAGGCTCGGCTCGTTGGGGGCTGATCTTGAGGGGAAGGCCTGGCGCTCACAGAGCGCCGCTAACAGCCGGGCCGCTTCAGATCTGATACGTACTGTATTCACCACAACATATGCGACCTGCCATTCCTCCTCATGCCGTCATTTTTGACATGGACGGCGTGCTGATCGACAGTAATCCCTTTCACCTCCGGATCTGGGGCGAGTTTTTGACAGTCCATGGCGTGCCCTTTGATCCCGATAAGCTTGGAGCGCAGATTTTCGGCCAGCGTGATGACCATGCGCTCCGCATGTTTTTCGGCGCGGACCTCAGCGACGAGCAGTCGCTCCGCTGGAGCGAGGAATTGGAGCACAATTTCCGCGAGGCTTTCCGCGCCCATGCGCGGCCGCTTCCCGGCGCGGGGGAGTTGATCCGGGAGTGTCATGCGCAGGAAATCCCCATGGCGGTGGCGTCGTCCGCCATGAGGAAGAATGTCGATTTTGTGGTAGAGGCGCTCGATCTCGGCGCGTTTTTCAAAACCATCGTCAGCGGCGACGAAGTGTCGCATCCCAAGCCCGATCCCGAGATCTACCTAACGGCCGCGAGCCACCTGGGTGTCGAGCCTTCGCGATGCGTGGCCTTCGAGGATTCACCCATCGGCATCGAAGCGGTAGTCCGTGCGGGAATGAAGTGCGTCGCCATCGGCTCGACTTTCCCTCTAGACGAACTCAGAGACGGAACCGGCGCGCATGCTGCGGTGCACAGCTTTGAGGAATTGAACCTGGGACGGGTTCGGAGACTATTTGCTGGACCAACCACGTAGCGGTTTCTATTCTCAAAGCAGCGGGCTGGCAATTTTCAGGCGTGGATTCACGCGCTCCTCGAGGATACGCATTCGACCGGATTCTCAGCTTCGAGTTCGAGGAAGAGTTCAGCCTGTTCGCGGCTCACCGACGGAGCTCCCTCGAGGAAGTCATCGATGGTCTCGCCGTGCTTCAAATGGTCGAGCAACAGTTGAACCGGTACGCGCGTGCCCGCAAAACAAGGCGCCGCACTCATGCGGTCCGGGTCCGTCCAAACCACTCGCTGAAGCTGAGCCTATTGTGAATCGTTCATGGCTCTAACCTACGCGAAGTGACCGCGGATGCTTGGCAACGGGTGTAGCGGATGTCTTGGCCGTCGCCTTCAGTTGCTCTTGTACCGCACCAGCACCACCGTGATGTCGTCGGCCTGCGGCGCAAGCCCGGCGAAGTTCTCAACGGCTTCCACCAGGCGCGTGCATCGCTCCTGCGGCGGTAGTCCCATGGTGCACTTGAGGGCTTCCACCAGGCGGGCATCGCCAAAGAAATCGCGACTGGTGTTCTGGGCCTCGGTGACCCCGTCGGAGAAGATCACCAGTTCGTCGCCCGGCTGGAGTTGAGCCGTCTGTTTCTCAAACAAAGCCTGCGGAAACATGCCGATAGGGAAATTGGACGATCCCAGCAGCGTGCAATCGCCGTTCGGATGCATCAGCAGCGGCGCAGGGTGGGCGGCGTTGACGAAATCGAACTGCCCGGTCGGATCGATCACGCCATAGAACAAGGTGGCGTACATCTGCGGCGGTGTGCGATCGCAGAGCAATCCGTTGACACGTCGGAAGAGCGTATCGAGGCTGGGATCGCCCGCAGCTACGGCGTCAAACGAGCCTTGCAGCATCACGGCCATCATGGCGGCGGGCCAGCCCTTTCCCGATACGTCGGCGACCGTCAATCCGTAGCGGTCTCCGGGCAAGGAGACCACATCGTAGTAGTCGCCTCCCACCGTGCGGCAAGGCCGCGTCAGCGCAAAAAGCTCGAAGTGTTTCGTCTGGGGTAGCGACTGCGGGAGCAGACTCTGCTGAATGCTCGAGGCCAGCGTCAGTTCATGCTGGGTTCGCTCCTGCTCGCGCGCGCGGCGCAGCAGGCGCGCGTTTTCGATAACGGTGGCGCCTTCCACCGCCAGCGTTTGCAGCACTTCGCGATCGAGTCCGGTCACCGACGCGAGCTGCAGGTCCAGATACAGAACACCGAGCAACTGAGGCAACGTCTGGCGTATGGTCTCGCCGCTCGAATCGGTCACCTGCAGCTTTTGCAGCGGTACCGCCATCACGCCATGGGCCTTGGCCGGCAGCACGCCGGTCTCCTGCGCCGTCCGTCCCGTCAGCTCGTCTTCCACCACAAGCTCTTCGCGGCGGTCGCGCACCACCCGCTCGACGATGGCATTGGAATAGGTCACCTGGTCGAGCGGCAGGAACGAGCCGCCGCTGCGCGCGAGGCGCAATCGGATCTCGCCGTCCTCGTGGGCGAGAAACAGAAGCCCCCGGTCGGCATCCGTTAACTGGATGGCGGAATCGAGCAGCTTGGTGAGAACTTCCTCCAGGGCCGAGGCGCGGTGCAGCACCTGGGCTACCTGCAGCAGAAGCCCAAGATGCTGGAGTTGAGGCGCGCGGCTCTCCGTGGCCTTTCCGATCTGCTCGAGCAACTCCGGCAGAACGGCGCCCTCCATAAGAAACGTGAGGCGGTATGCGTCGGAGACGCCGAGATTAATCTGGTCGCCGTTCTTCAGCGGCTGCTGAGTGACGCGCTCGCCGTTCACGAACGTGCCGTGGCGGCTCTCGACATCCTCAATGGTGTAGCCATCCTCTTGCTGGATAATTCGCGCATGCCGGCGTGAGATGCGGTTGTCGAGCAGAACGAGATCGTTGTCGCTTTGACGGCCGAGGTTGAAGGGCGTGCGCGAGATCTCCACCTCGCGCTCGCTCCCGCGGGCGTCGCGCACGACCAGACGGGCAGGAGTCTCACTCATAAGAGCCGGTTCAGGCATATGGGTCTTGAGGGTAGTGCCGGCGATAGTATAGCAGAGGCGCGGTCAGTTATTCAGTTCGGGAGTTGCTGAGCCTGCTCAGTTTATCAGTACGTCAGTATGTCAGCATGTCAGTCTCTCAGTCGCTCAGTTGTTCCGTCCGGAGTTGCTCAGTTCGGAGCTGCGCCCCCGAGGTTGGTCAACGGGAATTTCCCGAAGTACTGAGGTACTGACAAACTGACACACTGATGTGCTGACGCGCTGACCACTACCGATCGATAAAAAGCGCGTGGTACAGCAGGTCGGTCACGGATTCGAGAATCGGCTGGAGCTCGGAGGTGGCTAGATGTGTTGCCTCGCCCAGCAGGTCCCAGAAGAATCGGTCCATCAGTCGGGCCAGCACCGGCACGTTCACGTCACGGCGCGCGCCGGGCAGTTGGAGAAGCGTCTCGAAGACGCGCGTCACGCGAGCCCGGGTCCAGCGCTCGATCTGCTCCTGGCGCGGCCTGAGGCTCGGATCGAGCAGGATCGCTTCCCGCCATGCGCGATAGGCGCCCCCGAAGGCGAGATCGCGCGCGAATGCGCTTTGCAGCAAGGCGCGTAGACCATCCCGAATCGTTGCCGCGCCCTTGGGCCGCAGGTCAAGCTGTTCGAGCCGTTCGAGCAACTGGTCCATCAGCACCAGGAGAAGCTGTTTTTTGGTCCGGAAATGTTGATAAAAGCTGCCGATGGCGACTCCGGCCCGCTGCGCAATGGCGTCGACGGCCGTCGCCTCATAGCCTCTCTCGCCGAACAGCGCGAGCCCGGCGGTCAGTAACTGCGCGCGCTTCTCCCGGCTTCGTGCCTGGCGCGGCGCGGCCGGAAGGTTCTCGCCATCGAGCAGCCTCGGCCTCGGCGGTACCGACTGAACGACTCCGGAGTCAGGGATTCCAGGCTCAGTGACTCCGGACTGAACGACTCCGGACTGAACGACTTTATGTGTCACCGAGCGGCGGCCTCACCACGCACGGCCCTGATCGTCGCTCCCAGCAGCGCCCCGGCGCAGCAGCACAGCATCCAACCGCCGAACAATCCCGCCGCAGTCGGCGTGATGTTCGGAAACACGCTGGCAAAGAAGGCACTCGAAAGAGGATCGAGCAGCAGCGTGGGCAGGGCCAGCGACACTGCCCCGGCTGGCCACTCGCTGCGCGGCAAGCCCGCCACCCGGCATAGCCGTCGCGTGAGCAGCGCCATGGCGATGATACTCAGCGCGTACAAGGCGATAATCGAAACGGCAGAGTCCGGCCGAAGCAAGATCTGGCCTCCAAAGCGGACACCAATCGTTCCGAGAACCCAAAGGGCGAAACCGTAAAGCAGCAAAGTGCGATTCATCGTGCGGCCTCCCTTTATTGATATGAACATGAACTCATATTCTTACATACCTTCGGCTTTCGTCAAGTCCGATTGACCATAAAAGTAGTTAAGTTTATGAAAATAAAGGCAAAATAAAGTTTATCAATATTCTCAATTTTCCCCACTGTCCCAAAAAGTGGTGCTACGCTTCAAAGCATGGACCCGGTTCAGCGGAAGAATCTCGCAACCTTAAGACGCGGTGTGACGGAATGCCGTACCGATGGGACCGAGCGACAAAGAGGGTGTAATTTTTTGAATATTTGGGGGAAGCAAACCCACAAGACTATTATCTTCAGCAAGTTGCGAGAGACGGGCTTGCAGAGCAAAGCCACCGAAACCCACCGCTCTTGCGGATTTTGCAACCAAAACCAACAGATTGTGTGACTTACCTCGGAGCCGGCCGTCACCCAATTAAGCCAACGTGATGCTGCCGGACCTCAATCTCATCGCGCCCGTCCCCGTCAACGTCTTCCCAGACTGCTTGGTCGCTGGCGCCCAAAACGCGTTGCAATTTGGCGGAGGTTCGCGCATTATCGAGACTTAGCCAGCCATCAAGCACGGTGCGAGATCAATCCGGAGGCGTGTGGAATGTCGAGTCAGGGTGTGGCGATCGCTCCGCCAGAGGGCAAGCTCGGAGTTCTAATCCCAGGGATGGGCGCGGTCGCGACCACGTTTGTGGCGGGAACTGAGGCCGTCAGGCGGGGATTGGCCCAGCCGATCGGCTCACTGACGCAGATGGGTACAGTGCGCCTGGGCAAGCGCACGGACGGCCGCAGCCCGGCCATCAAGGAGTTCGTTCCTCTGGCGCGGCTTGACGATCTGGTCTTCGCCGGGTGGGATCTTTTCCCGGACAACGCCTACGAGGCGGCGCTTAAGGCTGGGGTGCTGGAACGCTCTCATCTTGACCCTGTGAAGGACTTTCTCGGCGGGCTGCGCCCCATGCCGGCCGTCTTCGAACGCAAGTTCGTAAAGAACTTGAGTGGCAAGAATGTGAAGAAGGGCAAGACCAAGATGGATCTGGCCCAGCAGCTCATGGACGATATCGCCGGATTCAAGAAGGACAACGGGCTCAGCCGCATGGTGATGGTGTGGTGCGCGTCCACCGAGACCTTTCTGCGTCCCTCGGCCGTGCATGAGTCTCTGGGAGCCTTCGAGAAGGGACTGAAGTCGAACAGCCCCGAAATCGCGCCCAGCATGATCTACGCTTATGCCGCGCTCAAGAGCGGCGTGCCGTTCGCCAACGGCGCTCCCAATCTGACGGTCGATATCCCGGCGCTGCACAGCCTGGCGCTCAAGAAGGAGCTGCCCGTCTGTGGCAAGGATTTCAAAACCGGCCAGACTCTGATGAAGACGATCCTGGCGCCCGGCCTCAAGGCGCGATTGCTCGGACTGCGCGGGTGGTTCTCGACCAACATCCTCGGCAATCGCGACGGTGAGGTGCTCGACGATCCGGGAAGCTTCCGCACCAAAGAAGAGAGCAAGCTTTCGGCGCTCGAGTACATCCTGCAGCCCGACCTTTACCCCGAGCTTTACCGCGACCTCTATCACAAGGTGCGGATCAACTACTATCCGCCGCGCGGCGACAACAAGGAGGGCTGGGACAACCTCGACATCTTCGGCTGGCTCGGCTATCCGATGCAGATCAAGATCGATTTCCTCTGCCGCGACTCGATCCTGGCCGCGCCCATCGTCCTCGACCTCGTGCTGTTCCTCGATCTCGCGCAGCGCACGCCGGAGCTCGCGCGCCGCGGTATCCAGGAGTGGCTGTCGTTCTACTTCAAAAGCCCGATGACCGCGCCGGGACTTTACCCGGAGCACGATTTGTTCATCCAACTGATGAAGCTCAAGAATACGCTGCGGCATTTGCGGGGCGAGGAACTGATCACGCACCTGGGGCTGGAGTACTACGACTGAGGGGTACAAGCTCTTGATCCAGATTCCTGATGTGGCTACAATGTACACTAGAGGTTCCCGAGATGATTCAGATTGGAGTACGTCAACTTAGGAATAGCCTCACGCGGTATTTGAGGCTGGTCGAGAAAGGTCAAGCGGTGCTGGTCACGAGCCGCAAACGTCCCGTTGCCTTGATCAAGAAACCGGACCGCGCCTCGGCTCAGACCGAGGAAGACATCATCGCCGCTCTGGTGGCCGAAGGAAAGCTCATTGGACCCCTCAAACCGGGGCCGTTCAAGCCTTTCAAACCAATTAAGATGCGTGGCAAGCCGCTCTCGCGCATGATCATCGAGGAGCGTCGTTGATTTTTCTTGACGCCAGCGCCGCGGCGAAGCGCTATTGCCAGGAGCCTGGCTCTGACCAGGTAGACGATCTCTTCCAGGAGTCTTTGCCAGTTTGCTCGGTCACCGTCCTCCGTTGCGAGCTGACCTCGGTGCTGAATCGCAAACACCGCGAAGGCGATCTGACCGATACGGAACGCCACTCCGCTCGAGAGCGTGTAAAGCAAGACCTGCGCTGGCTGCGGCTTGTCCCGGTCGATGAAGACCTCATCATTGCATCGGTGCGTCTGCTGGATGCTCATCCGCTCAAGACGTTGGATTCGCTCTATCTCGCCGGGGCATTAAGTTTGCAAGACGTTCTGAGCAGTCCGGTGACGTTTGTTTCCTCGGACCGACAGCTTCTCCGTGCTGCAGAGTCCGAGGGATTAAAGGTTCTCAATCCCGAAAAGGCGTAGCGGAACGAATGTCGTGATGAACATCCAAATGAAAGCCGGTCTCGCCGCTCTTCTGCTGGTTGCGATCGTCACACCCGGGGCGCTCAGCGCCCAGCAGCGATCTGAGGCGGAGTCGCGCAAAGTGGCCGATCGCGCGCTTGCCAAGGCCATCATCATCGACACTCATGCCGACACGCCGCAGATGATGCTCGATGAGGGCTACGACTTGGCCGACCCCTCGAGCCCGTTCATGATCAGCATTCCCAAGGCGAGGACGGGCCATCTGGGAGGCGAATTCATGTCGATCTGGGTCGACGTGGACTGGCCCAAGGATGACCTGATTCATCGCGCCATCGACCTGATTGATGCGGTGGACAGCCAGGTGGCGGCGCATCCGAACGACCTGGCGCTCGCGACCACGGCGGACGACGTGGTGCGGATTCATCGCGCCGGCAAGATCGCTGTCCTCATGGGCGTCGAGGGTGGCCACATCATTCAGGATGATCCGCGCGCCCTCGATGTCTTTTATAAGCTCGGCGTGCGCTACATGACGCTGACGCACACGAAGAACGACGAGATCGGCGACTCGTCGGGCGATCAGCCGCACTGGAAGGGGTTATCGGATTTCGGGCGCCAGATTGTGGAGCGAATGAACCGCCTCGGGATGATGGTGGACATCTCGCACGTTTCCGATGATACGTTCTATGCGGCCGTAGCCACTTCCAAGGCGCCGGTGATTGCCTCACACTCCTCCTGCCGCGCACTCTGCAATCAGCCCCGCAACATGACGGACGATATGCTGCGAGCCGTTGCCAAGAATGGCGGCGTGGTGGACATCAACTTCTTTGACGGATTCCTCGACGACAATTTCGCGGACACTCTCAAGAAGGTGGCACCGGCCATGAATGCCGAAGTGCAAGCCGCCCAGGATGAGCGAAAGAAGCAAGGGAAGCGCCTCACTTATTTCGAGCAGGGTCAGATTGACCAGAAGTACTACGCGAATCTGCCTTTTCCGAGCTATACCCGCATCGCCGATCACATCGATCACGCCGTGCAGGTAGCCGGTGTGGATCACGTGGGCCTCGGCTCCGACTTCGATGGCATATCCGGCATGGCTCCGCGCGGCATGGAGGATTGCTCGAAGCTGCCGGACCTTGTTCGCGAGCTTGCCCGTCGCGGTTACAGCGAGGACGATCTCGTGAAAATCATGGGCGGAAACGTTCTGCGCTTGATGCGGCAGGTTGAACAGGTTTCGAAATCACTACAATAGTTTTGGAGGGTTAAGATGAAGAGAGTTTCAGGGGGCGCGCTCAGCCTCACTGTGCTGGCCGGACTATTGCTGGCCGGAGCCGGTCGGGCCCAGACGCCGTCGAGCACAACAAAAAAGTCAACCACAACTACGCACCACGCGGCGACGCACGCCACGACGACGCATCGCTCGCTGCTCAATCCCGCGACCTTGAATCAGAAAGCGCCGGACACGTACAGGGTGAAGTTCGTTACTACCAAGGGTGAGTTCGTCGTCGAAGTGACCCGCGCCTGGGCGCCGATCGGCGCGGATCGGTTCTACAACCTGGTAAAGAACGGATTCTTCACCGACGTCGAGTTCTTCCGGGTCGTTCCCGATTTCGTGGTGCAATTCGGAATCAACGGCAATCCCAAGATTGCCGCCGCCTGGAGCAACGCCAATATCAACGACGATCCCGTGGTGCAGAGCAATCAGCGCGGCTACATTACCTACGCCAAGACCGGCGCGCCGAACTCACGCAGCACCCAGGTGTTCATTAATCTGAACGACCGGAACTCCATGCTCGACGGCCAGGGATTCGCGCCCTTCGGCAAGGTCGTGGACGGGATGGACGTGGTCGACAAGCTCTACAGTGGCTACGGCGAGCAGGTGACGAATCTGCAGGACCAGATCGCGCAGCAGGGCAACGCGTTTCTGAAGAAGAGTTTCCCCGAGCTTGACAGCATCAAGACAGCGCTGATTGTGTCGCCGGCGCCGGCTGCCGGAGCGAAAAGCGCGACGGCTGCCAAGAAACCTGCAAGCACGACTCACAAGCCGACGACGGCACCCAAATAGGAGAGAGACAGGATCTCACTACAGAGATCACCGAGGGCACAGAGCCGAGGCAGTTCTCTGTGATCTCCGTGTCCTCTGTGGTGAATCTTCTGTCCGGCCAACCCTACTATCGAAGAGAGGACTCATGAGCGATTTGAAACCCGGACTCTACGCCAGATTTGAAACCAGCGAAGGCAGCTTCACCTGCCGCCTTTTCCCGGAACAGGCGCCGAAGACCGTCGCAAATTTCGTCGGACTTGCTTCCGGAACCAGGGAATTCGCGGGCTCGGGCGCCAAGATGACGAAGGGCAATTTTTATGACGGACTCGTCTTTCATCGTGTGATCCCAAATTTTATGATCCAAGGCGGATGCCCCGAAGGAACGGGCCGCGGCGGACCTGGATACAAGTTCGAAGATGAGTTCGGCAAGGACCGCGTTTTCGACAAACCCGGGAAGCTGGCCATGGCCAACTCTGGACCGAATACCAACGGCAGCCAGTTCTTCGTCACTACAGCGGCCACGTCGTGGCTGAATCACAAGCACACAATCTTCGGCGAGGTGGTGACAGGCATGGACGTGGTGGACAAGATCTCGAACCTGCCGCGCGACCGGAGCGATCGTCCGCTGAAGCCGGTGGTGATGAAGAGCGTGAAGATTGAGGAAGTGAAGGCATAAGCCCGCGGCCGCGAGGTGGATGAGGAGTCGGGAGTGAATTCGCGCAAGTTGCTCCGAAAGGCGCTTTCCTCTCCGCGAACGTCCGCTTCGATGAGGTTTGCGCTTTGGCCCGCGCCTTCGGATTCCATCTCTCACGGATAAGCGGGAGCCCTCACATTTTCGCTCGCGACGGCGTCCGCGAACTCGTGAATCTTCAGGAGGTCCGCGGTCAGGCAAAGCCCGACCAAGTGAGGCAGTTGCTTGATCTCGTTGAGAGATATAATCTGCCTTTGGGCGGTGAAGAATGAAGGACTATCATGTGAATATTTTCTTCAGCGAAGAAGACGGGGGGATACATCGCCGACATCCCCGATCTTCCCCACTGTTCCGCTTTTGGCGAAACGCCCGAGCAGGCGCTGGCCGAAGCTCTGAAGGCCAAGGTCGCCTGGATCGAAGCAGCCAAGGCTGAAGGCAAGCCCGTTCCTCAACCCGCGTTTCGACCCGTCATTTACCAGGCGTCAAAGATTCCAGCCTGAACTTCATCGTGCGTTCCGCTTCTTGACCCGTGTTTACACGCCGATCACGCCTACCAATTCTTTGACAGCGTCCGCCGACTTCTTGAGCGCCGCCTGCTCCTCCGCCGTCAGCTTGATCTCGATGATCTGCTCGATGCCGCGAGCGCCGAGCTTCACCGGCACGCCGACGAACAGTCCGCTGATGCCGTATTCGCCCTCGAGATAGGCGGCGCAGGGCAGGATTTTCCTGCGATCGTGGAAAATCGCCTCGACCATTTCCACCGCCGCGGCTGAAGGGGCGTAGTAGGCGCTGCCGGTCTTGAGCAGGCCGACGATCTCGGCGCCACCACTGGCCGTCCGCTTGATGATCGCGTCAAGCTTGTCCCTGGGCAGAAGCTCGGTGACGGGAATGCCGGCTACGGTCGTGTAGCGTGGCACGGGGACCATGGTGTCGCCGTGGCCGCCGAGCACAAAGCCTTGGACGTTCTGCACGGAGACGTCGAGCGCTTCGGCGATGAAGGTGCGATAGCGGGCTGTGTCGAGCACGCCGGCCATGCCGATCACGCGGTTCTTCGAGAATCCGCTCACGCGATACGCCGCCTGCGCCATGGCGTCGAGCGGATTGGTGACGACGATGAGAATCGCCTCGGGCGACGACTGCGCCACTTTCTCGATGGCGGTTTTCACCACGTCGTAGTTGGCCTTCAGCAGATCGTCGCGGCTCATTCCGGGCTTGCGCGGAAAACCCGCCGTCATCACCACCACATCCGAATTCGCCGTATCCGCATAATCGTTGGTCCCCTTGACCCGGACATCGTAACCTTCGATGGGCCCCGACTCGAGCAGGTCGAGGCCCTTGCCCTGCGGCACGCCTTCCAGAATATCGATCAGCACCACGTCGGCCAGTTGCTTGTCCGCCAGCCGATGGGCTGTTGTCGCGCCCACGTTTCCGGCGCCGACTACCGTCACTTTTCTGCGCATTCGTTCCTCCTCTGAACTTGCCGTCGGTGTTGACCTCAGGTACCGAGGCATCGCCGCGCGATTGGGTTTGAGCGCGTCTGACCCGGCAGCATCGTCATGTGCGAGACTCTAGGATAATCTAGGAACCGAAACCGCGCACGACCTCGCTGTCCTGCTTGTGATCAGGCAGCCTCAATTGCTGCGGTGGTGAATCGCAGGCAGGATGCCTGCACCACAACCAGGATGCTGGCACTCAAGCAGGCTGTCTGCACCACGAGCAGGATTGCTTGACGGTCCAGACGGCGGGCGATAGACTCACAAAGAAGGAGCTTTCCCTGCTTGTGAAGCCTGTTAAGAAGCAGAGTCCGGCCCCGGCGCCGATTGTGCGACCGCGCCTTGACCCCTCGCTGGCTACTAATCTGATGACCGCCGTTGTCTTTCTATGCGTCGGATTCGCGGCCGGCTACGTTTTCAAGTCGCAGACGGCGCCGTCGGGGAGTGTTGCGGAATCGAGCTCTACGGCGTCTTCCGGGGCGGCCGCGGCGGCGGCGGCCGACGGTAGCGCTTTGCCGCCCGGACATCCGGCTGTGGACACGAGTCCGGAGGCTCAGGCGCAGGTGCAGGTGATGGAACAGCAGGCGGAGTCCAATCCTCAGGACCCGGCGGCGCCTCTCAAACTCGCCGACTTTCTCTACGACCATGGGGACTTTCAGAGGGCGATCCCGTGGTATCAGAAGGCCGTGGCGCTCGATCCGCGGAACGTCAACGCCAGCACCGATCTCGGGACCTGCTACTTCAACTTGGGACGGTGGAACGACGCACTGAGACAATTCCAGCATTCCTTGGATGTTGAGCCCCAGCATCAGCCCACGCTGTTCAACATCATCGTCGTGAATATGGAGGGGAAGCACGATTACCAGGCAGCGCGGCGCGCCTACGACGTCTTGTACAAGCTAAACCCGACCTATCCGAAACTGGACGACTTGAAGAAGACGCTCGATCAGCAAGCGGGCCAGGCGCCGGCCCAATGAGTGCGGGATAATCGGCGTCGAATGGGAACATCCTGCGAGCCCGACGCATCGTCTGTAATAGTATGGGAGAATTTCTCGGCTACCTTCTGGACGTGATTTTTGCCTTGATGATGCTGCGCGTGCTCTATGGGGCTGTGCGCCAGTTCATCGCACCGCGGCGCGCGAATCGCGACGCTCGCGCGTCTACGGCCGGACAGCAGGGCGCCAGCGCCGGGGGCCAGATGGTGCGTGACCCGGAGTGCGGCATGTTTGTCTCGACCGAACTCTCGCATCGTCTGAGAAAGGGAGGCGAGACACTGCACTTCTGTTCCGAAGGCTGCCTGGAGAAATACCGCAGCCGAGCTGCGTGAACGGATTGTTACAAATCCGTTCCTCTCTTAATTCCTTGTTGACAGCCGCTGCGCCGAATCTATAATCGCACTTACGGTATCCTAGCCCCGATCACGGAGCGAGAGCCACGGCCGCGACCCCACCTGCCAGCAATGTCCCGGTGATTCTGACCGTCGCAGGTTTCGATCCTTCGAGCGGTGCGGGCATTACCGCCGATCTCAAGACCTTCGGAGCGCACAACTGCTACGGTGTGGCGGCGCTCACCGCACTCACGGTACAAAACAGCCAGGGGGTGCAGTCGATTCATCCCATCGATCCTCGCCTGCTCCGCGATTGGCTGGAATCGATCATGGCCGACGGCCACGTGTGCGCCCTCAAGATCGGGATGCTGGCGAATCGCGCCAACGCCGAGGTGGTGAGCGAGTTTCTGCAAGCGCACGGGGACTTGCCCAGCGTACTCGATCCGGTGTTGCGGTCATCGGGCGGGGCGGCGCTCATTGACCAATCCGGCTTTGAATTCCTCAGAGGTCAGCTCCTGAAGCAGCCGAACCTGGTGACGCCGAACACGGCCGAAGCCGCGACCCTCACTGGCCTGAAGGTGGATACCGTGGAGGAGATGAAGGCCGCCGCGGCGCGGCTGCTCCAGATGGGCGCGCGAGCGGTTGTGGTCACCGGCGGCCACCTCGACAAGGCCGTCGACATCTTCGCGACGGATGGTCACCTGGAGGCGTTTACCGGCGACCGCGTGAAGCCCGACAACACCCATGGGACCGGGTGCGCGTTCTCCTCGGCTCTTATCGCCAATCTTGCCCTGGGGCGACACCTCGCCGACGCCGTGGTACTCGCCAAGGCCTACGTTGCCGAGGCCATCAAGAAGGCTTACCCGATCGGACCCGGCCGCCTGCCGCTGAATCATTTCTTCCGTGCCCAGGAAGCGCCGCGAGCCGGAGGTTTGGTCCTGCCGGAAGTGAGTCCTTAAGGATGTTGAGGCCGAACCAGAGAGCCCTGGTGCTCGGTTGCTGCCTTCTCATGCTGGCCCTTATGGGGCTGATGATTGCGCTCGGTTTGCACCAGTCGCGGACCCTGCCGCTCGACCGCATCACGCCCCATTTTGATCCCGCCGCCGCCCTCGAATACACGCGCGTGCTCGCCGAGGATTATCCTGACCGTGTCACCGGCACGCCGGGCGCCGCCCGCGCCGCGGAATATCTGAAAACCCAATTCCAGAAGATGGGCTATCGCGTGTCGGGGGGCCTGTTTAACATGTGGCTGGCGGGCAAGCGCGTCGAAGGTCAGAACGTGGTGGCGGACTCGCCCGGCGAACTCCGTGAGTCGGTGGCTGTCATCGCCCACTACGACAGCCAGTTCACGTCGCACCAGGCGGCTGAGGACAATGCTTCGGGAGTCGGCACGCTGCTTGCCTTGGCGCAGGTCATGAGCAAGCAGCCGCATCGTCGCGGGCTGATCTTTGCCGCCACCGACGCCGAAGAATGGGGCATGATTGGCGCCCGCGACCTGCGCGGCTTTTTCCGCGCGCGCCAGACTCTGGCCGTGATTTCCATCGACTACCTGACGCAAGGCCGTCCCACCCTGGTCGCAATCGATTGCGAAGGCCAGGGCGGAGGCTACTCACCGATCTGGCTGCGGCAGGTCATTCATCAATCGGGAGCTCTGCAGGGCGTGGATGTTCAGGGGCCGTCGCCGCTCCAGGAGTGGATCGAACGCTCGGTGGAGGTATCGGCGCAGGATCAGGGTCCGCTGTTGCGCGTCGGAATACCCGCCATTAACCTCTCCACCAGTTCCGCGGACGACGCCGGCGTGCGCGCGCGCTACCACACGCTTCAGGACGTCTTCCAGAATTTCCAGCCGGAGACGTTCCAGATGGTCGGAGCTACCGTGGAACAGGCGCTCGCCACGCTCGGCAAGGTGGAGCCGCCGCCGCCCCCCGAAGTGAAATACCTCAGCCTGACCGGCGGGCGCTGGCTCGATCGCAACTCGGTGGAATGGCTGCAGACGCTCGGACTCGTGCCGTTCATGCTCGCCTGCGTGCTGGCCGTTCTGAATTACGAGGATGACCGGCTCGAACATCCCGTGGGATCATACCTGCGGCCGGTGATTTACCTGGTTCCCTTGCTGGCCATGCTGGCGGCTCTCTACGGGCTGACGTCTGCCGGCGTTCTGACGCGGTATGAGCTTTACCCCGCTACGCCCAAAGATCCCTTTCTTTACAGCGTGCCCTTCCGTGTCGTCCTGCCACTGGCCGGAGTGTTGCTGATGGGCTATATCCTGCTACGCATTTTGCGGGTGTTCCTGCCCCCCGCGCCGGACAATTTCGCCACTTCCAAGCGCATTTTCTGTGTGTGGATCTTTCTGCTGGTGGTCTGGTCGCTGTATCTCAATCCGTTTGCGATGTGGTTCTTCCTCGGTCCACTTGCCTACGCTTTCCTGCTGCTCCAGCGGCCATCGAATTGGACCGCGCGCGTTAGCAATGCCGCTTTGCTGCTGCTGGGCGCGCTTCCTCTGGTGGTGCTGCTCTACTTCTTTGGCCGCGAGATTTATCTCGGTTGGCGGATCATCTGGTACCTGATCCTGCAGACGGCGTACGGAGTATGGTCCGTCTCGGCAGCTTCGCTGTTCCTGCTGGCGCTGGCTTTGTGGCTGCAGCTGTTCCGACTCGGGGTGTTGCCGCCACGCAGGGAACTTCGGCGCGTCGACCTCGGCCAGGAAGCGTAGCGCGGCCTTTATCCTCATAAAAGCGCCTGGACCGCCTGCCAAACGGGGCTGCCGGACACCAGCCCCTCAAGTCTCGCGCAAATCGGCTTCCTTCACTTTCCCTCGTACCTTAACAGAAATTAATGACGCTATCTTCGCAGGAGCCTTTATCTTGATTTCAGGCTGGTTCAGGCCGGAGGAAATCGCCGGCCGCAAAGGAGTTCACATGAGTACTTTCGTGAACCGTCGCCGTACCCTTGGCCCAGCGATCGCGATGCTCGCAATGCTGGCTTCGGGTGGGCGGCTTGCTGCGGGACAAGTCGAGGGCGCAGCGTCGCCCGTGCCGACAGCCGGTGTGTCGTCGTCAGCCGACTCCCCGGTGCCCGAGGTCCAACTCCAACAGCCCGGAACTGCCGGCCAGACCGCGCCGGTCACGCTCACACTGAAAGACGCGCTGGAGCGGGCACGCCAGAACGACCCCACCTATCTTGCGGCTGTCACGAACGCCCGAGTCGCCCACGAGGATCGCATCCAGGCCCGGGCGGTGTTGCTGCCCGGCGTCACCACTACCACGCAGGAGCTCTTGTCGAAAGGCGCAGGTATTCTGCCCACCGGCCGCTTTGTAACGAATGATGGCGTCCACGTCTATCGAGCCTGGGGGGTTCTTCACCAGGATCTGACGCCAAATCTTTTCACGTTGAACGGCTACCACCGCGCATCAGCCGCCGAGGCCCTGGCCCAGGCCCAGGCCGAGATCGCTGCCCGCGGCCTCGTCGTTACGGTCACGCAGTATTATTACGGACTGCTGGTGGCGCAGCGGAAATACGGCACGGCGCAGCAGAGTCGTGATCAGGCCGAGCAATTCTTCAAGACGAGCCAGGATCTCGAGAAGGGCGGCCAGGCCGCACACGCCGACGTGATCAAAGCGGAGATCCAGCTCCAACAGCAGCAGCAGGCCCTCGATGACGCCCGGCTGGCTATGGAAAACGCGCGCCTGGGCCTGGCGGTGCTCCTGTCTCCGAAGCTGGACGAGAATTTCACCGTGGTGGACGATCTGGATACGGCCCCGACGTTGCCTGGGTTTGCGGACGTGCGGGATATGGCGGCACGATCGAATCCCGATCTGCGAGCCGCCGTCGAGGCGTTGCGCGTAGCCCGCGCCGACGTTTCCGCGGCGCGCCAGAGCTTTATGCCGACCCTCAGCATCGACGCCGATTACGGCATCGAGGCGAACCAGTTTGCTCTGCGTGGCCCAGTGAGCGGCGCCCCGCCCGAGCAGCGGAATTTGCAGCAAGACAACCTGGGCGAGTTCGTGACTTTCAATCTCCAATTCCCGGTGTGGGACTGGGGCACTCTGCGCAGTAAGCTGCACACGTCGGAATTCCGGCGCGAGCAGGCTCAAGTGGAGCTAAGTTCCACCCAGCGGAAGCTGGTTACGGAACTATACTCGTCCTACAATGAAGCCCAGGTCTCAGGCGCGGCGGTCGATCGCCTGCGTCGCGCGGCGGAGCTGGCGGATGAGAGCCTGCGCCTGACGACGCTGCGTTACCGGGCCGGCGACGCCACCGCGCTTGAGGTAGTCGATGCGCAGACTACACTGGCCCAGACACGCAACGCGTATGATGACGGCGAGGCGCGTTACCGGTTGGCGCTCGCCAATCTGCAGACTCTTACAGGGACATTCTGAATATGCGGCAACCAACACGCCCGGCGGGCACGCGCAGCCGTCTCGCGGCGCTCGCCGTGCTGATGACCATTGCGCTCATCGGCGCCGCCTGTTCCAGCAAGGATAGCGGCGAGGCGAATCCCACCATGACCGTTCGGGTGGCGACCGTCCAGCGGCAGACCATCGAGCGTACCGTGTCGTCGGACGCCACGCTGTACCCCCTTCGTCAGTCCGCCATCGTGCCCAAGATCAGCGCGCCGGTGAGCAAATTTTACGTCGAGCGCGGCGACCATGTGCGCGCCGGTCAACTGTTGGCAGAGCTTGAGAGCAGGGATCTCGCCGCCGCAGTCACCGAGAGCCAGGGCGCTTACGAACAGGCGCAGGCGACCTATCAGACGGCCGTAAAATCGGATGTGCCTGAGAACCTTCAGAAGGCGCAACTGGATGCCAAGGCGGCCAAGGAAACCCTGAACGCGGCGCAGAAGGTGTACAACGCCGACCAGAACCTCTACAGCCAGGGCGCGATCCCGCACAAACAGCTCGAGGATGCGGGTGTAGCGTTCACACAGGCTCAAAACCAGTACGACATCGCCCAGAAGCACCTTCAGGCTCTCGAAAGCTTCGCTAACCAGGACGCCTTGAAGGCCGCCAAGGGACAACTGGCTGCGGCCCAGGGCCGATACGACGCGGCCCGGGCCCAGTTGGGATACGCACAGGTGCGGAGTCCGCTCGATGGGGTGGTGACAGACCGGCCTCTTTATCCCGGCGAGATGGCCACAGCTGGTACGCCGCTCATCACCCTCATGGACCTCGCAACGGTCGTTGCCCGCGCGCACATCGATCAGAAGCAGGCCGCGCTCCTCAGGGCGGGCGACGCGGCGATCATCTCCGTGCCGGGCATGAGCGACGAAGTCCCGGCCAAGATCACCCTGGTAAGCCCCGCACTCGATCCGAACAGCACCACGGTGGAGGTCTGGGCGGAAGCGGCCAATCCGCACGACCGGCTGCGTCCCGGCAGCAGCGTCACGGTCACTTTCGTGGCGCAGAAAATCACGGAGGCGCTGGTCATTCCTGCCGAAGCCCTGGTCACGGCCTCTGACGGCGGCACGTCCGTGATCGTGGCCGGCGGCGACAATAAGCCGCAGAAGAAATCGGTGAAGGCCGGCTTTCATGAGGGCGATCTGGTTCAGATAACAGAAGGCCTGAACGAGGGCGATCGTGTAGTGACCCAGGGCGCCTACGAAATTGCTCAGGAAGATCCCGACGTGATGGCGAAAACCAAGTTGCTCATCGCAGCGCCGAAGACGTCCGATGAGACTGGGGACCAGGGTTCCGGCAAAGATGCAGACTCCGACCAGAAATGACGTACAGGCGTCGGCGGCCGGCCGGCAACCAGGGCCGGAGCCTACCCTCTGGGTGACCCGTCACGCGAAGTCGATCATCTTTCTGATCGTTGTCCTCGCGGTTGTCGGAGTGTACCTGGCATTCACAATCCCGATTGCCGTCTTTCCGACCACGAATTTTCCCCGCATCATCGTGAGCATCGATAACGGCGTCATGCCGATCGACCAGATGGAAGTTTCGATTACCAGGCCGGTGGAGGAGGCCCTCAACGGCGTGCAGGGCCTTCAGGAAGTACTGTCGATCACCAGCCGGGGATCGGCCGAAATCGATCTCAACTTTGACTGGAGCGTGGACATGATCCTGACGCTCCAGCGCGTGAACGCCGCGCTTTCGCGCATTCAGAGCCAGCTTCCTCCGACGGTGCAGATCGATGCGCACCGGCTCTATTTCGCGAGCTTCCCCATTCTCGGCTACAGCATGACCTCGGACCGGGTTTCGCAGAAGGATCTGTGGGACCTGGCCACGTATGAGGTCAAGCCGCGCCTCAACCGGCTGAGCGGTGTCGCCCAGGTGCTGGTGCAGGGCGGCGATGTTCCGGAGTTTCAGATCACTGCGGATCCAGCGTCGCTGCTGCGCGCACGCGTGACGGTCCCGGACATCCTCGATGCCGTGCGCCGCACAAACCTGGTTGATTCGCCCGGCCTGTTGGCGCACAACCACCAGCTCTATCTCGCGCTGGTCAGCGGGCAGGCTCAGAATCCTTCCGAGATCGGCCAGATCGTGATCAAGAACACCCAGACCGGCGCGCCGGTCCGCATCGAGGACGTGGCCGCGGTGGCCCCTTCGGTGATGCCGGTCTATACGATCGTCAAGGCTAATAGCAAGCCGGCGGTGCTGTTGAACATCAATCGCCAGCCGGAATCGAACACAGTCGAGGTCGCGAATGAGGTGAAGGCGGAACTCGATAATCTCCGGCGCTCTCTGCCATCCGGTATCAAGATCGACTCCTTCTACGATCAGGCGGAGCTTATCGTGCAGTCGATCGCCAGCGTACGCGACGCCATCCTGGTCGGGCTGGCGCTCGCCTCGGTCATCCTCGTCTTGTTTCTCCGCGATTGGGGCACTTCGCTGGTGGCCGGCCTGGTGATTCCCATCACCATCATGGTGACGTTCATTGTCATGAAGGTCCTGGGCCAGAGTTTCAACCTGATGACGCTGGGCGGGCTGGCGGCGGCCGTCGGACTCGTGATTGATGATGCCATCGTAGTCGTGGAGAATATCGTCCTGCACCGCGACGCCGGCGAGGGGCATGTTGAAGCCATTCACAGTGCCCTGGAGGAGCTTGCGGTCCCGCTGGTCGGGTCCACCGTAACGCCGGTGGTGGTCTTTCTGCCCCTGATCTCGATTACCGGCGTAACCGGTACGTTCTTCCGCGCCTTGGCGGTGACCATGGCGGTCGCCTTGTTCACTTCGCTCGCTCTGGCCCTGATCTGGACGCCCAACCTGAGCCGATACCTGCTGCGGCGCTGGAAGGACGGCGGCGCCGACTCCGTCGCGGAGCCTTCGGCAACCCCGGAAGGCAGCGCCGAGGAGCTGAAGAAGCTCATGGCGGCCGAAGAAGCCTCGATGCGCGGCTTCTTCGGCAGGGTGATCGAATTCTACGAGAGCAGCATGCGCCGCGTCATAAAGCATCCGGTGTGGATGGTGGCTTTCTGCGGCGCGATGATCGTGATTTCGTACTTCTGCTACCGCGCTCTCGGAACCGACATGCTGCCGGAAATGGACGAAGGTGGATTCGTCCTGGACTATGTCATGCCGCCGGGTACCTCTCTCGAGGAGACGGACCGCGTCCTTACCCACTTCGATCGGATTATTCGGTCGGTCCCCGAGGTCGATACCACCTCGCGCCGTACCGGTCTGCAGCTTGGCCTTGCTGCGGTGACGGAAGCCAATACCGGCGACATTTCCGTGCGGCTGAAGCGGCACCGCAGCCGTGATATTGACGAAATCATGGCGGAGATCCGCCGCAAGGTGACGCAAGCCGAGCCGGAGGTCGACGTCGATTTTCACCAGGTCCTCGAAGACATGATCGGGGACCTGACGGGCGCGCCGCAGCCAATCCAGATCAAGCTGTTCTCGCCCGATGCCGGCCTGCTCGAGCAGTGGGCGCCGCAGGTCGCCGATGCCATCGGCAAGATCCAGGTAGGCGGCAAGAAGCCCGTGGTGGACGTCGAGAACGGCATCGATAACACCCTGAGCGGACCGGCTGTCATGTTCAAGGTGAACCCACAGGCGACGGCGCTGGCTGGCTTCACTCCGGAGGAGGTAACCACCGACGCCTCCGCCATCGTTGAGGGCGAGCCCGCTACCACGCCGGTGATCGTGAACAGCCGGCCGTACACCGTGCGCGTCCGATTCCCGGACGCGAATCGGTCCTCGCTCGAAGCCATCGAAGACACCATGCTGGTCAGCTCGACCGGCGCTACCGCCACCCTCGGATCGCTGGCACAAATGACCGAGCTGCCCGGCCAGACCGAGATCACGCGCGACAATCTCCAGCGCGAGGTCTCGGTGACCGCACGCCTCGAAGGGCTGGATTTGGGCAGCGGCGTGGCCGCGGTGCGGAGGACGGTGGCCGGGCTGCATCTGCCGGCATCGATCCGCGTCGAGTACGGCGGGACCTATAAAGAGCAGCAGCAGTCGTTTCATGACCTTCTCACCGTGCTTGTGCTGGCGCTGGTTCTGGTGTTCCTCGTTCTCCTCTTTGAATTCGGCCAGTTTTCGGCGCCCGCCGCCATCCTCTCTTCCGCTGTGCTCTCCACTTCGGGCGTCTTCCTGGCCCTTCTGATCACAAGAACGACTTTTAACATTTCGTCGTTCATGGGCCTGATCATGGTGGTCGGGATCGTGGCCAAGAACGGCATCCTGCTGCTCGACGCCGACCAGCGATTCCGCGCGGCGGGATTCTCGGCCCGCGAAGCCATGGTCCAGGCCGGGCGCCGCCGCCTGCGGCCCATCGCCATGACCGCGCTTGCCGCCGTGGCCGGCATGCTGCCCCTCGCGCTCGCCATCGGTGAAGGATCCCAGATGCTGCAGCCACTGGCGATTTCCGTGATCGGTGGCATTCTGATTTCCATGGTCCTGTCGCTCGTCATCACGCCTGCCATGCACTACTACCTGACGGGGCACGCGCCAGAAGAGGCGCAGGAATCGATTGCCGGAGGTTAGCATCCGAGGAGGGAAAGACCGGCCGCCGGGAAGCTGCAGCCTCTCACCGCGCCCTCGCGGAAGTCACCACCAACCTGGCAGGAGCCCAAATCGGTACGCCGATGAGCGGCCGCACGTCGTTGGGTGGTTTGCCGTTCTGACTGGCTGTCGGAATCGAGTTTCGATTTTCGGGTTCGCTGTCGACCAAGGTATGCAAAGTGGCGAAAGAGCTGGAATCGGCAAGGTCGGCTGGCACACGTTCCGGCACAGTTACCGAGCTTGGCTCAAGCGGTTCGCCGCGCCCGCGGAAATTCCGAAGGAGCTAATGCGCCACCCGAGAACGACGCTCGAGATTTACGGCATTGAACCGGACGTGGCACCCGCGTATCGCGAGGCCAACACTGAAAGGATTGGCTCCTCGGCCTGGACTCGAACCAAGAACCCTTCGGTTAACAGTTGCGAGCAAGGGCTCTAGTGACAAGCAATGAGGGATTGTGAGGCGCGGCTTTATGTGGCGCACACCCGCATGTTTTCTGGCGATTCTGTCAGTGGTGCTGTTGCTACCAGTGGCGAGGCGCGGTGAGACGTTTTGAAGCGGTTGGGGCACAGAATTGGGCACAGTTCTTTTGCCTCGGTTCTTGGTCGTTCCCACGGGAATTTCTTGCCCTTGGGAGTTCTGAGCGTGCTAGGGCGATCCTGAAGCGCGGGCGGGGTATTCTGGCGCAGCACCGTGACCGCCACATCGGATCACCACGGGTTCAGGGGTCCCGGGTGCTGGTCCAGTGGGCGGCACCTGCGGAGTGCTTGTCTTCTCTCTTCTCTCGAACGAAAATCAAAAAGCCGGGAAGCACAAAACAGCCACTTGGATATGTATGCATACGAGCGGCAAGTGGCTGGGAAATCTCGCCGTGCCGTCATTGTGCCGTCACGTTCAGTCAAGCCGGGGAGTCGCTCGCAACCCTCTAAATTTAAAGCAGAAAGGTTCGAGTCTCAAGCTTCAAGCTGTACGAGGATTTTGCGTGAACGATGAAACCCATCCAAATCAGTCGTAAACCGCGCTAACTCTGTAGCATACGGCCAAAGCGTTACGGTCTAGGGATTGAGACGCCGTCACGCGAAAAAGTGGCGACGGCAATGTGACGTCGGGATGACGGCGGAAAGTGAACCTAGCACCCTTTCTCCAGCGTAGCCAGTCAAATAGCCTCCGCCTAACCGGTGCAACTCCAAGCCTACCGAGCCTAAAACATGCCATTTTGAGGGTGCATGGCTCGGATTCGCACAATCGGGCGCAGATTTGGGCAGTTGCTAGGCCGAGGCAAGGGGCAGAAAACCCGAGCAATTCCAGTGCATGCTGAGAGATGCTCGGCCAAACTACAGGACAACTCAGCGGGTATGGGCCTGTTGTCTGCCTGTTGTGGCAAGGGCCGCGTGAACCCCGGCGAACGGCAGCGACACAGCAGAATCCAGTCCGGATGGCGCGTCCGGCTTACAAAGTCGAATACACCTTCAGCACCTCGTCGCCGTAGTGGTTAATGACCTTCACGGCGATCTTGCCGGTCTTCGGACGGTCGAAAGGGCGGCTGACGGTGGAATAGAGCGCCTGCCATGCGGCCTCGTCGATCTCGGCGCGCAGGGCGCGCTTCAGCCGCTCGTAAGGGTCGGTGTCGCCCGTGAAATAGGCGTGCCGCACAAAGAAGCTCTCGCCGTCGTAGGCGGTGTCGATAAACCAACAAGCGATGTCGTCAGTGGTGTGGCTGCGAATCTGGCCCGTGGTGGGATCGTACACGTTACACCCTTGATCTCCACCACGAGCTTGCCGCCTGTTTCCTTGCGAACCTCCAGGTCGGGCTCGCCGTAGATCACAAACAGATTCCCGGCTCCCGTCTTCTTTAGCAGCTCGTCACCCATGGTGAGGTCGTAATTCATGCGTGCCGTCAGCACGGTCAATTTGCCGTAGCGCTTGGCCTCTTCCGAAACGTGCGGGTCGAAATAGAAACCGCAGACAATGAGAGTGTCAAATCCGATACCCTGGACGGCTTCCTTGGCGGCCTCCTTCACTTGCTCCGGGCTGACGGTCCCGTGTTCAGGGCCGATGGAGACGGCCACGCGGCGCACCTTGCCGTCTTTCTCGGTGTATTCACCTGCGGCGTGAAGCCAAGCTCCGGGGTAAGGCTCCAAACGGCCAAACGTCAGCCGTTCGCTCTTCACGGTGTTCTGTACACCGGCTTTCTTCAGGTTCTCGATAATCATCGCTTCGAAACTCCCGGCGCTGCTCTCCTCGCGTGCGCCTGTTACGGTGGCGGGCTGGCCGTCGTCGGAGAGGGCGCGGTGCGGCGAAAGACTTTCGACGGTGAACGGGCCGGTGACGCGGACGCGCTTCGGGTCTTCGTAAGGCTGGTCGTAAAGAAATTCGGTGTCGGCGTGCCGGGCGATCGTCGATTTCCTTTTGGCGGTCGCGCCGCATCTTCCACCATTCGGCGTGAAGCTTCCTTGCGCTCTCCGCCCATGCTGCGTCAGCCTCGCGGGGGACTTCCCATTCCGGCCAACTCCTCTTCAACGCCTTGTTCAATCCAGCTCGGACGGTCTCCAACCTGTCTTGCCACTTCGCATGAATGGCGTCGATCTCCTCGTTGTTAGCGATTGACTTGAGAGTGACGTGCGGGACTCGCTTGTAAACGAATCCCTTCTTGATATCACCCTGGGATGCGCGAAGCAGTTCTTCGCTCGGGACTTGGCAAGTGATTTCCCCTTCCCTACGGGCTCCCTCGGGCGAGTCGGCCAGCAGATAATACGGGTAACGAGCGGCCATAAGGCGGGTGCGGGCGAGCGCCAGCGCCACCCGGCTGGTATCAATGGTAATCCAGCGCCGCCCGCACTGTTCGGCGACATAAGCGGTTGTACCACTGCCGCACGTCGGGTCCAGGACCAAATCGCCGGGGTCGGTGCTCATCAAGAGACAGCGTTCGACAACTGTGGTCTTCGTCTGAACAACGTAGATCTTGTCCATCCCGACTCCAGAAGCGGTGTCCGTCCAGAGGTTGGTGATCGGGTTGACGGGAAAGTCTGCGGCATATCGAACGTAGGTGAGACTGTTGCCGACCCGGACAAGCCGACGGGCGGCGATCAGCCGCTTCGCTCCTGAAGCGTTCGTCTTCCAACTCACTCCTTGTGATGGGCTCAGAGTCACACCATCAAGCGCTATTGGGAAAACGCACGATGGCGTGAGACCCGCTGCAGTGAAGGTCTGAATGCGATAGATCCGGGCGTCGTCGGGAATCGCGCTAGTGCTGCCGGACTCTTCCCTTGTCATGCGGCGGCGGCGTCCGTCGCTAAACTCCATCAGATTATACGACGCATCGTTATCGAGTTCCTTGGAAGCGAAGAGGCGCCGCATCCTAAGATTCTGGCTGTCCTTCGAGTACCACAAGACAAAGTCGGTAACGGACGACATCTCCTCCTTCGCGAGCCCGGCCGTCTTGAAAAACGTGATCTGGGAAACGAAGTTTTCCCGTCCAAACACCTCGTCCATCACGGAGCGCACCAGATGCACATTTTCATCGCCAATTTGCATAAAAATGCTGCCAGTGTCTGTCAGAAGGTCGTGGGCAACTGTTAGGCGTTGGCATAATAGTCAAGGTAGGAGTGAATCCCTAGCCTCCATGTGTCGCGGAACGCGCGCACCTGTTCAGGTTGGCGTGTAGCGTCTTCGGCATTACCGTCTCTAACGTCTCGCTTTCGCGTGCTCACCTGCCAGTTCGACGCAAACCTGATTCCATACGGTGGATCGAGGTAGATCATCTGAGTTTTGCCTTTGAGTCCCTCTTTTTCGGCAAGCGAGGTCATCACCAGCAGCGAGTCCCCCAGAATCATCCGGTTGGACCAGTTCTGCTCGTGGTGGTAGAAGTCCACCATCTCTTCGAACTTGATGCCATTGAAATCTGAAAACAGGTCCGCTTGAGCTTCCTGCCCTTCCTTGGCTGAGTGGCGAAAGTCTTCAATTAGGGCTTGGGGGTGAATCTTCTCCTGAATGTACACCGGCACCACGGGCACTTCGAGCGGCTTCGCGTCCTGCTCGTCTTTGCCTGTAGGGGCAACCTAATTATGAGCGAGTTTTTCGGCGAAAACGGGTAACACTTTCTGGTTCTGAGTAACAGTGATCACTCCGTTTCTGTGTAACCAAGTTTCGACCGCGAGACGGCGTGCGGTTT
>Ga0335085_10000572_pt1 | contig 100123 bp, 105 predicted proteins | sample Lox_Sample_45_FD_206712 | JGI IMG/M metagenome (GOLD analysis project Ga0335085, IMG submission 206712) | Soil microbial communities from Loxahatchee National Wildlife Refuge, Florida, United States - Lox_Sample_4.5 | ecosystem: Environmental > Terrestrial > Soil > Wetlands | place: USA...
GTAACGACTTCCCCACTGTCTCCAACACCGGCTCAGCGAAATTGAACTCCCCGTGAAGATGCGGGGTTCCCGCGGTCAGACGGAAAGACCCCGTGCACCTTTACTGCAACTTTGCACTGGCATTAGGAATGTGATGTGTAGGATAGGTGGCAGGCTTTGAAGCGGAGGCGCTAGCTTTCGTGGAGCCACCCTTGAAATACCACCCTTTGTGTTCCTGATGTCTAACTGCGTCCTCGAAACGAGGTCCAGGACCATGCATGGTGGGCAGTTTGACTGGGGCGGTCGCCTCCCAAAGAGTAACGGAGGCGCGCGATGGTAGGCTCAGACCGGTCGGAAATCGGTTGTTGAGTGCAATGGCATAAGCCTGCCTGACTGCAAGAGCGACGGCTCAAGCAGAGACGAAAGTCGGTCATAGTGATCCGGTGATCCCGAGTGGAAGGGTCATCGCTCAACGGATAAAAGGTACGCCGGGGATAACAGGCTGATCGCGCCCAAGAGTCCATATCGACGGCGCGGTTTGGCACCTCGATGTCGGCTCATCGCATCCTGGGGCTGGAGCAGGTCCCAAGGGTATGGCTGTTCGCCATTTAAAGCGGTACGTGAGCTGGGTTTAGAACGTCGTGAGACAGTTCGGTCCCTATCTGCCGTGGGTGTTCGAAACTTGAGAGGACTTGTTCCTAGTACGAGAGGACCGGAACGAACGCACCTCTGGTGGATCGGTTGTCACGCCAGTGGCACAGCCGAGTAGCTAAGTGCGGACGAAATAACCGCTGAAAGCATCTAAGCGGGAAATTCACCTCAAAACCAGGTTTCGCTTGAGAGCCGTGGAAGACGACCACGTCGATAGGCCAGGTGTGTAAGTGCGGCAACGCATTGAGCTTACTGGTCCTAATCGCTCGATTGTAATGCTTGATTCGCTCATCACCCTCGTTCCATGTCTGGAAACAAGGCCAGACATTCGCGATTCACTGGTGTCTTTCGTTCGAAGCATCTTTTGCCGGACTGGTGGTCCTAGCGGAGGAATTCCACCCGATCCCATTCCGAACTCGGCCGTTAAAGCCTCCAGCGCCCATGGTACTGCGGCTCAAGCCGCGGGAGAGTCGGTCGCTGCCAGTCCTGCCAAGGATGCTTCGTTTGTCCCGCCTCGCTCAGCATGCAGCGAAGGCGGATCGGGTTCGCGCTCCGCGCAAATCTGCCAACTACAAGCCCCGCCATCACAAATCAGCAAAAGCGCCCGGATTACGCGATCCGGGCGCTTTTTCTTTGCCTTCCATCCCTGGCCGCTCTCGTCTAGCCTTCGCCTTGCAGTTGCACGCCAGAGGAAGCCGCATGAAACCCGCACTTGTGATCGGCACAGCGACGTTCGCCGCCGCCTTTTCCGCCGCCGCCGCCGGTCTCACGCAACCGCCGCCGCTTCCCGCAAAGCCCGTGACCGAAACCTATTTCGGCCAGAAGGTCACCGACGATTACCGCTTCATGGAAAATCTCGGGCCCGAGACGACGGATTGGATGAAGGCGCAGGGCGCCTACACCCACGGGCTGCTCGACTCCATTCCCGGCCGGGCCGCGCTCGGCAAGCGCGTCGGCGATTTCACCGGCAGCTTCGATGCCATCGAAGGTTACGCCACCTATGGCGGACGCGATTTCTACGAAGAACGCCAGCCCGGCGCCGACAATTTCGACGTCATGGTCCGCGACGCGAAAGGCACGCGCAAGATCGTCGATATCGAAGCGGTGATGAAAGCCCATGGCGGCAAGCCCTATGCCGTGAATTATTTCCTGCCTTCGCCGGACGGTTCCGAAGTGGCGGTCGGCATATCGGAAGGCGGCTCCGAAAATGCCGATCTCTATGTCTATGACGCGAGCAGCGGCAAAGAGATTGCGGGACCCATCCCGCGCGTGCAATTCGGCGCGACCGGCTGGAGCGACGATTCGAAGATTCTGTTCTTCAACCAGTTGAAGAAACTCGGCCCCAAGGATCCCGCCACCGACAAATACCGCTACACGAAAGCCTATGCCTGGAATCTGAAAACCACGCCCGTCGCGGTGGCCGGTCCGGAAATTTCCAAAAATGCGAGCTTCACGCCCGATGAGGTTCCCGTCGTCGCCAAGCTGCCGGGAACGCCCGAAGCCGTGCTGCTCTCGATCAATGGCGTGCAGCCGGAATGGAAGGGATGGACGGCGCCCGCGGCCGACGCCACCGATCCGGCCGCGCCGTGGAAACTCGCTTTCGACCGCAGCGACGACGTCACAAATATGGATGGGCGCGGCTCCGATATTTTCCTGCTCAGCCACAAGGATGCGCCGACCTATAAGGTGCTCGAACTCGCTGCCGGCGATCCCATTTCGAAAGCGCATGTGATCGTGCCCGCCGAACCCGATCGCGTGATCGAAGGCGTCCACGCCGCAAAAGACGGGCTCTATGTTCTGGCCCTCAGAGGCGCTTATTCCGAACTTTTGCGCGTGCCAAGCGGCAGCACGAAGATCGAGACGATCAAACTGCCGACAAAAGGCCACATCGCCGAAGCCTTCAGCGATCCGCGCACCGATGGCATCGAAATCTATTTGTCGAGCTGGGTGCTGGCGCCCACGGAATATGCTTACGATCCCTCAACCGGAAAATTCACCGATCTGAAGCTCGGCAAACACGGCAATATCGATCCGGCCGATTACACCGTCAGCGATCTTCAGGCCAAATCCTATGACGGCGCGATGGTGCCGCTGTCGCTGATCCAGCCGAAGAACTCACCCACGCCGCAAGTCACGGTGATCGAGGCTTACGGTTCCTACGGCATCACCAATCTCGCGGATTTCTCCCCGCGCCGCGCCGCGATGATGAAGGAAGGCATCAATTACGCGATCTGCCATGTGCGCGGCAGTGCGATGAAGGGCCATTCCTGGTATCTCGCCGGAAAGGACGCGAACAAGCACAACACCTGGCTCGATCTTGTCGCCTGCAGCAAGGACCTGATCGCCCGTCATGTCGCCACCGCCAGGACGCTTTTCATCCTCGGCGGCTCGGCCGGCGGCATCACCATGGGCCGCGCGATGGAAACCGCGCCCGATCTTTATGCCGGCGTGATCGATATCGTGCCCGCGGCCAACACGTTGCGCTCGGAATTCTCGCCCAACGGGCCGGACAACATTCCCGAATTCGGCACGGTGAAAACCGAACAGGGCTTCAAGAATCTCTACGACATGGATTCCATCGTCCATCTGAAGAAGGGCGCCGATTATCCCGCGATCCTGATTTCCACGGGGCTCAACGATCCGCGCGTGTCGCCCTGGGAGCCCGCCAAATTCGCAAACGCCATGATGGCGCTTCACGGCGCCAATCCGGTGCTGTTGCGCGTCGATTCGCAGGCCGGTCATGGTATCGGTTCCACGCGCAGTCAGACCGATGCGCTCACGTCCGACTGGATCGCCTTCATCAAATGGCGCGCGGGCGTGAGCGGATGGAAGCCCGAAGATAAGGCGCACTGAACGGAGATGCACAAGGGTTCCTGTCTCTGCGGCGCGGTGACGTTCGAAGTGGCGGGCGAATTGAAAGCGCCCGATGCTTGCCATTGCACGCAATGCCGCAAGCAATCCGGCCATTACTGGGCCTCGACCAATGTGCAGCGCGGCGACCTCAAACTCGAAGGCGCGGACAACATCACGTGGTTCCGATCGTCCGAGAAAGTGCGCCGCGGCTTCTGTTCGGTGTGCGGCTCGGTGCTGTTCTGGGACCCGATCCATCATCCCGTCATCGGCGTCGCCATGGGCGCCTTCGAAAAGCCCACCGGCACGCATCTGGAGATGCATATCTTCGTCGCCGAGAAAGGCGATTACTACGAAATCGCCGACGGCTTGCCGCAAAATCAGCACTGAGCCGTTCACGCCTCGACGATGAATTGCGAGCGCAGAACGTCGAGGCGCCTCTTGCTGCTTGCGGCGAATTCGTCCACCGCGCGCTTGACCGGCTGGGCGCCCGTCTCGTCGGGCCAGATATAATCGTCGCCGGCGATGAAGCCGCCTTTTTTCACCTTCGGCGCCCAGGCTTCGAGATCGGCGCGCACGGCCTCATAGGAATGATCGCCGTCGATATAGACCCAGTCGAATGTGCCATCGGCGAATGTGGCCGCCGCGTCGAGCGATGTCATGCGCTGGATCCTGACGGCGCGCGCAGCGGCGAAGCGCCTGGCGACGCCCGAATGGATCGCATCCATGTCGGCCTGGCTCTTGGCCTTGAGCCCGCCATACCAGCGCGTCGGCATTTCCGCCACGAACGCCCAGGGATCGACGAGATGCAATTCGCGCGGGTGCGTTTCCTTCAGGATGCGCGCCGAAAAATCGCCGCGCCACACGCCGATTTCGGCAGCGACGGCGTTTTTCGGCATGCGGGCGAGAAGCGAGCGCCGGTCGTCCGCGGATCGCAGGAATCGGAAAATGTGCATCGCGAACCGGTGCGGGAATCGGCTGCGCTGTGTATCACGCGCCGGCGCCGGCGCACAAGATCGGCGGCCCTATTGCTCGTATTTGAACGACAGCGCCACGCGCGCGCGATAGGTCGCGATCTTGCCGTCTTCGATCGTCATGTCGAGTTTTTCGATCTCGGCGATGCGCAGATCGCGCAATGTCTTCGCTGCGGTTTCGACCGCGCGCCTGGCCGCGTCTTCCCACGATGTCTTGCTCGTTCCGATGATTTCCGTCACGCGATAGACGCCGCCACTCGAAGCTTTCTTGGCCATGTCCTGTCCTCCTGCTGGCGCGGCGTATGCCGGCCGCGCGCGCCATCTTACGCGCCTATGGCGCCTAATGCACCCGTGCCTCGCGCGCAATATGGCCCTTGGCCCAGCGCGACAGCGGAACGAGCAGAAGCGCCAGCAGGAACAGCGCCCCCATCGCTATCCAGGCATCGTTGAAGGCCTCGTTGAGCGCCGCGCGCTGGATGAGCGGCTCCACGAAGGCGCGCATGTCCGCGGTGCCGGGCCCCATGTTCTGTCCGTGAAAATATTGCGTGGGCAGGCCTACGATGCGCGCGGCATCGGCGCTGCCCGCTTCCAGAGCCTTGCCGAGCGCGCGCGCATGCAGGGGTGTGCGGCTTTCGACGATGGTATCGATGAGCGCGATGCCGATGGCGCCGCCCAGATTGCGCGTCAGGTTGAAAAGGCCGCTGACGTCGGTGGTGTCGTCCTCGTTCCAGCCGTCGAGCGCAAGCTTCATCATCGGAATGATGCAGAGCATCACGCTCGCGCCGCGCAACACTTGCGGCCAGAACAGCCCGTCGAAATCGGTATTCACGCTGGCTCCGCTATTGATGAGCAATCCCGCCGCGAAGAGACAGAAGCCCACGCCCATCACGAGCCGCCCGTCGATGCGCGTTTCGGCGAAGGCCGCAATCGGCGCCGCGATCAGTTGGGCGACGCCCGAAACGATCAGCACCTTGCCGATCTCGAACGGCGTATGCCCGCGCACCACGCCGAGAAAGATGGAAAGCAGATAGCCCGAGCCGTAAAGGCCCGCGCCCAGAATGAAGCTCAGGATGCAGGCAAGCGTGAAGGAGCGCTCGCGGAAAAGCCTGAGATTCACGAAGGAGCTGGCGTGGCGCAGGCTTTGGAAGATCGCGATCACTCCGCTCGCCGTGCAGCCCGCCGTCAATCCGTAGACGAGCGCGCCTTTCCAATGATGCTCGGGACCTTCCTTGAGCAGCGTCTCGAGCGTGCCGAGGAAGATCACGCTGAGCGCGATGGTGTCGTAATCGATGGCGCGCAGGAGCCGGAACTCGGCGCGGCCGCGATCGAGATAGATCGCCGTCATCGTGCACACCACGATCCCCGGAATCACGTTGATGAGGAAAATCCAGTGCCAGGAATAGGTCTGCGTCAGCCAGCCGCCCACCGTGGGCCCGATGGTCGGCGCCACCATGGCGACCGCGCCCGCGATCGCGGTGGCGGCGGTGCGATATTTCTCCGGCAGGATCGAGAACACGCTCGTGAACACGGCCGGTATCAGCATGCCGCCGCAAAATCCCTGGATCACGCGGAAGGCGATGAGCGGGCCGCCGCTTGCGCAAAGCGCGCAGGCGAGGCTTGCCAGCGTGAAGCCGGCGGTTGCGCCCACGAACATGCGCCGGAGCGAAACCGCGCGCGTCAGCCAGCCGGTCAACGGAATGGCGATCACTTCGGCGGTGAGATAGGCGGTCTGGATCCAGCTCAGCTGATCGAGCGGAATGTGAAGCGCGCTCTCCATGGCGGTGAGCGAGGAGCCGACGACCGAAATGTCGAGCACCGCCATGAACATGCCGATGCACATGAAGACGAAGCCGGTCCATGTGCGCCCCGTCTCTGACATGCGAGGAGCGTCACGCCTTCCTGCGCGTGAGATCGACGAAGCCGGCCAGAAGTGCGAGCGCGCCATAGGCCACGAGCGCGGTGATCGCCATGGCCTTGTCGCTTGCGGGCGGCGGCGCGTAGATGTTGTAGAATTCGGCGCCCGCCAGCGCGATCACGAAAATCCACAGCCAGATATTGCCGCCCTTCTTCGCCGGGACGTAATTTGCGTAGAACCACGCGCCGATGACGAGCACCGCGATTTCCAGCGGCACGCTGATCCATTTCCAGCGCCACAGCCCGAAACCGACCTTCATCGAATTGTCCCAGAGCGGCATGTCGGGCATGTGCACGACGAGATCGAGGATCCAGTGCGAGAACACCGCCGCCGCCACGATGAGGAATACCGCGCGCCGGTTGGCGCGATAGAAAAGCGCCACGATGACGCCCAGCAGCGCGGAAAGGACCAGCGATCCGATCAGCCCGTGCGTATAGGGCATGTAATAGAGATCGAGCGGGCTTGCCTCGGTGAAGCCGGGCACGATCTTCACCTTCTCCACGCCCGTCAGCACGAAGATCGACCACCACACATCCATCCACTGCACGGCGATGAAGAACACCCAGAGCGGAACGGTCCTGAGCGCCGCCTTGGCGCCGAAGGCCGGTCCGTAATGGCCGATGAACATGGGTTTTCCCCTCTGGCCGTCCGTTCCTCTGGGCTTGGATGATAGGGGGGCCGCGCCCTGTGCGCGAGGGGCCGAAGCCCTCAAAAACCCCGATTTTCCGGGGGTGGACAGGGCGGAAGCGATGTCCTACATACGCCCTCCCCATGACGCGGGGTGGCTCGTCCGCCGAAGCCCGAAGGGCGAAGGCGGAAGCAGTCCGGTCAAGAATGAAAAGCGTGCAGATGACGCGGGGTGGAGCAGTCCGGTAGCTCGTCAGGCTCATAACCTGAAGGTCACAGGTTCAAATCCTGTCCCCGCAACCACCATGAGCACACGGCTTGGCAGCGCGAATGCGCAGCCAAGCCGTTTGTGCGAATGGTGTCCCCGCGAAGACGCGTTCATCTCCGAGCCGGGGCACGATGTTTTCGCATGCGCAAACTGTTCGCCGATTCCGCAGCGCCCAACTTTTGCGTGTTCGCGGCGCGCAATTGTCGCTGAAGCGCGTTCCGTGATAAAATCTTTCCGGGTGCATCGTCCGGATCAAGCGCGCCCGCCAAGAACAAAAACCATTTCGCGAGGAGAGACGCCATGACGAAGAAAACCGTGTCATCGCTCAGAAAGGCCTTCGCGTTTGTGGCTGCAGCGCTGGCCGCGCTCGCGGTATCGCTGGGCCTGCCGATGAAGAAGGCGCAAGCCGCGCCGCTGCAGATGAGGATGAAGACGGGAACCGCGGTTGCGGAGCCCGTGGCCGATCTGATGAAGTTCGCGCCCAAATACGTGGCGCCTTCGGCCGAGAGACTGGTCTCGATCGCCGACAAGGCGCTGTCCGACGATCGTCTGGCCGAGCGGATCTTCGGCAATCCGGATGCGGTGGCCGCCGAATATCATCTTTCGGACAATGAAGCGCGCGTGCTGCGCCAGATGACGCGCGAGCAGTTCGAAACCGCGCGACAGGATGCAAAGCAAGTCGTGTCGGACCGTCTCGCGAAAGCGGGAGCGATGCGCCTGCCGCCCGACGGCACCGACGTTCGTCTGATCACCGGGCGCATGGTCGTGGGCCGGGCCATTCTGGCCGCGGTAGGCCGGTCATATCTGCAGGCCGCGAATGCGCATGGATGCTGCCCGTGGGGACACGCCATCGAACTCGGGGTCAATTCCGATCCGGCCTATTACAACGCGGTGTTCAAAGAGCCGGCCGGCATGATGGCTCCGCATTCCGGCATGATGATGCAAACGCCCAATGCGGGGACACCTGCGGGACAGCAACCCGAGTAATTGCTGATGGCACAGCGTTCCGCGTACTGGCCGCCGGAAGAAGCGGCGGGCTCGCTCGCGCAACTTGCCTTCATCGAGCGCGCGCTCGCGCACATCCTCGCCGGATGGGCGGTCAAGATGCCGGACTTCGAGGCCAAGCTCGCCTTCGGCCTTTCGATGCATCGCACCATGGAACGCGCAACCCAGTTGCGCAGCCGCGTCAACGGCCTTTGTTACGCCACCGCAAGCGAAGCGACGGTGCCGGCGGGATTGCGCGCGGCGATGTTGCATCTCGATCGCGCGCAGACGCCGGAGCTTCTTCTTGCGGGACTTTACCGGTGGCTCTATCCGCGTCTGATTGGATTGTACAAGACGCATGTGCGCCAGACCGATCCGGACGGCGACCGGGCGTCGATCGAATGGATCGGCTTCTTTTTCCCGGCCATCGAAGAGGAAAGGCGCAAGGGCCTTTCGCTGTCGCGCGGGCGCGGCCACAAGGCATGGCTCGCTGAAATCGAGGAATTGTCGCGCGCGACGGGCGAAACGCTCGCCTTTGCGGACGCAATGTGGAGCCCCGCCGATCGCGTTCCGTCAGCGGCTCGCCCGGAAGGATCGCGCTTCTGCGAATCCGGCTCGCTCGGCCTCGTGCCCGCCGATCCGCTGCATGACGCGCGCGATATCGGTATGTTCCTGCACAAGGAGCTCGACGAGGAATACACCACGCTCGAGCTCATAACGCGCAATTCCTATGAGCATCCCGATATGGCCTGGTCGTTCCATCGCGATATGGCGCGGCAGGCTTCCGATGAAGCGCGCCACGCGATCATGATCGCGCGGCTGATGAAGGCGCGAGGCTTCCGCCACGGCGATTTTCCGCTCAGCGTGTCGTCCTATAACGGCCTCTACGAATTTGCGCCTTGCGCGCCCGGCAGCGGCCGCGAACTTCTCTGGCGCATGCTGATCCGCCAGACCTTCATGGAAGGGCTCGCGATCGACAATCTGGCCCATGAAATCGAGCGCCGCCGCGCGGCCGGCCAAGGCGATATCGCGCATGTGCAGGAATACATTCTGCGCGACGAAGTGTTTCACGCGCAATCGGGCCTGCGCTGGTCGCGCGAGCTTCTGGCGGGCGGGCAAACCATGCTTGAGGCGCGCAGCGACGCCATCGGTTATTTCGCCGGACGCGCCGAAGCCGCGCGCGAGCGCTTCGTCATCGGCAATCTCGATGAAGCCATGCGCGAATTGGAAGACGTCGAGGCCGCCAGAACGCGCCGGGGCGGAAAGCTTCCCGAACGCCCGCTCAACCGCACAGGACGCATGCAGGCCGGCTATACGAGCGAAGATATCCTTCAAATGGTGTCGTTGGGCTACGCCAGCGACGATTCCGGATTCGCCTAAGCGCACATTGCTGCAAAATCAATCCTCGAACGCGCCATTGACCATCGCGCGCATATCGCGGCGCACGGGATAGGTGGACGACGGAATGAACTGCGTCATGAAGATCGCGATGAGGTCTTCCACCGGATCGATCCAGAAGGCGGTGCTCGCAGCCCCGCCCCAGAAATATTCGCCCACGCTTCCTGCCGTCATGGTCGCCGCGCGATCGAGCACCACGGCGAAACCGAGCCCGAATCCCAATCCCTCATTGCCCGCTTCGCTGAAGAGCGAACGCGACATCTCCGTGAGCTGGCGCCCGCCGGGCAGATGATTCATCCGCATCAGCTCGATGGTTTTGCGGCCGAGCAGACGATGGCCGTTCAGCGTGCCGCCGGCCGCGAGCATCCTGCAGAATTGCAGATAGTCCTGCACGGTGCCGACCAATCCGCCGCCGCCGGAAACGAAGGCGGGCGGCTTCAGATAACCGCTCTTCGCCGGGTCGTCCTGCAGCACCACATTGCGGCCCGTTTCGTCGAAGCTGTAACAGGCGGCGAAGCGTTCGGCCTTTGCCGCCGGAACATGGAAATCCGTGTCGGACATCTTCAACGGCTCGAAGATGCGCTTGCGCAGAAAATCCTCGAACGCCATGCCGGAGATCTTCCCCACCAGATAACCCAGCACATCGGTCGAGACCGAATAATTCCAGGCTTCGCCGGGCGAGAATTCGAGCGGCGTCTTCGCCAGCGCCGCGATCATGTCGTCCAGCGATACCGGGCTTTTCTCGATCGTGCCGATGGAGAGTTTGCGATAGGCCGCATCCACATTGGTGCGCGTCTGGAAGCCGTAGGTGAGCCCCGATGTGTGGCGCAAAAGATCGACGATCATCATCGGCCGCGCCGGCCGCTTCGTCTGGAATGCGCCCGGCACGCCCGCCACGAACACGCCCAGATCGCGCCATTCGGGAATATATTTGTGCACGGGCTCGTCCAGCGCCACGCGCCCCTCTTCCACCAGCATCATGAAGGCAACCGAGGTGATCGGCTTCGTCATGGAATAGATGCGGAAGATGGTATCCTCGCGCATCGGTTTGTTGCGCTCGCGATCCATGAGCCCCGTGACGCCGCTGTGGACGACCTCGCCATGGCGCGCGACAAGCGTCAGCGTGCCGGCGAGCTTGCCGGTCTCCACATATTTGGCGGCGAATACGCGATCCATATGGGCGAGGCGGGCGGCGGAAAGACCGTGGGGCAAGGGCGTCTCCTGGGAATGGCGGGCAACCCAAGTCTATGCCATACCCGAAATTAGAAAAGTCCGGTTGCGGGAGCGGTGGCGCGCGGGCTAATTTCGGGCAAGCGAAATCCCCATCCCGTTCAGAGCCTTACCCCCCCAATGAGCAAGACAAGCACTCCCGCCTATATGCCGAAGCCCGGCTGGCCCGCCATGAGCCTGGCAGAAGCCCACCGGTTTCTCACCCAGCCCGGCTCGCGCTTCGAGATGGACGAAGTGGACATCCGTGGCGTCAAGACCCGCGTGTGGAAGAATGCGCCGCCCACCTTGCGCGAAGTAATGATGTTCTCGCGCATGTTCGGACCCCGCGATTTTCTCGTCTACGAAAACGACCGCGTGACGTTCGAAGCGTTCTACCGCGCCGTGGTGAACATGGCGGAGGAATTGCGCAAACAGGGCGTGAAGAAGGGCGACCGCGTCGCCATCATCATGCGCAATCTGCCGGAATGGCCGGTGGCGTTTTACGCGGGCGCGATCTCGGGCGCCATCGTGACCCCGCTCAATGCCTGGTGGACGGGACCGGAGCTCGAATACGGCCTCGTCGATTCGGGCGCCAAGATCTGCATCGCCGATGCCGAGCGGCTGGAGCGCATCTCCGAGCATCTGGTCAATTGTCCCGATCTCGAACGCGTTTACGTCAGCCATTATTCGGACGAATTGCCGAGCCCCATCGTCCAGCGGCTCGAAGTCGTTCTGGGTGCGCCGAACGACTGGATCGAGTTGCCCGATCTCGCCATGCCCGATATCGCGCTCGCCGCCGACGACGAAGCCACGATCCTTTATACCTCGGGCACGACCGGCAAGCCGAAAGGCGCGCTCGGCACCCATCGCAACATGATCTCGAATATCTTCGCATCGGGCTGCGCGCAGGCGCGGAATTTCCTGCGCCGCGGCGAGCCGGTGCCCGTCGTCGACCCGCTCACCGAGCCGCAGCGTTCGGCGCTGCTCTCGGTTCCGTTCTTCCATGCGACGGGATGTTTCGCGATCCTGAACCCCACGCTCGTCGCCGGCGGCAAGCTCGTGCTGATGCGCAAATGGGATGTGGAACAGGCGATGCAATTGATCGAGCGCGAGAAGGTGAATCTGGCGGGCGGCGTTCCCACCATCGCCTGGCAATTGATCGAACATCCGGCGCGCGCCAAATACGATCTCTCCTCGCTCGAAAGCGTGGCTTATGGCGGTGCGCCGTCGGCGCCCGAGCTCGTGCGCCGGATCGTGGAGACGTTTCCGAAATCGCTGCCCGGCAATGGCTGGGGCATGACGGAGACGTCCGCCACCTGCACCACGCATTCGGCGGAGGATTACGAGAACCGTCCCGATTCCTGCGGGCCCGCGGTGCCGGTGTGCGATCTCAAGATCGTCGGCCCCGATGGCGCAACGCTTCAGCCCGGCGACGTGGGCGAGTTGTGGGCGCGCGGGCCCAACATCGTCAAAGGTTATTGGAACAAGCCCGAAGCGACGCGCGAAACCTTTGTCGACGGCTGGGTGAAGACGGGCGATCTCGCGCGCCTCGATGAAGAAGGCTTCTGCTTCATCATCGACCGCGCGAAGGACATGCTCATCCGCGGCGGCGAGAACATCTACTGCATCGAGGTGGAAAACGTTCTCTACGAACACCCCGCCGTGATGGATGCGGCGCTCGTCGCCGTGCCGCACAAGACGCTGGGCGAGGAGCCCGGCGCGGTCGTGCATCTGAAGCCCGGCATGCACACGACGGAGCTGGAGCTGCGCGAATTCGTGGCGGGCAGGCTCGCGGCGTTCAAGGTGCCGGTGAAGGTGGTGTTCTGGCCGGAAACGCTGCCGCGCAACGCCAACGGCAAGATCATGAAGACGGAATTGAAGAAGATTTTCGCGACCGAGCCGAATGCTTGAACGCAATTGTCATCCCGGGCGAGCGTAGCGAGACCCGGGACCCACCGGGCAAATGGCACTGTGGGTCCCGGCTCACGCTCCCCCGCAACAAGTGCGGGGTCGCTGGCCGGGATGACAATTATTATTTCGCAAAAATCCCCATCAGCGCCGGCTTGGCATAAAGGGCCGCGCCCTCATGCGGCTCGATGGGAAGAACGAAGGTCAGATCGGAAGCCGCGTTCATCGTCGCGTTGAGCATCTGCGCCGCGATGAAGGGATCGACGGCGCGCACCGAGCCTTCCGCGATGCCGTCGGAGATCATGGCGGCGAAGCGGTCCGACACGCGATTGAAACGGTCGACCATGCCCGAGCGGATCGCCTCGGGAAGCGCTGTCAGCGCCGAGGAGCGCAAGAGCGGTCCGCTCTCCGAAAGCTGATAATCGACCAGCGCCGCGCTCGCGCCGCAGATCTTCTGCCACATATTGCCGTCGGCGCGCATGGCGAGCCGCTGGGCGCGGCGGATGATCTCGAAGCTGCGCTCGAAACAGGCCACCACGAGATCGTCTTTCGCGTCGTTGTGATGATAGAACGAGCCCTTCGTCACATTGAGCTGCGCCGAAATCTTTTCCACCGACGCCCCGCGATAGCCGCGCTGATTGATGAGCTTCGTCGCCGCCAGAAGGAACGTATCGTGCAGCGGTCCTTCGGGATCGGCGGGCGAGGGGATCGCGCCCAGCGCGGCGGGCTCCCAGCGCGCGCCGTCCATGGCGAGACCGTCGGCCAGAATGTCGAACATGCGCTCGTGGATGCGCGGATAATCCTCGACTTCGTAGCGCGGCAGCCAGGTCACCGACCAGTAAAGCTGTTCGAGCAGCATATGGGTGCGCGCAGTCGCGGTTCTCTTGTCGAGCCATTCATGGCCGGGTGTGGCGAAGATCGAGCGGATCTTGCGGAACAATTGGCGATACGGCTCCGCGACGATCGCGATATGCGGTTCGCGCAGCGTGCGCACATCGGCGAACATGGCGAGCGGGGCGTCATAGCCCTCGCGGATCGAGCGATCCATCTCCAGACACAGGCCCACGACCTTGTGCAACCGTTCCTGCGGCGTGTTTTCGCGCACGGCGCGGTCGACCAGCGCATCCAGCCTTTCGATGCCGCGCAGGAAGCAGGCGACCGCGAGGTCTTCCTTCTTCTTGAAATAATAGGTGACCGAGGTGGTGATGAGGTCCACGCTCGCCGCCACGTCGGCCAGCGTCATGCCTTTCACCCCGCGCCGGTTGATGATGCCGGCGGCGGCGGCGATGATCGCGTCCTTCTTCTTGTTGTAGCGATCCGTCGAGGTGGTGTGTGCGGCTTCCCTGTCCATCAGTCGAGCACCGCTTCGTTTCGTCCCGCTTCGCCCGCGAGCCGTCTCAGGTTTTCTTCGTGGCTTTCGCGGGTGATCTTGTAGAAGCCGACGAAAACCATGGCAATGCCGTAAAGCAGCACAAGCATCGGCAGATACCAAAATCCGAGATCGCGCAGGATCGCCATGTCGACATGGCCGGGCCGGGCGCCCACCGGAAAATGCGCCACCGCCAGAAGCAGCCCCGAAAGGAAGACGCCCGCCGCCGAGGAAGTCTTCTGCATGAAGCTGGAGGCGGCGAAGAAGAGACCCTCCGAGCGCCGCCCGGTGCGCAGCGCATCGTCCTCCACCACATCGGTAAGCATGGAGGCGAGAAGAATGGTGCTCGCGATGCTCAGCGTCAGCGAAAGCGTGGCGAAGCCGAGCAGCGTTGGCAGGAGCGCGGGACCGCCATTGGCCGGCGGCAGATTGGCGAGCCTGAGCACCAGCGGCACCGCACCGATGGCAAGCGCCAGCACGAAAAGCACGATGGCCGAAGATTTCTTGCCGAAGCGCTTCGAAAGCGGCAGCGCGAAACCGAAGGCGAGCGCGGCGGCCACGAAACCGAGCAGGCTGAAGATCGAGATCTGTTTGGCCGAAAGCTCCCAGAGATAGGTCTGGAAATAGACGTTCAGCGCGAACACCAGCCCCGTCGCGGTATAAAAAAGGAGGCCCGCGATCATCAGCACCATGAACGAGCGGTTGCCGAGCGTGGCGAACATCTCCGCGATCATCCGGCCAATTCCGATGCGGCGCGGCGGCGGTACGTGGAATTCGGGGATATGGCGATGCGTGCCGGCCGCCGAAATCATGATGGCGGCGAACATGATGATGGCGGCGATCAGGCCGTAGCTCGCATAGCCCGCCGGATTGAGCTGGCCCACGGGATGGGCCGCGTCGGGCACCAGAAGCACGCGGAACGCGAGGATGGCCATGGAAAGCCCGCCGAACCATCCGAAGAAAAACCGCCACGCGAAGAAGATCGTGCGCTCGTCGTAATCGTCGCTCAGCTCCGCCACCAGCGCCGCACTCGGAATCTCGTAGAAGGTGATGAAGGTGCGCACGATGATCGCGACCACGACGAGATAGACGAAAAGTGCTGCCTGGCTCCAATGCGGCGGGTTCCAGAGAAAAAGATAGGAAAGCGCCACGGGAAGCGCCGATGCATACATGAAGGGATGCCTCCTGCCCCATCGCGAACGCAGATTGTCGGAGATCTGGCCCACGATGGGATCGAGAAAGGCGTCCACCACGAGCACGATCATGATGGCCGTTCCCACCAGCCCCGAGGGAAGCCCCACCACCTGATTGTAGAAAAGCAGCAGAAGCGTGGAGAAGCCGTTGTCCTTCACGCCAAAAGCGATTGAGCCCGACCCGTAGAACAATTTGGTCGAAAGGCTGGTCAGTCCGGCTCGCGCCCGCTCCGTCATTGTTCGAATGTGTGGTATGTGTGGTGCGCGCGTCAATCGGCCGTGAAATTTTGATGACGCGGCGCTGAACCGGCGCGCGGCTTGGCTATGATGGGGCAAACGAGACGGGGAAACGTGGGGAATGGCGGTTAACAGCGTAGCCGATGCCGAGCGCCGCGGGCTGTGGCTGCTCGCGGGTGGGCTCGCCGCGGGCGCGCTCGCGGTGTGGTTCGCGCGCGCCGACGGCGCCTGGATCGTGGGCGCCGGCGCCCTGATCGCAGCGGCGTTCGCGCTCTTCGGCCAGCGCCGCCGCGAGCGGCGCGAAGCGGCCAAGGCTCCGCCCGTCTCGGCCGCGAATCTGATGCTGCCGGGGTCCGCGCGGGAAATCTTCGAGCGCCTGCCCGATCCGTTTCTGCTGCTCGACGGTTCGGGGCGCGTGATCTTCGCCAATGCCGCGATGAACGCCGTGCTCGGCATGGAGGCGCAGAAGAAACATGTCTCCGCCGTCTTGCGCACGCCCGTGGTGCTGCAGGCCGTCGAGCGCACGCAGATGGACGGCGAGCCGTCGTCCGTCGAATTCTCCTTCCACGTTCCCGTCGAGCGCAATTTCCGGGCCCATGTCATGCGCACGGCCCATCTTCCCTATCTGAGCGCGCTCCTTTTCCACGATCTCACGGCCATGAAGCGCGCCGAGGAATCGCGCGCCGATTTCATCGCCAATGCCAGCCACGAACTGCGCACGCCGCTCGCCGCGCTCTCCGGCTTCATCGAAACGCTGAAAGGCCATGCCCGCGACGACGAAAAAGCGCGCGAGAAATTCCTCGATATCATGGGCGTGGAGGCGGGCCGCATGCGCCGGCTGATCGACGATCTTCTCTCGCTGACGCGCATCGAGCTCAACGAGCATGTGCCGCCCGCGGGCGAAGCCGATCTCGCAAGCGTCGTGCGCGATGCGGCGGCGGCCCTTTCTCCGCTCGCCGAAGCCGACAAGGTGACCATCGCCATCGAGATCGCGCCCGATCTGCCCAAGGTCGTGGGCGAGCGCGACGAGCTCATCCAGCTTTTCCAGAACCTCATCATCAACGCCATCAAATACGGAAAAGAGGGCGGCCATGTCTGGGTCGCGCTCGGACCCGCCTCCGCCACCCAGCAGGGCCGCGGCGCCGGCGCCACCATGGTCTCGGCCTCCGTGCGCGACGACGGCGAGGGCATCCCGCGCGCCGCCATCCCGCGCCTGACCGAGCGCTTCTACCGCGTGGACGTGAAAAGAAGCCGCGAACGCGGCGGCACGGGGCTGGGCCTCGCCATCGTCAAGCACATCGTCAACCGCCATCAGGGCCGGCTTCTGATCGAGAGCCAGCCCGGCCAGGGCAGCACCTTCACCGTGCTTCTGCCGGCCGTTTCTGTGAGCAGAATCGGGGCCCGCGCGCCTGTCACGGAATTGTTATAAAACTGTCGCAGAGCCGTGGCGGTTCGGGCCTAGGCAGGGTCGAACGATGCCGGGAGACAAGATGACCGATCACATCGTAAAGGCGTTCACCGAGCAGCTCGAAGCGCTGGCGACCTCCGTCGCCCAGATGGGCGGGCTCGCCGAGGCGCAGCTTGCCGACGCCATCGACGCCATCGCCAAGCGCGACACCGCCTTGGCCGAATCCACCATCGCGGGCGATCCGCGCATCGATCAGCTGCAGCAGCAGATCGAGGACCAGTCGCTGAAGCTGCTCGCGCTGCGCCAGCCCATGGCGGTCGATCTGCGCGAGACGCTGGCCGCGATCAAGATCGCAAGCGAGCTCGAGCGCATCGGCGATCTCGCCAAGAACATCGCCAAGCGCGCGCTGGTGCTCAATCGCGAGCCGCCGATCCGGCTGACGCAATCGCTCGCGCGCATGGGCCGCGTCGCGCTTTCGCAATTGAAGCTGGTGCTCGATTCCTATTCCGACCGCGATGCGGCGGGCGCCGAAACCGTGTGGAAGAACGACGGCGAGATCGACGAGCTCTATAACAGCCTCTTCCGCGAGCTCCTCACCTACATGATGGAAGACCCGCGCACGATCGGGCTTTGCACCCATCTTCTGTTCGTCGCGAAAAATATCGAGCGCACCGGCGATCACGCCACCAATATCGCCGAGACCGTCTATCTCATGGTCACGGGCAAACACCTCGCGATGGAGCGCCCGAAGGCGGACGTGACCTCGACTACCGCCGTGCCCTTCGAGCGCAAGGCCACATGACGCTGAAGCCCACCATTCTCATCGCCGAGGACGAAGCCGCGCTTGCCACGCTCTTGCGCTACAACCTCGAACGCGAAGGCTATCGCGTGCTCGAGGCGCATGACGGCGAGGAGGCGCTTCTCATCGCCAACGAGGAAAAGGTCGATATCGTCCTGCTCGACTGGATGCTGCCGCAGCTTTCGGGCATCGAGGTCTGCCGGCGGCTGCGCGGACGGCAGGAAACGCGCAACGTGCCCATCATCATGCTGACGGCGCGGGGCGAAGAGGGCGACCGCATCCGCGGCCTCGATACCGGCGCCGACGATTACATCACCAAGCCCTTCTCGATGACCGAGCTCTTGGCGCGGTTGCGCGCCGTCATGCGCCGCATCCGCCCGGGTCTCGCCGAGGATGTGGTGCGCATCGGCGATATCGAGATGGACCGCGCCGCTCATCGCGTCCGCCGCGGCGGCAAGGACGTGCATCTCGGCCCCACCGAATTCAAATTGCTCGATCATCTGATCCAGCATCCCGGCCGCGTCTTCTCCCGCGAGCAATTGCTCGATGCGGTGTGGGGTTCGGATGTCTATGTCGAGGCCCGCACGGTCGATGTCCATGTCGGCCGCCTGCGCAAGGCGCTGAACGTCGAAGGCGTGCGCGATCCCATCCGCACGGTGCGTTCGGCGGGTTATGCGCTCGACGATGCGTTTGTGGCGTAAGACGCGCTGTTCATTTCAAACAAAAATGTCACGGCTCGCAAAAGCGGGCCGCCCAGTTGGGTTCTGCAAGATTTGAAATGCGAGAACTGGGTGGTCCGCATTCGCGGGCCATGACAGTTGGAGCTAGCTCGCCATCCGCCCCTTGTCGCGCCGGAGCTGCTGCGGCTGATAGGCCTTGCGCGCATGCGCTTCGCAATAGGGCGAGCCGGCTTTGGGCTTCCTTCCGCAGAAATGGAATTCGTCCGCGCTCGGATCGCCGATGGGCCAGCGGCACATGCGGTCGTTGATGGTGAGAACGGTGGCGTGGTTGCCGTCGTCCAGCACCAGCGGATCTTCCTCGACCACGGGCGGCTCGGGAACATGGGCGCGCATGGAGATCTTGGGCGCCATCGGCATGCGCGGGCGTTCCACGCGATTGGGGCTCGCCCGTCCCGCCAGGCCCAGGCGGTGCACCTTGCCGATCACGGCGTTGCGCGTGACGCCCCCCAGCACGCGGGCGATCTGGCTGGCCGAAAGCCCCTCGGTCCAGAGATTCTTCAGCTGCTCCACCCGCTCGTCCGTCCAGCCCATGGATGCCTCCCTTGCCTGTGACACTAAATATCGTAGCAGTGAGGCAAGGGCGCACAAGCCCTGTGGCCGCGTCCAAGCCTTGCTGTCCACAGAAAGGGAGCCTACCAGAAGCCTCAAATAAATTCACCCTTTGTTCTTGAACCGCACCGCTCGAACACCCATTTCCGCTATATCCCGATATTTGCGAATACCCGCCATTTGCTTGACCCGTCAGGGCCACGCGGCGGATAAAGCCGCTCCGCGTTCGGAAGGAGAAAGCCGTGTTTCCTGCCGTGCTGCCAACCTACAACCGGGCGGACATCGCGTTCGTCCGCGGCGAAGGGCCTTACATCTTCGCCGAGGACGGCAGCCGATATCTCGATTTCGGCGGCGGCATCGCGGTCACCGCACTCGGCCATGCCCATCCCCATCTGGTGGAGCGCTTGCGCGATCAGGCGGGCAAGCTCTGGCACACCTCCAACCTCTACCGTATTCCCGATCAGGAGAAGCTTGCGAAGCGGCTGGTCGATGCGACGTTCGCCGACACGGTGTTCTTCACGAACTCCGGCGTCGAAGCGATCGAATGCGCGATCAAGATGGCGCGGCGTTATCACTACGCCTGCGGCCATGGCGAGCGCTTTCGCATCATCACCTTCGAAGGCGCGTTCCACGGGCGCACGCTGGCCGCGATCGCGGCCGGCGGTCAGGCGAAATATCTCGAAGGCTTCGGACCGAAAACCGATGGCTTCGATCAGGTCGCATTCGGCGATATCGAAGCGGTGAAGAAAGCGATCCTGCCCGAAACCGCCGCCGTGCTGATCGAGCCCGTGCAGGGCGAGGGCGGATTGCGCCCCGCGAGCCGCGAGTTCCTGCGCGCGCTTCGCAAGCTCTGCGATGAGAAGAATCTGCTGCTCATCTTCGACGAAGTGCAGACAGGCATCGGCCGCACCGGAAAATTCTTCGCCTATGAACACACCGGCGTTGCGCCCGACATCATGGCGGTGGCGAAAGGCATCGGCGGCGGCTTTCCGATGGGCGCCTGCCTCGCCACCGCGCGCGCGGCCTCCGGCATGACGGCGGGAAGCCACGCCTCCACCTTCGGCGGCAATCCGCTCGCCATGGCGGTCGGAAACGCGGTGATGGATGTGATCCTGGCGCCCGGCTTCTTCGAACATGTGCAGCGCGTTTCCGGCTATGCGCAGCAGCAATTGGCGGGGCTCGTGGCGGAGCATCCCGACGTGTTCCAGGAATTGCGCGGCGAGGGGCTGATGCTCGGATTGAAGATGAAAGTGACGAACACCGATTTCGTGAACGCGCTTTACCGCCACCACATGCTCGCGGTTCCCGCCGGCGACAATGTCGTACGCCTGTTACCGCCGCTCATTATAGAAGAGGCGCAAGTGCGCGAGGCGGTGAAGATCTTGTCCGACGCCGCGCGAGAATTCGAGCAGCGGAAGAAGACGGTGGCAGCATGAATGCTCCGCCCGGACGGGTCGGGGATGTGAAACACTTCCTCGACATCAGCGATCTCGATTCGGCCACTTTGCACGGCCTGATCGCGGAAGCGCGCGCGCGCAAGAAGATGCGCGCCGGCCTTCCGCGCGGCGCGGCCGACGCCGATGCGCCGCTACAGGGCCGCGTGCTGGCGCTCATCTTCGACAAGCATTCCACGCGCACGCGCATTTCCTTCGATGTCGGCATGCGCCAGCTCGGCGGCCAGACGCTGATGCTGACGGGCAGCGAGATGCAGCTCGCGCGCGAGGAGACGATCGCCGATACCGCGCGCGTGCTCTCGCGCTATGTCGATGCGGTGATGATCCGCCTCCTCGACCACGAGATGGTGCTCGATCTTTCGGTGAACGCGACGATCCCCGTCATCAACGGGCTGACGCGGCTGTCGCATCCCTGTCAGGTGATGGCCGATGTGATGACGTTCGAGGAGCATCGCGGCGCCATCAAGGGCGCGACCGTCGCCTGGAGCGGCGATTCCAACAATGTGCTCGCCTCATGGGTGCATGCCGCTTCGCGTTTCGGATTCAAATTGCGCGTGGCCTCGCCCAAGGAATTGGCCGCGCGTCCCTCGTTGCAGGAATGGGCGAAGGCCGAAAAGGCCGATGTGCAATTCATGGACGATCCGGAAATCGCCGTGAAGAACGCCGATTGCGTCGTCTCCGACGCCTGGGTTTCGATGGGCGATGAAGACGCCACGCGCCGCCACAATCTGCTCAAAGCCTATCAGGTGAATGCGCGGCTGATGTCGCTCGCCGACAAGCGCGCGATCTTCATGCACTGCCTTCCCGCCCATCGCGGCGAGGAAGTGACCGACGAAGTGATCGACGGGCCGCAAAGCGTCGTCTTCGACGAAGCCGAAAACCGGCTGCACGCGCAGAAGGCGATATTGGCGTGGTGTCTTAGCTAGCTTAAATCCTCCATCACGCAATTCTGATATTGCGTGATGAAGCCTTCGCCATAGACCAACGACGGCGTCTGGAAGCCTTCCTTGTAATCGCCGGAAAGCACGCGGCGCACGATTTCGAGGCCCGTCATCGCCGTCAGCGTATAGCCCTCGGGCACGCGAAGCCGCGACACGCGCTTTTCGCCTTTCGCATTGACCGCTTCCCCGATCAGGATTCCGAAGCCCGCCGCGCGCTCGGCATCGGTCGGTCCTTCGGGCTGCATGTCGGCCCAGCGCTTGAGGAAAAATTGCATCAATGGCGTTGAAAGGAGCTTGCGCACGAAAACGCCCATCTTCGCCATCTGTTCGAGCTGCGGCAGGGATTCGAAATAGACGGTGATATTCGGAATGCCGGTCGAGAAATACGCCGTGAACACATCGCCCCAGCCGACGGCCAGCGCCGGCCGCGGCCCCTTGCCGAAATCGATCGTGCGGCGCGGCGGCGGCCACACGCTTTCGACGCGGCCCGCGCGGCGCAATTTCACCGGATCGCCCACGCTTTCCATGCTCGATTTCGCCGTGCCGCGCGACATCTTCTCGAGCCCGCCGATGGCGAGCGTCAATTCGGTGGCGTCGGGCAATCGCGCTTTCATGTGCGCGGCCAGGCAATCGCTGGGCACCACATCGAAGCCGACGCCCGGCATGATCATGATGTTCTTGTCCTTGGCCTCCTCGTCGCGCGATGCGCAAGCCGAGAGCACCGCGATCTCGCCGGTGATGTCGAGATAATGCCGTCCGGTGCGCAAACACGCATCGACCATCTGTCTGGACGTATGCGAAAACGGTCCCGCGATATGCAGCACCAGATCGACTTCCCTGAGCGCCGCATCCAGCGATTTGGAATCGTCCAGCGAGAACGCGCGCCATTGAAAGCCAAAAGGCCCGGCCACCGCGCGAACCTTGGCTTCGTTGCGCCCCGCCAGAAGCGGCTTCAGCCCCGCCTCATGCGCCGCCTTCGCCACCAGCTTGCCCGTGTAGCCGGTCGCGCCATAGATCATGAAATTGCCGCTCATCGGATCCCCCGAAAAGGGGGCAACCTTAAGCGGCGGCGCGCGAAAGTTCCATCCGGCCGGCGCCGGCCGGATCTTCGCCGCGCGCGATCAGCGCCTGGCGCTCTTGCGCCTGGCCTTCTTCCGCGGCGGCACCTTCTTGCCCTCGCGCCTGGCTTCCGAAAGACCGATGGCGATGGCCTGTTTGCGGCTCTTCACCTTGCCGCCTTTGCCGCTCCTGAGCGTGCCGCGCTTGCGTTGGCGCATCGCGCGTTCGACGTCTTTCTGCGCGCTTCGCGAATATTTGCGTGCCAATTCTCGTTCCTCCCGATTCCAACGGAAATGGGAATCGGCGGGGAAAGTTCCCGATGCGAGCGCCATCGCGATCGCGATCAACGGCTTTGGAAAATGGAGCGGGCGACGCGAATCGAACGCGCGACCCTAACCTTGGCAAGGTTTTCCAAGCCTCTTTTCCGGTCCACGATTTTTTGCGCAATCGTACGCTAAGGCCCTATAATCATTTGATTTTACTTGAATATATGACACCCCGCAATATCCTCCGCATATCCGGCGATTTCCATCCTGCTGCTTCCCCGGTGCTTCCCCGGAGCCAAAAGGAGGCCGGGGAAGCAGTCGGGGAAGCAAATGCCGACCGACGCCAGAGAGACGAAGGAGGAACAATGACCAAGCTGCTCAAACGCACGATCGATGCCCTTCGCCCGAATCCTGATCGGGACATCTTTGTCTGGGATGATGGGTTGAGAGGTTTTGGCGTTCGCGTGAAGCCATCGGGTGTGAAGAGCTATCTGATCCAATATCGTAACGAAGAAGGCAGAACACAACGGCTGGTTCTCGGGCAGCACGGGCCGTTAGCACCGGAATCTGCGCGGACACTTGCGCTCAAGAAATTGGCGACAGTCGCAGACGGCAAAGATCCTTCAGCGGAACGGCGCGCAGCGCGTGCCGGTATGACGATCAGCGAAATCTGCGACTGGTATCTTGAGGAAGCTGCGGCGGGGCGGCTTTTGGGACGCCGCAACCGTCCGATCAAAGCCTCGACATTGGCCAATGATCGCAGCCGCATCGAAGCCCACATCAAACCGCTGCTGGGTTCGCGTCAGGCGCGCGCTCTCAGATTGGGCGATATCCAAAGCATGCAGTCGGATATTGCAAAGGGCAAGACGGCAAAGCCAAGGGTTGGTCGCGGTGGCACAACAACAGGTGGCCCAGGTGCTGCCGCGCGCACCGTCGCCACGTTGCAGGGCCTTCTCGGTCACGCGAGGCGTTATGAGTTGATCGCATTCAATCCGGCAGATGGCGTCCGGAAGCTGGCGGGGAAGAGGAAAGATCGCCGTCTCAGCATCGCTGAAATCAGGAAACTGGGAAAAGTAATGCGCATCGCGGAACAAGAAGGCGAGCATCCGACGGGGCTCGCTGTTGTGCGGTTGCTGCTTCTCACGGGATTCCGGGTTTCAGAAGGCCAGGGTTTGGAGCGAGCTTGGCTCCATTCCGCTGCCGGTTATGTGGAGTTTCTGGACGAGGCAACGCAGGATGTAGCGGCGCTGTTTCTCGATGGGATCGAGGTCGTGACGTTTGGTCGTCAGCAGGTCGGAGTTCTTCATGGCCTGCCTCCCTGCAACACCTGTGTCACGATGCGCGCCAATCTTGCGGGCTCATGCAGAAGATCGAGCGAGGCGCAATTGTTGGGACCGCCGACATAATCTTTGCGGCTGTTGCAGGTGCGGATAAGGATTCCGGAATCAAAACCGCCAAAGGGCTGGCTCGCCTGAACGTAGATGTGTTGGCCATGAAGCGTGATCTCGCCCGAGACGGCGATGCCCGCCATATCCGAGCGCAGATCGTAACGGCCGTGGGGCAGATCGAGCGCTTTGGCGAGAAGCCCGAGTTGACGGCGCGCCAGGCGATGGAATTCGCGCTTGCGCACGTCGTCATGGGCGACGGATTTGCGAAAGTCGAAACCGGAAGATGTCGTGGACATTGGGAAAGACTCCGAGAGCGGGAGACCGGGAGAGCGTGGCGGGACGCTCTCTCGATCCCGGCCGGCTCAAACCCGTTCCGGTCAGCCGCTCGCTCTCATCGCCATCTTGGTTCAGCATATGCGGATGAGAATCGCTCCGAACTGGCCAACCGCGCATTGCACTTCGTCAAGAGGCGTGGATTGGTCGTGACGGAAGCGGGGAGCCCTTGACGAAATAGCCTGAAGGCTATATATCTTGGAGGCTATCGGATGGCGTGGCTTGTCAGGTTTCACGACGCATTTGAGGCGGAATTCGAGGAATTGGCCATGGATGTTCAGGAAGAACTCCTGACGACTGCGAAACTTCTGCAGGATTTTGGCCCGAAGTTGGGACGGCCCCATGCCGATACGTTGAAAGGCTCGGAATACGCGAACATGAAAGAGCTTCGCTTCAAAGCGGCAGACGGGATTTGGCGTGTAGCATTTGCCTTCGATCCCAATCGCGAGGCAATTCTGTTGGTGGCCGGGGATAAATCCGGCGGGAGTGAAGACAAATTCTACAAACGGTTGCTCAAGAAGGCCGACGAACGCTACGCGGAGCATCTGACAGCTGCAAAAAAGCCAACGGCGAAGAAAGGACACTGAGCATGGGGCGCACGTTGAACGAGATTATTGAGACGCTGCCCAAGGCCAGGCAGGATCGTATTGCTGCGCGCTATCGCGTCCTGAAGGACGAGGTCGAGAGTCTGCAGGCGTTACGCAAGGCCGCCGGCAAAGCGCAAGGGGAGATAGCGTCGACGCTACGTATCAGCCAGCCGTCGGTCTCAAGGATCGAGAAGCAGACGGACATGTATCTATCGACGCTTCGCAACTATGTGGCGGCTGTGGGCGGCGATCTGGAACTGGTCGTGCGCTTCCCCAAGCAGCAACCGCTTCATCTGCGCGGACTGGGCGAGGTTCTGGAAACAGCGAATGCACTAAAGAAACCAACATCAAAATCGCATTCGCCGAGGCGCAAGCGCGCCTGAGCAGAATGGCATCCTCGGCGGGGGCCGGCTGGCTGAAACCCATCGCGGCGATCTTTGACCTTTGGCCGGTGGCTACGCGAATCGCGTAGATTTTGGTTGCAGGGGACTACGTTAATCGCGTAGTATGAATATGGACTTCGAATGGGATGAGACCAGGAGCGAAAAGAACCGCCGGGAGCGCGGTTTCGGCTTTGGGGTGGCTGCCCTCGTTTTTGATGGTCCGACGGTTGAATGGTGCGATGTGCGCCAAGCCTGGGGCGAGGCGCGGATCGTAGCAATAGGTCTTGTCGAAGGCCGCGTTCGTGCGGTGATTTATACGGAACGGAACGGCGTGAGACGAATTCTGTCGGCACGCCGGGCACGAAAGAAGGAGGAAGAGATATGGCGATGGTGCGTAAATCTCTAGCCCAGATTAAGGCCGGCAAGCCGAAAACGGACTTGCGCAAATTTGATGCAACGACGGAAGCCGATATTCGCCGGCACATGATCGAGGATGGCGAGGATCCCGATCATGTTCCGTCGGTCGAGGAGATTTATTCGCCGCAGGTCATCCGCAAGCGTATGAAGATGACCCAGATAGAATTCGCCCGCGCTTTGCGCATCCCCGTGGCGACGCTGCGCAATTGGGAACAGGGCCGCAATGCGATCGATCCCGCGGCACGCTCGCTGCTGATGGTGGTTGCCCGCAATCCGCGCTCGGCACTGGCGGCTTTGGCGGACCACGCCGCCTGAGCCGTTGCGCCGAGCGCTTGACACTTACAGATCGATCCCTTCTTCGGCGAGGAAATCTGCGATGAAGTCGTGCGTGGATTTGCCTTTGATGCTGGTGGCGGTGATCAGCACAGCCATTCCGCCGAAGCCATCGGAGCGCATCTTGCTGCAGGTGAAAGCCGATACGATCGTGATGTAAGAGAGTGTCGCGGAACGCTTCACGATATCCTGCAGGATGAACTCGTAGGAGGTGGCGCTGAAATCGATCTCGATTTCGGCGTGGTTGGATGACGCTTCCTGCAAAACCTTTCGCACGAAATCATTCGCGCTGCTTTCGACGGTCGTGGACTGTGTGAGTGCGGTTTCGAGTTCAGCGCGCGAGATCCAGATCATGTCAGACGGTGCGTCCTCGGCAAAGAAATACCATCCGTCGCCATCGCGCTCGGCCGAGAAGATGGCGGAGAGTAGCATGCGCTCTAAGGCCGTCATGTCGGAATCGGGAATCGTCTGCTGCACGATTGTCGGTGTGTAATAGTCAGCCATGGCGAGTCTCCATAAAGCAGCAAACCCGGCGCTTGGCCGGGTTTGGCTTCGCGCACCGCTTCGAGAATGCGCGGCTTGGTTACGCGGCCCAGATAATTCTCGACGGTCGGCTTCCAGCCTGCCGCCACCATGTCGAGATCGACGGCATTGGCCAAACGATCAGCCTGTCCGATGCGCCGCTCGATTGTAGAATGTGATGGGCCGGAGCCGCCGTGACGGTCGGCGCGTTCATGCAGCGCCGTGATGCCAAGCGACACGCAATGGGCAAGCAGCGCGGCGCGCTTTTTATCGTCGAGATTGATAACATAGTCCCATAGCGCGTCTTCGTTCTCCGGCATTTCGGCCTTCCAGCGCTCCTGCCGCTCGGCGATGGCGCGCGCCTTATCGGCCGCATCATACAGACGTGGCCGGTTCTCGAACCCGTCCAGCGCTGTTTCGATCTCGCCCAGACGTTGATCGATTTCGTCGGGAAGTTCTTCGGCTTGCGCGTATTGCTCTTCAAGCCGATCCTGCTCTGCGCGCAAGCTCTCGCGCTGGGCATATTCGTCTTCGCTGAGATCCTGCAGTGTGCCGGCTATGCGGCGCATACCGTTGTCGTAACCATACCTTTAGCCGACAGATCCTGTATCGCGCGGAATTCGTCGAGCGGATGCAGCGCTTCGCGGAAAGTGTTTTCGGCGAGCGAATCCTCTTCCGCCGAGATCGGATCGTCGGCGCGCTTGACGTTGCAGGGAATCTCGGCGGTCTTCGGCAAACGCTTCTGTTTGACGAGAATCTCCAGCGCGCGATAGCGCCGCCCGCCAGCCGGGATCTCGAACATGCCCGTCTCGGCGCCGGCTTCGTCCAGCACCGGCCGGACATTGAGATTGTGCAGCAACCCGCGATGGCCGATGTCGTCGGCCAAGTCCTCGATCGAAATGCCATTGCTGACACGGCGGACATTGGCCTGGGATAGAACGAGCTTGTTGAACGGAATGAGCCGCGTGTCGCTCAGCACGAGCCTGGGCTTTGGTTTCGTCATGACGCATATCTCCGCGACGGGCGGCCGAGAGCCTCTCTCTCAACCTCCAACCCGTCGCGGCAGCGGCGCAGCCCTCTCGCTTTGGCGGCGGCGACAGCGTCGGAATTCGGGTCGTTCTCGGCGCAATCCGAGGTCGCGGGCGGACACGCCGAGGAGGCGCCCGACCCGAGCACGCCCGCGGTCGCAGGTCGCGGGCAGCACAGGATTGGGGATGCAGCGCGCCCGCCCAAGGCCTCGCCCGAGCGCAGCGACGCCTACAACCAAAGACATCACGGCGGAGCCGTGCCGAGAAGAAGAAGGCTGCAAGAGCCGCGCCCTTGGCGCGAGCGAACGCGCCGATGAGCGGCCGGCGGCGCGCGACAAGCGCGCGCAACGCGGCGCACCCGCAAGGAGCGGCGAAAGCCGCGGGACAGAGTGCGACCACCGGCCGCTCTCCATAACTCGCCCGGATCGATCACCCCCTAATTTTCGGATCAAGATTGAGCGCGCATGGGCGATTTCTGAAGAGGTCAAACATACGTTTGCTGTATGGCGTAAGCAGGGATGGTCGATCGTATGACGGGTATCGAATTGGATCGATTCGCGGATCCCTTCGAACATACGAAGGTGCGGCTGCGCGGGAAGTCACAAAATGGACGGCGCCAAGCTGCCGACGACGTATTTTCGTCGTCTGCGCGTTCAATATCTCCAGTTTTTGCCCGGTTACGAATTCAAACCTGATTACCACGCATTTCCGAACCGCTCCAGACTTCGAACGGCGCCGCGCGCGGCACTTGTGGTCATGGCCGCGTAGGCTTGAAGCGCAGGTGATACGGCACGCTTGCGTGTTGCGGCGGGCTGCCATTTGCCGGCGCCTTTCGCGTTCATTCTGTGTCTGCGAGCGAGCAGTTCTTCTTCTGGAACGGCGAGACGGATGGACCGCTCTGGTATGTCGATCTCGATGATGTCGCCCGGCTGTACCAGCGCGATGGTCCCGCCTTCGGCGGCCTCGGGTGACACATGGCCGATAGACAGGCCGGGCGTGATCTTGTCGCAATTGGAGATGCACACAAGCGCATCGGCGCAATGCGCATTGGCCATATATTCGACGGAATCGGCAATCAGGTCGCGCGAGGGCAGGGAATAGAGCATGCCGTCATGGCCCATCGCGATACCGTCATCGACGGCGATGGTGTTGAATTCCTTGGCGACGCCGCCCGCTCGCTCGATCTCGCGGGCCACGAGTTGTCCCAGGTCTTTCAGATGCACATGTCCCGGCACGAATTGCGTGAACGAATTCGCGATGGCGATGATCGGTTTTCCGAAGTCCTGATCTTTCATTCCCGTGGCGCGCCACAATCCGCGCGCGCCCGCCATGTTGCGTCCGTGTGTTGTGGTGCGGGAGCGATAGGGTGGCATGGCATTTCCTCCTGGGCGCCGGTCCGGTGTCCGATCTTGACAGCGAAATATTCGTAGTCTAACGGAACTGTCACGGCAATGGAATCTGCCGGGTCTTCGGGCCGAACCGCTCCGTTGTGGGTTGATGACTCCTGCGAACGTAACGCTAGGAGTCGCGCGGCCAGATAAACCGATCAAACTCGTCATTGGAATTCTCGAACGCCACCGCGAAGACGGCGTTGCGTTTTGGCGCGCCGTCGTGTGCGCATCCAGAACGACGCCTGATGTGGTTTGTCATGCCGCTATCGCAGATTGTGAATTGGAGGGGCCCATGGCCGGCGCGGAAAGAATATTGAAATTCATCAAGGACAAGGACGTGCAGTTCGTCGATTTGCGCTTCACCGATCCGAGAGGCAAATGGCAGCATGTCAGCTATGACCTGTCGCTGGTGGATGAAGATTTTCTGACGAACGGCACGATGTTCGACGGTTCCTCCATCGCGGGCTGGAAGGCGATCAACGATTCCGACATGACGCTGGTGCCCGATTGCGACACCGCCGTGATCGATCCGTTCTTCGCGCAGCGCACGCTGTCCATCATCTGCGATGTCGTCGAACCCATGACCGGGCAGAACTACCGCCGCTGCCCGCGCTCCATCGCCAAGGCCGCGGAAAAATATCTGTCTTCCTCCGGCATCGGCGATACGGCCTATTTCGGTCCCGAATCCGAATTTTTCATTTTCGACGATGTCCGCTTCGAAACGGGCATGAACAAAAGCTTCTATTTCATCGATTCCGCGGAAGGCGCGTATAATTCGGGAACGGAATATGTGGCCGGCAATATGGGCCACCGGCCTGCGGTAAAAGGCGGTTACTTTCCCGTGCCGCCCGTCGATGGATTCCAGGACATGCGCTCGGAAATGCTTGCCATCATGGGCGACATGGGTGTCAATCCCGAAAAGCATCATCACGAAGTGGCAGGCGCGCAGCACGAACTGGGATTCAAATTCACGACGCTGACCAAATGCGCCGATGCGATGCAGATTCTGAAATATGTCGCCCATCAGGTCGCCGCAAGTCACGGCAAGACGGCAACCTTCATGCCCAAGCCCGTCTATGGCGACAATGGCTCGGGCATGCATGTGCATCAATCGCTCTGGAAGAGCGGCAAGCCCCTGTTCGCGGGATCGGCGTATTCCGATCTCTCCGAAACCTGCCTCTATTACATCGGCGGTATCATCAAACATGCCAAGGCGGTGAATGCCTTCACCAATCCGCTGACGAATTCCTATAAGCGCCTGATTCCGGGTTTCGAAGCGCCGGTGCTGCTGGCCTATTCGGCGCGCAACCGCTCGGCGTCGTGCCGTATTCCCTATTCGGCGAGCCCGAAGGGCAAGCGCATCGAAGTGCGCTTTCCTGATCCCGGCGCCAATCCCTATCTGGGGTTCGTGGCCATGTTGATGGCCGGACTCGACGGCATCGAAAACAAGATTCATCCGGGCGATCCCATGGACAAGGATCTCTATGCGCTGACGCCGGAAGAGCTGAAGGATGTTCCGCAAGTCTGCGGCAGCCTGCGCGAAGCGCTCGATCATCTGGATCGGGGCCGCAGCTTCCTCAAGAAGGGCGGTGTGTTCGACGACGACATGATCGACGGCTATATCGAACTCAAGATGCAGGAAGTCTATGCCTTCGAGCACGCGCCGCATCCGGTCGAGTTCAAGATGTATTACTCCGTATGAAATATGTCGTCGTATAAATCTTCGCCGTAACTCGTGGGCAGCGGCTCTCCTTCGGCGAGCTTGAAGGTCCGCCTGCCACTCGCCTGACGGCCCGCCCGCGGAAACAGGGTGGTTGCTCTGTGTGTCCGGTGAAAGCTTTCCGCCAGTTCATAGAGATGCGTTACGTAGAAGACTCTGATGGAGCGGTCCAACAAGGCCGTGACGATCTGGCGCGCGATCTGCGATCCTTCGCGCTCATTGGTGGCGGCGAACGATTCGTTGAACAGGATCAAGGACTGCGGCGAGAGGCGATCGACGATATCGCTCATGCGGCTCAGTTCCTCGTCGAACTTTCCGCTTTTCATTTCGATATCCTCCTCGCGCTTGTAATGGGTGAACAGCCCATGGCAAAGGCTCGCGCGGAACGAGGAAGCCGGCACAAACATTCCGCATTGCATCATCAACTGGGCAACGCCCACGCTGCGCAGAAATGTCGATTTTCCTCCCTGGTTGGCACCTGTGACGATCACGGCGCCCTTTCCATCGGCATTGCCATCATTGCCGATCACCTTTTGACTGACGCGCAGCGTCAGGCACACGTCGTAAAGCCCGCGAAATGTGAAACATTGTTCCGCTGCGGGTTTGGGTGACGGCATGCAGGACGGTTCTCCTTTTCCGCAGAGTTCTTCATGCAGATTTAAGCAGCCCACATAGAACGCCAGTTCCGAGCGCAGCATGTCGAAGAAGCCGCGTATGTGATCTTTGGACTGGCCGAGCGCATTGGCGACTGCGCTGATGCCCCGGTCGCGCAGCCTTTCAAGCGCCCGCGCGCCGGCCTCGTCGCGGGGGTGGATAAAGAAGGCAAGCGGGGCCGGTTTAGGCGGAAAGAAAACCGCTTTGCATTTGTCCCACCAGACGCGCCACCACGCCCGTTCGCGAATGCGCACCCGGTGGAGAATGTAGCGACGGGGCTTGTTGCCCTTGCCAAGCTCTTCGCCGAGCAGCATCGCATCGCGAAACCGCAATTGCCGTAGATGATCCCGGACGCGGTCGAAATAGGCGTCATCGAGTTCGCGTTTCAGCATGGCGAAGAATTCCGTCCAGCCTTCGGATGCGAACGTATGGGCATTCGCGTCCGCGATCTTTCTCAGCTTTACGAGAAACGTCAGGAACGCCTCCATTTGCTGGATCGCATCGCTCAGGACCCAATGGGGATAACGGGCAAGCGTGCCGAGATAATGCTTCTTCTCCGTCTCCATCGCCTCGGTGGCGATGGCATAGAGTTCGCGCGCCAGTGCGGCATGATCGAGGCAATCTTGCAAAACGCTCTGGCGATACAGGATCAGATCGGCATCGCCTGTTACGGCAGCGAGGATCACTTTCTTCGCCGCTTCGCCGATGCGCGCATCGCCCCGCGCCATGGCTTCGAAGAGCGTGTCCAGCACCAGATCGGCGCGCAGGGCCTCTTCGTTCCACGGCAGCGCCGCGGACCAGTCGAAATCTCCTTCCCGATCGAGCAGCCGCGCCTTCATGGCCGGATTCGCCGTTTGATCTGGTCATAGGTGAGCCGGTATTTCGCCGCGATCGACATGGCGTAGGCGAGCCCGTCGGCAGGGCGGCGAAGTATCTTGAAGGTGCGCAGTTCCGGATTCTCCGGAACCACCATGCTCACCATGCTTACGGTTTTCTCGCCGAGCGATGCGATTTCCTCGATGAAGGTCACCCAGACGCACAACAAATCGAGATCCATGATCTTCGCCGCAATCTTCCGGCTAAGCGACAAGGCGTCCTTGAGCGTGGTCGAAGCGAAAATCTCGTTGATGACGATAATGCTGCTTGGCGTGGCCTTCTCCATAATATCGTGGATGCGAATAAGATCGTCCTGAAGCTTGCCGCGAAGGTTCGCCATGTGCTCCTCACGCTCGAAATGGGTGAAGAGCCGGTCGGGAAGGTAAAGCTGCGCCTCTGCGGCGGGAACGGCGCAGCCCAGACTGGCCAGATAATGCAACTGGCCGAAGGTGCGGGCGAATGTGGTTTTGCCGCCTTGGTTCGGGCCGGACACCACGATCATGCGCTCCGGCCCGGTCAGATGAAAATCGTTGCAAACGGGAACCGCGCCCCCACGCGCGAGCTTGCCGGCGAGCGCCAGATCAAACCCGGCCCGAACGCGAATATCCTTCCGTTCGGAACTGACGCTCGGATAGCAGAAGGAAAGGCCGGCCCGTTTGAGCGCGGCAATATAATCGGAACAGGCGATATAGAATTGAATCTCGCGGTCGAAGGCGACGATCGCCGCGTCGGGAAACTCCCGGTTCGCCGCGCAATAGGCTTCAAGGCGGGCGAACGTATCGCGATGCAGCCCTGCCACCAGCTTGAGAATGTTGCCTTCCACATTGTCGAGGTCCGGCGCCTCGCTGAACTCGAAATTGTATGTCTTGGTCTCGCTTTCCTTGAACCGCGCAAAGACCGCTTCGATCTCGGCGCTGTAATCGGGCTCGCCCTTGTAATCGCGGATCTCGATCCGCAATCCTTCGATCAGGACATTGTAGCGGATCGTGGAAAGCTCGGCCGCAAGCGCGCGCGTTTGTTCCAGAAGCAAGATGAAATGTTCCGATGCGGCGTATTGCGTCACATAGTCCTGGAACGCCAGAAGGCCGCGCGATTGGCACCGCGCCGCGGCAAGGTCGCCGGCCAGATGCGTTATCGCCTCCCCGTACAAGTCCACGGCGTCCAGGAACCAGTGCATTTGCTGATACGGGTTGTAACGCTTGCCGGCCTGGGCGAGGCAATCGCGCATGGCGCGCATGTTTTGCGCAAACGTCCTGACGAGATTCATCCGGCCGGGCTCTTCCAGATCGCGAGAGACTTCATGGCGGAAGAGCACGGCGTCCACATCATGCAGGGGCATGTGGAAGAAGGGCCGCAAATCATATTCTTCCTTGCCGGCAATGATCGCGGCGATGATCTGGTCGAGATTGAGATCGGCGAGAAAGTCGGGCGGCCGTTCGCCATTGGTGCGCCCGGCACCGTTCGGAAAGAGGATGCTTTCGAACGTCATGGGCGCGCGGCCCTTCCTGTTCGGGGCAATGCCGCGCGAACCCCGAAGAAACTGTTGCCGATCGGTTCAAGCATCGTTCAACCTTCCGCATCGCATGCGGTTGCCTGAACGGCATCACCACGCGGCGGCGAAGGCGATCGGGAAGAAATCGGGATGGCGGCGCAATGCCGTCCATTCATCCGCCCGGACTATCACGACCCTGCGTCCGCCGCGTCCGGCGAACCGAACGAAGCAACCGTAGGGGTCATCAGCCCTGGCCGGGCGGTTTCGGGGAACCCCATCCCCTTGAGAAAGCTGTCGAATGCTAGGCAATCCGCTCAAAACGGTCAATCCGACTCACGGACATCGGATTGTGCTGCTATGATAATCGTCGATGGAGACGATGGTTTCCATTCTCGCAAGGCTAGGCCAATGGTTCTGGCAGTTGCCGTCGGTTCGGGTGCATTGGGGGCGGCACTTGTAGCTATCGCCGCATGGGATTGGCGGCGGCGCAGCCATGCGCGAAGAGCGCTTGCCGCAGCGCTTGCCGGAGAGATCACAGCAACGCTGGAAACCATCGAGGCGCAAGATGTGATGGCGGCGCTGGAGCGGGCTTATGCTCATCCCGATCAAAAGGCGCATTTTCCGAAGATCGTTCTGCCGCGCTTTGTAATCTACGAATCCAGTGCCGGAATGTTGGATCGCCTCGACATCCCGCTCCAGCGCAAGATCGTTCATCTGTTCGAGCGATTGGCCATGCTTCCGCATGAATTGGGCGAATTGCCCGGCATGCTTGATCATGCGCAAGACGGGCAGGGAGCATATGTTCGTCATCTGCGCGAAAATCTCGATCAAACGCTCGCGCTCGCCGATGATGTGCTTCTCTCGTTGCGGCCGATCATGTCGCCGCACAATCAGGCAAAACATCTCACGCCAAGTCCGCAAATAGCGGCGTGATACTGCCCGGCAGGCTCCCGAAGGGTGGTTCAGTCGCGATCAAAACTGCGCACGAAGTTCAGGTTTCGATGACCCGCAAGCGCAATAAGGCCTCTGAGATCGGCATTCAGTTCGTCGCTGGTCGTGAAGGCTCTGCGGGAGCCATCGCGCTTCAAGGCATAGCGGCGCATGTCCTCGGCGACGCGCTCCAGGGAGTCGGCTTCGTAATCCAGGAATTTCCGGATGCTTTCGCGATCGGCAATGGCCTCAATGATGTGCGGAACATGCGCAAGACAGATGTCCGGAAATATCTCCGAGCTGCTCGCCACGGCAGCCACGATTGCGTTTGCGGTTTCACCGATCGCCTGACGCTCGGCCCTCCAGCGGACGCGGCAGAGCGCGCAATCCTCCTGCGTGGGCAGCAGTGCGCCGATCGCCTCGCTCAAGTGATCGGCGCCTTCGCCGGAGAGATCGCGAAGACGGCCGGCAAGCCCTTCCAATACGGCCGGAAATCCGATGCAGGTGCCATGGGGGCTTGCCATCGCGGCGTATTGCCAAGTGTGAAATCCGCAAAGCCCGTGATCGGCTGCGAGCGCTTGCTGCACCTCGCGATCTATCGTGATCGCATATTGATATTTCTGGAGAAATTCTCGAATTTCGCCTTCGATCCGTGCGCAAACGCGGCACGTTGCAAATCGCGGTACGACGCGGCCGCTGCCCGGCCGATATCGCAGGCGATTCGGATCGCCATGCTCGAATATCCGCCGCTCCAGCCCGTTCAGCCGGTCGAGATCGACGGCGCAGTTTCCAAGCTCTTCAAGACGCGCGCGCACGCGCCCAAACATGTGCCGCAGAAACTCGGACTGTTTCTCCCGAAGCAGAAACTGCGTCAGATGATCCATGAACTGCGGAAGGCCGCTTGCCCGTAGCCGTTCCGCGTCCCCCGACCGTGCGGCTTCCATCGCATCCAGCGCGGACACCGAGTACACGCCAATCCGGTCTTCATCCATGATGCCGCGAAGCTGTGCGTTTATGTGCTCGCGCACCTCCCGGCGTTCGCCCCGCGCGGCGAGGTCCTGTTTGTTGATGATGAGGAATATCCGGTAGCCGCCTGCGGCAAGATCTGCCAGCAGCCGGCACTCGGCTTCGGAAAGAGGGCTGTCGTAGCTGGTGACGAGGATGACAGCATCGGCTTCCGGCAAGTAGCCCTCCGTCGTGCGCGTGTTTTCGAGGATGGCCGAGCCCAGGCCGGGCGTATCGACGAGATAGAAACCGCGGCGCAAGATTTCCGACGGCAGTTCGATGCGCGCGAATTTGATCCGCTGCGCGTTGCCGGGATTGTGACGCTGGGTGATGTATTCCGGCAGCGATTCAATGGGAATCTCGTTCGGGAGGCGACGCTCTTCATATTCGATGATGGCGCGTTCCGACGTGCCGTACTGGACCGTCGTGATGACCGATGTCAGCGGAACGATGCCGGTCGGCAAGCGCTCCGTCTTCAGCATGGCGTTCATCAGCGAGGTCTTGCCGCGGCTGAACTGGCCCGACACCACGATATTGAAGCGGTCTTCGGCCAGGCGCGCGAACAGATCTTCGAACGGATAAAGCGCGTCGGGCCGCGCCGCGCGCGCAACCGGCGATGCCGAGCGCAGAATGTCTGCAAGTTCGAATTTGGCCTGTTCGTATTCCCGGACATCTATGTGTGAATGCGCAGCAGGCGAGTCTGGATTTGAAACCGGCTGCGAACGGGCTTTGTCGTTCATCGCTCCCACCTTGCGGCGATTTGGTAGGAGCCATCAGCCATAACGGCGGTTCAAGGGGGAACTCCATCCCCAATGGATAAGGTATGGCGGCATGGTGCCAAGTCAATACCGTCACAGTATATGGGAAAAAGCATATCCGGCGATCAACGCGAATGTCAGGAAAAACAGAAACGCAAAAAGCGCGCTCGAAAGAGAATGCCGTATCAGCTTCGGCCGCGCCATCTTGTGCCGTTCGTATTCCCGGTAGGTGATCACAAAGGCGCAGACACCCGCCACCAGGCCAAACGCGATTCCAAGAGCAAACCAGATGGCGAGCATCGCAAGATGGATCGGACATGTTGCGATTCGACCAAATGAACGTCCCGCGGCGGAGGGTCAATAGCGCCACGGGACCGAAGAACTTGTTCATGGGTTGGAACGGGGCGGCACAAATGGCTAGGCAAAGCGCGGCCTCTGGCCGTATAAAAGGGGGCAAGGCGATGGGGTTCGCCGTGTAAGCGCCCTTAGGGCTGATGACTCCTTCCGATCCTTTTACCAGGAGGGGTTATGCGCGCGTCGGCCATGCCACGCAGCCTGAAAAGAACGGGCTGCGCTGATCTGAGGGACTTTGCCATAATGCCGTCTCCGCCTGGCCGGAGGCGGACGGCATGATGGGCCGGGACATCCTCCTGCAAATCGCCCAAGTCCTTACGGTACTTGGTCTTTCTCCGCTCCTGCAAGGCATCATCCTGCAATTTCAGGAGCGCGTTCAGCGGGGTCAGGGGCCAGGTATTTTTCAGCCCTATCGCGATCTGTGGAAGCTGTTCCACAAGCATCTCGTCGTCCCCGACACGGCATCGTGGCTGCATTTCGCGGCGCCGGTGGTGGCGTTCACCTGCATGCTGACCGTTCCTATCCTGATTCCGGTGCTGACCGATTTTCCGCTGCCGCTGTCCAATATGGGCGACATTCTGGGCGGCGGTCTTATTCTGACGCTGGGATCGTTCATGATCCTGCTCGTCGGGTTGGATGCGGGCGGCGCTTATGGCGGCATCGGTTCCAGCCGCGCGGTCATGGTCGCCATTCTGGCGGAGCCGACGCTCATTCTCGTCTTCGTCGGGATCACGCTGCTCGCCAAGGCGATGCTGCCCTTCGTGGTCAATCATCTGCTGGTCGGCAGTCCGGCGGTCTATTTCAGCCCGGCGCATCTTTTTCTCGTCGCGGCGTTCTTCGTGCTGCTTCTGACCGAGACTGACCGCCTGCCCATCCATTCCAGCACGCATATCGAAGTCTACATGATCGATGAAGGCCGCATTCTCGAATATTCCGGGCCGCTGCTTGCGATCGTGAAATGGGCATCGATGATGAAGCAGTTCATCCTCTACACGATCTTCTGCAACGTGCTTCTGATCCCCTGGGAGCTTTCCCGCGAAGGCACCGTCTTGGGCGCGTTCGGCGCGGCCGCGGCCCTGCTCGGAAAATTCGTGCTGGTGGGATGCGTCGTCGTGCTGGTCGAGACCACGCAATCGCGCCTGCGCTTTTACCGCTACCAGGAACCGCTTGCCGCCTCGTTCATTCTCGCCGTCCTGTCGATCATCGGAACGCAATTGAGCTGACCCATGACCATCCAGAACCTGCCGCCGCTCGTCGCCTCCATCTTCAGCCTTCTGGCGATCGCATCGTTGCTGCTGACCTTCGTGATGCTCGGTTCGCGCTGGCTCAACCACTATCTCTTCGCATTCGCGGCGGAATCGTGGCTGATCGCGGCGCTGTCGGCCACGGTGGGCATCTATGGCAATTATCCCGAACTCTATCTTATTGCCATTCTCACGGTGGTGTTCCGGGGCCTGCTTCTTCCCTATCTCGTCTGGCGCATCATCCGGCGTCAGAATGTGGACCGCGAGGTGCAGATCATCCTGCAGCCATCGAGCGGGCTGGTGATCGGCGCGCTGTGCGTCGTCTTCGCGCTGGTGGTGGCTTACCGCATCGGCGCGCAGATGAATCTGGCCGGCAGTGTCGCGGTTCTGGCGCTGACCGTGATGCTGTCGATGAAGCTGATCGGGTTTTTGATGCTGTCCATCCGGCACGAGGCCATCAGCCAGGTGCTGGGCCTGCTGCTGCTCGAGAACGGAATATTCCTCGGCGCGCAGGTGCTGGTGCCCGGCATGCCTATGCTGATCGAGATCGTGATCCTGTTCGATCTTCTGATCGCGGTGGCCTGTTTCGGCGTGCTGGTCCGCTATCTCGCCGCCACGGTGGGCGCGACGAGCAGCCTCGCGCTCAAGAAGCTGGTGGGCTAGATGGCGGATGCGCTGATACTGGCGATCGGATTGGCGCCCATCATTGCGGCGGCGCTGGGACTGCTTGTCCGCGTGCCGCGCGTTTGCGAATTTCTGAACCTGCTTGCCAGCGCCATTGTGCTGCTTTGCGCGCTTCCGCTGCCGGTGCTGGCGAACGGCCATCGCTTTTTCTACTGGGACGCTTACATCATTCTCGACGGGTTGTCGGCCTGGGTCGTGCTCTGCACGGCCGTCGTCTATTTCCTCGCCTCGATTTTCGCCATCGGCTACATGCGCATGCTCGACGAAGAAAAGCGGTTGCCGCAATTCTATGCGCTGTTCGCGCTGTTCGGTTTCACGACGCTGATGGCGCCTTTGGTCAACAATGTCGGGCTTTACTGGATCGCGATCGAACTGACGACGCTTGTCAGCACCTTTCTGGTGGCTTTCGAGCGCACGGCCGAAAGCATGGAGGCGGCGTGGAAATACATCATGATCGTCTCGGCCGGGATCAGTCTGGCGCTTCTGGGCACGGTGCTGTTCTATTGGGCCGGCTCGTTCGTTCTGGGCCCGACCTACAGCCTCACCTGGGACATGCTGCAAAGCGCCGCGCCCCGGATGAGCCCCGCGCTCATCATCCTGGCTTTTCTTCTCTGTCTCGTCGGCTACGGCACCAAGGTCGGCCTTGTGCCGATGCACACATGGCTGCCCGATGCCCATAGCGAAAGTCCCGCGCCGGTGTCGGCGATGCTGTCGGGTGCGCTCCTCAATGCCGCGATGGTGGGCATTGTGCGGTTTCTCGCGATCACCAATGCGGCGAATCTGCAAGGGCTGCCCCATCTTATTGTCGTCGTCTTCGGTCTTGCCTCGATTGCGCTCGGCGCGTTCTTCATCGTGCGGCAGGAAGGCATCAAGCGCCTGATGGCTTATTCCAGTATCGAGCATATGGGCGTGATCGCGCTCGGCTTCGGGTTCGGCGGTGTTTTCGGCACGGCGGGCGCGCTCTTTCACATGCTCAATCATTCGCTCAACAAGTCGCTGATGTTTTTCGGCGCCGGCAGCGCCATGCGCAGCTATGGAACCAAGGACATCGCCAAGGTGTTCGCGTTCTCGCGCTATTTTCCGCGCACCGGCGCGGTGTGGCTGGCCGGGGCCGTCTCCATCACCGGGGCGCCGATCTTCGCGCTTTTCCTGAGCGAGATCGTCATCATGCGCGGCGGCATGGCGCAATCATTTGCCTGGGCGGTCTATGCCATGGCCGTGTTGCTGGTGATCGTGTTTGTCGGATTTCTCAACCACTTTCGCATCATGTATTACGGCGCGGCACCCGCGGGCGAAACATCGCCCAAACCCGTCAGCGCCTGGTGTGTGACGCCTATGGCGCTGGCGCTTGTTCCGCTCGTTCTGTTCGGGTTCTGGTGGCCCGAGCCGTTCTGGACGTTTTTCGGCGTCGTCCATTCCCAACTCGGCGGAGCCATGCCATGAGCGCGGTGCCCGTCGTCGATGTCGCATCGGCCCGCCTGTCGGAACACACGCACGCGCTCGCTGCCGCAGGCGGGCGCATGCGCATGGCTTATGCATGGTATCCCGCGCCCGGCCGCATCGAACTTCGTTATCTGCTGAGTGCCGGTCCTGCCGCACCCTTTATTTTCTGGCGTGTCGAACCGCAAGATATGATTGTTCCGAGCCAGGCCCCAATCGTGCCGTCGCTCGGCTGGTACGAGCGCGAAATCGCCGATCTCTTCGGCGTGACATTTTCCGGCCATCCCGAAGCGAAACGGCTCGTGTTGCACGATGGCGCCGATATGCCCGCGCCGCCTTTCGCGCCGGATTTTCCCGTGTCTGGACATGTCGTCTTGAAAGGCCGGGGAAGCGGAATGCCCGATGTCGAAGGGCCCGACGTGCAGCGGCTGCCCTGGGGTCCGGTTCGCGCCGATGTGGTCGAGTCCGCCGAGTTCGGCTTCTTCTATATCGGCGAGCACATTCTGCATCTGCACACGCAACTCTTCTTCAAGCATCGCGGAATGGAAAAGCGTTTCGAAGGGCTTGCGCCGGAGGCCGGCGTGATCTGGGCGGAGCGTGTTTCCGGCGTCGGCAGTTTCGCCCATGCGCTGGCCTATTGTCAGGCCGTCGAGGCCGCGAGCGATTGCGGCGTTCCCGCGCGCGCGCGGATGCTGCGCGTTCTGCTCGCCGAATTGGAGCGGCTTTACAATCATCTGCATTATCTCGGCCATCTTGCCGACACCACGACGCTCAAAGTGGGCGCGGCGGAAGGCAAATATCTCGAAGAGCGCGCCAAGCAGCTCAACAGCCGCCTCACCGGCAGCCGGTTTCTGCGCAGCCTGCTGGTGCCGGGCGGGCTCCGGCGCGATCTCGATCCGGGCACCTGGCTTGCAGAAGAATTGGAAAGACTGCGCAAAGAGATCGCTGTCTATACCGCGCGGCTGGAACACTCCAACAGCTATCTCGACCGGCTGATGACGACCGGCATTCTCGAAAAGAAGGTCGCGCTCGATCAGGGCGCGACGGGGCCGGTGGAACGCGCCTCTGGACTGGATCGCGATCTGCGCCGCGATTATCCCTATGCTGCTTATGACGGTTTGCCGCTCAAGATCGCCATGCGCGATGCGGGCGATGCCTATGCGCGCGCGCACGTACGCATGGAAGAAATCGACAACAGCATCGTGCTGATCCAGCGCGTGCTTCTGCTGCTGGAGGCGGGCGAGGTGCGTGCAAGCTGCACGCCCCCGCCGGACAGCGAAGGTTTGGGCTGGGCCGAAACCCCGCGCGGCTCGCTGTTTTACGCCGTGCATTTCGATGCAAACAGCCGCCTGAAGCGGGTGAAGATCAAATCGCCGTCGTTCTCGAATTGGCGGGTGTTTCCGTTCACCGTTCACGACAGCAACATGATGGACTACGCAATCAACGAGGCGAGTTTCGGCCTTACGATTGCCGGATGCGACAGGTAACACGATGGCCTTCTGGACGCTCTTCGGACTGACGCGCGGCAAGGCAACCACCGATTGGCCGAAATCGGAAACGAGCGGCCAGGACGGTGTGATCGGAATGCCGCGTTATCATCCCGAACATTGCGACAGCGGCTGTTCGGTTTGCGCCGAGGTCTGCCCAACCCACGCCATCGCCGTGACGAAAAATGGCGAGGAGAAAACATCTCTCGAAATCGATTATGGCCGCTGCGTCGTCTGTCAGCTTTGCGTCGAAGCCTGTCCCACCGGCGCGCTCAACGCATCGCAGGATTGGGCGTTCGGCGTGCGCAGCCGCGACGATTTGATCCTGACGCAAACGCCGAAACCGGATGGCGAAAGCCGGACCGCGCCGGCGTCGCGCCGCGGCTTCCGCCGCAGCCTGCATATCCGTCATGTCGATTCCGGTTCGTGCAACGGATGCGAATCCGAACTTCAGGCGCTCAACAATCCGTTCTACAATCTGCATCGCTTCGGCATCTTCTTCACGCCGTCGCCGCGCTTTGCCGATGTGCTGCTTGTCACGGGGCCGGTGACCTATGCGATGCACGATCCCTTGCGCGAAACCTATGCGGCGATGCCCGACCCCAAATGGGTCGTGGCGGTGGGTACGTGCGCGGTGTCGGGCGGCATTGCCGAAGGCGGCTATGCCTGCGGGCACGGTCTGGAAGGCGTGTTGCCTGTCGATATCTATCTGCCGGGTTGCCCGCCCAATCCGGCGGCGATCATCGAAGCGCTGCTGCTTCTGCTGGAGCGCAGGTCTCAGCATGTGACGGGAGGCCGCTATGCCGATTGAACAATTGTTCGGCATCGGTGTCGCGCTATGGCTCGCCGCGGCGTTCATTGCGCTTTTCTTGCGAGGTGCGGCCATCGCGCGTCTCCTGCTTGTCGCCGGATGCGTCGCGTGTGGCGTGGGCGCGGCATTTGCGTTGCCCGACGGCATGGCGTCTATCCATCTGCCGCTGGGAATTGCCGGTGCCGGCACCGATTTCCTGCTGACACCGGCAGCGGCGTGGCTGTTGTTGTTCGGATTGATGGCGGCGGCTTTGGCCACCGCACTTGCAACGCCGTCCGACCACGGCAAATCCTCCTGGTGTTTCGGCGCGGCCATGAGTCTGATCGGCGCGCTCGGTGTGTTCGGCGTCCAGGACGGCATCAGCTTTCTGGTTGCCTGGGAGCTTATGAGCCTCGGCGGCGCGGTGATGATTTTGGGCGAGGCCCTGTCGCCTGGCCGCGGCAGTCCGGTTCTCTTCATGCTTGCCTTGCTGGAAACCGGCGCCGTCGCGCTCATGCTCGCATTCCTGATACTGGCGGACGCAGGCGGGAGCTTCGCCTTCGCCGGTTTCGCGCATGCGGCTGCCGCGCTCACCATTGCGGGCCAATTTGCGGTCGGCATTCTTCTGCTGATCGGATTCGGCGCGAAGCTCGGCCTGCTGCCGTTTTACGAATGGTTCCCGGATACCTATGCCAGCGGCAGCGGTGCCACCGGCGCGCTGTTGTCCGGCGTCGTTCTCAACGCCGCGTTCTTCGGTCTGGCGCGCGGATTGACGGCGTGGATTCCGCTCTCGGGCGGCACCGCACTTTCCATCTTCGACGGCATCGTCGTTGCGGTCGCTGTGGTCAGCACCATCCTGACGGTGCTCTACGCGTTCCAGCAGGAAGACTGGCGCGGACTTTTGAGTTTTTCGTCGGCAGAAAACGCCGCCATCGCGGTTGCCCTTCTCGGCGCGTCGCTGGTTTTCGCGCGCGACGGCAAGACCGAACTGGCTGGATTGGCGTTCATCGTTGCGCTTCTGCATCTGGCAGGCCATGCGCTTGCCAAGAGCGGATTGTTTCTCGCAGCCGATGGCGTGTTTCGCGTATCGGGACATTATTCGCTCGCCCAGACGGGGCTGTTGCGCAAGAGCGGCTGGATCTTCGGGCTCGGCGTGTTGTTCGCGGGCATGAGCCTTGCCGCGATGCCGCCGCAGGCCGGCTTCGTCAGCGAATGGTATCTGTTTCAGACCATGTTCCAGGGATTTCATCTGAGCAGGCTGGGCGACCGGCTGCTTCTGGTGATCGCGGGCGCGGGCCTTGCGATCACCGTGGCCGTCGCGCTTGCGACCTTCGTGAAAGTCATCGGCATTGGTTTGCTGGGACGCGGGCGCACCATCGCGCGTGGTGTTTCCTTGCCATGCGGTTTGGCGGTCGGGCTGTTGGGCGCGGGCGTGCTGGTGCTTGCCGCTGGAATGCCTGTCTGGCTGACATTCCTCGCCCATGCCGATCCGGCGGCTTACGCCTCCGATGCGGCGGAAAAAATGCGCGACGGCTGGATTCTGGTTCCACTCACCGCGAAATTCGCCTTCATTTCGCCGAGCAAGCTCGTCATCGCCATGCCGCTTTTGGCGCTGATACCGCTTCTGTTTCTGCTTCTGTCGCGGCGCGGATTGGTGCGCAGGGCACCCGTCTGGTATGGCGGGCGCGAACACGATCCCACCCATGTCGCGACAACCGCTCTGGCATTTTCCAACGCGCTGCGCACCTTCTACAGCTTCATCTACCGTCCGACGGCCGAAACCACCCGTGTCCAGCCAGGCACGGCCAAGGGACAACCCTATTTCGTCCATCGCCTGATCTTTTCGCACAATGTCGCGCCGATCTTCGGGCCTGCGCTGTTCGATCCGGCGGTGCGCCTCGTCAATGCCGTCAGCGTCCGGCTGCGTGCCTTGCAATCCGGTCATCTGAATTTCTATCTGGCGCTGATCGGATTGCTGCTCGTCGCGATCCTGATCGTCGCCCTGTTGTGACTGAGCCTTTGGGAGATCCATGTACACATATGTCGCCATCGCCGCAGCGGGAATAGTGGGATGCCTATCGCGCTATCTGATGACACAACTCATCCAGGCCATCTGGGGCCAGTCGTTCCCTTACGCGACATTGTTCATCAATGTTTCCGGGTGCTTCCTGATGGGCTTTCTGTTTGTGGAGACGCTGGAACGGCTGACGCTTCCGGTGCCGCTGCGCACGGGCATCCTGACGGGCTTTCTCGGCGGATACACGACGTTTTCCACCTTTTCGATGGAGACGCTGCTGCTCATCGAGAGCGGCGAAGCCGTCAAGGGCGGCATCTATCTTCTGTTGTCCAATCTGCTGGGCGTGACGGCCGCGTTCAGCGGCGCATATCTCGCACGCAATGTGTGAAGTGGAGGAAGCGATGAGCCGCGACGTGACGATGGTTCGCATCTACATCAAGGAAACCGATCATGGCCGGCGGGGGAACCTGATGCAGGAGATATTCCGGCTCCTGCACGACCAGCATCGCGTGGCGGGCCTCACCGTGTTTCGCGCCATCGCCGGATTCGGCGCGTCCGGCGAAGTTCATTCCGCCGATCTGCTCAGATTGGCGGTCAATCTGCCGCTGGTCATCGAATTCTTCGATACGCCCAACGTGGTCGAGGCGGCCCTGAAGCTGATCAAGGACATGGTGCCCAACGAACATATTTTGTGCTGGCCCGCCACGATCCTTGGCGGCGAGGAGCCGTCAAAATGAACTGAGCACCGCCGGCGAGGGAGGCATCCATGTCGCCAATTGCATCGTCAAACGAACGCCGCGCAGCGGAGCTTCGCCGGTTTCGCAATTTCGCGCTGTTCTGGATTATCATACTCGTCGCCTATTTCGTCGGCGCCGACATTCTGCTCGAATTCATGGGATCGAAGCTGGAATCGGCATCGCCGGTCCTGCTGTTGCTGATGGGCTGCATCGTCATTGCCGCGGTCTGGCATGCGGCCGCAATCGTGACCATGAGCCACCCGGATTGGAACCGGCCAGGTGAGGGGTGATTTCGATAGGGGAAGGATGTTTCGCCGGCCGGCTTCTATCCGGCGTGTTCTTCCGCGGGCGGCAGATGTCCCGTTTCATTGATCCGCACGGCACGGATATGCCGATCGATAATCTCGATTTCGCTGATGGCGCAAGGCGACTGCGACAGGCGCCAATAGGCCGAAAGCGGCTGATCCAGAAGTTGCAGCAGCAACGCGCGATTAACGCTGTCGTGCCCGACCAGCACCACGGTTTCGTCCGGATGGCGCGCCAGCACCATGCGCAGGGCATTCGATGCCCGCGCGACCAGATCCTGCAACGATTCGCCATTGGGAAAGCGAACCAGTTGCGGCGCGGAGAACCATTTGACGAACAATTCGGGAAACTCCAATTCCGCTTCGCCATGTGTTTTCCAATGCAGATCGCCATAATCGAGATCGTTCAGATCGTCCAAAATCTCCAATGGGCATCCGCAGGCTTCCGCGATGAGCGATCCCGTGGCGATGCAGCGCCGCATCGGGCTTGAATAGACGGCCGATGGCTGCCAGCAACCGGCGATGCGGTATGCGGTGGCGTGGGCTTCGGCAAGTCCTCGCGCGGTCAGCGGCAATTCGGTCCGCCCCCGGAACCGTTCGGGCCGGATGCCTTCGACATGGCCATGCCGCGTCAGGATGATTGTGGTCATTGTCCGGCGTCTACCCTGCGCTGCTGCTGTTTGAGCCAGGCCATGATGGCCGAGCGGCTTCCTTTCATCGGCTTGGCCCAATGGGCGGAGCGCACGACATCGCCCTGCCGCCCCGCCCACCAATGCTCTTTCACCACCATGAGCGCCCAGCCGTCCTTGCCGGCATGCGTGCCTTCGAAAACCTCGACCGTAAAGCCGTAAGACTGTCCTTCGAAGGTGTGCCTTGTGTGCCGCCAGGTGACGCCGCCGGCGCTCCACACAGAGTGCTCGCGGCGCGGATTGTCGCGCCGGATGATCTCTTCGAAGAGAAGAAAGAAAGACGTATCGGCAAAGGTCTTCACTAGAATGGCCTCCGCTCAGGGCCCGCCTATCCGGCATTTTTCCGATGCCCGAACGCCGGGGACGAATGGCCGAGCAGTGATACGAGATCGGTCCACAGCCTGGCAAATAGCTGCTGTTCCGCGCCCAGTATCTCCAGCCGCTTCGCCATCCATTGATTGCAGACGGCCATCGCGTCGTCCGGTCCCTTGCAGGCGAACAGCCGGACGCTGAATTCGGCTTCGGCCTTTCGCATCTCGCGCATGCTGTCGAGCCAGGCGCGATTGATCTGTTCCACGCGGTCGAACAGGCGCTTGCGTTCGCCGCTGAGCAGGCTTTTGTCGATCGGCGTGAAATGGTCCGCATCGTCGTCGTCAGGCGGTCCAAAGCGCGTGGTGCGGCCGGTCATGTCCGTCTCCCGTTCCTAGGCAGCCTGGCCTTGCATCGCTCCGCCGTGTTTGGCGTGTTCGAATTCGTAGATATAGTCGCGCGTCACCGGCACGGCCGTCTGCTCTTTTGCCAGTTGAATCTGGAAGACCACGAGGCCGCCATGGCGGAAGCTCATTTCGCTGGCCGCGAGATAGAATTCCCACATGCGGCGGAATCTGTCGTCGTAATACCGGCGAAGATTGTCCCAATTGGCGAGGAAGCGTTCGCGCCAGCGCCGCAGCGTCTCGGCGTAATGCGTCCGCAGAATCTCGATGTCGGTGATGACGAGACCGGCCCGTTCGATGGCGGGCAGAATTTCCGAAAGCGCGGGAATGTAACCGCCGGGAAAGATGTATTTGCGGATCCAGGGATTGCCGAGCCCCGGCCCGTCCGTGGCGCCGATGGTGTGCACCAGCGCCACGCCCCGCGACGCCAGAAGCTGCGCGATCTTCGCGAAGAACACGGGATAGTAGGGCACGCCGACATGCTCGAACATGCCCACCGAGACGATCCGGTCGAATACGCCGTCCAGTTCGCGATAATCCTTCGCCAGAAAACGCACCCGGTCGCTCATGCCCGATGCATTCGCCATCGCGCGCGCGAAGCTGAGTTGCTCCTTCGAAAGAGACGTGGCGTCCACCTGAACGTCGTGATTGCGCGCCAGTTCGATGGCCAGTCCGCCCCAGCCGCAGCCGATATCGAGCACCCTCTGGTTTCGCTCCAGCAGGAGCTTTGCGGCGAGATGCTTCTTCTTTGCCGCTTGCGCCTGATCGAGGCTCAGGCCGGGCGACGCGAAATACGCGCAGGAATATTGAAGATCCTGATCGAGGAACGCGCCATAAAGTTCGCGCGACAGATCGTAATGGTGGGCGACGTTCTTCAACGCCCGGCGCCGGGAATTGGATTGCGTCATATGCTGCGCAAGACCGATCAGGCCGCGCATCAATGCGCCGTGCCGCTTGTGCCGGAAAGTGGCAAGGTTGCGGCCGCATAACTCCAGCAGCTCCGCCACGCTGCCGTGGCGGATTTCGAGCGTGCCGTCCATATAGGCCTCGCCCAGATAGAATTGCGGATAAAGCGCAAGTTTCCAGTAAAGGCTTCGGTCCCGAAGTCTAACGATGATGTCGGGCTGGTCCCCCGGACCGAAACGATGAAACTTGTCGTCGGCATCGACGATGCCGAGCGAACCCGATGTGACAAAATGCTTGAGAAACCTGCCGAGCAGCAACACATCAACCTCCTACGGTGTAAGCAGCCGGTCAAGCCAACTGCTTGCTTCGCCGTAGGGGTCATCAGCCTGATAAAGGCGGTTTTGGGGGAACCCCATCCCCAGGAATCGGAATTCGAGATTAGCCGGTTTTCCCTGCCGGAACAACACGCCGTCCGCTAAGGCTTCGCACTCGAAGGCGCGTTCAGGAATTGCTTAAACTCTGCGAGAACCTGCCGATAGACCTCGCGTTTGAAAGCGACGACCAGATCGGGAACGTCGGCGGGCCGCACCCAGATCCAGCCGTCGAACTCGGCATGATTCGAGGCGAGGTCGATGTCCTCGTCGCGGCCTTCGAACTGCATCAAGAGCCATTTCTGCCGCTGGCCCGCATAGCGTCCGCCCCATGCCTTCTTCAGCAATTCCGGCGGCAGATCGTATTGCAGCCAGTCCCGGCTCTCCGCCAGAATTGTCGCGTTGTCGGTTCCGATCTCTTCCTTCAACTCGCGAAGTGCTGCGGTGCGAAGATTTTCACCCTGATCGACGCCGCCTTGCGGCATCTGCCAGGCCCCGCCCGGCACATCGACGCGCCGGCACAAAAGCACATGGTGCCGTTTGTTGAGCAACATGATGCCGACGCCGAGGCGATATTCTCGGGGCTTTGCCGGAACATGTAATTCCGTATCGCGTTCCATCCTGTCATCCTCCGTTGTGTTTTGCGTCGAATGCCGCGCCTTCACGCGCAGAAGAGCGGCGAGCGCCTTGTCCTGGAGCCACCAGGGCGCATCGGGATCGGCAAGGCTCGATCCTGTTTCGATGGCTTGCGCGATGGCGGAAAAGGCTTGTTCGAAATGCGCCGTCAGGCAATCTTCGATTTCAGCGATCAGAAGAGCGTCCGGGTATTTCAGGAGTGCGATGAGCCGCGCGATGGCGTGCCGTTTTTCCCGGTTCATTTTGCTCGCCAGACACAGGCGGGCCGCCAGCATCGCCACCCACGGATCGGGGTCGTGGACGAGCCCGTGCAGCGGCGGCCAGACAAACGCGCCGGGAATGCCGATGTCCAGCAACAGGCGAAGCGCGCTGCGCCGTCTTTGCCGGCTGGAATCGACTTCATGTCCCGCTGGCGGCTGGCGTTGCTGCACGCTTTCCAAAAGCGCTGGCCGGGCTTTCGCGCCGAGCTTCAAGATCGCAGCTTCGGCCGACGGCCGCGTGAAATCGTCGGCGAGCGCGCCGATGAAATACGGCAGCGCCTCGATGCGGCGAAATCGTCCCACCGCCTCAATGATCCCCGCCAGGCGCCTGTGCCTGAGCAATGCCAGCAGCAAGGGCAGATCTTTGGTATCGCCCAGTTCGCCCAGCGCTCTTGCCGCGGCGTTCACGACGGCATCGTCTCCCGTCTGTTCGACGGGATCGTCGAAATCGTGCGGCGCTTCCAGAAATTCCCGCAAGACGTCATACGCTTTCAGGGCGCTCAACACTTCCACGGCGCGCCGTCTGGTTTCGTAGAGACCGCTCGGTTCGCGGGCGAACAAAATGGCGCGCACGGGAGAAATTGCGGCAGCGCCACAGGCGATTGTCTCGACTGCACCCACGTCGCCATCATGGAGCGATTTCAGTTTCGCGATGGCCTTGCGTAGCGCTCCGGCGCTTGCGCGTTCGCAATATGGTGCGCGTCTTTCGCCGCGCAGAAAGTTTACCACCATGATCCTGCCGTCTTTGGCATCAGCAGGAGTCATCAGCCATCATGGCGGTTCAAGGGGAACTCCATCCCACGATCTAAATGAAATCATCGCCGGATCGTTCCGTCAATCGCGGCAGAGCGCGCAAGACGGCGCCGGGGTCTGTTGACCGGGTCCCTCACACGTGAAAAATTACGAACGGGAATGGAGTCTCCCCAAAACCGCCAGCCCGGCTGATGACTCCTGCGGCGTCCTTGTGGCGCGGTGGGAGCATGTTTCATGCGCCGTGAAGAAACGGCGTCATGGCGAGGATTGGCATGACGGGCGTGAACCACATCGCAACGGATTCCGGCACGCTGCCGGAGCTTATCGCCGAGGCCTGCACGGTTCTTCCGGTTCCTTCGACGGCCGGTATCGAGGCGCGACTGCAACAGCTTCTAAGCCGCCTGAAAGAACAGCGGCTCCAGCTTGCCGTGCTTGGCCAGTTCAAGCGCGGCAAAAGCACCTTTCTGAATGCGCTTCTGGGAGCGCCGGTTCTGCCTATGGCTGTCACGCCGCTTACGGCGATTCCCACATTCATCGAGCACGGCGAGAATTTTCATTTGCGAACTGTCGAGCTCGATGGCGCGGTCGAGGACATCCCGGCAGAAAATGTGGAGGCGCTGCACGCGCTCCTGCAGGCGCGCGTGACCGAAGAGGGCAATCCGCACAACAGGCTGAACCTTGCCAAGGTGGATATAACGCTGCCCTCGGGGCTCGTCCACCAGGGTCTTACCCTGATCGATACGCCCGGCATCGGATCGATCTACCGGCACAACACGGAGACCGCCGAGGCCATTTTGCCGGAATGCGATGCGGCGCTTTTCGTCGTTTCGCCCGATCCGCCCATAACCGAGGCCGAACTCGAATATCTCGCGCGTATTCGCACAACCGCGCCGCACATTGTTCTTGTGTTGAACAAGATCGACATTGTGGAGAGCGCCGCCGATAAAGCCGCTTCCATCGATTTTCTGCGCCGGGTTACGGCGGAAAAAGCCGGCTTGCAGGACGCGCCGCTCATTTGCATATCGGCGCGCCGCGCGCTGCGGGCGAAGATGGCGGGCGACCACGAAGCATTGAAAACCAGCGGCCTGGCGGATGTCGAGCGCTACCTCACCGATTTCATCGCAGGCGAGAAGGCGCTGACGCTGCACCATGCGGTCGCCGGCAAGGCCATAGCGCTGATCGGCGAACTGAAATTCGAAGCCGAAAGCCGTCTTGCCGCGTTGCGTATGCCGATCGACGATCTTTCGAAACGGATCGCGGAATTCGAGCGGGCCGCGCTGCGCTTCGAAGCCGAACGCAATATCAGCAGCGATCTCATCGCCGGCGACCGCAAACGTATTCTGGCGGAGCTTGATGCGGACGCTGCGGCCTTGCGTGCGCGCATGCAAAAACGGATCGACGAAAAAATCTCCACCTCTCTGGGCGCAGGACAGCGCGAGGAAGCCGTCGTCGCGGCGCTGGAGGAGGGAATTCCGGCGCTGTTCCAGACCGAATTCGCGCGCGAGGAAGCCAGGACACGACAGCACTTCGCCGAGGCGTTGAGCGTTCATCGCGCCCGCGCCGCGGAATTGATCGCACATGTGCGGCGCATGGCGGCCGATCTTCTGGCAATCGGGTATGCCGCGCCGGCGCCGGAAGAAGCCTTCGCGCTCAAGAAACTTCCCTATTGGGTGACAAAGGCGCGCGAGACGCTCCGGATTATTCCGCCGGGCGCGATCGACCGCCTGCTTCCCGCATCCCAACGCAGACGGCGCACACAAGAGCGGCTCGCGAAAGAAGCCGGTGAAATCGTTCGCCGCAACGTCGAAAATCTGCGCTGGTCTTTGCGGCAAAATCTGGAGGATGGCTTCCGCCTTTTCGAATCCCGGCTCGATGAGCAGCTTCAACTGACACTGGAGGCAACCCGCGAAGCCTTGCGCCAGGGCGTGCAACGGCGCGACGACGGCAGTACCGGCGCTGTTTGCGCAATCGCGACGCTGACCGCCGCCGCCCGGCGGCTTTCGCAAATCGCGCAGGCTATTGCGCATTCGCCGGCAAATCGCCGCGCTAAGACATTGAGTTTGTAGGCGTTTATTTTGTCTGTGTTTTTCCTGAAATCTGTCGGGTTTTTGCCTGTCTTCAGTGTCGGGTTTTGTAAGCACGAGTTTGGTGCCACGGAACGCCGCAGGACATTGCGCTCGAAGATCGAGGAACGGATCGCTCGCAAGAAGGGCGATAGCCAGCAATCTTTATTGGACATCTAGACTATAAGACGCTATATATGACGCCATAAGCCGCTTTATGGCTCTATAAATGAGGCCTAACCATGCGTTCAACGGTGATTGATGTTTTGCCCGCCAAAGTCAAACGCTCTTTGGCCAAGTTTGGCGGCGATCTTGCACTCGCACGGCGCAAGCGCGCGTTGACCGTTGCGATGGTTGCCGAGCGGATGGGCGTTGCCAAGAATACCTATCTGCGTGTCGAAAAGGGCGATCCGACGGTCACACTTGGTGTTTATGCCATGGCCTTATTTGTTCTGGGATTTCCGGAAGCTTTCGGCGATGTAGCAGATGCGGCACGGGACCAAGTGGGTCTTTCACTTGATGAAGAACATTTGCCAAAGCGCGTGCGGACAAAGCGCTTGCGCTCGCTGGCACCACCACCACAAGCGTCACGGCGTTCATCGCGATGAAGCGCACCATAAGAACATATTTGTGCGACCGGCCTATCGGCATCCTGCGCTATGACATGCAAGGCACTCGAGAAAGTGCCGCCTTTCAATACGACGAAGATTGGCTTGCAGAACGCGAACGATTCGCGATCGATCCAACCTTGCCTCTCGTGACTGGACCTCAATTTCATCGCAAGGCGCGTGACGGCTCCATATTTCATGGCGCGATCGCCGATACGGAACCCGATGGATGGGCCCGCCGCATCATTCTTCGCGACCATGCCAAACGCCGTCAGAATGCGCGCCGCACGGGAGCCAAAGAGGAAACGCGAGTTCTGAACGAGCTCGATTTTCTTTTGGCAGTGGATGATTACAGCCGCGTCGGCGCATTGCGCTTTCAGGATGAGGACGGCGTATTTCGCCGGGCTGTCGAAGAAGGACGGCGCACCGCGCCGCCGCTGGTTGAACTCAGCGCGCTTCTCGCTGCCACGCGCGCTGTCGAAACCAATACCGAGACGGCGGCCGATCTTGCCTATTTGCGCGGCCGGGGCACGTCGCTCGGCGGTTTGCGTCCCAAATGCACCGTGATCGATGATGATGGACATTTGGCAATCGGAAAATTTCCCAGTGTCGCCGATGAGCGCGCGGTCACCAAGGGCGAAGTCCTTGCGCTCACGCTTGCAAAACGCGCCGGCATTGCCGCCGCCGCGGCCCGGCTTGTCGATAGCGACGGCGTATCAGTTGCGCTGATCCGGCGCTTTGACCGGCTGGCTGGCGAACGCCTCATGTATGCGTCGGCGGCCACCATGATGGGTGTCGAGCACACGGATCCAGCCGAACATTCCTACACCGAAATTCTCGACGCCATTCGCGTACACGGTGCCCAGGTTCAGGCCGATGCCGAAGAGCTTTGGCGTCGCATCGCCTTCTCGGTTTTGATTACGAATATCGACGATCATCTCCGCAATCATGGATTCCTGCATGTGGCGCGTGGGCAATGGCGGTTGGCCCCAGCCTTCGATCTCAATCCTTCGCCGGAGCGGACGCGCGAGTTCAAAACGTGGATTTCGGAGGAAGCCGGACCGGAAGCGACCATTGATGGTCTTATGTCCATCACGGCTTATTTCCGGATTGCATTGCCGCGCGCAAAAGCCATTTTGCGCGAAGTCGAGCGCGCCGTTGCAAATTGGCGCAAGCAGGGCCGTGCGATTGGCATGACCGACGTCGAACTCGATCAATTCGCCGATGCATTCGAGCATACAGAGCACAAAGCGGCACGGCGCATCATCGGTTGAACATCAAGATATTCCTGCGCCGCGCGCCGCCGAATGTCGTCAAATCGACGCGGTTTTCTGCTTTTTGCTGCTTCCCCCATGCTTCCCCGGCTCGAATGGGAAGGCCGGGGAAGCAAAAGTTTCCTGATCCGGCCTTCCATAACCAATTGTTTTTCTTGAGAAAATCTGGAGCGGGCGAGGCGAATCGAACGCCCGACCCTAACCTTGGCAAGGTTATGCTCTACCCCTGAGCTACGCCCGCGCTCCAAGACGAAGGGCCGCACTTATGGCGCAAGCGCCAAATCCCGGTCAATAGCGTTCTGGGCCAATGGCTTCGGACTTCGGCCCTGGCTATGGTCGGGCGCGATTGGGCCGGGCCTCGTCCATGGAAAACCCTGTTTTGGAGCCCGAGTTGCGCGAGGCGGCGCTGGCCGCGCGCCTGGCCGCGCTCGGCATTTCCACCGTCACCCATGCCCATGACCCGGTTTTCACCGTGGCCGAGGCGCGCGCCTTGCGCGGAAGCCTGCCGGGCGGCCACACCAAGAACCTCTTCTTCAAGGACAAAAAGGGCGGGCTCTGGCTGGTGGTGGCGCGCGAGGAATTGCGCATCGATCTGAACGCGCTGGCGAAGGCGCTGGGAAGCCCGCGTTTCTCCTTCGGTTCGGCGGGGCTTTTGGCGTCGGTCCTTGGCGTCCCGCCGGGATCGGTCACGCCCTTCGCCGTCATGAACGATACGGAAAACGCGGTCCGCGTGGTGCTGGACGAGGGACTTTTGGCGCTCGACCCGCTCAATTTCCACCCGCTGCGCAATGACCGGACGACCGCCATTGCGCCCGCCGGTTTGCTCGGATTCCTGCGCTCGACCGGCCACGATCCGCTGATCGCCGGCCTTCCGGAAACCGCCCCTTAAGTCATGGCGCCATGGGGGCTTTTCTTTCGCGGGCCGACCCCCCATGTTCCGCCCATGATCGGGAGAACGACATGGCTTTGATCAGTCCCGGCGGCCGGCCGCTCGGAAGCGCTGCGGCGGCGCCCGCGGCCCATGGCGAGTATATAAAGGACTCCTCGCTCGAAACCTTCGGCGCCGATGTGCTGGAGGCGAGCCGCCAGGTTCCCGTGATCGTCGATTTCTGGGCGCCGTGGTGCGGGCCGTGCAAACAGCTCGGGCCGGTGCTGGAGAAGGTCGTGAACGAGGCCAAGGGCGCGGTGCGCATGGTCAAGATCAATGTGGACGAGAACCAGGAGATCGCCCGTCAGCTCCGCATCCAGTCGATTCCGACTGTGTATGCGTTCAAGAACGGACAGCCCGTCGATGGTTTCATGGGCGCGATTCCGGAATCCCAGATCCGCGAATTCGTGGCGCATCTGATCGCAGGAGAAGCGGGCGGGCATGGCCATGGCGGGCCGGGACATGCGGAAGACGTGCTCGCCGCCGCCGACGAAGCCTTCGCCGCGGGCGATCTTGCCACCGCCGCGCAAGCCTACGCCCATGTGCTGCAGGACGAGCCCGGCAATCCCAAAGCGGTTGCGGGACTGGCGCGCTGCTATCTGAAAAGCGGCGATGTCGAACGCGCGCGTTCCACGCTCGGGCTCGTGCGTCCCGACGGCGCCAACGACGAAGCAATCCGCGCCGTCGATGCCGAATTGAAACTGCGCGAGGCCGCGCCCAAGGCGCCCGACACCGCGCCCTTGCGCGCGAAACTCGAAGCAAACCCGAACGATCATCAGATCCGCTACGATCTCGCCATGGCGCTCGACGCGGCCGGCGATCGCGAGTCCGCGCTCGCCGAGCTGCTGGAGATCGTCAGGCGCGACCGCAAATGGAACGACGATGCGGCGAGGAAGCAGCTCGTCACGCTTTTCGAAGCCATGGGCTTTTCCGATCCGCGTACCGTCGAGGCGCGGCGCAAACTTTCCGCAATCCTTTTCTCGTGACGCCCAAGAGATTTTTATGAGCCACGGCCGTTACCGCAGCATCGACGATCTGCCCGCCACGCTCGGCGTCTTTCCGCTGACGGGCGTGCTGCTTCTGCCGCGCGGGCAATTGCCGCTCAACGTGTTCGAGCCGCGCTATCTGTCGCTGGTCGATGCGGCGATGTCGGGCTCGCGGCTGATCGGCATGATCCAGCCCGCCGAACATGAAGACAAGGCGCTGAAGCCCGCGCTCACCGCGGTCGGCTGCGCGGGCCGCGTCAGCTCCTATCGCGAGACCGATGACGGGCGCTATCTCATCACGCTCACGGGCATCTGCCGCTTCCGGCTTGCGAACGAACTTCCGATGCGCGAGGCCTATCGCGAAGTCCATCCCGATTATGCGCCGTTCGCGGGCGATCTCGTGTCGGAGAGCGAGGCGGATTTTCCCCGCGAGCGGCTCTTCGCCGCGCTCAAGGATTATCTTTCCACCCGCGATCTGAAGGCCGATTGGCGCTCGGTGATGAGCGCGCCCGCCGAGACGCTGGTCAATGCGCTCGCCATGCTCTGCCCCTTCGAGCCGGCCGAGAAGCAGGCGCTGCTCGAAGCGCCCGGCTGGCGCGAACGCGTCGATACGCTGGTGGCGCTGCTCGAAATGTCGTCTCTCGCTCCGCCCGCGGGCGGCGGCGCGCTCAATTGAGGAAACGCCCATGGAACCCGACCCCAAGCTCCTCGAAATCCTCGTCTGCCCGGTCACCAAAGGCCGGCTCACCTATGACCGCGAAAAGCAGGAGCTGATCTCCAAATCGGCGGGCCTTGCTTATCCTATCCGCAAGGGCGTGCCGATCATGCTGCCCGGCGAGGCGCGCGAGCTTTCGGACGAGGAACGGTGAGTTCGGATATCTGGCCCACCGAATTGCGGCTCGACCCGGCGAAGGAAACGCTCACCGTCAGCTTCGAATCGGGCGAGCGTTTCGCGCTTTCCGCCGAATATCTGCGCGTGGAATCGCCGTCGGCCGAGGTGCAGGGCCACACGGCCGCACAAAAGAAAACCGTGCCCGGCAAGCGCCATGTGAAGATCGCAGGGCTGGAGCCGGTCGGGAACTATGCGGTGCGCATCCTCTTCGACGACGGCCATGCAACCGGTCTTTACGCCTGGGATTATCTTCATGAGCTGGGCGTGCGGCATGACGAGAAATGGGCCGCTTACCTGCGCGCGCTGCGCATGGCAGGCCTCAAGCGCGAATAGCGGCGCCCGTGCTATATAGCCGGACGGGAGGCTGAAATGGCCGAGAATGCTCAAGGCGGCGTCCGTCCGCGCGCGCGGAAGAAAGCGCGCGCGCCCAAAGCGCCGCCCACGCTGAGCGAAACGCTGCGCTCCTCGAGGCGGGTGCGCCGCACCGCCGTGATCAAGGGCCAGGATTCCTCGCGCTGGACCGATTTCTATCACATCGTACTGACCGCGCCGTGGTGGTTGTTCTTCGTCGGTACGGCGATATTTTTCCTCGGCGTCAATGCCGTCTTCGCGCTTTTCTACGTTGCCGATCCGCATGCGCTGCTGCACGCGAGGCCGGGCAATTTCTGGGATGCGTTCCTCTTCAGCGTCGAAACGATCACATCGGTCGACAAATCCGATGTCGTACCCGAAGGGGTTTACGCCAACGTCGTCGTGGTGAGCGAGGCGTTCTTCGGCATTCTCAACCTCGCCATGGTCACCGGCGTGATGTTCGCGCGTTTCTCGCGGCCGTTTTCGCGCGTGCTGTTTTCGCGGGTCGCCCTCATCACGCCCTTCGACGGCGTGCCCACATTGATGTTCCGCGCCGCCAACCAGCGCGGCAACCAGATTCTCGATGCCGGCGTCAGCGTCTCGTTCGCCCGACAGGCGACGACATCCGAAGGCATCGTGATGCGCCGCTTCGACGAGCTTGCGCTCGTGCGCTCGCGCTCGCCGCTCTTCGCGCTGTCCTGGACCATCATGCACCGCATCGACGAAACGAGCCCGCTCCACGGCCTGACCCTGGACGACATGGTCGAACGGCAGATCGAACTGATCGTGCTGCTCTCGGGCACCGACGACACGCTGGCCGACGTGATCTATGCCCGCCATGCCTATGGGCCCGACGACATCCGCTGGGACCACCGTTTCGTGGACGTGCTCTCGCTCAACGATCACGGCAAGCGCGTGGTCGATCTGAACCGCTTCCACGACACCGTTCCGGTCGAATAGAGCGGCAAAACGCCGTATCGGCGCCATTTTCGCCTTGAGCGGCGGCGGCCCTGCCGCTAGTTTCGGCGCCCATGGAACCCTTCAAGCATCTTTCGGGCGTGGCGGCGCCGCTTCCCATGATCAATGTCGATACCGACATGATCATCCCCAAGCAGTTTCTGAAAACGATCAAGCGCACCGGCTTGGGCAAAGCGCTCTTCCACGAAATGCGCACCAAGGCGGACGGCAGCGAAAATCCCGATTTCGTGCTGAACAAGCCGGCCTACAAAAACGCGAAAATTCTGGTCACCGGCGCGAATTTCGGCTGCGGTTCGAGCCGCGAACATGCGCCCTGGGCGCTGCTCGATTTCGGGATCCGCTGCGTGATCGCGCCGTCCTTCGCGGACATCTTTTACAACAACTGCTTCAAAAACGGCATCCTGCCGGTCACGCTGCCGCAATCCGAAATCGACAAGCTGCTCGACGACGCCGAACGCGGCGCGAACGCCATCGTCTCGGTCGATCTCGAGAAACAGGAAATCCGCGGGCCGGATGGCGGCGTCATCAAATTCGACATCGATCCGTTCAAGAAGAAATGCCTGTTGAACGGCTGGGACGATATCGGCCTCACGCTGCGCAACGAGAAGAAGATTTCCGATTTCGAGGCGCGTCGGAAATCGCAGGCGCCCTGGCTGTAATTTTTTCGTCATGGCCCGGCTTGTCCGGGCCATCCATTTTGGTGCGGATCGGAAAAAATTGGATCGCCCGCCTGAAGCGGGCGATGACGAAATGTGAAAGTTGAAAAAACCGGATGACCTGCAAAATTCTTCTCACCCCCGGCGATGGCATCGGCCCCGAAGTGATGAGCGAGACCGAGCGCGTGCTCGGCTGGTATGCGCGAAACCGAAATCTCGCTTTCGAAACCGAAACCGCGCTCGTCGGCGGCATCGCGCACGAAAAACTCGGCACCTCCGCGCCCGACGAAACCATCGCCAAAGCGAAGAGGGCCGATGCGGTGCTGTTCGGCGCGGTCGGCGGGCCGCAATGGGACAAACTGCCGTTCGAACAAAAGCCCGAACGCGGGCTTTTGCGCCTTCGGAAAGATCTGGAATTGTTCGCAAACTTGCGGCCTGCGCTCTGCTTCGATGCGCTGAAGGACGCAAGCTCTCTGAAGCCCGAGATCGTTTCGGGCCTCGACATATTGATCGTGCGCGAATTGACGGGCGGGGTCTATTTCGGTGAGCCGAAGGAGACGACGGCGTTGCCCAACGGCGAAAAGCGCGCCGTCGACACGCAGGTCTATACCACCCACGAAATCGCGCGCATCGCGCGCGTCGCCTTCGAGCTGGCGCGGCTGCGCTCAAAGCACGTGGCTTCGGCCGAGAAATCCAACGTCATGGTCACGGGCGTGTTGTGGCGCGAAGTGGTGAGCGACATCCACAAGCGCGAATTTCCCGACATCGAGCTGTCTCACGTTCTCGCCGACAATTGCGCCATGCAGCTCGTGCGCAATCCCAAGCAATATGACGTGATCGTCACGGACAATCTCTTCGGCGATGTGCTGTCCGACGAAGCGGCCCAACTCACCGGCTCCATCGGCATGCTGCCGTCGGCCTCGCTCGGCGCGAAGGACGCAAGCGGCAAACAACCCGCGCTCTATGAGCCCATTCATGGCAGCGCGCCGGATATTGCCGGCAAAGGCCTCGCCAACCCGATCGCCTCGATCCTGTCGCTCGCGATGTGTCTGCGTTATTCCTTCGGCCGCGTGGAAGACGCGAAGCTGCTCGAACGCGCGGTCGAGCGCGTATTGGCCGAGGGCTACCGCACCGGCGACATCATGCAGCCCGGCATGACCAAGGTTGGCACCATGGCGATGACGGATGCGATTTTGAAGGCGCTCCAGAGTCTGAACAGATAGCGGCTCTTGTTTTCCTCCCCCGCAAACTGGGGTGGAAATCGAAATACCCGTCTTGAATTCGCAATCACATTTCCCACATGCGTTGCATGATGGAGGCGCACAAAGTTGACGCGGTGTTGATGGATAAGTCCGGGGATAGCGCCGGAAGGGCGCATTGTTTTTATTGGCCTTTTACAATCGCTATTCACGGGGGGAGGGGGGAGGAAAAAATTTTCCGCTGGCTGAATTCACGGCTCGATGATCACCTTCCCGATCGCCTTGCGGTCGGCGAGCATGCGCATCGCATCGGCCGCCTGATCGAGGCCGAACCGCGCGCCGATGTAAGGATGCAGCTTTCCTTCGGTCAGAAGCGAATCGATCGCGTCGATGTTCTCGCGCCCTTTCGCGGGATCGCGCCTGCCATATTCGCCCGCGCGCACGCCGACCACGGAAAATCCTTTTATCAACGGAATATTCGCGGCGATCGAAGGAATGCGCCCGCTCGCGAAACCCACCACCAGCAGCCGCCCGTTGAAGGCGATGCAGCGCGTGGATTCGTCGAACGCATCGCCGCCCACGGGGTCGTAGATCACGTCCGCGCCGCGCCCCGCGGTGATCGCCTTCACGGTTTCGCGAAAACCCGTGGACGGCAACACGTGCTCGGCGCCATAGCGCAACAGAAAATTCCGTTTGGCTTCGTTCGAGGCGGTTGCGATCACGCGCGCGCCGAGCACGCGTCCGAGATCCACCGCTGCAAGGCCGACGCCGCCGGACGCCCCATGCACGAGCAGGAATTCGCCTTCCTGCAATTGCGCGCGGCGCACCAGCGAGACATAGGCGGTGAGATAGGCCATCGTGAATCCGGACGCGGTCGCGTAATCGGCGCCGGACGGCAGTGGCCGCAATTGCGCTTCGGGAAGTTGCGCTTCTTCCGCGAACGCGCCCGTCAAGCCGGAGCCGATCACGCGATCGCCGATCTTGAATCGTTCCGCGAGCGGGCCGGCCTCGATCACGTCGCCAGCGAATTCGCCGCCCACGATGAACGGCAATTCGGGCTTGTGCTGGTATTTCCCCTCGACCATCAAAAGATCGGGAAAGTTCACCGCCGCCGCCCGGATACGCACCCGCACCTGATCGACGGCCAGGGCCGCGCGCGCGATTTCCTCGATCCGAAGCGTGCCGATATCTTCGGAGAGCCTGCGGCAGACAAGCGCCTTCATGCGGATTTGCGGTGCGGCAGCGCGCGCACGCCGCCCATGAAGAGTTCGGTTGCGAAGCGCGCGGCTTCCTCGATGTCGTGGGGATCGCGGCGCAGCATGCGCTCGGCGATTTCGAACGCGACGCCCACGATCGCCGCCATCAGATAATCGGCGTCGACCGGGGGAAACACGCCCTTGGCGATCGCGGTCTCGAGGTCCTCGCGCAATTCCTCGAAGCCCGCGATGATCTCGGGCGTATCCATGCGCACGCGCAGCGTATCGGTGTTGCGGCGGATGGCGTGGAAGTTCTGTTCGTCGGCGGCCACGAATTCGAAGAAGGTGCGGAAGGTGCCGGAAATGAATTCCTCGATCGATTTCGCCTTGGCGCGCTCCTCGCGCAGGCGCGGGCGGATGCGCAGCGCGCTCTCGTCCTGGATCGCCTGGAACACTTCCTCCTTCGATTTGAAGTAATTGTAGAAGGTTCCCGAAGCGAGCGGCGTGGCGCGGATGATGTCGCGCACCGTCGTCGCCCCATAGCCGAGCTCGGCGAAGACGATCCGCGCCGCCTCCAGAATGATCTGGCGGTTCTGAACTTTCGTTTGTTCGCGCTTGCCGGCGGGTTTGGCCCCCGGTCGCGGCGCCAATTCTGTATCCATGAAGGCTCCCGACCTTCGGAATATGGTCGACTATATGACAGTGACGCAACGTCAATTTTTGCGCGAAAGCCGTTGACAGCGGCCACCCGTTCCCCTTCAACGCGGGTCTATGAGCGAGAAATCGGGCGAATCCACGGCGCCATGGCTGGGCCAGGCCTTCAAACTGATGGGCCAGACACCTTTTCTGGCAAGCCTCGGCGGCGAGCTGGTCGAGATCGGCCGCGAGCGGGCGCTGACGCGCGTGCCCTATAGCCTGAAGCTGGTGGGCGATCCCGATACCGGCGTGGTCCATGGCGGGGTCATCACCGGCCTTCTCGATCACACGAGCGGCATGGCGGTGATGGGCGTGTTGCGCGAGCCGATGCCGATCGCGACGCTCGATCTGCGCATCGATTACATGAAGCCCGCCGTGCCGGGCGAGGATATCGTCGCCGAATGCCATTGCCTGAAGGTCGGTCACGACGTGGCCTTCGTGCGGGGCGCCGCCTATCAGAGCGATGCTTCCAATCCCGTCGCCATCTGCACCGGCACGTTCATGCTCATGCGCGGCCAGCCCGCGATGATCCCGCCGAGGCAATGAGCATGGATCTTCTCGCCCGCGCCGCCGCCGGCAATTCCGCGCCCGATCCGCAGGCGCTGCTTGCGCTCATTCCCTACACGCAGCATCTGGGCATCGGCGCCGAGGTCGAAAACGGCCTTCTCACACTGAGCATGCCGTTTTCGCCGCATCTCGTCGGCAATGTGGTGCTGCCGGCGCTGCATGGCGGCGTCATCGGCTCGCTTCTGGAGACGGCCGCAATCGCGCAGGTGGTGTGGGAACGCCGCTTGCCGCGGCTGCCCAAACCCGTCGACATCACCATCGACTATCTGCGCAGCGGCCGCGCGGTTGGGAGCCATGCCCGCGCGCGCATCGCCAAGCAGGGACGGCGCGTCGTCAATGTCCATGCCGAGATGTGGCAGGAAGACGAGTCAAAACCCATCGCCGCGCTGCGCGGCCATTTCCTGATCGCCACCTAGCATCGCGCCATTCGCCTCGCGGCGGATGATAGGCCGCGTCGGCTTGTGGCGGCGCACGGACAAAACCGCGCGCTTGGGATTTGGCGGCGGCACGTTTGCACGCCGCGCGGCGAAGGATTGCGGCGGCGCTTGCGGAAGCGCCATGGCTTCGGGCGAAGGCGGCTTCGAAATGAAAACGATCCGCTCTTCCGGCTCAGGCGTTGCGGGCGTCTCGTGCCGCTTCGGAAAGAAACTCGCGCGCAATCCCTCGATCACCATCAGCGCAAGAAACGCCGCCAGAAGCCCGATCAGGATCCGCACCTCGATGCGCTGCTCCGCGTAAACGCCGAGCGCGAGCCTCCACACATCGCCCCAACTCGAATGCACCATATCCGCCCCCAAGGCTCCCCGGCGAGTGTAGCAAAAACCATGCGCGTGCGCAGTCCGCGGGCGCGCGGCCGATGGCGGCAAATCGCGCAATCCTTAATGCACAGGATGCATGCAGATTGACCGTTGCTTGTGCAATCAGCGCAAATCGGCGCCGATCGCGTCCGCGACATTCGAAAAACCGTCACGCTGCAGAAGCGAAAGCAGATCGCGCTTGATCTTCGCGACGAGGCCCGGGCCGTGGAAGACGAGCGCCGTATAAAGCTGCACCAGTGTGGCGCCGCTGCGGATCTTGGCATAGGCATCGGCGCCCGACGACACGCCGCCCACGCCCACCAGCACCAGCCTGTTGCCCACATGCTTGCGCATCTGGCGCAATACCGCCGTCGAGCGCGCGAAGAGCGGCGCGCCCGACAGCCCGCCCGTCTCGATCGCTGCGGCGCTTTTCAGGCCGTCGCGCGCGATCGTGGTGTTGGTGAGGACGATGCCCTCGATGCCGGATTTGAGGACGATCTCGGCGATGCATTCCACCGCCGCTTCGTCGATATCGGGGGCGAGCTTGACGAGGATCGGCGTCTTTCCGGCTCCGCGCGCGCGCGTCACCGCTTCGAGAAGATGCTGCAGCGCGCCGTGATCCTGGAGTCCGCGCAGGCCCGGCGTGTTGGGCGAGGAAATGTTCACGGTCACATAATCTGCGTAAGGCGAAAGCCGCGTGAAGCCGCGCACGTAATCGGCGATGCGGTCGATGCTGTCCTTGTTCGCGCCGATATTGATGCCGAGGATGCCGCGGCCCGCGCGCGCCGCCACGCGCTCCGCGAATTCCTCCATGCCCTCATTGTTGAAGCCCATGCGGTTGATGACGGCGCGATCCTGCGCGAGCCGGAAAAGGCGCGGGCGCGGATTGCCGGGTTGCGCAAGCGGCGTGACCGTGCCGCATTCGACGAATCCGAAGCCGAGCTTGAGCGATGCGCCGGGTGCGATCGCATCCTTGTCGAAGCCGGCCGAGAGCCCGATGGGGTTGGGGAAGCTCAGCCCCAATGCCCTCACCGCCAGCCGCGGATCGTCGGCCGGGGCGCGGGGCAGGAAGGGCGAGGCCAGCCGCAGAAGCCGCAAGGTCGCGATATGGGCGGGCTCCGGCGGCAGCGCCCGAAGCACGGCCGCGCCCCAATCGAGCAGCATCCGGCGACCTCTCAACCGATTCCTTTTCCAAACATAGCCTGCCTTTTTGCCAAACCATGGGTATTCGAACCTCGAAAAATGAGGGGGGATCCCCCCTTCTCCCGGCAAATCCCGGGAAGGCGAGGTCCCAGGCGGGCGAGTATAACCCAGGGTTGAAAGGCGGGGATAAGTGCAGGCTCCGGTCTTGCCTCACACGCCCCGCGCGAATAGGATTAAGTTCCCGAATCGGAATAGTTTCTTATCCGTGTTGACCCACAACCAGATCTGGGCCGCGATCGACGCCCTGGCCGCGCGCCACAACCTCTCGCCCTCGGGGCTGGCGAAGCTGTCGGGCCTCGACCCGACGACCTTCAACAAATCCAAGCGCGCTTCCGACGGCAAGCTGCGCTGGCCCTCGACCGAGAGCATCGCCAAGGCGCTTTCCGCAACGGGGGCCACGCTCGACGAATTCGTGGCGCTGGTCGATGCCAAGGGGCGGGGCCGCGTGAAGCTCGTGCCGCTGATCGGCATGGCCAGGGCCGGCGCGCGCGGCTATTTCGACGATGCGGGATTTCCCGTGCGTGGCGGCTGGGACGAAATCGGCTTTCCCGATCTCGCCGACGAACACGCCTATGCGCTGGAGGTGAACGGCGATTCCATGCTGCCCGTCTATCGCGACGGCGACCGCATCATCGTCTCGCCGGGCGCGAATGTGCGCCGCGGCGACCGGGTTGTAGTGAAGACCAATGGCGGCGAGGTGATGGCCAAGCAGCTCGCGCGCATGACCGCCCAGCGCATCGAGCTTCGCTCGCTCAATCCCGACTACGAAGACCGCATGTTCGCCGTGAGCGAGGTGGCGTTCATGCACAGGATCATCTGGGCGAGTCAGTGAGCCCACCCTCCCCTTGAGGGAGGGTCGGAAAATTCGAGCGAAGCGAAGCGATGGCGAGAATTTTTCGGGGAGGGGTCAGACGTTTTCGTTGATCGCAAGCCAGATTCCTTCCAATACGGAATCAGCATGCTTCATGACTTGAATGTTTGAAAAGCGAAGAACGTGATAACCTTGCGCATTCAGGAAATGCGTGCGTGCTGAATCGTACTCGATGTTACGCTTTTCGCCGTGCTGTTCGCCGTCCAGTTCTATTATTAGCTTCGCGGAGGCACAGAAAAAATCCGCGACATAGGGTCCGATCGGATGCTGGCGGCGAAAGCGCGAGTTCGCCAATTGCTTGTTGCGCAGCAAGGACCAAAGCTTGCGTTCTGCGATCGTGGCGTTTCGGCGCAATTCCTTGGCGAAACTGCGCTTGAATTCGCGGCGGCGAAGAGCGTCTGCTTTTGGCAGCGATGAAATGAACCCCTCCCCGAAATTTGCCTCGGGTCCGCCGCTGCGGACCCTCGCAAATTTCGACCCTCCCTCAAGGGGAGGGTAAGATCAAGCCGGAAATCCCTGATACGCCTTCACCTTCGCCTCGAACGCATCTTCCTTCCCGGCCTTGAGCAGGTCGAGCAATTCGGCCGCGCGTTTCTGGCTGAGTGCGTCATAGGCCGTGTCCGGCGTGCCGTTCGCGGCGGCGGTCAGCTGCTTCAGGATCTGGTCGTGATATTCGTCCGCGTCCAGCCCCGCCATCGACAGCGCGAACTGGTAATGCAGCACGATGTCCTTCGGATCGGCGGCAAGCGCCTTGTTGAAATCGTCGATGCCTTTGCCGGCGGATGCGCCGTAAGTCATGCTCGCGAGCAACGAGCCCGCGCCGCGCACCACTTCCAGATTCCAGCCGCCCAGCGTGCCCAGCGCGCGCGCATTGTTCGGCGCAAGCTCGATGGCCTTGTCGATCTCTTTCTTGGAAAGCGAGCCATAGCCTTTGTTCAGCGCCGACATCGTGCCGATGATGTGGGAATCGAGCCCGAGCGCGACGGCATAGAAGATATAGCCTTCCGCCTGTTTCGGATCGGCGGCGATCGCCTTCTTCGCGTAATCCTCGGCCTGCTGCACGCAAGGCAAGCACGGCGGAATATGCTCGGCCGCATCGCCGATGGCCGCGGCCGCGGCCAGCGCAAATCCGCGCGCGGTGTTTTCGGAAGAGCCCGCCTTCATCGCATCGGCATATTTGCCGGCGCGATAGAGCTGATAGGCCGGCCAGTTGGTGTCGAAGGCCTGGGATGTGTCGGGCGCTTCGGAGGCCATCGCGGGCCCGGCTTGCGCCGGCACAGCCGCTCCCGCCACACACGTCATCGCCGCCACCGCCACCAGCCATTTCATCGCCGTTACTCCCATCCTTCGAGCGTGCGCCGGATCAGCGCCGCGGTTTCGGCACATCCGAACAGCGCCGCAAACGAGCCGAAGCGCGGCCCCTGGGTCTGTCCGAACAGCACTTCATATAATGCCTTGAACCATTCGCGCAGAGGCTCGAAGGCGAATTTTTTTCCGATTTCATACACCGCGTTCTGTACAATTTCGCCGTTGCGCTCGCCTGCGAGGCGATCGAGTGTGGCGGCCAGCGCCGAAAGCGCCTCGCGTTCGTGGAGCGTCGGCGGGCGGTAGTTTTTCTGCGGCTTCACGAAGTCCTCATAGTAGCGCAATGCATAGCCCACCAGCCGGTCGAGGCCGGGATTGGCTGTGGGGCTCGCTTGCGGAGCATAGCTCCGGATAAAGCCCCACAGCACCTCACGATCATGTGCGTTCGAGGCGCTCACGAGATTGAGAAGAAGCGCGAAGCTGACCGGATAGGTCTCGTTGGGCGGATGTCCGGCATGGATGTGCCAGACGGGATTTTCCAGCCTGTGCGCCTCGGTGGCCTCGGGCGAATGATAATCGGCGAGCAGCTGGATGTAATCGTCCACCGCCTTGGGGATGACGTCGAAATAGAGCCGCTTGGCGGCGCGCGGCTTCTGGAACATGAAGAGCGCGAGGCTCTCTTCCGGCCCGTAGGTCAGCCATTCGTCGACCGACAATCCGTTGCCCTTGGATTTGGAAATCTTCTGGGCATGCTCGTCGAGGAAGAGTTCGTAATTGAATCCCTCGGGCGGATCGCCGCCCAGCACGCGCAAAATCTTCGACGACAGCTCGACCGACGAGATCAGATCCTTTCCCGACATTTCGTAATCCACGCCGAGCGCGAGCCAGCGCATCGCCCAATCGGCCTTCCATTGCAGCTTGCAACGCCCGCCGGTGACGTGCGTCTCGTGCTTCCTGCCGTCCTCTTCATAGACCACCGTTCCTTTTTGCGCGTTCCATTCCAGGATCGGAACCTGCAACACGATTCCGGTTTGCGGCGAAATCGGCAGGAAGGGCGAATAGGTCGCGCGCCGCTCCGCGCCGAGGGTGGGCAAAACCACGTCGCGCACTTTTTCGTAATGGGCGAGCACCGTCAGCAGCGCCTCGTCGAAACGTCCCGATTTGTAGCAATCGGTGGCGCTCATGAATTCGTAGGCGAAGCCGAAGCGGTCGAGGAACGCCTTCAGCCGCGCATTGTTGTGCGCGCCGAAGCTTTCATGACTGCCGAAGGGATCGGGAATGGATGTAAGCGGCTTGCCCAGATATTCGCGCAGCATCTCCGCATTGGGCACATTGTCGGGAACCTTGCGCAACCCGTCCATGTCGTCGGAAAACGCGATCAGCCGCGCGGGCACATCGCTCATCTGTTCGAAGGCATGGCGCACCCAGCTCGTACGCGCCACTTCGCCGAATGTGCCGATATGGGGCAGGCCCGACGGCCCATAGCCCGTTTCGAACACGATGTTCTTCAGCGGCCTGCCCGCTTTGGCCCTGCGCTCGATGCGCGCGAGAAGCTTTCGCGCCTCTTCGAAAGGCCAGGCATGGGCCGCGTGCGCAAGCGCGTGGGAAGTCCCGGAAACCATTGGAAATGTTCAACCTTAAGCGATTTGAAAGGGGGCGAAGCTAGGCTTGGCGCAGGGACCCGTCAATGACCGATCAGACCACGCCCGCGCCCTTGCCGGAAGACCGTGCGCAAACCGGTCCCGATGCCGCAAGCATCGTCGCCGAAGGCCGCACCGATATTCTCTATCGTCTGGGCCGGCATTATCTCTTCCTGCCTTTCGCGGCCCTGTGCGTGGCCGCCACCATGCTCAACGGCCAGAAGCCGATCTGGCTGATCGCGTCGCCGCTTCTGCTGCAGATCGCGATCACGATCATGGCGGGGCGTCTGGCGGCGCTCTATGCGCGCCGCGGAGAGCATAGCGATCCGCGCATCTGGGCGCGGCGCTTCACCTGGCTCTCGGCCGTGTCGGGCGCCATCTGGGGAATGGGCGCGCTCGTCTGGTTCGTGCCGGGCTCGTTCGCCTCGCAATCCTATCTGACGCTTGCCTTCTTCGGCATCGCCTCCACCGAATTCATCGCGCGCGGTGCCTACAAGCCCGCCTTTCTCGCCCATGTCATGCTGTCGCTCGCGCCGCTCGCGCTGCGCCTGATGGCGGAAGGCGAGGCCTATGCCACGATGTCGAGCGTGCTGGTGCTCTTCTTCGGCGGCATCCTCTATTCCTATTGCGACCGTTTCGGCGAATTCCTCGATCAGACGATTCTTTTGCGCCGGGAGAACGGCGATCTGGTGGGCCGGCTGTCGCGCGAGAAGAACGACGCCGAGACCGCGCGCGACGTCGCCGAGGCCTCCACGCGCGCCAAATCGGCCTTCATCGCCAATATCAGCCACGAGATCCGCACGCCGCTGAACGCGCTGCTCGGCATGGCGCAATTGCTCGAGCGCTCCTCGCTCGATCCCGCGCAGCGCGGCCATGTGAAGGTCGTGCTGGAAGCCGGCCGCGGCCTGAAAACGCTGCTCGACGACGTGATCGCGCTCTCGCGCGACGGTGAAGCGTTCGAGCCCGGCGAAGAGAATTGCGACGCGGGCCAGGCCGCGCGCACCGTCGCGCGCCTGCTTCAGCCGCGCGCCTGGGAAAAGCAATTGCGCTTCACCGTGACCACGCCCACCCAATTGCCCCGCGTGGCGGCCGATCCGCGCCGCGTGCGCCAGGTGCTGCTCAAGCTCGCCGACAATGCGGTGAAATTCACCGAGCATGGCGGCGTGGAAATCCGCGTCGAGCCGGTGACGAAGGAAGGCGCGCTGTTCCTGCGCTTCTCGGTGACCGACACCGGCCTTGGGTTGACGCCGGAATCCGCCGTCAATCTTTTCGAGCCATTCACGCTGGGCGATACATCGTATGCGCGCAAGCATGACGGCGCGGGGCTGGGGCTGGCCGTCGCCAAACGCATGGTCGAGGCCATGGGCGGCGAGATCGGATTCGAAAGCGCGGTGGGCGAGGGCGCCACCTTCTGGTTCACGGTGCCGGCGGCTTGCACGGCCGCGGCAGAGAAGCCGGATGCGCCGCCCGCGCCAGATGTCAGGCCGCCTTCAGGATTTTCGTTCCTGCTCGCGCTCGACGATGCGGACTTGCGCGCGCAGATCGCGGGCTATCTCGAACCCTTCGGCAATCGCATCGCGCTTGCCGCGGGCGCGGCCGCTGCCATCGCGCTCGCCGGACGCGAGACATTCGACGCCATCATCGTGGGCGCCCGCGATGCCGATACCATCGCCGCGGCTCCCGGCGTTCGCGCGCCGCTTCTCGCGGTGGTTTCGAGCGGCGAGCGCGCACCCGTCGCCGCGAGCGAAATCCTGCGCTGGCCGGGCCGGCCCGCGTCGCTTTACGCAAGCCTGCACGCGCTTCTCGCCCGCGGCATGGAATCCTTCTCGCCCGCGCCCGAGGCCGAAGGCGAATCCGCGGCGCCCATCGACGCGCCCGCCTTCGCCGCGCTGGAAAAATCGCTCGGCCTTCCCACGCTGATCGAGATCCTGCAATCCTATGTGAAGACGGCCGAGGAATTGTGCGGAAAACTCTCCGATGCCAGCGAAAGCGGCAAATGGGACGAGGCCGCCCGCATCGCGCAGGATATCGCGGGCGCGGCCGGCGGGCTCGGGCTCTCGGCGCTGACAACGGCCGCGCGCGGCTTCACGCAGAAGGCGCGCGAGGGCGATGGCGGGGCCACGCTTCGCGACGCGGCGGGCGCGGTGATCGCCGAACACGAGCGCGTACGCCAGGCGCTCGCCAATCTCTATCCCGATCTGGCGGCCTGATCTTTCCTTCCCCGCATGCGATCAGCATGATCGGCGGCGATGCCGCAGATTCCTTCATGGGCCGGAATTCCGGCGCTCGTGCCTGCGCCGGGCGGCGCGGTCTTGTGCACGGCCGATGGCGCCTGCAGGCGGGCCGCTGCGGAGGAAGCACGCGGCATCTTCCGTTCCGGCGACGCGCTGGTGGCGCATGCCATGTTCGTGTCCGGGCGCTTGAAAGCGCCGCCCGCGAAGCCGCTTTACGACGTGTTGGAATTGTTTGCCTTCGTGCGGCCGGCCCAGCCTTGCGTGCCGAGCGCTTTGGGATTGGCGCGCGCGTTGGGATTGACTGTTCCTGCATCGCCCGAAGATTCCGCACGGAGCTTGCACGAAGCCGCTGCCGCGCTGATCGAAGAACTGAAATCGAAACCGGAAACCGAGCGCGCGAAATTGCGTGCCCTTGCCTTCACGCTCGCGCGCGCGGGCTGGCGATGGGGCGCTTCCGTGCTCGCAGCCATCGGCGAACCGGAAAAATCGCAAAGCCCCGTCGCGGGATTGGAGACCTGGCGGGGCCTGCCGCAATGGGAAGACGAAGCGCCGCCCGCCAAGCCCGGCTCGCTTCCCGTCGCCAGCGATGAAACGCGCGCGCGCCTGCGCGAGCTTGTCGGAAGCGATCGCGAAGCGCGCCCCGAGCAGGCGGCCTATGCCGAAGCGGCGACGTATGCCTTCGGTCCTCGCGAACGCGCAGGCGCGCCGAAGATCGCGCTGATCGAAGCGGGCACGGGCGTCGGCAAGACGCTCGGCTATTTGGCGCCCGCAAGTTTATGGGCGGAGAAGAACGGCCCCGGCCTCTGGCTTTCGACCTACACGCGCAATCTGCAGCGCCAGATCGTGCAGGAGATCGCACGCCTTTATCCCGATCCTGCCGAACGCGAGGAAAAAGCGGTGGTGCGCAAGGGGCGCGAGAATTATCTCTGCCTCTTGAATTTCGAGGAAGCGGCGAAACGCACGGCACTCGCGCCCGGCCAGCGCAGCGTGGCGCTCGGATTGGTCGCGCGCTGGGTTGCGGCCACGGCGGACGGCGATATTTCCGGCGCAGGCTTTCCGGCGTTTCTCGCGGCATCGTTTTCGCTCGGCGAAATCACCGATAGGCGCGGCGAATGCATCTATGCGGCGTGTCCGCATTACCGCACCTGTTTCGTGGAACGTGCCGTGCGCCGCGCGAGGAACGCGCCCATCGTGGTCGCCAATCATGCGCTGGTGATCGCGCAGGCCGCCCAGGATTGGCTCGCGGTGGATGAGACCACCGACACACCGCCCGAACGCCGGGTGCGCTATGTGTTCGACGAAGGCCATCATCTGTTCGATGCGGCGGATTCCGGTTTCGCGGCATTTCTTTCGGGCGGCGAAATGGCGGACTTACGCCGCTGGATACGCGGTCCAGAGGCGCGTGCGCGCAGCCGCATCCGCGGGCTGGAAGAACGGCTGAAAGATCTCATCACCGACGACGACGAAGCGATCTCCGCTTTGGAAGAATCCATTGCCGCCTCGGGCGCGCTTGCGGGCGAGGGCTGGATGTCGCGTTTGCCCGCGCCGAGCGGCCCCGGCGAAGTGTTCCTGAGCGCGGCTTACACCCACGTCAAAGCGCGCAGCGAGAATGCCGATGCCTTCTATTCTCTCGAAGCCGGTACCGAGCCGCTCGGCGATGAATTGCTCGATGCGGCGCGTAAACTGGGCGCGAGTTTGAAACGGCTGTCCGCGCCGCTTTTGCGTCTGTCGCAACGCCTGCGCAAAGAACTCGATGCCGAAGCGGGCGAACTCGAAACCTATCAACGCGCCCGCATCGAGGCCGCCGCGCGCGGGCTCGAGCGGCGCGCGAAGCTCATATTGCCCGCCTGGATCGCGATGCTCGATGCTTTGGAGAATGGCGAACGGCGCGAGGAATTCGTCGATTGGTTCGAGATCGAGCGCGAAGACGGCCGCGATGCCGATGTCGGCCTCTGGCGGCACTGGATCGACCCGACAATTCCTTTGGCGGGCGAAGTGCTGGCGCCGGCCCATGGCGCGCTCATCACCTCCGCCACGCTGCGCGATGCGGGCGGGAGCGATGATTGGCAATCGGCGGAGGTGCGCTCGGGCGCGCAGCATCTGCCCGAGCCGCCGCGCCGCGCCAGTTTCGGTTCGCCTTTCGATTACGCGCAGCAATCGCGCATCTTCATCATCAAGGATGTGAACCGCCGCGATCTCGATGCGCTGGCCGCCGCTTATCGCGAATTGTTCCTGGCATCCGGCGGCGGCGCGCTGGGATTGTTCACCGCCGTGCGCGCATTGCGCGCCGTCGAGCAGCGCATCTCCGCGCCGCTGGCCGATGCCGGTCTCACTCTATATGCGCAGCATGTCGACAAGCTCGATACCGGCGCGCTGGTCGATCTCTTCCGGGCGGAGGAAAACGCTTCCCTTCTGGGCACCGATGCGCTGCGCGATGGCGTCGACGTGCCGGGCCGTTCGCTTCGCCTCGTCGTGTTCGACAAGGTGCCGTGGCCCAAGCCCACCATTCTTCACAAAGCGCGCCGCGCGCGCTTCGGCAAATCCTACGACGATCTCCTTACGCGCCTGCGCCTGAAACAGGCGTTCGGCCGCCTCATCCGCTCGCAAACCGACAGAGGCTGTTTCGTGATCCTCGAACCGGCCACGCCGTCGCGGCTTTTGTCCGCCTTTCCGCCGGAAGCGCCCGTCAGCCGCTGCGGGCTGGCGGAGGCGGTTGCGCAAATTCGCGGGTTTCTCTAGGCTTTACAGCATGGCAAGCGAAATCATCTTCGAAGTCCATGAAGACCATGCGGACGGGGGCTATGTCGCATCGGCGCTCGGCTACGACATCTTCACGGAAGCCGAATCCCTCGACGAGCTCCGCAAGAATATTCGCTCGGCGGTTCAATGCCATTTCGGCGATGGCGTTCCCGGTCCCATGCCCGGCGTGATCCGGCTTCATTTCGTCCGGGATGAAGTACTCGCAACGTGAAGCTTCCCCGCGACGTCGATGCATCGCGTCTCGTCAAGGCGCTTGGTGTCCTCGGCTATGAGCGCGTCCGGCAGGATGGTTCGCACATTCGTCTGACGTCGCAACGCAACGGCACGCATCACTTGACGGTGCCAGACCACAAACCGATCAAGCTCGGTACGCCGCTATCCTCAGAGCCGTCGCGGCGCATCATGGGCTGACGACGGACGAGTTGCTTCGCCGCCTTGAGCTTTGATTTCCCGCACAAGCCAGTCAAAAACTCAGTTCGCTATGCGATCCCAAGCGAACAAGTTCGAGCGTATCATCGCCCGGTTTGCGATATATGAGCACGAGATCGGGCCGCACATGGCAATCGCGAAAATCCTTCCATTCGCCGGAAGGCGGGTGGTCGCGATATTTTACGGGAAGCGGAGCATCTGAAATCAACAAAGTCAGGACGGCGCGCAATTCGCGTTCGAGTACCTTGGCGTAGAGTCCCTTTGATTCGCGTTTGTAGTCGCGCTTGAATTGCGTCGTCCGCTTAATCGTCCGCATCGAGATCGGTCATCAATGCGTCCAGATTGCCGACCGCTTTAAGATCGCCCTTGCGCGCCGCCTTGAGCGCGCGAATGGTTTTTTCGTTCGGCACCAGCGGGTCGAATGGCAAAGCCCGCTCGGCAGCCGTGCGCACGAGCATCAGGCGCACGGCATCCGAAATCGTCAGCCCCACGGCTTCGAGCACCGCGCTTGCTTCGTCCTTGATGTGCTGGTCGATGCGCGCACGAACCACGGCATTGGCGGTCATGATGGATCTCCTTGAGCTACAATGTAGCCCACAAAAGCCCGCCATTCAAGTCCTCGCTTCTATTGGAAAATTCCCGTGGGCTTCTCGGCCGGAACCAGTGACCAGCGCATGAGCCGCTTCTATAAGAGCCCCATGACCGACGCCGACGACAAGCTCTTTGCCGAAGCCGATACGGGCGAATATGGCCGCTTCTCGACCGGCATCTTGCCGAGCCATGTGCTGAAGCGGCTGATCCGGGCGCGGCGCGAGATCGTCGCCATCGACGAGATCGAGGAATCCCAGATCCAGCCGGCCAGCGTCGATCTCAGGCTCGGCGCCATCGCCTGGCGGGTTCGCGCGAGTTTCCTGCCCGGCCCCAACGCGACCGTCGCCCAGAAGCTGCAAGCGGTCGTCATGCATGAGATCGATTTGAAGGTGGGCGCGGTGCTGGAGACGGGCTGCGTCTATATCGTGCCGCTGATCGAGCGGGCCGAATTTTCCGCGCGCGTCTCGGGCGTTGCCAATCCGAAGAGCTCGACGGGACGCATCGATGTCTTCACCCGCCTCATCACCGATCACGCCAACGCCTTCGACCGCGTCGAATCGGGTTATCGCGGGCCGCTCTATGCCGAGATTTCCCCGCGCACATTTCCGGTCCTCGTGCGAAAAGGTTCGCGGCTCAACCAGCTCCGCGTGCGCCGCGGCTCGCCGCAATTCACCGATACCCAGCTACGCCGCCTGCATGCCGAATCGCCGCTCGTCACCGGCGACGCCGATATCGACAACGGCCTGGCGCTCACCATCGACCTCAAGGGCAAGCAGGGCGAGCGGATCGGCTGGCGGGCCAAGCGCCATACCGGCGTCATCGATGTCGACAAGCGGGCGGCGCTCGCGCCCCTCGACTATTGGGACCCGATCGAGGCCCATCCATCGGGCAACATTATTTTAGACCCGGACGAATTCTACATTTTAGCCAGCCGCGAGGCGGTCGCCATTCCCCCCGATTACGCCGCCGAAATGGTGCCGTTCAATCCGCTGGTGGGCGAGTTCCGCGTTCACTATGCGGGGTTTTTCGATCCGGGATTCGGCTACGAGATTGGTAAACCACCGTCGGCCCGCGCCGTTCTCGAGGTGCGTAGCCGCGAAGTTCCCTTCATTCTGGAGCATGGACAGATCATCGGCCGGCTGGTCTTCGAGCGCCTTACCGATCCGCCGCCCGCGGTCTATGGCGAAGGGCTGGGTTCCAATTACCAGCGCCAGGGCCTGAAACTTTCGAAGCACTTCCGTACAAATTGACGCAGCGCCCCGTTGGGAATTGTGGCTCTCAGTCCACACTTTGTTGCAAAAAGCCTGTCGGGCATTTCATTTGTATTGCTTCATCTGTCCTTACTGTCATGGTTGTCAGTGCCGCGGGTCCGACGGCTTGGGGGGCTAGGCCTCGCGGTTAGGGTCCGCATAGTAAGGGGGCAGCGTGAGGCGGCTACGGCGCGAATGTGCCGGCCGCCTCACGAATTTTCGGCCTATAATTGCCCGCGCCCATGGTCGCCATCATCGAGACAGAACGCCTTCATCTGCGCCCGCTCGCGCGCGCCGATTCGCCCGCCATCTTCCGCATGAGGAGCGATCCCGAGACCATGCGTTTCTGGGATTGGCCGGCGGTGAAGGATATGGGCGCGGTCGCCGAGACCGTGTCGGGGCAGGTGGGCGAGATGGAGGCGGGCAGGGCGATCTATTGGGCGGTTTGTCTGGAGGACGCCCCGATCGGCTGCTGCGATCTCTCCGAGATCGAACGCCATCATGGCCGCGCCGAACTGGGCTACATCTTCGGCCGGCCTTATTGGGGCAACGGCTTCGCGCTGGAGGCGATGAAGGCCGTCGTCGCTTACGCCTTCAACGAGCTCGCCCTCATGCGGCTTTCGGCGCGCATCCATTCGCGCAACGAAGCCTCGCGCCGTCTGCTCACGCGTCTGGGCTTCACCTATGAAGGCACGCTGCGCGCCCATGTGCTGCGCGATGGCGTGCGCCGCGATTGCCAGATCTACGGGATGCTGCGGCGCTGACGCGAGGCGCGCCACAAATCCGCGATCAGGAACGGCGAATAATAGATCAGGAGCGAGACCGCCCCCACCGCGATCAGCTCGGCCAGATACCACGGCCATGCCGCCATGTAGTCGAACAGCGTGTGCGTGAACGGCTTGAATCGCAGATAGCCGAAATTGGTGCCCGCCGCCATGTCGATCGACAGCGCCGCCACCATGTAGAACAGCGACCACGCCGCCACGCGCGGCAGCGAGGCGAGCGTGGGCCTCAAGCCATGCGTCAGAAGCAGGTAGACGACCGCCGCGATCACCGTCCCGTGCGACACGAAGAAGATGATGAAGCGCAGATCGGGAAATCCCGCCGCCAGTTCCGGCGTCAGGATCGCCTGCAGCGTTCCCCCGAACGCCCAGAAATAGGCGAGCTCGAAAGGCTTCTGTTTCGGCCAGATGAGCGAGGCGGCGGCGGCGAACTGCGCCCAGTCGCACAAATGCATCGGCAGCACGTTCTGCCACGACACCCAATTGTCGGCATCGATCAGCCCGAACCACAGGAGCCGGTTGGCGATCATCACCGTCACGAGCGCCCAGCGCACGTATTTGTCGAGATTGCCCGCGCGGCGCACGAGCGCGGCGAGCCCGAGCGGACCTGCGAAGCTGAGCGCGATGGCGCCTGTATGCGCCGCGCCGAAAGGAACGAACGGACCGGCCATGGCCGCACTATCGCATGGATGGGCGGCCGCCGTCAGGGTTTACGGGTCTCCTTGCCCAGAAGGCGCTCGACATTGGCGACGAGTTCGTCGGGATCGAACGGCTTCTGCATGATTTTCGCGCCCTTCAGGTCTTCGGGCAGTTGCTCCTTGGAATAGCCGGTCATGAACAGGAACAGCGTTTTGGGTCTGAGCTGGCGCACGGCCTGGGCGAGCTGATAGCCGCCGAGCCGGGGCATGCGCACATCGCTCACCACCAGATCGAGTTCGGGCGTATCGTTCACCAGCAAAAGCGCTGCTTCGCCGTCGGGCGCTTCCAGCACGCTGTGGCCGGCATCCTCGAGCGCCTGAACGATCAGCATCCGCACCAGCGGTTCGTCTTCCACGGTCAGTATCTTCGCCATGTTCGATCCTATGGTTTGGCGGCTTCGGAGCTGCCGCCGCTGCGCGGCAGCAAGATGGTAATGGTCGTGCCTCTTCCCGGTTCGGTCTCGATATCCATATACCCGCCGGACTGGCGGATGAAACCGAAAGCGGTCGAGAGCCCCAGGCCCGTGCCCTGGCCGGGCGGCTTGGTGGTGAAGAAGGGGTCGAGCGCGCGCGCCCGCACGTCTTCCGACATGCCCATTCCATTGTCGCGCACGTCGAGCCTGACGTAATCGCCGGGAGCAACGTCGTCGGCGAAGCCGTTGGGGGCAGCCACGTGCTCGTCCCCGGTGCGGAGCACGAGCTTTCCTCCGCCCGGCATGGCGTCGCGCGCATTGTTGACGAGATTGAGGATCACGTTCTCCGCCTGGTTGGCGTCGCAGGTCACCGGCCAGGTCGCGTGAAGATCCTCCACGATCTCGATGTTCTCGCCGGCGGAATTCTTGATGAGCGCGGTCATGCCACCGATCAGCGCGTTGATGTCGAGCTCGACGGGCGACAGCGATTGCTTGCGCGAGAAGGCGAGGATGCGCTGGGTCAGCGCCGCGGCGCGATTGGTGCCTTCGATGGCGGCATCGATGTGGTGGGCCGCGGCGACCGGGTCCTTCTTGCGGCGCAGGAAATGAAGATTGCCCTTGATGATCATCAGCAGATTGTTGAAGTCGTGCGCGATGCCGCCCGAGAGCTGGCCGACCGCCTCCATCTTCTGGCTTTGGCGCAGCGCTTCTTCGACGCGTTCGCGCTCGGTCATTTCGGCCTGGAGCCGCGCATTGGCGTCGGCCAGTTCGCGCGCCTGATCTCCCAGCGCCCGGTTCGCATTGGCCAGCGTCACCTGCGAATGGCCCAGCACGCCCAGCATGAGCACCGCCATGACCACGAGCAGCGCGAGAATCCCGTAGCGAATGGTGCGCGTGCGCACCGGCTCGGCGATGGCGCGCATATAGACCGTGCCGATGCGCGTGTTGTCCTGCGTGACGGGCACGGTGACGATCAGCCGGCCCTCCTGATCGTAGATGTCGTTGGCGCTGACGCGCGCGGGCAATGCGCCGGTGCGCGCGAAACCGGCAACCATCGCCCCGTCGCGCGTATAGGCGCCGACGGCTTCGAGATCGAGATTGACGCGCATCGGATTGACGTATTCCTCCGCGGCCTTCTTGTCGTTGAAGGCGAGCGCCGCGCTCATGCTGGCGGCGAGGATCTCGGCCTGGCTGCTGACTTCGCGCACGCGCTGTTCCTGATAGAGATGCTCTTCATAGACGGCCATGCTGAAACCGGCCAGCACGAGCCCGATCATGCCGGCAAGGGCGAGCCACGGAACCGTGCGCCTGTAGCGCCAGAATTTCATGCGCTCCGGGATCATCGCTGCGGCCTCTCGTTCACGGCGCTTGCGAGGCTCAGCAATTTGGAGCTGATGGTCAGGCCGCCCTCCGCCGCCAGATTCTCGTCGATGTCGAAACGCACATGTCCGTCCACGACGCGAAAATCGATGATGCCGTGCGCGTCGCCGCCGGCGTCGGTGATGGTGAGGATCGGCTTGCCGCGCGTGGCGGCGAGAAGATCGCGCGCGTTCGGGGAATCGGGCGCGGCGATGTAGAGGATGGCGCAGCCCTGGATCTCGTCGGGCGATTTTATTTGCCGCACATTGATCGGGCCGCCATCGACCTCTTGCCCGCGCACCGCCGCCGGAATGAGCGGCGCCACGCGATCGTTGCCGCTCGCGCAGATGGGAAATGCGCCGTCCTTGCGTACATCGGCCGGCCAGGTCACGAAGGGCGCGAATTTGTACACGAATGTGGCCTTCACCGCGTATTCGAGCGTGTCCCACTCGGCGGCGTGCGCCGATGCGCTGAGCACGAGTGCGGCCAACGCAAGGACAACCTTCAGGCGGCTGCCGCGCCGAGGCTGCACCCCACGCCCGCGCTTGCGCGTCCCATAGCTGTCGTTGAGCAGGGCACGCCCCCTATTGCCCGGAATTCCCGCCTCGCAACGCTTTTCCACGGAACTCCGGCACAAAGCGGCTCGCAGCATAACGCGGGAATTGTCATATCCGTTCCAATAAATGTTGGTTGACGGTGGAACCATTGCCGGGCCCGGGCGTTTTCGCGCTCGCCCGGCAAAGGGCTTGGGGGGCTTGGGGATCGGGGGGGTCATGTCGGCAGCCGCGGCGATCGGTTCAAGAGCCGGGCTGGCGCTTGAGTTGGCGCTGGCGCTCTGGCCGAAGCCGGGTTTTGCCCAATACGAACAACCCACGCTTGCAAGCCTGGGCCAGCTTTCGATCGAGCAGCTTTCCAATCTGACGGTGACGTCGGTCTTGCGCCGCCCGGTCGCGGTCGGCCAGGCGCCGGCATCGGTTTACGTCATCACCGCCGACGACATCATGCGCTCCGGCGCGCACAGCTTGCCCGAAGTGCTGCGCCTTGCGCCCAATCTCGACGTGGCGCAGCTCGACGCGGTGAGCTACGCGATTTCGGCGCGCGGCTTCGGCGGCACGGCCAACACCAACAACAAGATGCTCGTGCTGATCGACGGGCGCAGCGTTTATTCGCCGCTGTTCTCCGGCGTCTTCTGGCAGAACGACAATCTCGTGCTCGCCGATATCGCGCGCATCGAAGTCATCAGCGGGCCGGGCGGCACGCTGTGGGGCGCCAATGCGGTGAACGGCGTCATCAACATCGTCACCAAAAATTCGGCCGGCACGCAGGGCGCCTATGCCGAAGCGGGCATCGGCTCGCTCGACCGGCAATTGACGTTGCAATATGGCGGCAGCCTCGGCGAAGGCGCGAGCTATCGCATCTACGGCATGGGCCTGAAGCGCGGACACACGGATCTGCCTTCCGGCGCCGGCGCGCAGGACCGCTGGCACGATCTTCAGGGCGGCTTCCGTTTCGACTGGAAGGACGAAAACGACGCGCTGATGCTGGAAGGCGATCTCTACGATATCGCCGTCAAGCGCGGGGACCGCAACAAGGGCCGCGACATCATCGGCCGCTGGCGGCGCAGCTTCGACGAAGAGTCCAGCGTCGAGCTCGAAGCCTACTACGACGACACGCCGAGCTCGGGCCGCGGCGTGATCTATTCGGTTTCGACCGCCGACGTTTCGGTCAAGTTCAACACGCCGCTCGGCGGCCACAATCTGGTCTGGGGCGGCGGCTACCGCAACATCCGCGATCATTACGAGGCGACCGTCGCTTCGCCGCCCTTCATCCTGAGCCCGGCCTCGCGCAATATCGATCTCGGCAATATCTATGTGCAGGACAGTTACGCCCTGACCGGCCGGCTGCTGCTGACGGCCGGCAGCAAATTCGAGTTCAACAGTTTTTCGGGTTTCGAATTCCTGCCCAGCGCGCGGCTCGGCTGGCGCGTGACCGATCGCGATTTCCTGTGGGCGGCGGTTTCGCGCGCCGCGCGCACGGCCTCGCGCTTCGACCGCGATTTCGTCATTCCGTCCGTGCTGCTGGGCGGGCCCGATTTCGATTCCGAAATCCTCGTCGCCTATGAAGCGGGTTATCGCGGCCGGCTTTCGTCAAGCGCGAGCCTTTCGGCTTCGCTGTTCTACAACGATTATTCCGATCTGCGGGCGGTCGAGCTTACCAATGGCGGCCTGCCCGCCTTCATCACCAACGGCATCGCGGGCCGCAATTACGGAATCGAATTGTGGGGCAGCTATCAGGCGGCACCCTGGTGGCAATTGAGCGCGGGCCTCACCACGCTCGACGGCAAGTTCCACGACATGCCGGGACACATCGATTTTTCCGGCGCGCAGGTTCTCGGCAACGATGCGAATATCCAGGGCTCGTTGCGCTCGCAGATCGATCTGCCGGAAGCACTGCATCTCGACGTTCAGTTGCGCGCGGTGGGCGGGCGCTCGACGCCGCCGGTGTCGGCCTATGTCGAAGCCGATGCGAGCATCGGCTGGCATCCCTCGCCCGGTTTCGAATTGCAGCTCACCGGCGACAATCTCCTGCATGGCCGCCACGCCGAAGGCGTCGTCACGGGCCAGCGCGACGAAATCCCCCGCTCTGTTTTCTTAAGCGCCCGCTGGAATATGTGAGGGCTTTCCGCCGTCGGCGCCGCCATGCTATCTCTGACGGCCGCGCGCGGGCGTAGTTCAATGGTAGAACGGCAGCTTCCCAAGCTGCATACGAGGGTTCGATTCCCTTCGCCCGCTCCAGTCCTTCGCCCGCTCCAACTTATCTATCCAGCCGCCAGATCGTCTGATTGGCATCGACCGTCTCGACATTGGAGACGCTCCAGCCCGCCGGCTCGAAAATTCCGTCGATCTCGGCGAGCGTGTAATCGTTCACCCAGGCATGGGAACGGCGGTAGCCCAGCGGCTCGCCCGGCTTCAGGCAATTATAGGTCGCGACCAGCGTGCGGTATTGCGCGGCGAGCGCGCGAAGAAAACCGGGCACGTCGTGGAGATATTCGAACACGCCCAGACAGGCCGCGGCGCTCGCCCCCGTCGCGGGCGGCGCCGATGTGTTGAAATCGCAGACGACGGTGCGTTCGTCGCGCGCCGCCACGTCGACGGGAATGTAGCGCGTGCCCGGCGCCAGATGGCGCTCGAGCGACATGTCCCAGCAGCCGAGATCGGCGACCGCGTCGTGGCCCGCCAGCAGCGCGCCCGCGATCGCTGCGCGCGCGTCCCATTCGTCGCAGCGCCCGGGCTCTTGCGCCTGCCAGCGCAGCATCAGCGTATCGCGCTCGCGCATGGCGCGCATGGTGAGCGCGATCCGCTCCTCGGGCGAAAGTTCGTAGAAGGCCGGCATGGAAAACGGCGCCCCGCCTTGATCGGCCCGAAGCTAGGGGCACCCGGTTTGCCTGTCCAGCGCCTCTCCAAATCCCGCCGCTTCTGGTAAAATGAAACCGGAAACCTGCCGGGGCCGGGGCATGAAACGCACGATCGGGATTGCGGCGCTGGGCGCCTTCCTTGCGCTCGCGGGCGCAGCGCACGCGCAAAACTGCTCGACGACTTGCGACGAGTACGATCAGGGCGAGTGCGTGCATCAGACCGAGCACTGCACCTATACGCCGCCGCCGCCCGATTTCGGCGCCATCGCCTATGGCCGCAAGAGCCAGGCCTGGGGCGACTCCTATAATTGGGACACCCGCGCGCAAGCCGAAGACGAAGCGCTCAAGAATTGCCAGGCCCATGGCAATGATTGCGAGTTGATGGTGTGGTTCCAGCGCCAGTGCGGCGCGGTCGTCTCGGGCAAGGGCACGAACGCCTATTGGGGCATCGGCGACGGCATCGGGGCTGCGCGCGGCGCCGCACTCGACAAATGCACGAAGGACGGCGGCGGCAAGGACTGCACCGTGCAGCACGCGGCCTGTTCGCGCTGACCGGGCGTTTGCCGCGCCCGGCTTAGGCGGTTTGCGCCAGAAGCTCGCCCGCCGCGCCGGCGCTCTGCGCAAGCCCGTTCAGAAGCGAATCGAGCGCCGACTGGCTCGCATCCGGTTGCGGCGTGGTTTGCGTGCTGCTGCCGGTATCGGTTGCCGTCGCGTCGGAATCCGCCATCGGCATATGATGATGGTGATGGTGGTGCGCGCCGAAATGGCCGCGCACCTGTTGCAGATCGCCCGCGAGCTGGTTTTCGGTCAGATTGCCGCTGCCGCTCTGATTGAGGCCGTTGAAAAGGGCGTCGGCCTGAGCCTCGGTGCCGCCCTGTTGCCCGATGTAACTCTCCATCTCGGATTGCGAGACGGTTCCGTCGCCGTCCGTGTCCATCGCGGCGAAGAGCTGTTGCAGCGGATTGGCGGAGGCCGGCGTGTTGCCGCCTTGCGTGCCGCTATCTTCCTGGATCATCAGCAGCACGTTGAGAATCTGCGCGCTGAGCTGCGGCGTGGATGGTCCCGTGGGCTGTGTGCTTTGCGTGTCCGATGACGGTGTGACGCCGGCGGAAAATGCCGCCGTGCCCGGCGTCAACTGCGCAAGCAGATTCGAGAGAGTCTGGCTCAGATAGGGTTGAGACCCGATGGCGCCGACGGACATGGCTTCCTCCGCTGTTTCGCGAAGGAACAGCATCACGCATGCCGGAAACCGGCGCGAGGCTGCGTGCGAAAAACAGCGTTAAAGATGTTTTACCCGATACAGTCTTGCGACGATTGCGGCAATTCCCGCCCATACGCGGATTTTCTTGCCGGGTAAAATCGCCGCCGCCACCGGATTGTAAGTTTTTGTCGCAACGCGCGATCCCGCGACGAAAAAAAACCGGTTCCGACAATTCTGGCGGCACACACGCGCTTATTGTCGGCCGTCTCGAATCTCGAGGGCTGGCGCGCATGCACACGGATCACGATGGAGCTCTCATTCGCGCCGCTTTCGCGCAACCCGCCAGCGACGGCAGCTTTCAAGGCGCGCTGGGCGATTATCTCGGTCTGTTGGGCACGCGGCGCCCGGCCGTCATCTTCGCCTTTCCACCGAAGGCCGCGGGTACGTTTCTGCGCAGCGCCGCCATCGAGGCGATCGACGGCCAACTCGTCCGCGTGGTCCATGCGCAGGGCGGCCGGGATGCGCAATTCTATCTGCCCACGTTCCTCGCCTATTATTCGGGCGGCCTCACGACCAAGACGCTGGTCACCCACGTCCACATGCAGGCCCTTAAAGCCAACACGCATTTTCTGGATGTCTTCGATCTGAAGCCCATCGTCATGATGCGCCCGATACTCGATATGCTCGCATCCTATTGGGACATGCTGGACACCGATCCGGCGGCCCGGCGCGAAGGCCTCAACTGCATGATCCCCCACGATTTCATGTCTTTCCCGCGCGATCGCAAGGCCGACTATCTGATCGAGATCCTGGCGCCGTGGTATGCGGGTTATTTCGCCACATGGCTCGGTTATGCGCGCGCGGAGCCGGGCCGTACCTGCATCCTGAATTATGCGGCATTCCTGAACGATCCGGCGAAGGCGCTGGGCGAGGCGCTGGCGCATGCCAATGTTGCGCGGCCGCCGGAAGTTTGCGAACGCGCGATCGCGAATATCTGGAACGAGCGCGTCCATCATCGTTTCAATCGTGGCGTCGAGGGGCGGGGCAAGAGCTATTTCACCTGGCGGCACATCGACCGCGTCGCGCGCATGCTCGATTATTACGGCCTCACCGATTCGGATTATCCTTATCTCTTGAGCATGTCGTAACGCGCCGGCGTCCCTGGCCCCGCGCGGGTTACCATGCGCGGGCCCGGTTCAACGTGCGCCTTCGTTCATCCCGAGCGTCGCCGTCGTGCCGGAGGCGCCCGCATCCTTCACGCTGGGCGCGGTGCGGAAGATGCGGTCGCCCAGCCCCATCGAAACGCCCCACCAGAAATTCTCGTTGCGGAAATGATGCCAGCGATGCTCGCGCACGCGGGCGCGGTAATAGGCAAGCCCGGGGCACCAGGGAATATGCGCGAGATAATGCGACCATTCGTAATGCAGACCGAGCAGAAGATAGGTCGCGACGCCCGTGAGCACCGGCCCGCCGACGCCCGCGCCGCCCCAGCGATAGGCGAAGAAGGCGATGGCCCCGAACAGCGGGAAGGTCAGCGCATGCACATGGCGGGGAATGAAGATCCAGTCGATGTTCCACGGTTCGGCATGATGGCGCCGGTGGGTCTTGGGCAGATAGAAATCGATTGCGCGTCCGAAGATCGTCACCGGCTTGAAATGCAGGATGAAGACATGGATCAGCCATTCATTGACCGGGAAATAGGCGAGGATGCCCGCCGCCACCGCCGCATCGATCCAGCTCCAATGCCCGAGCCACAGGCGCGCGGCGCATGCGAGCAGCGCGGCCGTCGCGATCAGTTGCGTGCTCGGGTGGAAAACGAAAACCTTGATCGCCGTGCCTGCATCGCGCGGAAGCTCGCCGGGCGGCAATTGCGGATTGCGCGCCGCGGTTTCGCTGGCCGCGATCATGCTTGTGTCTTGTGCTCGTTCGGTCAACGCTGTTTTTGCCCTCGCGCGATCGTGCCACCATAAACTGGCACAGTTTCGATTGGCTGCAAACTGCGCTAGGGTTGCCGTAACAGGGAGAACGCCATGTCCGCCGTCCAGACGCGCGCGAAACCGAAGGTCCAGCCCTCGGGCGGGCCGGCGGGCGCTTACGTCACGGGACTCGATCTGACGCGCGCGCTCGATGCGGAGGAGATCGCGAGCCTGAAGCAGGCGCTGGCCGATCATCTCGTGATCGCGCTGCCGGACCAGAAGATTTCGCTCGACGATCTGGAGCGCCTCACCGATGCGCTGGGCGGTCGCGACATCACGCCCTTCGTCAAGCCGCTGCCGGATCGTCCCTATGTCATCCGCATCCTGAAAAAACCCGAGGACAAGCTCAACTTCGCCAATGCCTGGCACACCGATCTTTCCTATCTGCCGGCGCCGCCGAGCTACACGCTGCTTTATTGCCTGGATTGCCCGCCCGCGGGCGGCGATACGCTCTTCGCCAATCAATATCGCGCCTTCGAAACGCTTGCGCCGGACCTGCGCGATGAATTGTCCGGTCTCGATGCGGTCCATTCCGCCGGCATGGCCTATGGCGACGGCGGTTATCTCGATTCGGTGAAACACATGCTCTCGACCGCGATCGAGCCGTCGAAGGATGCGCGCCGCGAGCAGATCCATCCCGCCGTGATCGAACATCCCGATACGAAAAAGCCCGCGCTCTACATCAACCAGGTCTATACGACGCGCATCGACGGCTGGGAGAAGTCGGAATCCGATGCGCTTCTTTCGCAGCTCGCCAAGCATTCAGTGAACGAGGCGCTCGTCTGGCGGCTGAAATGGGCGAAAGACATGCTCGCCATCTGGGACAATCGCGCGACGCAGCATTTCGCGGTCAACGATTATCAGGGCCATCGCCGCGAGATGGCGCGCACCTCCGTCAAGGGCGCAGCCCCGGTCGCGGCGCGGGCCTGACCGGCCCCGGCCCTCCTGCTAGTGTGAACTTCCCTGTAGTGCAAAAACGCCCAATTACAAGGTTCGGATGCATTCGCTCCGCGCATGGCTGGCAGAATTTGCGATGCCCGGAAAGCGGCCCATCTCTGTGGCCAGGAAGCCATCAAGGAGAGGCACATGACACGGATTTCCAACGGCGAGGTGTTCGGCGGCAAGCTGCTCAACGCCATCGTCTTCATCGGCGCGATCGCGATTCTGGTTGCGTCCGTCACCGGCCCCTGGGTCGAAGTTGCATCGAATCCGACTCATCTGAGCGCGCGCGCCCAGACGGCCGAGCAGAGCTAAAACGGCGCCGTTCCCCGGGTTAATCGCGGCCCGGGGAACGGAACTGTGGCGCATAGGGCACGCGGCCGCCAAACTCACGGGATCGTGAACATTTCGATGACAGGCCGGGCGAACGCGCCTATTATGCGGCCATCTGTCACGGGGTTGGCCAGTCTGGTTGCTGAATGGAGCGGCGGCGGCACCCCAAAATAGAGGAAGTAGTCGTCATGCAAGCACCAATTCATGCGTCAGAAAGTGAAAGCGTCATGCCGCGCATCATTGCGGTCGTCGCAGGTCTGGCGATCCTGGGCGCGGTCGTGATCGGGTTCGTGGCCTTTACCGGCGCCTGGTCGCCGCCGGCCACCACATCGATGACGCACAGCCAGCCGGCGTCGTAGAGCGAGGTTTACGCGCCGCCCGGGACTTCTTCCAGGACCACTTCGTGGCCCCAGAGGCGTTCGACATGCTGCATCACCGCTTCGCGCGTTGCAGCGTGAAGAGGTACGCCGCGATGCATGCGATGTTCGAGATGGAGCTTGCGGTTTCCCTTTAGGTCCGCGCCCGTCACCTGGATGTTGGGATCGGCCACGCCGATATCGTATTGGCGCGCGAGTGCTGCGCGCACGTCGCGGAATCCCTGTTCGTTGTGGATGGCCGAGACGCGATAGGCCGCATCCTCGGCCTTGTCGAAGAGCGCGAACAGGCGGAAATCGCGCATCACCTTGGGCGAGAGGAATTGCTCGATGAAGCTTTCGTCGCGGTAATTCGCCCACGCATCTTTCAGTGCGCCCACCCAATCGCCGGAGCCTGCGATCTGCGGGAACCAGTCGCGATCTTCCGCGGTCGGCTCCTCGCAGATGCGCCGGATATCGCTCATCATGGCGAAGCCGAGCGCGTAGGGATTGATTCCGTAGAAGCGCTTGTCGTCGAATTCCGGCTGGAAAACGACGCTCGTGTGGCTGTGCAGGAATTCGAAGATCGAGCCTTCGCCGATCAGCCCGCGATCGTAGAGCAGGTTCATGATCGTGTGATGCACGAAGGTGGCGCAGCCCTCGTTCATCACCTTGGTCTGTTTCTGCGGATAGAAATACTGCGCGAGGTTGCGCACGATGCGCAAGCTTTCGCGCTGCCAGGCCTTCAGCGAAGGCGAATGTTTTTCGAGGAAGTAGAGCAGGTTTTCCTCCGGCAGCTTCATGTCGCCGTCGAAATCCTCTTCCGGATCGATGATGGGCGGCGCCGATGGCGGCTCCACGCCGGCGGGCAGCGTGCGCCATAATTCGTTATAGGCCTCTTCCTCGTATTCGGAACGCTTGCGGCGCTTTTCGGCGGCGCGCTCGCGCGAAGGCTTGGGCGGGCGGCGATAGCGGAACACGCCCTGATCCATCAGCGCATGGGCGGAATCGAGAATCGCTTCCACCTCGTCGCGGCCGTGGCGCTCCTCGCAGGCCGCCATGTATTTTTTGGCGAAGGCGAGATAATCGAGAATACCTTCGGCGTTGGTCCATTGCCGGAAGAGATAATTGTTCTTGAAGAAGTGATTGTGGCCGAAGGCGGCATGCGCCATGACGAGCGCCTGCATCGTCATGGTGTTTTCTTCGAGCAGATAGGAGATGCAGGGGCTCGAATTGATGACGATCTCGTAGGCCAGCGCCGAAAAGCCGTGGCGGTAGAGCGTGTCCTCGCGCGCGAAGAGCTTGCCGAAGCTCCAATGGCTGTAGAGTAGCGGCATGCCGAGCGAGGAATAGGCATCGAGCATCTGCTCCGACGAGATCACTTCGATCTGGTTGGGATAGACGTCGAGTTTCAGATCATTGAGCGCGATCTCCTCGATCGCCTTGTAGGTGCGGTCGAGGGTCGCGAAATCCCATTCGGCTTCGGTGAAGAGGGGCGTCGTCATACGGTGTCTCCGCCACCGTCATCCTTCGAGGCTCCACCTCGCTTTGCTCGGTGTCGCACCTCAGGATGACGGTTTTGTTCAAGCGCGTCACCCTGAGGTGGCCGCGCAGCGGCCCTCGAAGGGCGACGCGCGCCAGGGCGTTTCGCCAAATGTTGAAGACTGCTCCAATCTCTTTCAATGAGCGATATTTTTTTCTCTCGCCGCCAGCCTTTTATCTGACGCTCCATCGCATGCGCTCCGCGAAGATCGTCGAACCATTCAGCCCAAACGAGAGTGACCGGCCTTCGCTTCGACGTGTAGCCCTTATAAACGCCTTCATTATGTTGCCAAACGCGCATCTCGATATTTTCATACGAGGTCGAGCCGACATAGAAGCTATCGTCGGAGCATCGCAACATATATGTCCATCCGCCCATTAGACGGTTGCCTCAGATTTCTTGAACAGCTCGTGAAACACCGGGAAAATATCGGCCGGTTTGGAAATGCGCTTCGTCGCGAAATTGGGCCAATGCTCGGCGACGGTGCGATAGGCGCGCCAGAGCTCCGCGCCGGAATCTTCGGAGGCGAACACTTCCATCTCGCGCTCGTCCAGAATCTCGATATAGGCGTAATATTGGCAAAGCGGCATGATCTGGCCGTTCAGCATCTCCACGCAGCGCCGCGCATCGCCCGATTGGGTGTAGCCGTCGGAAGCCTGCGCCGCGTAGATGTTCCAGTCGGCGGTGGCGTAACGCTCCTTCTGGATTTCCAGCATCTTCTCGAGCGCCGTGGACACGATCGTGCCGCCCGATTGGCGCGAATAGAAGAATTCCTGCTCGTCCACTTCCTGCGCGTCATGGGTGTGGCGGATGAAGACCACGTCCACCTTCTCGTAGCGCCGCTTCAAAAACAAATGCAGCAACATGTAGAAGCGCTTCGCCAGATCCTTCTCGCGCTCGCCCATCGAGCCGGACACATCCATCAGGCAAAACATCACGGCCTGGCTCGTCGGCGCGGGCTGCTCGGTGAAGGCATTGAAGCGCACATCGACCGGATCGATGAAGCCGATCCATTTGCGCCGCGATTCCACCTTGGCGATGCGCTCCTTCAGCGCCGCGATTTTCTCGCGCGTTTCGTCCGAATCGGAGCGCTGTTCTTCCAGCGCTTCCAGTTCGGCCTGCAGCGCTTCGAGCTCCGAAAGGCGCGGCCGCTTCAGCGCCAGCCTGCGGCCGAAGGCATTGCGCATGGTGCGCACGAGATTGATCTGCGTCGGCGAGCCCACGGTGGTGATGCCCGCGCGTTTCCACGTTTTGCTCGGCGTCTCCTTCAGCGTGGTGCGCACGAGATTGGGCAGTTCGAGATCCTCGAAGAAGATGTCGAGGATTTCGTCCTGCGTCATGGTGAATTCGAAATCGTCTTCGCCCTCGGCGTAATCGGCGGCCTGTTTGCCGGTCTGGCCGTCTTCGCCCGAACGCGGCTTCTTGATCTCGTCGCCGGGCGTGAATTCCCTGTTGCCGGGCAGCACGAAATCATGCTCGCCGCCGCTCTTCGGATCGAGCCGGAAGCGCGGCTCCTTCGTGCCCTTCGTCGAAATGCGGACCTTGCGTTCCTTGCCGATATCGGCGACGGCCGCATCTTTGAGCGATTTCTGCACGGCCTCGCGGATTTGCGCGCGCGCGCGGCGCAAAAAGCGCTGGCGGTTGGCGAGGCTCTTGCCTTTTGGGTTTAACCGCCGGTCGATGAAGTGCGTCATGCCGCAAATCCTGTCATCCCGGGCAAGCCATCCGCAAGGATGGCTGAGACCCGGGACCCACCGGGAAGTGTCTCTGTGGGTCCCGGCCCGCGCTCACTTCGTTCGCTTGGCCGGGATGACAACATGGGATTACCCGGCTTTATTGACCCGCATATACCACTCAACGAGCCGGCGCACCTGGCGGGGCGTATAGCCGCGGGAGAGCATGCGCTTGATGAACTCGTTGTGCTTGGTCTGCGTCTCGGAATCCTTCTTGGATTCGAAGCTGATGACGGGCAGCAAATCCTCGACCTGCGTGAACATGCGCTTTTCGATCACGCTGCGGATTTTCTCGTAGGCCGTCCAGGCCGGATTCTTGCCGTCGTTCTGCGCGCGATAGCGCAGCGCGAATTTCACCACTTCGTTGCGGAAATCCTTGGGGTTCGCGATGCCCGCCGGTTTCTCGATCTTCGACAGCTCGTTGTCGAGCGCCGCGCGGTCCAGCAACTGGCCCGTATCGACATCCTTGAAATCCTGGTCCTCGATCCAGGCATCGGCATAGGCGATGTAGCGGTCGAACAGGTTCTGGCCGTATTCGCCGTAGCTTTCCAGATACGCCTTCTGGATTTCCTTGCCGATGAATTCGGCATAGCGCGGCGCAAGCTCCGCCTTGATGAATTCGAGATATTTCTTCTCGATCTCGTCGGCATATTGCTCGCGCTTGATCGATTGCTCCAGCACATACATCAGATGCACGGGATCGGCGGCCACTTCCGTCACGTCGTAATTGAAGGTCTCCGACAGTGTCTTATAGGCAAAGCGCGTGGAAATTCCCGTCATGCCTTCATCGACGCCGGCCGCGTCCTTGTATTCCTGCAAGGTCTTGGCCTTGGGGTCGGTGTCCTTCAGCTTCTCGCCGTCATAGACGCGCATCTTGGAAATGAGATTGGAATTCTCGTGTTCCTTGAGCCGCGTCATGACGCAGAACTTCGCGAGAATCTCCAGCGTTTCCGGCGCGCAAGGGCTGCCATCGAGATTGGAGCCGCGCAGAAGCTTTTTATAAATCGCCGTTTCTTCCGTCACCCGCAGGCAATAGGGCACGGTGATGACGCAGATGCGGTCGAGAAACGCCTCGTTGTTGCGGTTGGACTTGAACACCGTCCATTCCGCTTCGTTGGAATGCGCCAGGATCACGCCGTTGAAGGGAATCGGCCCCAGCGTTTCGGTGCCGATGTAATTTCCTTCCTGTGTGGCGGTCAAAAGCGGATGCAGGACCTTGATCGGCGCCTTGAACATTTCCACGAATTCGAGAAGGCCCTGATTGGAGCGGCACAGCCCGCCGGAGAACGCATACGCGTCCGGATCGTGCTGGCTGAAATGTTCGAGTTTGCGGATATCCACCTTGCCGACAAGGGAGGAGATATCCTGATTGTTCTCGTCGCCCGGCTCGGTCTTGGCGATGGCGAATTGGCGGAGCTTGGAGGGATAAATCCGCGCCACTTCGAATTTGGAGATGTCGCCGCCGAATTGATCGAGCCGCTTCACCGCCCACGGGCTCATCACGCCGCCGAGCCGATGCTTCTCGACGCCATAGCGTTCGGCGAGCAGATTGGTGAGTTCCGGCGAGCGGAAAAGGCCGAGCGGCGATTCGAAGACCGGGCTGATTTCCTCGCCCGCCTTCAACACATAGATCGGCTTCTTCTCCATCAATTCCTTGAGCCGCTCGGCGAGCGAGGATTTGCCGCCGCCGACGGGCCCGAGCAGATAGAGAATCTGCCGCTTCTCTTCCAATCCTTGCGCGGCATGTTTGAAGTAACCCACGATCCGCTCGATCGTGTCTTCCATGCCGTAGAAGCCTTCGAAGGCGCGATAGAGTTTGATGGTGCGGTTGAAGAAGATGCGTCCGAGCCGGCTGTCCTGCGCGGTATCGACCAGTTCGGGCTCGCCGATCGCGTTCACCATGCGCTCGGAGGGACTGGCATAGAGCATCTTGTCATCGCGCGCGGCCAGGAGCCAGTCTCTGAGGCTCATGGTCTCGAAGCGTTCGCGCGCATAGTCGCGCGAAAAGATATCGAAGACGTCAAGCGTGGTACTCATCAGGCCTGCTCCTTCTCGCGTCCGCCTGCCTCCACAAATGAAACATTGTGGGCCTCGTCAGACATGCAAGACGCCGGCGTGCGATCGCACGGAAAATTGTCTCACCGCCCCCTGAAGTAACCGTTAACCAGCCCCTCATGTTCCGTCCTGCGCGCGCATTTGGCGGTGCAACACCGGCCCCGCGCAGCCGGCCCGCGCACGGTTCTTTTGCTCTGAACTCAGCTTTCATCGACACCTTCGCGCCGGGCCACCCGAAGTGGCGGCGTTGGCCCGGCCGATTTGCAAATCAGTGTAACCCCGTTTGCCGGAAAGCAAAACAAGATTGTTACGAAATTGTTCGCCGCATAATCGCCATGATGAACGCGCGTTCGCGCGGCTGTTCATGAAGGCGTCCGGCCACATTCTCGCCGCAACTTCGCGGCCGCGAACCTCGAAAGGCGGATGGCGGCGCCGGATTTTCCACAGACGGATGAAAAAGCGGCGCGGGGGAGGGCTCGGCAGCCGGTTGGAATCGCCCGCGCCGATTCCACGCGGGCGTTGAAATCCGGTCCTGCGGTCGAAAGCGGGCGGGCCGCATCGGGCTGTGCGCGAATTTCAACACAGCCGGGAAATTCCGCCCGGCGCAATCGGCGCGCCGCCGCCATTCGCCTCTTGCCGAGCGCTGCCGAGGGCGGCAAGATTTCCCTCATGGACAAGATCGCCATCACGGTAAGGACCGCACGCGCGAACGATGCGGCCGACGTGGCGCGCGTCTATATCGAATCCTGGCACGACACCTATCCCTCCTTCCTGCCGATGCAGATGCTCTCGGCGATGACGCTGAAGGGACAGACGTCGCGCTGGCAGGCCGCGATCCGCGCCAAGGGCCGCGAGACGGTGATGGTCGCCGAGAATCCCAAGCATGGCGTCATCGGCATGGCGAGCTTCGGGCCGTCGCGCGATGGCGGGCTCGGCTTCGACGGCGAGGTTTACACGCTCTATGTCCATCCCGATTTCTTCAATCGCGGCGTGGGGCGCGCGCTGCTCGACGCCGCCTTCGCCGATCTGCGCCGGCGCGGATTCACCTCCTGCGTGATCTGGGCGCACGCGAAGAATCCCGCGCGCTTCTTTTATGAAGCGATGGGCGGGCGGCTGATCGCCGAGCGCACGGCGCGGATGATGGGCGACACGGTGCCCGAAACCGCTTTCGGCTGGCGCAGGCTTGCGCTGGCGGAGCGGGCGGAGTCTTAAATCAGCATGTCATCCCGGCCACTTGTCCGCCGAAGCCTTGGCGAAGGCGGAAGCATTGCGTCAGCAATGCACGAGCCGGGACCCACTGAGAAGTGGACGGGTGGGTCCCGGATCGGACGCTATCGCGTCCGTCCGGGATGACAATTGCTTTGGACATCTCAACTGCTTTTCAACTCCTTCACCCGCACGAAGGCGGCGAGCGCGCATGCCCCGCCCGCGAGTTCGCGCCAATGGGCGATGTCGCAATCGAAGGCGGCGAGCGCGCAGGTGGGGAACTTTTCCCGCATCGCGCCCAGCTGCGCGCGCATCTCCTCGCTGTCGGGCCTTTGCGCGAGCGCCAGCGCCAGTTCCTCCAGCCCCGGATTGTGGCCGATCACCAGCAGGGTTTTCGCATCGTCGTCCGCGTGGTGGCGGATGAGGTTCAGCATCGCTTTCCACGAGGCGAGATAAAGCGCGTCCAGGAATTGCGCATCGGCGGCTTGCGGCAATTCGGCGGCGACGAGCTCCCAGGTCTCGGCCGTGCGCGCCGAGGGCGAACTCAGCACGCAATCGGGCGTCCAGCCCTTCACATGCAGGAACGCGCCCATGCGGGCGGAATCGTCGCGCCCGCGCGCGTTCAGCTTGCGGCCTTGATCGCCGTTCTCCGAATCGCGCTCGGCCTTGGCGTGGCGCAGGAGCAGAAGCCGTTTCATCGCATCGGCCCTGCGCGGAACGGCAGCAGCGACACGAAGCCGATTCCGTTGGGCGCGTCGCTCTGGAAACTCGCAAGGCCGATCGCGAAACCGGCAACGCTCGCTTTATGGCGATAGGTGCCGAAGAGCCTGTCCCACCACGACAGATTGAATCCGTAATTGGTATCGGTCTCCTCGCGCTTCAGCGAATGGTGGATGCGATGCATGTCCGGCGTCACCACAATCAGGCGCAACGCCCGCTCGATCCCCGCTTGCATCTTCCAGTTCGCGTGATTGAATAGGCTCATTGCGTTCAGCACGACCTCGAACACGATCACGGCGGCCGCCGGCGCGCCCAATGCGACCACCGCCGCCATCTTCAATCCCATCGACAGGGCGATCTCGCCGGGATGGAATCTGAGCGCCGTCGTCGCGTCCACGTCGCGGTCGCTATGATGGACGCGGTGGAAGCGCCACAGAATCGGCACCCGGTGCATCGCCCAATGCTGGCCATAGATTAAGACATCCAGAAGAACGAGGCTCGCCAAAAACGCGGGGCCATGGGGCAGGGCGAGCCAGCGGAAAAGCCCGATTCCCCGCGATTGCGCCCAAAGGGCGGCCCCCACCGCCAGAAGCGGAAAGAGGAAACGCAGCATCGCGGTCGAGGCGATGGTGAGCGCCAGATTGGCCGGCCAGCGGCTGAGGCGGGAAAAGTTCCGCCTCCGCGCGGGCCATAAGGTTTCAGCCAGCGCCATGCATGCGAGAACGACGGCAAATACGCTCAGCCGGATGAAAGGCTCATGCGCCAGAAGGAATGCGCTCACGCCACCTGATACCGGGCGCGCACGCCGCGTTCGAGGGCCGCCGCCTCCAGCCGCTCCAGCCCCAGCGCGCGGCGCAGGACCTCGATCACGCGGATTTCCTCCAGCGCCACTTGCGCATCGCTCAGCACCAGTTCGAGCGCCAGATAATAGGCCGTCTCGCGCAGATGATCGGGCAGCGCCTCCCTGACGAGCCCCATCACGGCGTTGAGCCCGTCCTCCACCTGAAGGATGGCGGCGCATTCCTGCGCCACGGGAACGATGCGCTCCTCGTGGAAATCGCGGAACACGGGCAGCGTGCGGACGAGATTGCCGATGGCGTGAAGCTCGCCATCGGTCATTTCGCCGTCCGAGGCGGCGGTGACGACCATCACATAGATAAGAGCGGCGTGGTGGCTGATCGTATGCATTCGTCATCCTTCGGGGGCCGCTTCCGAAGGCGGCGCGGCCACCTCGGGATGACGGATGGCTGGGACGATATGCGGCTTGACCCCGTTGAGCAAGAAGCCGCAATGCTTAGGATTGTAGTGGCATTTCGGGCGTCATCCCGAGGTGCGAGCAGAGCGAGCCCCGAGGGATGGCGACACACAAGAAACCGGGCAAGTGGCGTGCACGCACGTTAGCCGTGCGGGCCGGCCAATTGCGCACGCCGTTTCAGGAGACGGCCGAGGCTTTGTTCCTCACGTCGGGCTATGCCTATGAAGAGGCCGAGGAAGCCGAAGCCCGTTTCAAGGGCGCCGACGGCTTCGTCTATACGCGCTATTCCAATCCCACCGTGTCGATGTTCGAGGCGCGCATGGCCGCGCTCGAAGGCGCGCCCGTCGCGCGCGCGACCGCGAGCGGCATGGCGGCGGTGACGGCGACGTTCCTTTCCGCATTGCGCGCGGGCGATCATGTGGTCGGCGCGAAGGCGATGTTCGGCGCCTGCCGCTATGTGATCGAGGACATTCTCCCGCGCTTCGGCATCACCAGCACGATCGTGGACGGCGGCGATGTCGATCAATGGGCCGGCGCCATGAAGCCGCAAACGAAAATGGTGTTCCTCGAAACGCCGGCGAACCCGACGCTCGCCATCGTCGATCTCAAGGCGGTGGCGAAGGTGGCGCACAAATCGGGCGCGCGGCTTGTCGTCGACAATGCGTTCGCCACGCCCGCTTTGCAGCGGCCGATGGAATTCGGCGCCGATATCGTGGTGCATTCCTCGACCAAATATATCGACGGGCAGGGCCGCTGCCTGGGCGGCGTCATCCTCTGCAAGGAGGATTTCCTGAAGGATCACCTTCAGATCTTTCTGCGCAACACCGGGCCTTCGATCAGCCCGTTCAACGCCTGGGTGCATCTGAAGAGCCTCGAAACGCTCGACATCCGCATGAAGGCGCATTGCGCCAATGCCTCGAAGGTGGCCGATTTCCTCGGCCGGCAGAAAAAGGTCGCGCGCGTGCTTTATCCCTTCCGCCCCGATCATCCGCAGCACAATCTGGCGCGCGCGCAGATGGAAGACGGCGGCGGCGTCGTCACCTTCGAAGTCGAAGGCGGCAAGGAAGCCGCCTATCGCGTGGTCGATGCGCTGGCGCTGATCGACATCTCCAACAATCTGGGCGACACCAAGAGCCTGATCACGCATCCCGCCACCACCACGCATCAGCGCCTGACGCCGGAGGCGCGCGCCGATCTGGGCGTGACGGAAGGGATGCTGCGCCTCTCCGTCGGCCTCGAAGACCCGGCCGATCTTTGCGAGGATCTCGCGCAGGCGCTTTCCGCGGCATAATGCATTTGAGCCATGCGCCGGACGCTTGCACCATAAGGCGGCATGCGCGTTACACTGGCGTCCGTTCGATGGAGCCATGCCATGTCCGAATTTCACGGCGGCGTCCGCTGGAAGCGCAAGAGCGCCGATTTCACCTATGACAGCTATAACCGCAGCCACGAGATGGTCTTCAAGAACGGCGATGTCCGCATCGCGGCCTCCGGCGCGCCGGAGTTCAAGGGCGATCCCGATCTCGTCGATCCGGAGGAAGCTTTCGTCGCGTCGCTGTCGAGCTGCCACATGCTCACCTTCCTCGCCATCTGCGCGCGAAAGCGCCTGACGCTCGAATCCTACGAAGACAACGCGGTCGGATATCTGGAGAAAGAAGGCGGCAAGCTCTGGATGACGCGCGTAATCCTTCGTCCATCCGTGCGTTTTGCGGCGGATGCGAAGGTGGATGCCGCATTGCTCGCGCGTATCCACGAGGATTCCCATCGCGATTGCTTCATCGCCAGTTCGGTGAAAACGGATGTGCGCGTGGAACCGCGTCAATAAAGCGCAATCCTGCAAACCGGGCGCCGTTTGCGCAACGAAAATTGAATCGTCCGCGTTAACCTCGAACGCGCGCGCGGCTTGCTTGCTGCGCCGCATCCGCGCGATATTCGCAGCCATGGAAGAGCCCGCCGCCCAGGAACCCCGCGGCCTTGCCCGCCTCGCCTATGAGCGCGTGACGCGCGGCATCCGCGTGAGCGTCAAGCCCGCCTTCCTCGACGATCAATCCGACCCCGAGGAAAGCCGCTTCGTGTGGTCCTATTCGGTGACCATCGAGAATGGCGGCGCCGAAACCGTGCAGCTCGTGTCGCGCTACTGGCACATCACCGATGCCCATGGCCGCATTCAGGAAGTGCGCGGGCCGGGCGTGGTGGGCGCGCAGCCGGTGCTGGCGCCGGGCCAGATGTTCCAATATACGAGCGGCTGCCCGCTGCCCACGCCGTCCGGCGCCATGATGGGCCGCTACCAGATGCGCTCCACGGCGGGGGAGGCCTTCGAGGTCGAAATCCCCGTCTTTCTCCTTGAAAGTCCCCACGAGCGCCGCCAAATCCATTGAACGCCGATTGGCCGCTCCCGTCTTGGGGCCTAAGATCGCATCCGGATTCGCCCTCGAAGAGAAATTTCATGTCCCAGGCACCGAAAACGCCATTTCCCGCGGCCGTTTTGCGTCCCTCGCGCGAGGAAGCCGAAGAGGCGATCCGCACGCTCCTGCGCTGGGCGGGCGACGATCCCGCGCGCGAGGGCCTGCGCGAAACGCCCGAGCGCGTGGTGCGCGCCTTCGAGGACTGGTTCTCCGGCTACAAGGACGATCCGGAAGAATATCTCCGCCGCACCTTCGAGGAAGTCGAAGGCTATGACGAGATGATCGTCTTGAAGGACATCCGCTTCGAATCCCATTGCGAGCATCATCTGGCGCCGATCATCGGGCGCGTGCATGTGGGCTATCTGCCGAACAAGAAGGTGGTGGGCATTTCCAAGCTCGCGCGCGTCGTCGATGCCTATGCGCGGCGTTTGCAGGTTCAGGAAGCGATGAACGCGTCGATCGCGCGCTGCATCCAGAAAGTGCTGGAACCCAAGGGCGTGGCGGTGGTGATCGATGCCACGCACCAGTGCATGACGACGCGCGGCGTCCACAAGCCCGGCGTCAGCATGGTGACCTCCACCATGCTCGGCGAATTCCGCAAGAACCCGCTCACGCGGCGCGAATTCCTGAGCGTGATCGGCAATCCGGCCTCCAGCTTCGACAATTGAGGAGCGCGTCCATGCGCTCCGCGCTGGATTTGACGAAAGAACTCGTCGCCTTCGATACGACGAGCCGCAATTCGAATCTGTCGCTGATCGCTTATGTGCGGGAATTGCTCGAAGGCGCGGGCGCGCGCATGCGCCTCACGCGCAACGCGGAAAAGACCAAGGCCAATCTGTTCGCGACATTCGGCCCCGAAACGGGCGGCGGCTATGTGCTCTCCGGCCATACCGATGTCGTGCCGGTGGACGGCCAGGACTGGTCGAGCGATCCCTTCAAGCCGGAAATCCGCGATGGCAAATTGTTCGGCCGCGGAACGGCGGACATGAAAGGCTTCATCGGCTGCGCTCTGTCGCTGCTCGGCGAAATCGAATCGGCGCCGCTCAAGCGGCCGATCCATTTCGCCTTATCCTATGACGAAGAAGTCGGCTGCGCGGGCGTGCAGGGATTGCTCGACGATCTGGCCGCGGCCAACATCAAGCCCGCATTGGCGATCATCGGCGAGCCGACCGGAATGCGCGTCGTCGGCGCGCACAAATCGGGCGCGGTGATTCACACCCATTGCCGCGGCCGCGAGGGCCATTCGAGCGCGCCCGACAAGGGCGCCAACGCCGTGATGATGGCGGGCGAATTCGTGGCGTATCTGGAAACATTGCAGGAAGAATTGAAGCGCGACCGCGATCCGCATTTCGATCCGCCCTATACGACCGTCCAGGCCAACATGATCGAGGGCGGTACGGCGGTGAACGTGCTGGCGCGCGATGCACTCGTCACCTGGGAATACCGTGCGCTGCCCGGCGGCGATGCGAAATCCGTCATGCGCCGCGCGCAAAATCACGCGCAGGAAATCATTTTGCCGAAATACAAATTGCGTGCGCCCGAGGCGGCGATCGAAACCGAACTCCATGCCAGCTATCCCGGCCTCATCCTGGACGAGAATTCGCCGGCCGTCGCCTTGGCGCGCGAAATCTCCGGCGCGAACGCGGTCGAAACGGTCGCCTATGGCACCGAAGCGGGCCTTTTCCAGCGCGCCGGAATTCCCGCAATCGTCTGCGGCCCCGGCTCCATCGAACAGGCGCACAAGGCCGACGAATTCGTGGCTTTGCCGGAATTGGATGCGTGCGAGAAATTTCTCAGGCGCGTAATTCGGCGGGCTTGCGTTCTATAACACTGAGTGCTATAGCACTGAGTGCTAGGGGGCGGCAGGACGTTGCGCATATTCCTGACCAGGGTGTTCGCGCGTTTTGCGAAGAGCGAAGACATCGCCGATAGCACCTTGCGCGAAGCGGTGCGGCGCGCTGATGCGGGTTTGATCGATGCCGACCTCGGCGGCGGCGTCATCAAGCAGCGCGTTGCCCGGCGCGGGCAGGGCAAATCGGGCGGATACAGGACGATCATCCTGTTTCGCCGCGAAACGAGAGCGATCTTTGTCTATGGGTTCGCCAAGAACGATCAGGACAACATCTCGCCGCAAGATTTGCGTCTATTCCGCGAGTTGGCGCGCGAAATGTTGGCATACGATGAGGCCGGTCTGGCCGGCGCGGTCGAAATCCATCGGCTAAAGGAGATTGCAAGCGATGACTAGAACATCCAGAACATATAAAAGCCCAGTCGCGGCAGCC